>Ga0209055_1000068_pt1 | contig 64190 bp, 57 predicted proteins | sample GraSoiAngelo_110_FD_185875 | JGI IMG/M metagenome (GOLD analysis project Ga0209055, IMG submission 185875) | Grasslands soil microbial communities from the Angelo Coastal Reserve, California, USA - 14_0903_12_30cm (SPAdes) (version 2) | ecosystem: Environmental > Terrestrial > Soil > Grasslands ... | reverse complement strand
TTTCTAATGTTCCGCAACAAGGACTTGCGTACTCCTACTCCTATGGAAATAGCTGCCTATCGCGTTGAAAACAAAGCATAGGTGCCTGGGTCCATTTTCATCCTTCGTTGTGGCTCTCCGAGAGCCATGAGTTACTCGTAACGCAAAGCCACAATGGGATCGACGCGCATCGTCCGCCGCGCGGGGAGATAGCACGCGAGGATTGTCACCGCGCACAAAACCGCTGCCACCCCGAAGAAGGTCGCCCGATCAGTCGGGCTGACCCCGTAGAGCAAGGATGAAACAAGGCGCGCTGCTCCAAATGCGATCCCCAGGCCGATGAGCAGGCCAATTACAGTTAGAAGCAAGCCGTGTCTGATGACCAGGTTCATAATGTCGCTGCGCCGAGCGCCCAGGGCAACGCGCACACCGATTTCGTGAGTGCGTTGGGAAACGATGTAAGAAATGACCCCAAACAGCCCGATGGTAGTTAGGACCAACGCTAGAAATCCGGACACGCCGAGTAAGAGACCCGTGGCCCGGGCAGGAAAGAGAGGGAGGCTCATATATTGCTGCATGGTTTCCAAATCCGTTGGGGCGATAGTGGGGTCCACGGAATGAATTTCGCTCCGAATGCTGTCTAACAAAGTTGCCGGGTCACCCGAAGTGCGCACGACGAGCGCACGCCTCGCCCACAGTTGAGGTCGAAAGACTACAGGTACGGGATCCTCAGCAAGGGTTCGATACCTTCCAGTAGGGACGACTCCAATGACCTCGGTGCTCGACTTCTCTCCGAAAAATGTCATTCGTTGGCCCAATGGATCTTGGTTTTTCCGGAGCCGTTTGGCCAAGGCCTCATTGATGATTGCCACACCGCTTCCTTCGACGCCCTCGGAAGAAATAAAGTCGCGACCTCGCAACAGCGGAATACCCATAGTCTGAAAGTAGTCGGGCGCAACCCGCAGTATGTCGACTGGTATCCCATCGTTTTTGTTTGACTCGGGGTGCATTGGATTGAGGACAGTGTGCTCGCGCGCAGGTCCAAGGGGCGATGGTCGGTGAAGCTGGCCGCCGTTACCCCAGGAAAAGCCCGAACATGCTCGGATAGCTGTTCATAAAAGGTGCGCACTTGAGCCTCAGAATAGCCCAGGCTTCCAGGGTCGAGAGTCGCGGCGATCACATGCCGCGTGTTAAAGCCGGGATTGATCGAACTGGCGTTCCGGAGACTTCTCACGCACAAGGTAGCGCAGACGAGGAGCACTGTGCATGTAGCGACTTCACCGATGATGAGCAGGCTGCGCAATCTGGACTTGCGCAGACCGGCTGGCTGAGTTTCGTCCTTAAGATTCGAAGCCACCGGGGCCGACGCGCTGCGGAGGGCCGGCGTCAGGCCAAATGCGATACCGCAGATCAGCGATACGATCAATGTGAAGACGAGGACCCGCCAGTCGATGGGTAGCCTGAGCGTGACGGGCAAGCTCGCGGGTTTCAATGCGAGCAGGAGCGGCGCCGTGAAGTAGGCCAAAATCAATCCAAGTAATCCTGCAAGGCTGGAGAGCAGCGTGCTTTCGACGAGCATTTGCTGGATCAGTCGGCTCCGCGCCGCGCCCAAAGCAGAGCGAACGGCCATTTCTCGTGTTCGTCCGGTCGCTCGCGCAAGCAGGAAACTGGCCACGTTCGCACATGCGATAAGAAGAACGAATCCAAACACCGCCATGAGCAATGCCGTAAACGCCCTGACGTAAACGCGGAAAGGAGCCGGAATGAGGGTTGCCGGGAAGACGGTTGCGTCATAGTTCCTTTTCAGGTCGGGATGATCCATCTCGATCCGATGCTCCAGCACGCCCGCCTCGGCGCGTGCCCCGCTTATGCTGGCTTCGCGTTTCAGGCGCCCAATGGCTATGAGCGAATGTACGCCCCAATTGCTAAGTCGTCCTTTGTCCCTTGTGATTTGTTCGACCATCGCAGTGGGGGCCCAGAAGTCCGGCTCGAAGCCCACCAAGAGACCAGTGAAACCCGCTGGCGCTACTCCGATGACGCTGTAGTTCGCGCCATTCAGCATGAGGGTTTTTCCGAGAATCGTGGAATCAGAACCGAGGTATCGGCGCCAAAAGGCATAACCAAGCACCACCACCGGCTGAGGATTGGCTGTCTGATCATCTTCCGCTGAGATCGTGCGGCCCAGCACAGCATTCACGCCGAGTGAGGAGAAGAAATTGCCTGAAACAATCTGACCGAACACCGTCTGACCATCGCCGGACTTGTTCCAGATGACTAGGTGCGGTTCGAAATCGTACGCGAGCATTTCCTCGAAGGACTGGTTGTGATCGCGGTAGTAGACGTAGTCGGGATAACTCAATGGGAGATAGCCCTGCGCGCCGGAATCCCGTGGATTGTGTATCCAGACCTCCTGCAGTTGCTCAGGTGCTTTGACACCTGTGGGCGGACGGAGCAGCAGAGCATTCACAAACGTGAATACCGTCGTGTTCAGGCCAATGCCCAGGGCCAATGCGATGACGACGGCTGCAGTCGAACCTGGATTCTTGCGGAGTAGGCGGAAAGCGAAGAGAAAATCCCGCCACAACGTGTCCACAACAGATTCCCAGCTGCCGGAGCGAACGATTTCCCTGCTGACTTCGAGGCTTCCACGCTCCAAGCGGACTGCGCGAAGGGCTTCTTGGCGGCTCAACCCATCCTTCATCTTCTCTTCGGCGGCCATCTCTTGATAAGCGCGAAGCTCCTCATCCAACTCCCGGTCGAACTGTTCCTTTCGGAGCAATGATCGTAGGCCGCTCGCTATGTTTCGCAACAAAGACATGCCTCATCACTCACAACGAATTGCAATCATCGGGTCGACCCGCATGGCGCGGCGTGCCGGCACTGCGCAGGCTAGCAGCGCGACCCCTGCCAACAATGCAGTCAATCCGGCATAAACCGTCCGATCAAACGCGCTCACGCCAAAGAGAAGGTCCGGCATGCCGGGAGAAACTAAAACTGCGTGCAACACCCCCGAAACGGCGGCTGAAAGAACCAGGCCACAGCCCGCGCCGCCGATCACAGGCAGCATTCCCTGCTGAACAAGCAACCGGAGAACATCGCTTTTCGACGCGCCTAACGCCAGGCGGATTCCGACCTCTCGTGTCCGCTGCGTGACGACGAAGGCCATGACTCCGTAGAGTCCAACCGCACCGAGAGCTACAGCAAGAAACGCCAAAATCGCTGTCAGAATCGCGGCGGCTTGTGGGACAAACTCTTGCGAGTGCATGAAATTGTCCAGGCTCAGGAATCCCAATGTCGGCAGCAGGCTTCGGTCGAAACTTTCAAGCGATGTGCGGATAGCTGCGAGAGTGTCTCGTGGGCTTCGCGCCGCCCGAATTAACAAACCGTTGGACTGAGACGGATCGCCGGGAAGATAAACGTATGCGGGGTCGATGCGCGAAATGTTGGTGAAACGAACATCCCTGGCCACGCCAACGACCTCGAATTCTTTCCATTTGCCATCGAATCTTAAGTCCAGCTTCAGACGCTTTCCAACCGGATCCTCCCCTGGCCACGCGTTGCGTGCGGTAGCCTCGCTCACAATCGCCACCGGAATGTTGGCGTCCGCTTCTTGCGGCGTGAAATTCCTTCCCCGGACGACCGGAATGCTTAACGCCGCAAAGAATGTGGGCGAGACGTAGTTGATCAAGGTCTCATGAGGCGCACCTTTCGCCGTTGCGTGGTTCCCCTCCACAAGAAGTGGCCGCGTGGATGTGCCCGCGTAGGGAAGCCGATCAGCTAACGCGACCTCTGAAATCTCGGGAAGCGTTTGGAGGCGCGCCATGATTTGCCGCTTTAGAATTGTTGCCTTGCCGGGATCATTTCCGAGACTGAACGATAAATGAAACACCGAGCGCGTCTCGAACCCGGGCTTCGCCCCTTGAGCCTTCGCTACACCCCGCGACACCAGCCCCGCGCTGATGAGCAGCAACATCGATACGGCTACTTGCCCGCCCACGAGAAAGCTGCGGAAGCGTGACTGGCTCGGCGGCTGTCCATAACCGCTTCCTTCCGCCTTTAGCGCATCGCTGACGGAAGCCTTCGAAGATTGCAATGCTGGCCAGAGACCAAATAACACCCCGCTCGCAAGCGAGACTATAAGCGTGTATAGGAAGACGCGAATGTCGACCGTCAGAGGCGCAACCAAAATCCGGCTCCCCCGCAAGACATGGATGAGCCGTGCCAGGCCGATCCATTCCAACCTGGCCGCCCACATGGACAACAAAAGGCCGGCCAGGCCCCCCATAAGCGCCAGCAACATGCTCTCCGTCAATAATTGGCGAACTAGCCTGCCGCGACCCGCCCCGAGTGCAAGGCGCATGGCGATTTGCTTCGTCCGGCTGGCGCCTCGCGCAAGCGACATGTTTGCCAAATTGACGCAAGCCACGAGCAAAACGAGACCGACCACCGCCATCAATCCGGCAGCGAATGCTCGGAACCAAAGCTCGTCTGTTACGCCAAAGTACGTCGCCCTATGCAGCGTCAGCCCGATGGTTTGGTCCTTCTCTACGTGGTCCTGCTCAAACCGCCGAATCAGAACTTCCGTTTCCGCTTGCGCTTGATCGATGCTCGTCGCCGGAGCCAGCCTGCCAACGATTTGCAGCGGCTGATTCGATGGTTCGTGCAGCCAGTCATTTTGCGGCTCTAATTGCGTTTGCATTTCCAGCGGCGCCCAGAAGTCAGGCACTTCTGGCGGATTACCCGTCCCGATGAAATCCTCCGGCGCGACTCCGATGACCGTCAGCGAAGTCCCGTTGACTTCCAAAGCCTTACCGATGACTTCACGGTCCCCATTCAATTGGCCCCGCCAATATGGATAGCTCAGGACAATGACGGGATTCGAGCCGGGAGCCCGCTCCTCGCCTCCTGCGAATGCTTGGCCGAACTCCATTCTGATTCCGAGGACCGAAAAGTAGTTCTCCGACACAAGCTGGCACTGCAAAGGCAACAGCTCGTGAGGTGCTGTGGACCCGGTCTCTGATCCGGATGGCGCTGTTGCGAGTGCCTGTCTAGGCCAACTTGCCGCGATTAGCCCTAAGAAAGCGTGATTCTGACTACGGTAATAGAGATATTCCGGATAGGAGAAGTCGTATTGGACGTCGCCCATCGCCCCGCTGGCGAACCACCTTTGCAGTCTCACAACGTCGTGCGCATCCTTCACCGGGAGCGGCTTCAGCGCAACAGAATCGAACGCGCTGAATACTGACGTGTTCACACCTACGCCAAGCGCCAGCGTTAGAACGGCGACAAGGGTGAACCCGGGAGACTTGCGTAGCATGCGGAGGCCAAAGCGCAAATCCTGCCAACACGTTTCTACAAACGATTCCCAGCCGCCAGAGCGAACGATTTCCTTGCTGACTTCGAGGCTTCCACGCTCCAAGCGGACTGCGCGAAGGGCTTCTTTGCGGCTCAACCCATCCTTCATCTTCTCTTCGGCGGCCATCTCCTGATAAGCGCGAAGCTCTTCATCCAACTCTCGGTCGAACTGTTCCTTTCGGAACAACGATCGGAGGCCCTTTGTAATGTTGCGTAAGAAGGACATGCGTAGCCTCCTACTCCTCCTATGAAAATAGCCGCGTATCTCATTGAAAAGATTGGCTCAACAGTGAGCGGCTATTTTCATCCTTCGTTGTGGCTCTCCGAGAGCCATGGGTTACTCGTAACGCAAAGCCACTATGGGATCGATGCGCGAAGCCCGTCGTGCCGGAACAAATGCTGCAAACATCGCGCAGCCGGCAAGAACTACGACAGCCAGGCCTAGAATGATTGGGTCATAACTCTCGACACCATAGAGTTGGTTCGCAAGCAGGTAGCTTCCTGCCAGCGCTGCTGGTATGCCGATGGCCAGCCCCAACCCGAGCTGGGTCAGCGCAGCGCGCAACACCAAGCCGAGTACGCTCCGGCGATCGGCGCCGAGGGCCATGCGAAGGCCGATCTCATTCGTTCGGCGTGCAACCGCATAGGCTGTTACACCGTACAGCCCCACGCAAGCCAGGATGAGCGCCAGCAGGCCGAAGAGCTCCGCAAGCCGAGCGATGAGTCGTTCTTGATTGAAGTTGCGCGCCACGTGCTCGCCAAAACTCATCACGCTGAGGACGGGGAGATTTGGATCGACCTCGGCAAGTGCTTTCCGTACGGCTGGCTCGATGTTCTGCGGTTTGCCTGCCACGCGCAGCTCAATGGCATAGACCCATCCGGCAAGGGGCCCTCCGGGTGGGGTTTGCAGCAACGGCAGGAAGAACGTAGCGTAAGCAGGCCCGCGCGTGTCCTGATATTTCGCATCCTCGACGATGCCGACAATTTCAAAGTCGCCGCTATGACTCACATCTCCCATCCCAAGGTGCTGCCCGATGGGATTCTCATTCGGGAAAAATCTGCGCGCGAACGTTTCATTGATAACGGCAACGCGTGGGGCACCGGGTGTGTCACGTTCATCGATGGTGCGCCCTTGCAGCAAGCGCGTTCCGATGGTTTCAAAATAGTGCGGACCAACCCGGTCCCAGGAAGGCGCCGTCCAGCGATAATCGGGTGCTTTTCCTTCAATGTAGACGCGTTCATTCGAGTTGTCGCCGTCCAAAGGGGTGTACCAGGACAAGCTATCGCTCAGAACGCCGGGGATTCGCGGCAGCGCCTCCTCAAGCCTTTCATAAAGCCCTGCAAGCTTATCTACCGTGTAACCGGCTAGTGATGGACTTATTTTTACGATCAAACGACCCTCGGTCGCGAAGCCGAACTTCTGGTCTTCGAGGTTACGCAGGCTTTGCGTGACCAGGCCCGCTGCGATCAAGAGCACAATCGAGAATGCAACCTGTGCGATGACCAGAGGCTTCTGCAGCAACGAAGCGCGATCGCCCTTGGAACGGCCCGCTCCGCGCAGGGCATCGAGGGGATCGGATTTCGACGCTGTCCATGCGGGTAAAATCCCGAACACGATACCTGTCACCAGCGATAGAAAGATGGAGAAACCGAGCACAGGCAGGGAAGGCCGGGCATCAATAGGAACATAGTTGGCCCCGCGAAAAGCAAGCAGCAGGATGGCATGCGTCCCTGCGTAGGCTACATAAAGTCCCGCCGCTCCGCCTCCCAGTGCCAGCAAAACACTTTCAATGAGCATCTGCTGAATCACCCGGCTTCGTGGCGCGCCCAGGGCCAACCGGACCGCGGTCTGCGAGCGGTTGGCCGATCCGCGAGCCAGCAGCAAGTTAGCGATGTTCGCGCAGGCAATCAGCAGGACCAACGCTACAATGGTGACTAGAAGGTGCAGGCCGGCAGCGTAGTCCGTCTGCATCCAGTCCACGCCGCTTGGTGCCGCAGTGAGATGGACGTGCTGCTTCGGAATGTCGCCTCGGTCGCGCTCCGGAATGATTTCGCGGTGAGCGTTGAGCCACTGCTGCAATTCCCCCGTGAGCCGAGCTTGCACGTGCTCCGGCACGACGTCCGGTCTCAATCGCCCGATCACATAAAGCCACTCAAATTCAGGGGCGAACAGCCAGCGATCCTCGTCGTTGGCAGCCAAAGCCAGCCAGAAGTCAGGAGGATCGCCCCGCAGAGTGTCGCCGTAGAATCCGGGTGGCGCCACACCTGCGATAGTGCAGGGGACGCCATTGATATTGAACGTCGAGCCGATTGCCGATGGATCAAGCCCGAAGTGCTGCAGCCAAGTGTGATAGCTCATCACCGCGACCCGGGGCGCGCTTTGCGAGTCATCCGGTGGCGCGAGGAGGCGACCCCCGAAAGCGCGGACACCAAACATCTTGAAGTAATTCCCTGAAACGTACTCGCCTCTATAGGGCTCGACCGAGGAACCGCCGTGGCGACGGACGCTCAAATTCGACAAGTGGGACTCAAACGCGGCGAGCTCCGTGAATTCAGGCGTGTGATCGCGAAGGTCCTCATAAAGCTGATAAGAATAGAGAACAAAGCTGCCGCCGTTCTGTTGTGTGCCGTCCATAACACAGCAATTGTTGTTGTCACCCAGCCGATAGAGCTGCGCGGGGTTCGGAACAGGCAGCGACTTCAGCATCACCGCATCTATGAGCGTGAAGATCGCCGTGTTTGCGCCTATACCCAGTGCCAAAGTAAGCACTACGACAGCCGTGAAGCCGGGGGACTTGCGCAGCGTGCGAGCGCCAAAGCGCACGTCGCGCCACAATGTATCCACTATGGATTCCCAACCGCCCGAGCGAACGATTTCCTTGCTGACTTCGAGGCTTCCACGCTCCAAGCGGACTGCGCGAAGGGCTTCTTGGCGGCTCATCCCGTCCTTCATCTTCTTTTCGGTGGCCATCTCCTGATAGGCGCGAAGCTCATCATCCAACTCCCGGTCGACTTGTTCCTTTCGGAACAGTGATCGAAGCCCAGTCGTTATATTTCGCAGTAAGGACATGAATAGTTTCCTATTCGTAACGCAAGGCCACTATCGGATCGACACGGGAAGCACGGCGGGCAGGTATGTAGCAGGCCGCGAGCGCCACTAGCGCGAACAAGACCGCAACGACAGTGAACGTCAGCGGATCAGTCGGACCTACGCCATAGAGCAAGCTTCGCATGAATCGCGTAATTGCGAACCCCGCACCGACACCAACAAAGACACCAGCTGTCACGACCTTGAAGCCTTGGCCAAGGACGAGTTGCAGGACATCCTGCGGTTTTGCACCTAAGGCCAACCGCACACCAAACTCGTGTGTGCGCTGGCTAACGGTATAGGCAATCATTCCAAAGATTCCAATCGCCGATAAGAGCACGGCCAAACCTGCGAACGAAGTGACTAGAACCAGGCTCAGCCGGCGCGGTGCGAGTGCCCGGAGCAAGGCATCGTTCATTGTCTGCATGACGTCAATCGGCTGGTCTGCTCGAACCGAATGGACTAATGCGCGAACCGTTCCCGCAAGCGAAGTGGGTGGGCCAATGGTTCTAACGAATAGATTGAAGCCCGCAAAGGCATGGTTCGTTTCATCCTGCAGGTAAGGTGTGTAGACGGCCGGCTCAACCGGCAAGTCCAATCCTTTCTGTTTTACATTTGCCACAATCCCGACGATCTCACGAAGGCGCGGGGCACTAGTTGTGTTCCGACCTGCTCCGACATAGTTCACGCCGATCTGCTTGCCGATTGGATTCTGTCCCGGCCAGTAGGATTCCGCCAATGCTTGATTCAGGATCACGACGGGAGACGCGCTCGCATCATCGCGCACCGTAAAGAAGCGCCCATTAAGGAGACGGGTACCAATCGCTTTGAAGAATTCCGAACTGATCCAACAAGCCTCCACGGTCGGAGCGTTCATTGGGTCATTTGGCCGGTCTCCAAAAATCAGCGTGGCTGAGGGTGCATATACGCCGGGCATACACTTCCCTAACGCGGCCGCACTCACGCCCGGAAGTTCAGCTGTCTGTTCTACCAACTGAGGGAAAAAGAGCCGCGCATCGCGCGAATCGTTAGTGCGCAAATATGTGGACAGGAGATGGTCAGGGAGGAAGCCGGGGTCGAGATGTTCAGCCTGCTCGAAGCTTCGTAAGAGCAAGCCGGCTGCAATGGATAGCACAACCGCCAGGCAAACTTCAGAAACCAGTAGCAAACTGGAACGCTGCCCTGCGATAGAAGCGCTACCCTTCCGCTCTGTTTTCAATCTGGCGATCACGTCGAGGTTGGAGGACGCGGTGGACGACGCTAGCGCAAGCAGCAACCCCGTGAAGGCCGTGATGAAAAAAGCGAACAACAGAGCGTAGGCGTCGACGCCGATGGATGCGTTTCGAGGAAGAGTGTTTACGCGCCCGAAAAGCCTGACGCTGGCCAGCGCAAGTACTATCGCGGTAGCGCCTCCGAGAGTTGCGAGAACTAGATTTTCCGTAATGAATTGCCTCATCAGGCGGCCTCTGCCTGCCCCTAGGCTCACTCGCACCGCAATTTCCGCTCGCCGCTTTCGATTTCTGGCAAGCAGCAGGTATGCCACGTTCACACAAGCGATCAACAGAACGAGCGAGACTGCAGCCATCACGAGCTGCAGCTGCGATCTGACATTTCCCGTGAGTTCATCCTTGAGTGGGATCAAATGCACCGAAAGTTCTTGGGACTCTCCTGGTCCTCGTTGCAAGATCGCCGTCAATTCTTGCTCGGCTTGCTCGGATGTAACTCCAGGTTTAAGCCGTCCCACAACATCCAAGAACTTGTTGCCTCTGATACGCATCCACCGGAAATCCGGCTCTATCTTTGCCCAAATATCGGTCTCTGGAAAGAGATCGGGCACTGGCGGCATCACACCGATGACGGTTTGGCCCGTCCCATCCAGGTTTAGGACCCGCCCAACAACATGGGGATCACTGCCGAGTTGCTCCGTCCAAAAACGGTCCGAAATGACCACCTGTACGCCGTCCACGTGATACTCCTCGGGCGTGTACAGGCGTCCCAGGTAGGGCTTGATTCCCAACATCGGAAAAAAGTCGTAAGAAATGGCCGTGCAATTCACATTGCGCGGTTCGCCCTGCCCTGTCCAGGTATAAGTCCAACCCGACAAGAAATTAGCGAGGTATTCAAACGAGTGGCTTTGGGCTTTGTAGTCTTCAAACTCCGGCATGGAAGCGCCAATTCTGGCTGGTTGGCTCTTCTGGGTGGCCCAAATGGCAACTAACCGGTCTGAATCTCGGAACGGCAGAGGTATGAGCAGTATGCTTTCGACCACACTAAAAACGGCCGTGTTTGCACCTATACCAAGTGCGAGCGTGAGGGTGGCGACGAGGGTGAAGCCGGGAGACTTCCGCAACATGCGGAGGCCAAAGCGCAAATCTTGCCAACATATCTCCACAAAGGATTCCCAGCCGCCAGAGCGAACGATTTCCTTACTGACTTCGAGGCTTCCACGCTCCAAGCGGACTGCGCGAAGGGCTTCTTTGCGGCTCAACCCGTCTTTCATCTTTTCTTCGGCGCCCATCTCCTGATAGGCGCGAAGCTCTTCATCCAACTCTCGGTCGACCTGTTGCTTTCGGAACAACGATCGGAGGCCCTTTGTAATGTTGCGTAAGAAGGACATGCGTAGCCTCCTACTCGTAGCGCAAGGCCACCATGGGATCGACACGCATCGCCCGGCGCGCCGGCACATAGCAGGCGACCAGCACTATTCCAATGAGCAGTGCAGAGACGCCTACAAAAGTTGCGGGGTCGGTTGTCGTTACGCCGAATAGCATCTTCGCAAGTACGCGTGTAACCGCAAGTGCTCCGGCTAGACCAATGACCACTCCGAAGATCGCCAACAGAAGGCCTCGACCTACGATTAGCGTAAGTATGTTCCGTGCTTCTGCCCCTAGCGCTATTCGGACTCCAATCTCGTGCGTGCGTCGCGTCACCAAATACGAAATGACGCCGTAAATTCCGATAGCCGCCAAAACTGTAGCAATGCCAGCGAAAATGCTGAGTAAGAGCGTATTGAAGCGTCGCGCTGAGATTGACGCCGAGTAAACAGCGGTCATTGGTTCGGCCTCTGGGAGAGGCAAGTTCTTGTCGAGCTCGTGAATTTCTGCCAACGCCCCGGAGGTGAGACTGCTCGGGTCTCCTACAGTCCTGACGACAAGGCTCATGTACGGAAGCGGATTGTACGGCAAGACGTTCTGTTGATAGGGCGCGTAAATCTCGATGTCAGGATCTGCATCCAATGCGAGGTCCCGCACGTCTCCCACAACTCCCACGATTGTTGGCCAGGGCGCTGTTGCTGCCGGGTCTGCAAATGTTATGTGCTGACCAAGAGGGTCTTCACTTGGGAAAAACCGTCGCGCGAAGCTCTGACTAATAATGACGACGGGAGGCGCTGAACTGGCATCGGCCTTCGTAAATGTGCGTCCTTTGATGAGCGGGATGTTCATCACCCGAAAGTAATCTGGACTTATGAGGCGGTCTTGACTGCTCCCAGTCGAGCTTGACATGTCTTTTGAGCCGCGTCGTTCGATAGTGAATTCGTCCGAATCACGGCCAGCACCGAGTGGAAGATCGTTAACAGCACCCGCCGCCTTGACCCCAGGCAGGGTCGCAATTGCTTCCAGGAGCCGAGTGTAAAAGTCAGCCTGTTGCCGGGAATCTGCGTAAGAATACTTCGGTAGAGACACCTTGGCGGTGAGAATGTTCTCAGTCTCGAACCCCGGCCTGACATTTAGCAAACCGACGAAGGTGCGCGTCAAGAGCCCCGCTCCGATAAGCAGCACCATAGAAAGGGCGATTTCGGAGACCGTGAGGAGGCTCCGCAGTCGGAGACCACCGTCGCCGGTCGCAGTGGTTTTCCCGCCCTCCTTAAGCGATTCACTCGGACTTCGTGAAAAAGCCTGAAAAATTGGCGCGAGACCAAACAGCAAGCCCGTTGCCAGCGAGAGCATCAACGAGTACAGAAGCACGTTGGCATCGATCGTGATGGACGTTCCTTGAGGCATGCCGGCGGGCAACAGTCCTGTCAGTAGTTTGATCAGCCAAAAAACTAGGAGGAGGCTCAGAGCTCCGCCAACGAGAGCCAGAAGCACACTCTCGGTAATCAGTTGCCGCGCAACGCGTCCGCGACTTGCACCGAGTGCTGTTCGAAGGGCGATTTCTTTCTGTCGCGCAGATGCGCGTGCCAATTGAAGATTTGCCACATTGGCGCACGCGATGAGGAGGACGAAGCCCACAGCACCGAACAAAATTAACAGCGGTAACCCTACGTCTCCAAAGATTTCATCACGCAATGGCTCCAGCTTCGCTCCCAATATTACAGCGGAGTGTTCGTTCGTTTCGGCAGTCGTCGTAGAAGGGGCATTACTTTGCTCGGTCGTACTTGAGTATTCGCGCCTCAGGCGGGCAGCTATGATGTTCGCTTCGGCTTGAGCTTGGCGCACCGTGACGCCTGGATTGAGCCTTGCGAGGACGTTGAGATAATTGTGTTTACGTTCGGAGTTGTCCCGACTGAGAACAATCGGGACCCATACGTCCATTGGTCCGTAATAACTAGGGATAGAAAAGTCGAAATCGCGAGGCATGACGCCAACGACCGCATATTCATTTGCGTCCAGTCGAATCGTTTGGCCCACAACATTCGAGTTTGAGCCGAAACATCGTTGCCATATCCCGTAACTCAGCACTACCGCGTGATCGCGCCCTGGCTCATTTTCGCCAGGAAGGAATGTGCGTCCCAACATTGGTCGCGCGCGGAGCAGCGTGAAGAAATCTGCTGTGACTCGCCCCGCGTGGATCCTTTGCGGATTCTCCAGGCTGGTGATCGTGAATTCAGTTCCATCAAACGCCGCCATTTTCTCAAAAACTCGGTTCTGATCTTTGAAATCCAAAAAGTTCGGCGAAGAGAACACCATTCCACCGTGCCTGCAGCAGCCTTTTGGTTCCACGCCCCACACCATCACGAGCTGCTCAGGGTTTTCGTACGCGAGGGGGTGAAAGATTGTGGCGTTCAGCGCGCTGAAAATGGCCGTGTTCACGCCGATACCTAAGGCGAGAGTCAGAACGGCGACAACCGTGAATCCGGGCGACTTGCGTAGGGTTCGGGAGGCGACACGCAAATCACGCCAGCACGTCTCCACGAAAGATTCCCAACCGCCAGAACGCACGACTTCCTTCGTAAGTTCGAGACTGCCTCGCTCCAGGCGCACAGCGCGAAGGGCATCCTTGCGGCTCATCCCGTCCTGCATCTTCTCTTCGGCGGCCATCTCCTGGTAAGTCCCGAGTTCCTCATTCAACTCCTGATCGACTTGTTCCTTTCGGAGCAATGATCGGAGTCCGCGTGTAACATTTCGGAGCAACGACATAGCAAACCCCTCAAGATGCTTCTAAAATTCTGGCGATCGCCGCTACCTGCCTTCCCCACTCTCGCGTTTCGTTATCGAGTCTCTTTCGTCCCTTTTGTGTCAGAGCGTAGTATTTGGCTCGCCTGTTGTTCTCCGTTGGCTTCCATTCACTCTCGATTAACCCGTCCCTCTCCAATCGTTGAATGGCGAGAAATAACGAGCCCGCGTTCAACCGGAAGACGCCCCTGCTCATCTGCTCGATTCGGATGGTAATGCCGTATCCATGCATTGCTTCGAGCGCCAGCGTCTTCAGAACGAGCATGTCCAGAGTCCCTTGAACGAGATCGCTTGACTTGTCTCCCATTATGACCCTTCTCTTGGCTGCCAAGAGGAGCGTACTCTTCTCCTACTGGTTGTCAAGAGGGGAAAACACCTGAGAGGACCACTTTGCCGAATGATTGGTCCCAAGAAGTGGACGCAGTGTCGCTCGCACGAAGCTCTCGCCTCGCGTATATTCTTCGGTCCAATTGACGGAATTTCCGTCCAACTTCCGTCCAATTCAAGGGCAGGATAAACAGCGATAAGGCTCGTAAGCGACACCAAACGCGGCACTTAGAGTTTTATACCCCCCAGCTGTTAACCGAAGGGTTGCTAGTTCGAATCTAGCCCGGGGAGCCAACTCTTTTTCATTCAAGCGTTTATTGAAGTTGCGTTCTCACGATTTGCTTCCAGAAAATCATAGTGTCATGTAGGCGTGAAGTTTGTGGTGAAGTGGATTCCTTCCCGATTGAGGGCGCGGGCGCAGAAAATCCGGTGCCCTGAACATGTTGGGCGATCAACGAAGACTTGTTAGCCGCCTATGTTCCGTATTCCCAAGTCATGCGAATAGCGGCTAATCGAGCGTAATTGCAAGATTAAGGATAGCGCGAAGGGGATCCGTCTGAATCATGTTTCATCGAGATTGCTTCGTTCAGGGAAGCGCCGTTCTCTTTTCCAGGAATTGACATTACTTTGAAGATAAGGCTATCCTCCGTGTCCAAAATTAAGTATTGCTACTAGTTACTAGGCTCCTCAATCTCAGACTGGTTCGAAGGCAATAAGAACATGGGCAGCTTAAATCTCCGGTGGAGATGGTTTCGAGGTCGTATTGTCCCTCTTGCCGGATCACTACTCGCGCTTCTTTTAGCGTCCTGTGGCGGGGGTTCAAGCTCATCGGGGATTGGTCCCGCTCCATCACCCAGCTTTTCGATCGGCGTAAGCCCGCAAAACCAGTCCATTGGGGCCGGACAGAGCGCAACGCTGAATCTCTCTGTGAACGCCATGAACGGGTTCAACCAGGGGATTGAAGTTTCCGTAACCGGCCTCCCAAGTGGAGTGACCTTGTCCCCGGCTGCTCCTTTTTCTATGACTACGGGCGGGCAGTCCGTAACCCTTACTGCATCTTCCACTGCGGCACTTGGAGCTTCGACTGTGATCTTCAAGGGGTCGAGCGGCGGCCTGAATTCCTCTAGCCAAGCTACGATTACAGTAACGCAGGGTCCGCCGGGGCTCCCAAACAACAGGACTTCTTTTGTCCGGACCGACGATACGCCAATGGCTGTCGTGTACGACCAAGTGCACCAGTTGATCTTTGCCAGCGCCATCGATCTGAACTGCGTGGATGTGATTCCGGTCACAACCCAGCAGGTCGTCAAGTGCATTCCGGTTTCTGGCGCACTCGGGTTGAGCCTGAGCACGGATGGAGCGAAAATCCTGGTGGGTACGCAAGTCGGAGTCGTTGCTTGGATTGACACGACGACTCTGCAGGTGGTGCGACGAGATACCATCCCTCAGATCCCCAATCCGCAATTCGGTGGAGGGTTCGGTTTCGTGGCGCCGGCCCAGGCGTTTCAGGTTGCAAATGGGAAGGTTTTGCTTTTTTCGCTCCCGGCGTGTTGTGACGTTGGCACCTTTAATCAATCGGTTGGACTTGTGGAATGGGATCCAGTCGCTGGCGCATCTACAATGCGATCAGACTCCGGGGGCGGCGGGCTAGTATCCACTTCAGCCGACCATTCGAAGCTGCTTGTCGCGGGAGGAGGCACTGCCACTCTGTACGATTCCGCGACCGACCAATTCACGCCTGTGCCCGGAGTTCAATTCGAATTCGCGACTCTGAATCCGACCGGCTTACAGTTTGTAGTTGCCGGTGGGACTCCACTTCTTCGGTTCTTTAATCTGCAAATGCAGCAAGTGGGGGCAGTGGACGTTCCCGACTGTTGCGCGCCGAACACCTTGCCGGTGTCCGGGGTTTACAGCCTGGACGGAAAGTTGTTGTACTTAGCCTACCCATCACAGTCCGGTGGGGCCAAACTGATTACCGTGGACGCGAGCACGTTCCAGCTGCTTGGAATCGCAGCTAATCTCTCCACGCAGATTGCTTACGCGGTCGGCGGTGCAAGTGGAATGCCTATGGCCTGTGACTCAACTGGTCTCATATTTGAGGTGGCTGATCATGGTGTTGGGATCGTGGACGCCACCGATTTCCGCACTTTTCAGAATCCACAGGTGGTTTCCGACTTTATCATCGCCACTCCTGATGAAGGACCATTGAATCAGCCCACTACGACACAATTCACAACGGGCATATTCAACTCCGTGCCCGATGTATTTTTTGACGTCCAGAGGGCGTTGAATCCGAACCTTTTTAATGGTGCTGGGCAATTGGCTGCAACGGCTCCTCCTTCGGCAACACCAGGTCCGGTGAATGTAAAGGCCATTGAGGCAGATGGCGTCATGGCTTTTATGCCTCAGGGGTTCGCGTACGGATCACTTCCGGTGCAGTACGGCACCTTTGCCGCAGACCCAAAAGGCGGCGTGCTGGCAGATTTGTTCGGGTACGGATATTCCATAGATATCGCAGGGGCCAGCATTCAAGCGAGTGTCGGACCGTCTCCAGGTCAGATTCAAAAAAAGGTGCTCGTTCCTGCAGAGATTGGCTATCCCTTCCCCCTTCAGCATCTCGTTGTCGCGGTACCAAACGGCACAACGGGTGCCCAAGACATCACGGTTACATCCCCAACTGGAACCGCTACCTTGTCTAAGGCGTTTCATTACGTCCAGAGTGTGGTGGACTACCCTTCGGCGGACACCTTTCTCTACATCCTCTATGACTCACATCGTAACCAAGTGTATTTGAGTGCGGTTGACCACATCGATGTGTTCTCCTTGGCATCACACAGCTTTGGGGTGCCGATTGCTGTTCCCAGTAAGAGCGGAACTCGGCTGACCCTCGGTCTTGCCTTGACGCCGGACGGCTCCAAACTGCTCGCCGCGAACCAGAGCGATCAATCCGTCGCGATCATCAATCCGGATAGTCCCAGTGTTGGCGCCATTGCCCTCAATGTGCCCCCCGCCCCACTATCCGGTAACCCAGGCCCCTTTCAGATTGCGACAACCAGCACCAATCACGCGTTCGTCACCCTCACTGTCGGAAATGCTCTCAGCGGCGGCAGTACGCCCATTTACGACATTGACCTTTCCAGCATGCAGATCACGAACCCCAATCTGCCAGCCGGCAGCATCGTCAATCTGAACAATAACTACATTCAAGCATCCGCGGAAGGAACCGTGGTGCTGGAAGCCACCTCCAACAACAGCGGGGGGCCGTTGCTTTCTTGGAACGCGGCATCGAATACTTGGCAGGTTCATCTCGTTGAGGGCCAGTTCTGGGACAACGTTGCGATATCGGGAGACGGCAACGTTCTAGCGGTCGACAGCTCTTCCGACAGCTTAAGTTTTCCATTTCCCTATTTAGTGGATTCTGGCCTCAACATGACTGCTCAGGTCAACTTTCCGGACATACAAGGGATCCAAGAGGGGCCCTCCCTTCAAATGGACCGGAGTGGTGCTCTACTTTATGCAGTAAACGGCGCGGGTGTGGACATCATAGACGCTCGCACCGGTCAATTGCGTGAACGAGTACTCTTGACGGAGCCGATTCTCGGAGGCCCGACGGAGGTGGTTCCGACTACCCCTTCAAAAGTCATTGCGATTACACCAACAGGAGACCAGATTTTCTTACTGACTAGATCCGGGCTGACTGTCGTGGACCTTGATTCGGTTCCGCTGGGAATCGGCAGCGTTACGCCGGCCTCGGGCCCTGCTGGAACGGTGGTAACCGTTCGCGGCACGGGGTTTGTCACCGGCACATCGCTAAATGTGAACGGAACACCTGCTAGCGCCTCGTTAGTGGACTCGTCGACCCTGAGCGTCACAATTCCAACTGGTGTCCAGAAAGGAGCCGCTCAAATCACACTCAAAACCCCCGACAATTCCCAATTCACCCTCGACGCAGCCTTCCTGGTACAATGAACCACCGCAATTTTTGGATGATCTGCCAGGGTCCCTATTGGCGACGCTCAATCGGCGGTCTAGGAACTTTGAGAAGGGATGAGCGGCGATCATCCCGCCCGCCATATCGCGTGTGACAACAGCGCAGTTTTGCCCACCTGAATTGGCGGTTCTGGTGCCGCCTGGTTTCGTCGGGCGTCCATTTTTCAGGAGGCGAAGATGCTTCGGTTCTGCGCAAAGGCGCGGTGTCATGCAGGTGTCATGTGAATGGTGATGAATGGCGGCAAATCGTAGTGAAAACTGAAAAGAGAAGGTGAATCTTAGTTAGTCCCATTTGATCAGAACTTGCTGAATCCCCTCGATCTGTCTCGGCTCCGGCAAATTGTGACTAAGTTGGTATCAAGGCTGTTAACCGAAGGGTTGCTAGTTCGAATCTAGCCCGGGGAGCCAAATCATCCTTCTCTTTCAGTCAGTTGCAAACTTCTATTCTCACCATTCATCAGTCACCTGGACGGTGACGCGCTTGCCGTACACCTGCTGGTTTGCCTTCTCCATCGCCTCACGAACCTGCTCGACCATGCCGAGTTGATACCGGCGCTTTGTCTCGGGGCTAGTGTGACGCATTGCCCTTTGAATTATGGCGTCCGGTGCAACCCAACTTAGCCGTGTGCAGAAAGCATGGCGCAGGTCGTAAATCGGAAAATGCGGCACATCCGCTCGTCGCAGTGTGGCTTTCCACACAATCTTCACGCCGCCGATCGGCCGTCCGGGCGTGCGCAGGCTGGGGAAAATGTAGGGAGGATCAGGCCCCGATTCTTCTTTCCATTTTCCTGCCAGTTTCTCGCTCCTATTACAATTAAGAGTTTCACCCATGTGGTAGGTCGTCTCTTCGGCGGGCGACTTGCCGAATGTGGAATAGTCCCAAGATATCGAAGATCTCAACGACTCGCAATTTGTAGAAATCAGGTATCTACGGGACCTGGGTGAGTTGATTCAAATCAATGAGGTCCGTCAGGTGCCAGAGCTGGCGGCAAGAATTGAATCGCTTGTTCAGACCCTTGGCCGGGATATCCCCCGCATTAAACGATCGCGCGTCGGACAGTCCATCAGAAAATGGCTGCCGGTCGGCATCGGCTCAGCCGTCACTCTGGGCGCTGCCTTTTTGCCGAATAATCCTTTGCTCAAGTATGTTGTAATGCCGCCGATTGAACCAGGGTTAGGAAGAATTCCCGGATCATCCCGCTTCAGGGACAAAGGTCGTTACTGATCGCGTATCTCCTGCCAGAGTCCGCCACTTGCCGCAGGTCGCGCCGCGGCGAAACCTGCCTGCCGGGTTAGGCAGGCCCCGAGGGCTGAGGCGAGGATCCGCATACGGCTCTTTCCCTGCAGTCCACCAACCCCGCCGGAATCTTTCCCTCTGGCGGGGTATTCTTTTGTTTGCTGCCTCATTGAGCCGGTTCGGTTTCTGAGCTGAAGTCCCTCGGAAAATAAACGCGACGTCCGCCGGCGTTCTTTGCCGGCGCTCCTTTTTTCCGGTTTTCCATCCGGCCAGACCATCGCCCTTCCGTTCCCGCCCCTTAGAGTAGAACGGGAAGGGAAGGTTCAAAGATTCACGCCCATCGCCCCGTGTGATTCAACCCTGGAGCAGCCTGCAGATGACCTCCTGCATCAGTGCGCCGCGTAACATATGTAACGGGAGGCGCAACGGTTCTCGTCCGGATTTTGACCCAAGCAATTCACCAATTCCCAATCGGCTTGAAGGTGCTCAAAGTCTCTTGCTTAATGCGAAAGACGACATTCTCGACGCCCGAGAGATGACTGCGGCGCTCGATACAGGAACGATCGACGAGGTTGAACTCTTGTAACCGTGATTCGGACCCCTGGATTTCGCTACCTTCTGGCTCTAATACTTCGTGCGTACGTACGCGCCATATCGTCCGTAACATGAAGAGCCCCGACGATTCTTGTGAGGATTGAGAGAGCCATCCATTTTTTTCCTGTTGAACGTCCTTCCGCAAACGGTGCATCGATACACGTAGGTCGGCCCTTGATGTCTCTTTGTCGTCGCACGGGGCATCCTTGGCATGCGCGGCATCGCGGTTGAAGGGGCAAAGGTAAGCGGCCCCGTCGAAGTCAGTTCATCCGCGTAACGTGGGGTGAAGACTTGCGAAGTTACGGTCGCTCCCTGCATTCGGTCTACACGGTAAGACCTGTACTCCCCTGAATCACTGCGTATGGCACCGAGTACGTAGTTCCCTTCGGCAGTCTGCTGCAGCGAATACGGCTCTATGCGGCGAACACTGCCGTCGTAGGCAAGATCGACACAAAGATGATTCGCCGCTGCGAAGCGAATGATTTCAAGATTTGAACGAGACCGAAGGGGGATGTTCATCGGCAACGCGCGTGTGCGCACAGGAACTTCGCCGATGCCACGCTGGATAAGCGCGCGCTGCGGGATCGGCGCGCCGCTCGTTATCCAGTTAAAGAGTTCTGGCAGCGCGTCCCAGAAATCATTTAACGGCGGAAGAGCGGGGAGCTGGTGTGACAACATGTCCGACCACATGGCTTCAAGAGCGGCACGATGCGGCAAGAGCGCCTGGAACGTGGGGACCGGGATCGCCTTGTAAGCGCATTTCTGCTGAAGCACGTTAAGCAGCACAGCGGCGGTCGGCCGGCTCTCCGTATGGCGATAAAGGTTCACTACGTCATAGAGGTCGCGTGGCCGCGTCCGCTCTCCGAGCGCCCGCAGTTTTTCGCCGAACGCTTCTTCGTATGCGTAGCAATTTGCCCATATGCCTCCTTCCGGACGATCTGTGTACGGATGAAAGACCTCGCGCCGGACAGACGGAAACACTAGGCCTTCATCCGCTGTCAGGTCGAGCTTGATTTTGGGCCAGCCGCCAGAAGTTGGCGACACCGGTCCGCGATACGCAATTTTGCCCTGGCAGTTGGGGCGTCCTCGGGCATTGGCGAAGATATCGAATTCGAGCTGGTCAGCAGGAATGTTGAGACCGGATTGTTCCGTCACCCAGGCGATGACTTCCTCAAACACCGTCTGTAAGAATTCCTCGTCGAGGTGTTCTTCATTGCGCAGGGTAAAATCCAGATCTTCAGAAAACCGATAGGTCTCGAAATAGCACTTCTTGAGACACGTGCCGCCCTTGAATACCCAACCTTCCGCAAGTTCCTCATTTGCATTAATGCCGGCGAGTATCCAGCCGAGGACATAGTCCTTCTCGACGACGTTGGGCAACAGCGAAAACGACGATGCAGCTTCGAGGATTTCGCGCCTATCGATCATGAGGCCGTTTTTTTCCTAGCTGACGGCAGCCAGAGACGCCAGGCCGTGGCGAGTTTTTTTGGAGGAAGCGCGGGATCGAGCCGAGCATAACCCTGTGTCAACCGGGTGCGGCACTCGGCGGCGAGCTTGTCATCGTGCAGCCGGGTTTCTGCGAGATATCCGAGGCGCTTGAAGATCACACCGCTATTGAACTCCACTGCGTACCGGATCAACAATTCACGATCAGCGGTCTTAGTTTCGAGATACGCGCCAAGGGTATCAGTTACGTGGTCGATGCCCCCGCCCACCTCGGGTGCGGCGATCATATCGACCAGCGTGCGCGCGGGGTCCGATATATGTACTTTGACAGAACCGCGCCAAAGCGTTTTCAGTCCGAAGAGACGTTCTGGCTTCACGTTGTGCAATACGAAAGCGGTACCTTGGGCGATTACGCGCCTTTCTGTGAGACGCCGCGTAGTGAAGACGAGGGTTTCGTTGAAGAGCTGCTCGGTAAGTTCCCAATGATGGGCGGCCGTCCAGCCGCCGATGTAGCATTGGTGGAAGAGCGTTGGTACGAGAACCCAGGGATCTGCGATCAACTGTTCGCTGCCAGCTAGGTCCAAGGGAACTGGGACGTAAAGCCCGTGTCCTATCCTTCGGAGCCAGCCCTGCTGTTGCCACCGTGACAGAAGTTTGGCCGCTGGACGCCGCTCGATACGGAGTGTCTGAGACACAATATCGACTGACACCACCTCCTTTGCTGCGCGGAGTACTGCAGCGAGCCGCGCGCGGTGGGCTGGCAACGAGTCTTTCAAGCGCTTCATGGCTATACGATAATAGCAAAAGTTCGCAGTTTCTGGGAACTATAGGCAGTCGCATATAGCCATAGTTGCCCCCGAAATCCTGAAAAGCTCCATGGAATTACGGTACGGCTCATCATCGACAGCAGAAAGAATTTCTTCGATTCTCCGGTTTACGCGAGCCATCGGTCCTGCGTTGGGTCTGCGCCACTCCGACCAATCGGGAGGGGTTGGGCTAGTATCATTGTTACGATGAACGAAAACGAAATTCCAATCGTGGCAGGGCCGCGCACGGCTTACATGGATGTCCTCGTAATCTAGCTCAACGAAGAATCCATTGCCGCGAGAATTGTGCCAATCGAGAGTGTTGACCCGGCGGTTTGGGCATGCACGCCTGCCGGGCGCTGTCTTTGGGGCCCTGCATCATCGATATCGCGCAGGTGCGGTGGAGTGCGTGTTTTTGTGTTCATTATATCTGCCGGTGTCCAACCAACCATTCGGCTCGCGACCAAATGCTCGGGCATGAGAAATAAAATCGGCGTTCCGCAAGTTGCTGAACCGAGAGATCTTTTCAGTTGCCTAACCAAGGTCAATAAGTGTGCTGTCATGAAAATGTAATAGGCCTTTTGGATTCCGGGGCCGCACAACCTTATTGTTGCCAGGGAACATGCTCGGCAGAAGCATTACGAGCTACAATAACGCGCAACAAAAGAGAAAAGGGCAGATGGGTACCCGCGCCTAGATCCTTCAATTAGACGGTCTCACGCTGCAGCTTCAATCGGCGAAGCAATTGCGCGTTCGCGGCCACGATGATGGTCGAAGCGCTCATTGCGATTGCGCCCACACTCATGGGCAGATCGAGTCCCCGGCGCACGAAAAGACCCGCTGCGACCGGTATGGCTACAAGATTATAAGCGGTCGCCCAAACCAGATTTTGGATCATCTTTCTGTACGTAGCGCGCGACAGCTCAATTGCCCCGACAACGTCGCGAGGATCACTACGTACGAGTACGATTCCAGCGGACTCAATCGCCACATCAGTTCCCGCACCGATGGCGATTCCCACGTTTGCGGTTGCCAGAGCGGGTGCATCGTTAACGCCATCACCTACCATTGCAACCTTCTTGCCGCCTGTCTGAAATTTTTCCACTGCCGCAGCCTTATCGGCGGGGAGAACCTCGGCTGCGACCTCATCGATTCCGATACGCCGGGCAACCGAACCGGCAACTGTTTTCGAATCTCCGGTAATCATAGCGACCCGAATACCAAGCCGATGAAGTTCGGCGACGGCTTCACTGGATTCGGGCCGAATTTCATCTTCAACTGCGAATGCTCCGAGCAGCCGGTCTTGAGCCACAGCGTACAGAACTGTTTTCCCATCCGATGTCCATGTGGTTGTCAGTTTTTCAATTTCTGGCGGCACCGTTACTTTGGCCTCGGTCAACAGGCGCGGTCCGCCGATTTCTACATTCTGGCTTTCCACGAGCGCCTTCGCGCCTCGACCAGCCTGCGCCTCGAAATTCGTAGCCGAGAGTTGGGCCACGCCTCGACGTTTGGCTTCGGCGACGATTGCCTTACCGAGTGGGTGTTCTGAGGTGGATTCGACAGCGGCGGCACGCGCCATCAGATCGTTTTCGGTAGTGCCGGATGCAGCCGCGAATCCCGACACCGCGGGGGAGCCACGGGTCAGGGTTCCGGTCTTATCAAAAATGACCATATCCAAATTGCGGACACGTTCGAGTGCGAGCCTGTCCTTAACAAGGAGACCGTTTTGAGCGCCTATTGATGTCGAGATTGCGATTACGAGCGGAATCGCCAGTCCAAGGGCGTGCGGGCAAGCAATGATGAGGACCGTTGCCGTTCTGATCAGGGCGTGCTCTCTGTCCCCTGAAAACCACCAGTAGGTGAAAGTAATCGTGCCAGACACGACTGCCACGTAAAAAAGGATTGCGGCCGCCCGGTCGGCAAGAGCTTGCGTGCGAGACCCGGAAGCCTGCGCAGTGGCGACGAGCCGCATGATTCCAGAAAGAGCGGTCTGTTCCCCGGTTGCCGTAATGCTGACGCGAAGACTTCCGCCACTGGCAACTGTTCCCGCAATAACTCTGGCACCTGCCACTTTCGGTACCGTTTTGGACTCGCCAGTAATCATGGACTCGTCAACGTCGGCAGATCCCTCGGCGACAGTGCCATCTGCCGGAACACGGGCTCCGGGCCGGACAAGAACGATGTCGCCAACACGCAACTCAGAGAGTGGAACAGAGCGAATGTCTGTGCCCTTTACGAGCTCAGCTGTGTCCGGGAGCAGGGCCGCGAGTGCATTGAGCGCGCCGCGGGCCTGCGAAATGGCCCGCATTTCGAGCCAGTGACCAAGGATCATGATCGTAATCAACGACGCGACTTCCCACCAAACATCAATTTCGAAGAGGCCGAATGTCGCAGCTAGCGAAGTTCCAAAAGCGACCACGATCGCCAAGCTGATGAGGGTCATCATGCCGGGCTTGTGATCGGCAAGTTCACCCCATGCCCCGCGGACGAAGACCATGCCGCCATAGATGAACACGACTGTTCCGAGGATGGCGGGGATAAATTTCGAGCCGGGAAAGGAGGGCGCGGTGTAGCCGAGCCAATGTTGAACGTCGGGTGACCAAAATACGACGGGAATTGTGAGGGCGAAGCTCAGCCAAAATTTGCCGCGAAACATGGCAACGGAGTGCCCAGCGTGCCGGTCATGGCTCCCGTGCATTTCTGACATCATGTGCCCGCTTCGGCTTCAGTGAGGTTGCAAGCTATTGGCAGTTCCATGAGCGCAGCCTAGCCGATTGGTCAAAGAAGTTCAAACCGAACCACTACCTACATTTGGTTAAGTTTGCTGTTCCAAAAACCAAAAAGGAGAAACATGATGAACTCACTTAATGCAGAGCGAGCTATTTCGGCTAGGTCTGTTTTGCCAATTCCGGCCCTACTTGTGATTGTCATGAGTGTTCACAGTTCCGTGGCGAAAGCGCAAGACAAACCTCCTGGAACGGACGCAAAAGCCAAGGTCGAATTGACAACAGACCCCTCACCTGCACAAAAAGGCAGCAATACAATTCGAGTCAAATTGACCGATCCGGCAGGCAAACCGATCGCGGGGGCGCAAGTGACCGCTACTTTCTTTATGGCGGCAATGCCAGCGATGAACATGCCCGAGATGAAAACTGTGATTAAGGGCGCAGATAAGGGTGACGGGATATACGAAGGCAAAGGCGACCTCGGTTCTGCTGGCATGTGGGAAGTCACCGTCACAGCACAACGAACGGAAAGACAATCGTGACCAAGAAGCTCACCGTTAAAGCCGCCGGTGGAATGTAACGGTAACGTTGTCGCCACTGAATTGAACTTACTAAAGAACGGCCAGGGTCATTGCGGCTGCGGCTGGCTCGTCGGGGTCAACCGCAGCGCGTCAATCATCACACCAATGCGAGGCTGCCAGGAGTTTTCTGTAGATACTCCAAGCTCGAATGAGCACAATCACCCATAGCACCCCATGACCCCAGCCACATCATCCGAGCTACCGGACATCTCTCGGCGGGTTCTAAGACTCCAGGTTCTGACCATCGCCTGGATGGCCGTGGAGGCCGTTGTTTCGCTCGCGGCAGCTTGGAATTCTCACAGTCCCGCTCTATTCGCGTTCGGCGGGGACAGCTTGGTCGAACTGCTTTCGGCAGCGGTCGTGTTCTGGCGATTTCGGTTTGAACTCAACGAAGCGCGGGCGGCTCGGATTGCAGGAGCCTTGCTTGCAGGGCTAACGCATCACGGAATAGCATTGGGCAACGCAGTCCACGGACCTGGCCCGCGGATTCACTCTTCACGTCGATGGGACCGCGCGGAAAGGGAAAAAACGAGGAAAATCTGTTTTGTCAATTGGGAACCAGCATAAGGTTGCACGCAGAGAAGCCGAGGATGTACACTCGGTCATTGTCGATCGGTGCTAGCCGACGGCGGGCAATGAGCTTTCTCAGAGCAGTTCGGTTAGACGACAAATTCGACCCCTTTTTCGAGTTTCAAGAGACCCTTGGATTTGTTCCCAAGCTGTTCTACGCGCAGACCCTACTGCCCCGCGTAATCGAGGCCCAGGCGCGCATTGCGGCCACGGTTCTCCTCAAGGACAAAGCGCTTTCCAGAATACAGAAGGAACAGATCATCCTGATGGTCGCAGCCGCCCGGCAAGACACGTATTGCGTTACCGCGCATCGCAAGATTTTGTCTTCCCTTGGCAAGTCGGAGGCCCAACTCGATCGGCTCTTGACCGACTACCGTCGTGCTGGCTTCTCGGAAGTCGACGTAGCTCTATTAGACTTCTCTGCCAAATTGAGTCAGCACGCGTCTTCTGTGCATTCGGGGGATATCGAAACGCTACGCGGGTGTGGTCTCGACGACGAGTCGATCCTGGAGGCTGTCCAGGTAACGGCTCTGGCCTGTTTCCTTTGTACGCTCTCCGCAGGCCTGGCCCCAGAGCCGGACTTTGAGCCCCGGAAGCTTTCTTCACCCACGATCAGTCCGCCGCGCGAGCCAGGGTCTCCGGGTACAGTCGCGCAGGGCCCGCACGCCCCTGGTAAAAAGGGGCCGTACTTGCGCGCTGTATATCAAAGCCCGAAGACTTTTGGGCCTTTCAGATTTTTTCAGAAGAACCTTGGCTTCATACCGAACATCTTTCGCGCTCAGACTTTGCGGCCCGACGTGCTTGAGGCGGAGGCGGAAGCCGTCGGCAAGATCCTGCTAACCGAAGATGTTCTCACCCGAGTGCAGAAGGAAAGCATTCTCCTGGTGATCTCGGCAGCAAACCTGAACTCATATTGCGTAGCGGTGCATTGCAACATGCTTCGGGGTTTGGGCATACCCTCGGAGGAAAGCGACCAGATAGCGGTGGACCACCACCAGTCCAACCTCACTGAAGCCGATAGAGCATTGCTAGACTTCACTCTCAAACTTGGGGTACGTCCTCTGGAGCTTTGTCGTGAGGACGTAGATCGGCTCCGAGGACATGGTTTCACAGAGGAGCAGGTTCTGGAATCTGAAGTGATGACGGCTCTTACGAATTTCCTCAACACCCTCCAAATGGGGCTGGGGGTCGAGCCAGATTTTGAGCCCCCCTTCGTCCTGGAACAAAATAAAGTGCATCTTCCTGCGGCTGCTAACGCTCCCGTGGAGCGCGGCTTCGTCGCCCCCACGCTCACAACTGTGCACGATCCGGACGCTGGATTGGTAGCCCAAGCGCAGGGTGGGAAGCTGGAGGCTTTCGAAGAATTGGTTCGCCGCCACAGCCAGTTGATTTATCGGGCCCTGGTGGCAATTCTCGGCGACCCGGTCGAGGCGCAGGATGGTATGCAGGATGCTCTATTGAGCGCATTCAAGCGCATTGCGGGATTCCAGGGCCGCTCGAAGTTTTCTACTTGGCTGGTCAGTATCGCCAGGAATACGGCATTCCAACGTTTGCGGGGCCGGAGAGAAGTTGAGAGCTTGGATGAAGGAGAGTGTGAGGAAGATCACGACTTTCGGCCTCGACAGGTGAGAGCTTGGCAGGATAATCCCGAGCAGTGCTGCTCTAAATCAGAAATTCGGCAGCTCGTTGAAAAGGGGATTTCGGGTCTTCCCCCTAAGTATCGCGTTGTGGTGATGCTCCGGGATGTCGAGCAGCTTTCGACGGATGAAGTGGCCCGTCAACTGGGGCTGAGCGTCCCTGCGGTAAAGGTGCGGCTCCTGCGGGGCCGACTCATGCTGCGAGAATGGCTCTCGCCGCATTTCGCGACGAGCGTCAAGAGAGCAACCCCACGATCACGTGCGAGGATTTCTTCGTTGAGTTCGGGGACTACCTAGAAAATCAGGTGTCGCCAGAGGTCCGCAAGGAACTCGAACTGCACCTGTCCCAGTGCCGCGCTTGCCATGTGCTGTACGATTCCACCTGCAAGACTGTGAAGATCGTGACAGAAAGTAGTTCATTCGAGTTGCCGAAAAGTGTCTCCGACCCAATCATAGACCGTGTCATGGCGAAGCTGCGAACAGGCCGCAGCTAGCAGGGTCGAAATTCTATGCTGAGCGAAGCCGCTGACAACTCCGCTCTTGAAGCTTGTCCAGATTCAGTTCAGTTTCCCGGCTCAATTCGATGGGGCGCCGCACATTTTTTTGAGCCCATCATAAGCCTGCGCCCCTGCCTACGAGGCGAACTGCGATCGATGCCTAGGACAACGTGCCCTTCGGGCGTTGCCTATCATCCAGGCCCCAGGACGCGCCGAACGATCACTTCTCCGGGCTCGCGTGACGGATCATGGTTGCCACCCGATCACGCCGCCGGTGCGAAGTTGCGCTGTTTGCGGCTACTGAGGGCGATTCGTTGCGCGATTTCCCCGGCAAACAGGTCGATGGGAAACGACAGATTCCCGGCGAATGTTCAAAAAACTACGTTTTCGTGTGATCGCCAACAGTTAAGAAGGCAGTAAAAATCAAATAAGTGCTGCATCTGGTGTCGCTTACAGCCGAAAAGGTCGCCCAATCACCCTTTTGAATTGGACCGAAGTTGGACCGAAGTGGATGACAAACGGTCAAGAGTTGTCGTGCGTTCAAATCGAGGGCCCGATACGTACCGAATAGACAATTTTTGAGCATACCGTTTCGCAGCGAATTGATTCATTGCCCCGCGTAAGCCTCATTCGTAACGCAGCGCGACCATCGGATCAACTCGCGTCGCGCGCCGGGCGGGGATGTGGCACGCGAGCAGAGCGACAACGGCCAGAAGCAGCCCGACAGAGGCAAACGTAATAGCATCGGTCTCACTGACGCCAAAGAGTTGCGCCTTAAGCAAGCGCGTGAATGCCAGACCGAGCGCGGTGCCCACGACGAGGCCCGCCAGTGTGAGCCGGAATCCCTGGCCAAGAACGAGACGGTAGATGTCTCCCTTCTCCGCGCCGAGCGCCATGCGGATGCCGACTTCCCGCGCACGTTGGCGAGTGGTGTAAGCCACAACGCCATAGACGCCGACGGCAGCTAGCACCATGGCAAGAAAACCGAACGAGGCGGCAAACGTAGCGGCGACGCGTCCAAAAAGTGTACCGAGCTGCATGGTGACGGAAAGCGGATTCACGTTGAACAGCGGCAACTCCGGATTGAGCTGATGGATGGTCTCTTCCACAGAAGAAGCCATGGTACGCGGATCGCCAGTCGTGCGCAGGTGAATGGTGGTGTCGTGCGTGGGGCTGTAGGCCTGGTAATTCGGCAAATAGATGACAGGCTCGGTCGGCGAGGTGAGTAAGCGGTATTTGGCATTGCGAGCAACCCCGACAACGGTGAAGCGATCACCGCCGTCCGTCACCTGCTTGCCGAGAGCGTTTGCACCCGGCCAATAGCGATCGACAAAGGCCTGGTTGACGACGGCAACGAGTTGCGATTCCGCCGTATCCGCTGCGGTGAATTCACGCCCCGAAATCACGGAGGTGCGCAGAGTGCGAAAGTAATTCGGCCCGACAATCGCTCGGCTGATCTCCATCGATTCGTATGGTTGTGGCACGTAACCTTCAATTTGCAGATAGTCGGAGTGGATGCTGAAGCTCAGGGGTGAAAAATCAGCCAAGGTCACGGATTCGACCCCGGGAAGCGCCGAGAGCCTGTCGAGCACCTGCCGGTCGAACGCCGCACCCGTCGCGCGGGTGTAACCAGCTGGCGAGAGCTCGTAAGAAGTAAGCAGCAGATGACTTGCTTCGAATCCCGGATCCGATTGCTGTGCTTTCTGAAGGCTGCGGGTGAAGAGTCCCGCGCAGACTAGGAGAACGAGCGAGAGTGAAATCTGCGCCACCACGAGGCCACTCAAGAGACGAGACTTGTGCAAAGTAAGCGAGACGCTGGTCGCTTCCTCCTTGAGAACAGATTGCACCGGCAGGCTCGACGACCGCAGGGCCGGAAAAATACCAAAGATGATCGCCGCGAGGATGGAAACCGCAATCGTCACGAAAAGCACGCGTTGATCGATGTGCGCGTCGTGCGTCAGCGGAAGAGAGCTGGGCGGAAAGAAAGCGACGATGCTGCGAGAAGTCCACACCGTAATCGCGATGGCCGCGGTACCGCCGAGCAGACCAAGCAGCAGGCTCTCGATCAAAAACTGGCGGATGATCTGTTTGCGTGAAGCGCCCATTCCCAGCCGGATGGCAATCTCGCGGCGGCGTCCGACCGAACGCACCAACAGAAGACTGGCAACGTTGGCGCAGGCCAGCAGGAGTAGGACCCCGGCGAGCCCCAGCAACATCGGAAGAATCTTGTAAAGATAACCGTTAATACCAAAGGGAGAGCGCCAAAGGGGGTCGAGAGAAATCTCGTTCGGACTATCCCGGTGATCCTCCGGGAACCGCTCGGCGATTCCCCGCATGAGCAGGTTCAGTTCGGCCTGCGCCTGATTCTTCGTGACACCCGGGCGAAGCTTTCCGAGCACGTTCAGCCAGAAAATGCCGCGATAATCGGGACGGTTAAAACCCCAAACATCACGATCCATCGAGACAGGAATCCACAGTTCGGTGCGAAGCCCGGGTGCACAGCCAGTGAAATCCCGCGGGGCTACCCCAACAACGGTGTAGGGATGGCGATTGATCTGAATCGTTTTGCCGACGATTTGCGGATCACCCGCGAAATGGTTCTGCCAGACGGCGTAACCGATGACTATCACTGCAGCGCCGGCGCGCAGCGTTCCTTCTTCCGGAAGAAAAGCGCGGCCGAGAATCGGGTGGACGCCGAGAACATCAAAATAATTAGCGGTGGTCAGGGCCCCGTAAATGCGCTCGGGCTTCGCGACGCCGGTGAGAGACATGTAGTCATCGTGATAGCCGAGAAGTCCGGAAAAAGTTTGAGTGCGCTCGCTGAGGTCACGAAGGTCGGGATAAGAAAATGGCGGGGTGGGATGATCGGTGCGATCGCCGCGCATGACGGTGACAAGGTCGCTCGTGTGAGCGACTCCCGGAATCGGGTTCAGCAACGTAGCGCTGATCCAACTGAGCACAGTGGTATTGGCGGCGATGCCGAGCGCCAGTGTAAGAACGGCCACTGTCGTAAAGCTTGGATTCTTTCGCAGCATGCGAGCAGCAAAGCGGAGATCTTGCCACGATGTTTCCACTAGGGACTCCCACCCAGCCGCACCCACGATCTCCTTCGCAACTTCGGGGCTCCCCATCTCCAAACGCACTTCTCGCCGCGCATCCTCCCGACTCATACCGCTTTTGATCTTTTCCTCAGTTGCCATTTCCAGGAAGCCAGTCAATTCCTCGTCCAATTCCCGATCTACCTGTTCTTTTCGGAACAATGATCGGAGTCCAGCGGCTAGGCTACGAATCAATGACATGGTTTCTTACGCCTCCAAAATCCTCGCAATTGCGGCGACTTGTCTCCCCCACTCTCGTGCTTCGGTGCTGAGCCTTTTTCGCCCGCGCTCGCTCAATAGGTAATACTTTGCGCGTCGGTTGTTCTCGGAAACGTTCCATTCACTGCGGATAAGGCCGCCTCTCTCTAGTCGCTGAAGCGCCACAAAGAGTGATCCGGCGTTTACGCGAAAAACCCCTTTGCTGATCTGCTCAATCCGTTGGGCTATTCCGTAGCCATGCATTGGCTCCAGCGCCAGAGTTTTCATGATGAGCATATCGAGCGTTCCTTGGACTACTTCGCCGGTTTTTTCCTTCACGAAAGAACCTTCCTCTTGACAATCAAGAGAAGTATACGCGTCTCCATCTGATTGTCAAGAGGAGGAGTTATGAGGGCTGAGACTATCGGACGGCGCCAAGACGGCTCGCGAATCGATGGGGTGAATTCTGGTGATCGAATTGTGGCGCGTGCAACTCTTTTAGCTTTTTTGAGGTTCAGAAAGGGCTTTGACAGCCTAGCGATCCTAAATTATCAATTCGGATGGTTGCGGGGTTTGCAGAAGTTGTTGAAAGGAAGGAATTTTTTGGTTGCGGGGGACCGATTTGAACGGCCGACTTTCGGGTTATGAGTTGTCACAGGGGCGGGAGAAGCGTACGATTCCACAAGCCAGAGGTCTAAATCGGGAATTCCGGTCAATTCGCCACTACTTAGTTGGCTGTGACTGGAGGCTTGCGGGAACAGACGAGTAGCTCCGCGAGGCAATCTATGGACTCACCGAAGGCGGCTAAGAAACCTAAAAAGGGGCGCATTTTCGATCCCCAGGTGTTTCTTGAGACAGTCGGCCTGAAAAGATCGATTACGCAGTGCCCACCCAACCACAAGATCTTCTCGCAAGGCGACCCGAGCGATGCTGTTTTCTACATTCAGAAGGGTCGGGTGAAGCTCACCACCCTCTCCAAACACGGCAAGGAAGCGGTCATCGCAATCCTAGGCGCGCGTGACTTTCTTGGTGAGGCGTGCCTAATGGGTCAACTGGTACGGGTGGCTTCGGCTACGGCGATTGTGCCTAGTGCTGTACTTAGAATTGAGAAGGGCGAGATGCTACGCGTGCTGCAAAAGGAACGCGCGCTTTCCGGCTTTTTCATATCGTATCTACTCTCACGCAATCTGCGCATCGAGGAGGACTTGGTCGATCAGCTTTTCAACTCCACTGAGAAACGGTTAGCCCGCACTCTTTTATTGCTGGCCCGCTACGGTAAGGAAGGCAACCCCGAAACGGTCGTTCCGGAGATAAATCAGGAAACTCTAGCGGAAATGATAGGAGTGACGCGCGAACGAGTTAATTTCTTTATGAATAAGTTCAGGAAGCTAGGCTTCATTGACTACAACGGCGAACTGCAAATTCACAGTTCCCTCCTAAATGTTGTCCTCCACGAATAGGTCAGACTGCGGCTGAGAATTCCTCCTGCAACACGAACGAAACTCCACGGCAGATCAATGTGTGAAAGATTTCACAGACAGGAGAACTAGCTTGAGAAGAACCTGGGATGGTGAACCCCCCATTCGGCACAAGCAACAAACTACTCCTCATTGAGGGCGACTCTACTGAGGCCAAGCTGATTCTGGAGGCGCTCGTTGACCCGAGAGCCAGCTCATTCGATGTGGACTGGGTTAGGCTCCTATCTGATGGACTCAAACTGCTGGGCGAGGGAAAAACCGGGCTGGTCTTGCTGGACCTGTGCCTGCCGGACAGCAAAGGTATCGCGACTTTCGAAAAGCTATTCGCGGCCGCGCCCCATATTCCGATCCTGGTCCTCAGCCAGCTAAACGATGAAAGTATTGCTAATGAATCACTCAAGCGCGGAGCGTATGACTATCTCTTAAAAGACCACCTCGACAGATACACACTGACGCGGGCGCTGCGTCATGTGATCGAGCGCAAGGGGGTCGAGGATGTTTTGTTCAACGAAAAGGAACACGCCCAAGTCACTCTCAACTCCATCGGGGATGCCGTACTCAGTACGGACCTCTCCGGTAACGTGACCTATGTCAATCGGGTCGCCGAGAGTATGACGGGCTGGTCTCGACAGGAAGCAGTGGGCCGGCCGCTCGCCGAGGTGTTTCAAATCGTTGAGGGTACCACACGTAAACCCGCCCGAAATCCCATGGAGGCGGCGATTCTGGAAAACAAAACCATGGGCCTGAACCCTACCTGCGTTCTGATCCGGCGTGACGGGTTGGAGCTTGCCATCGAAGATTCCACCGCCCCTATCCACGACCGATTCGGGCAGGTGACAGGCGCGGTAATTGTTTTCCGCGACGTGAGCGCATCGCGGGCGATGACAATAAAGATGTCCCATCTGGCGCAGCATGACTCTCTCACAGATTTGCCGAATCGCGTGTTGTTGACCGACCGGCTGACCCAGGCGATTTCGGTAGCGCGGCGGACCAGCGAGCAACTCGTGGTGCTGTTCTTGGACCTGGATCACTTCAAAAACATCAACGACTCTTTGGGGCATGCGATTGGCGACAAACTGCTTGCATCGGTCGCGCAACGCCTAGTAGCTTGCGGGCGCCATTCGGACACCGTGAGCCGCCAGGGCGGGGATGAATTCGTAGTACTGCTTCCACAAATCGCGCACGCCGCAGACGCGGCCGTCTTGGCGCAGAAGATGATCACCGCACTGGCGGCGCCTCACTCTATCGCCGGGAACGAGCTGCGCATCAACGCGAGCATTGGCATCAGCAGGTACCCCAACGACGGTCAGGATGCAGAGAGCTTGCTCAAGAGTGCGGACACCGCGATGTACTACGCGAAGGAAAAGGGACGCAACAATTTCCAGTTCTTCAAGGCGGACATGACTACGCGGGCTGTCGCGCGGCAATCCCTCGAAGGGCTCTTGGGCCGCGCCCTGGAGCGACACGAGTTTGTGTTGCATTACCAGCCAAAGGTCGATCTTCAGACCGGAGAGATTACCGGAATTGAGGCGCTCCTACGCTGGCTGCATGCGGATCGGGGGCTTATTCCTCCCCCACAATTCGTGCCCATCGCCGAAGAGTCCGGCCTGATCGTGCCCATCGGCCGGTGGGTACTGCGCGAAGCGTGCACACAGCTCCGGGCTTGGTTGGAGGTGGGCCTACGGCGGATCTCGGTGGCGGTCAACCTCTCCGGGGTAGAGTTCCGTGCCAAGCACTTCCTCGAAGGCGTTCGCACGATCCTGGAGGAGACTCGCCTCGAACCACGCTTTCTTGAATTCGAACTGACGGAAAGCGTCCTCATGAATCACGTCGAGGGCAGCGTCTCCAGGCTTCAAGCTCTCAAAGCCTTGGGAGTGCAGCTTGCGGTGGATGACTTCGGCACCGGCTATTCCAGCTTAAGCTACCTAAGGAGGTTTCCCATCGACGCGCTGAAACTTGACCAATCGTTCATACACCACATCACAGTTGATCCAAACGAAGCCGCAATCATTAGTGCGGTGATCGACATGGGCAAGAAGCTCAAGCAACGAGTCATTGCGGAGGGTGTGGAAACGCGCGAACAACGCAACTTCCTTCAGGTCCACGGCTGTGGCGAGGGACAAGGCTACTATTTCAGCCGCCCCATGGCTGCCGAACAATGCGCCAAGCTACTCAGAACCGGTATCGCGAAAACCGTCAGTGATTGACGCGCGTGCGGCAGCGCTTTGTGGACGCCCTCCGGGCCACGACGCTGGATTTGCTCGCGAGCAAGCTTCTCGTGGCTTTCATGCAGGAAGGGTCCGGCACCGAGAAAATGGCCGTTAAACGCACATCGAAATGCGGGAGCCTTGGCGAGCGAGTGGCGAAGCTCCAGGACGACGGGAGCATCGTTCTCGCGCGGGACGGCGTAGCCGGACCCCGACTTCCTCAAGACGAGGAACGGCGAGAGGGAGATCGACTTGCATCCTTCGGTGGCGAAGCTCCTACGGGAGTTGATTGGAGAACGGAAGTCCGGTTTGCTATTTCGCACGCGAACCGGCCAGCAGCTTCACCAGTCGAATATCCTGCGGCGCGTGCTGCACCCGATCTTAGAAGAGTTGGGGCAGCCGAAGTGCGACGTCCATGCGTTCCGGCGTTTTCGCAACACGTACTTGCGAAACTACACGTCTACCCCGCCAGGAGTCTATCGGTTCTGGATGGGGGGGTGCAATTGATAGTGCGAGTCAGTTTACGCAGCCTCCTGATGCACGTTGGTCCAGTATTCTTCCCAATCCCCGTTCGCCCGTAACACCCGTAGAGCGATTACCTTTTTTAGATTTTCCATCTTCCACCAGGCACCGGAGATCTTGAGCCGCTTCTGGAACACATAGCCGTGAGCACTCTCGATCTCGCCCGAACCGATGGGCAGGCCTGCTGCCAGGGCGCCTTTGTAATCCAAAAATTGAGTGCGGTTGGAGATATAGCGAAAGCAGGCACGGACCGGGGCCTCGGGGGCGGGGATGCCTGCTTCTTCGACGAAGGGTTGTAGACTTTCCAGAACCTCCGGCCAGCGATTGTCTTTCAGCCAGTTTTTCTTTTCCGTCATCCAGGCCGACTTATCCTTTGCGGCGATCACCTCTGCGGCCGCCGACAGGTACTCGCATAAATGAGGGAAATCGACCAAATAGTTGGCTTGCGCTCCAAACTGGGCTTCCCTCTGCTCGGTAATCCACACCGCCCCATCCCCCACGGTGCAGGCGGGGATGTTGTTGCAAAAGGTGTTGTAGGGATTTTTCCTGATGGGTCGAAGAATTATCCAGCAGCACGATCACCGGGCCGCGCAGATGCCGCAACAACTCACGGAGCAAAACGCAAACCTCCTCCTGCCCGACGTTATCGAAGTAAAGTTGATAGTACAGGCCCAGGCGTTGTCGTCGCGGACTTACAGAAATCCCGGAAATGACTGAGACCTTGTCGCGCCGCCCTTGGCGGTAATGGTGAACCGGAGGACAGCCTCGTGGGGACCAGCTCCGGGCCACATGCGGAATCAACAGAAAGCCCGATTCGTCGGCAAAGACTAGGTGGGCACCCAACCGCGTAGCGTTTTTTTGATACGCGGCCAGTCCTTCTGTTTCCAGCGCTCAATGGCCTGCTCATTTCTCTCCAGGGCGCGCCGTTCTGGTTTCTGCGGACTCCAGTTCAGAGCATGCATCAACCTTCCGACATGATCACGATGGTATTGGACTCCGAATTCACGGCGAATCAATTCCGCAATGCGGGCGGTGGTCCAGAGATTGGTTCGGTGGCCGTGCATCATCGGCCCTTGCAGGAGAAGCGTGACCAAACGCCGTCGCTGCTTCCGATCCAACTTCAGCGGTCGACCTGGGGAGAAACGCACCCGCAACCCCTGCTCTCCACTCCTGCGTCGTGCATCACGCCAGCGCATCACAGAACTTGCATTGCAGCCGATGCGCCGCCCAACCTCATTGAGAGAGTAACCAGAATCCAGCAACGCCAAGGCTCGCTTGCGCCTGTCTTCGAGCAAGTCGGCGCTTCCTTTCAGTCTGGGCATAGGTGTTCCCCTCCTGAACATCTATTATTGCATTATTTATGCAGAAGTCTATAATGGTAGTGAATGGCGGCAAATGTGAATGAGAGGTGATAGCCCGGGGAACCAAATTCTCCTTCTTCAATTAGTTACGGACGGGCTTCGCTCCGTCCTCTTCGACGAGCCCGGACCACGTGCAGATTCTCTGGATATGGTTCGTCCTATAGTATCGGTTTAGGCAGATGATCTCGTGTTTCGGTACCTTGGCCACAGTGAACGCATCCGGCAACGAGCCGTTCAACCGCATATGATCGTAGTTGCTCCATTGGAAAGATCCCGTCGCCCTTCGACGTCATTCATCCTGAGATTCATGGGACTGTGCTTGTCCTTTGAGAAAAATCTCGATTCGATTTGTAGTCCACACGGCGACGCCAGTACCGAAAAAATCCGCATCTTCGGTCCACAGTGCACATGCCAGTCCGAGTGCTGTGGCGAGTATCGGCCAATCACTTTCGTCTCGACCGCGCAACCGCTGCCGGGCTTCGCTTTCAAAGACTGCATAAAGTTCCGGAGTAACCACCTCGATGATGTTTCGCAAGTATTCGAGCGATGCCGAAAGGTCGGCGTCGGGCTTTCCCCGCTTTTTCAAGAGGGGAGGTAAGTATTTCTCGGCGTCATCGAAGGCAACGTCAGGCGCGAAGAAGCGGACACCTTGACCCGCGTAGGTGTCGATGAGCTGCCGAACGCGTCGCCCCAGGACGGCGCGAATAAGGATGTTCGCATCGAGAACGATCATCTCAGCGGGATGCGCCCTTCTCGCGGCGACGCAGCTCCTTGAAATCGGCCACTAATTCCTCCTCGTCAACATCCGCGAGTGCACTGGCAAGACGGTCGGCTGCTTCCTTCAGTTCGGACATATGGGCTGTCTTAGGACGCTTTCGACGCGTGGGAACGTAGACACCGAGAGTCTCGCCGCGCCGAGTGACAGCAACTGGAGTGTCCGATTCCAGGAAACTGGCGATCCGTTCGCGGAACTCGCGCACGCCGACTTTGATCGTCGTCATAGGGATGCTCCTCACGCTGAGTGTACACTCATGTGTACGCATTCGCAAGCGTGCCAGGATTCGCGGGATTCGTGTAGTGGCTCAGTTCCGTGGAGTCGACGCGGGTGGTAGACGATGACTTTTTTCAGTACTCGGCGCGACCTCGAGCTGAGAGCGGCGTCGTTCCTCGACCCCATCAGCCGCAGATCAGGGTTCGAGCGGCTGCAGCCGTGGAGAATCGATCCGAGTCGGTAACGGTACGCGCTGTCATAAAAACGTAATACTAATGGTGGTGAACGGCGGCAAAATCCGAACGAAAGGTGAATAAAGAAGGAGAAAGTGATTCGTCCCGTTTCATCGCAACTTACTGAATTCCCTCGATTAGCACCAACTCCGGCAAGTTCTGATTAAATTGGGGGTTCGGCTGTTAAGAAGGGAGTAAAAATCAAATAAGTGCTGCATCTGGTGTCGCTTACAGCCGAAAAGGTCGCCCAATCACCCTCTTGAATTGGACCGAAGTTGGACCGAAATTGCCCTATCTGGGCTCGCCGATTTTCGCGTGCTGTCAGAATTTACGTGGCTCTCATTTGCCACTCGGATTGCCTCATTTGGCAGGTTACAGTGCACCAAAACATGAACGGGCGAGTGTCAGCGGTGCTCACCGCCCGCCTGAAGCTGCTAGTTCCTAACGGATGATCAAGAGGCTAGGACACGCGAAGCGGGGGTCCCACACCACGCTGTGCATGCCACACCGCAAGCACTCTTACCTCGTCACCGCGGGGGACATAGTAGACGTGATAGCGCGTTTCCATGAGTAGAAGGCGACGCGTATCCGGTACCGGGGATTGCCGATACAGACGCCCGATGTGTGGTGCGTGCCCAAGGATGTCGAACGCTGCCGCGAGTTCATCGACAAACAGGTTTGGTGAGGCAGTACGATTTCTGCGCCACCAATTATCGATTTCGCGGATCTGCGAGTCCGCTTCGGGTGTGGTTCGGACCTGCAGGCTCAACGCTGCCGACGCAGTTCGTCGAGAATTCGCGACGCGGGCTGTAGACTGCCCGCCTCGGCGGATCTCCAGGACGTTGACAGCGCTTCGTTCAAGGCGCGCCGCTCCTCGTTAGTGAGGTCATCGCCTTCATCGTCGGCAACCAGATCCACAACCGTGCCCTCGGGTAAGGTTGTCGGCTCGTCGAGAACGAGGCGCCCCTTTTCAACACGTGCTCTGAGAGGGCCCATATCGCTACTGTACGGAATTCCAAGCTGCTCCGCAAGCCTACACTATTAGCGCGTCAGCGCTCGGCGGTTGCAAAAGTTATCCAACGCTTGACACGCTGACACGCTAGGGGTCTGGAGATTTGGAGATTTTGGCGGGCGGAAATTGGCCTTGTGCCGGACAGATGAGTAGTCGAGCTGATTCCCGCGGCGAGCGACAAATATAACGGCTTTTCGGTGTACCCGGAGGGATCACTCTGGGGGACCCAAGTTCACAAAGGCCGCTCGCCTAGCTGATTTTATATTGAGAATCGAGGTTTTCTCAAAATTTTTGAGCTTGACCTTGTTCTACCGGATCTGCTGATGGTGCCCTCCCAGGGTGGAAAAGTTAGGCGGTACGACAAGCTGCATCTCGACGGCCTCCTATAATAAGAGATCGTGCCATCAGATGTCGCTGCGGATTGAGGGTAACTCTCAACCGCACAGTTCGATGGGAAAATTACGTTCGGGCTTGCGCCCGGCCATGCTTAGGAGCCCAACCAATGTTGTCTCCTTCGAGAGCATGAATTTGAGAATGTTCAAGTTGTTGAACTCGCAGGTTTCGAAAACAGTCGCAAGAACGAGGTATTCCTGCAGTGTCCGCTCAGTAAAATAACCATCAACATTTCTTGCGGTATTTAGCGAAGAGCTTGATTGCATGCTCGGCATTATTGTTGTTCCAAGGAACGCCGTCATGATCCAAGAACGTGAACATCTTTTCGCCGCTCTTTTGACACCGTTTCTGGTATTTGTTCGCCAGTGGGGAGGAGAATTCAGCCTTACCCACTGCCGCAGGAATCTCATTGCAGACCGCTTGTGTCTACGCATTACAACGGTCATGGGATGCTTCGATTCTGCTCTTCCGGCCAAACGATGGTTCACAACTCCGAAAAGGCATTTACTTGGACTTCGGATTTACAAGACTTATAGGCACCGAAACGGCCAAACGATGCTTCCGGAATGGCCAAGCGATGATTCAAGTCACAGTGGTGGTTGTTGGGAGGAGCCGGGAAAGCAGAACCCGCGAAGCTGCCGGGCGCAGGAATTAGCCCGAAGCCGTGCCCAAGAAAATGAGCGGCAGAAAAGGAAGCCCACAACCAGTAGCACATGTGAGTGGAGAAGAGGACAGTCAAGGGTGCAGGAGGAAGTTCAATGTGCTTGTAATTCGCACCATACTATACTATCGTATATTATCTTTTGGAAGACGGAGCGAATGGCGCACACAACAAAAGATAAAGCGAAACTTTTGAACCGCGTTCGGAGGATCCGGGGACAGGTAGAAGCCATCGAACGGGCGCTCGACGGTGAACAGGAATGTTCCAGCGTGCTGCAGCTCATGGCGGCTTGTCGTGGCGCCTTGAACGGCCTGATGGCGGAAGTGCTGGAGGGGCATATCCGATTCCACGTCCTCGACCCGAAGTCTGGCAAGAACGCTCCTCAGGTGGAAGCGGGGGAAGAACTCATCGATGTGGTGCGGACCTACTTAAAGTAGCCGCGCAAGCGGTGACGATTTCGTAGAAAAGGTGACTCCATCATGAGCCAAGCGCAATTGAAACAAGTCGAAGCTGTAAGGCGTGTCGACGAAGATGAAAAACGCCCGTCGTCAGATCACGCCGACCATGACGGCGGCCACGAGCACGAACATGCGCTGAATTGGCGGGAGGTCAACCGCGTCCTGTTCGTGGCTGCGGCGGCAGCGGCCATTTGGTTTCTAGGTGGCGCACGGAATCCCTACGTAACTGGTATCGGCGTAATCTGTGCGATCGTTGGTGGTTTCCCGATATTCCATGAAGCCTACGAGAACATCGTTCAGCGCCGCATGACGATGGAACTCTCCATGGCTATCGCCATCGTGGCTGCCCTTGCGATCCGTGAAATCTTCACGGCCCTCGTCATCACCCTATTCGTTCTGGTCGCCGAAATTCTTGAAGGACTGACGGTCGGGCGCGGGCGCACGGCAATCCGTCATTTGGTCGGTCTGCTGCCCACGACCGCCACAGTCCGCAGAAACGAATCCTGGCAAGATGTTGAGACGAAGGAAATCGCCGTTGGCGACATCGTTCTCGTGAAGCCAGGTACTCGAATTCCGGTGGATGGCGTTGTTGTCGGAGGTCACTCTTTCGTCGATCAGGCAACGATCACAGGCGAATCGATGCCTGCGGAAAAGATCAGGGGAACGTCAGTCTACGCCGGAACGATCAATCAATCCGGCGCGCTCGAAATCCAGGTAGACCGGATGGGGCGCGACACTACATTCGGCAAGATCATTGACGCAGTGGAGCGGGCGGAAAAATCGCGTGCTCCCATTCAAGGAATCGCAGACCGTCTTGCGGGCTATTTGGTCTATTTTGCACTCGGAGCCGCGGCTCTCACATTTGTGATCACTGACAACATGCGCTCGACCATTTCTGTCGTCATCGTTGCTGGCGCGTGTGGCATTGCCGCGGGAACACCCTTGGCGATTCTGGGCGGGATTGGACGTTCCGCGCAACTCGGCTCGATCATCAAAGGGGGGCTGTACCTGGAATCGCTCGCGACCATCGATACGATTCTTCTCGACAAAACGGGAACTCTGACCTATGGCACCCCTGGAGTCGTCGACGTCCGTCCCGCCGACGGCGTTCCGGTTGCTTCCTTGCTGCAAGCGGCGGTGACTGCGGAATCGCGATCCGAGCATCCAGTGGCGAAAGCAATTCTGAAGAAGGCGTCAAACATGGGAATCTCCGGTGAAGAGCCCGAAAGATTCGACTACACGCCTGGGAAAGGAATCGTTACGGCTTGTCGCGGCATGGAAATCATCGTAGGCAATCGGCTCCTTCTCGAGGGGCACAGGGTTGAGCTCCCAATCAACACAGTCTCGCAGACGGATTCGGAGATTTTTGTGGCGCAAGAAGGCAAGTTCCTCGGAACTCTTGTCGTCGCCGATACGCTTCGGCCCGAAGCAACAAAGGCGATCCAAGATCTCAAATCGATGGGATTGAAGACCGTTCTTCTCACGGGAGATTCCAAGGCTGTCGCTGAGAACATCGGAGGAAAACTGGGAGTGGACGAGATTGCCGCTGAACTCTTGCCGGAGGACAAGCTTGCATTCGTTAGGCGGCTCACCGCGACGCGCCACAACGTCGTCATGGTGGGTGACGGAGTCAATGACGCTCCTGCTCTAATGAAGGCCACGGTCGGGATAGCGATGGGCGCTGGTACCGACGTTGCGCGCGAGAGTGCAAACGTGGTTCTCATTGGCAATGATCTTTCGAAGCTCGTCGAAACTCTGTCCATCGCGCGGTGCTGCCGCCGCACCATCATGCAGAACTTTGTCGGAACGTTGGTCGTTGACAGCATCGGGGTTGGCTTGGCTGCGTTTGGATTTCTAAATCCCCTTCTAGCTGCTTTCATCCACGTTTCTTCCGAGATGACTTTCATCCTGAACTCCGCCCGGCTGCTTCCGCCAGTCTCTTCGGCGCATGGCCTGGTGCGTGGACTATTCTCCCAATCGTTCACGGTCGCGCAGGACTAGACGAGAATTTATGCCTGCTGACACGACACATCCTCTGGCAACGAAGCGGCTCGTTATCGGACATCTCACGGTTTGTCAAGGATGTTGCTGTGGAAACACAGAAAACGGGAGACCTCCCGTTGCCGTCGAGTGGCTCAAAAAAGAATGGCGCTCTAGGGGCTTGCTGAAGCGCGTTCAACTGACGATCAGCGGCTGCCTGGGACCGTGTGATCTGCCCAACGTGGTCACTGTTTCAAACGAGAGCGGCACGCAGTGGTTTGGGGAAATCACAGAATTCGAGCAATACCGGGATCTTGTTGACTGGGCGAGTCGGTCCAGGGACGCGCGTGAATTGCTGCCCCTTCCAAAAGAATTTCAGCGACATACCTTGCATCCATTCCGTCAGTTTGATTCGCGCGCTGACCGCTGAGTCGTTTCATTTCAAGTACCGGTTCACGAGATCAATTAGTTCCTCGGTTGCTTCAGCCTGTTCCGTTGTTGGTTTTCGGCTAGGATCGACAACGTGGAAACGGACATGACCCTCAAGCACTTCGGCCATTAGTCCGTTAATAGCACCGCGGCAAGCTGCAATGGTTTGTAGCACTTTCGAGCACTCTTGGTCGTCGTCCAACGCCTTCTCAATCGCGCCGATCTGTCCCTTGATTCTCCTGACGCGGTTAAGGAGTTTCTCTTTGTCCTTGGTGGTATGTGCCATCCTCTTCACGCCCTCATAATTCAATGATACTATGCCGCAGTACAGTAACTAAACGCCTTCATAGGCGGGTTCCGGAAGACGCAGCAGTGCTCACTACGAAACAGCCCTGGCGTCCAAAGAGAACATTGGGATAGTCTGAGAATCGAGATGGTTGGCAAGTACAACACGAGGCTGGACTGGGTTAGGGTGTTAGCCCTTTCCCTGGTGGTCCTGTTCGTACTATTCGTCGCGCAAGCCCCGATCCACTCCCACGCCAAAGGACAGAATGAAGCTGTTTGCCAACTCTGCCAAGCGGCGCACATCGGCTCCGCCCCGAAGGCGCTAACCCCGTCGCTGTTTAGTCCTCTTCTCGCGATCGGGTACGTTCAGCCGTTTGTCGTAACGATTCACCAAGAGTTTTTCTTCCACGATGCACCGTCTCGCGCTCCGCCTACCGCATAACCCACATCTGTTCCGTTCTCAATCGCGCTGACCCCATGAGTGGGGCGGCGCAACCGCCTTATTTCCAGGTGGCCACTTCAACAACAGCAAACAAACATCGCCCAATTTAGGGGTCGGAGGAGAAATTCAAATGGGTTTTAGAAAGCTTGCATTTTTGGTTTTGAGTTTCAGCTTCTTGTTCTGCGCAATGCCCTGTCGCGCTCAGTTGGGCAATGCCGGATCGATCGAAGGAGTAGTAAAAGATGCCTCCGGTGGCGTGGTCGTGGGCGCGAAGGTCGAAATCTCATATTCCGTGACCGGCTATCAGCGTGAGACGACCACGGGCAGCGATGGGGGCTTCCGTTTCACGAACGTACCCTTCAACACGTATCACCTTGTGGTGACAGCCTCTGGGTTCGCTCCATATACCCAGGATGTGGATGTTCGCTCCAGCGTACCTACCGGCATCCAGATCGGGCTAAAGCTCGGAACGGCGGCAAGCAGCATCACGGTCGAAGCGAATGGCGGAGATCTGGTGGAGAAGGACCCCAGCTTTCATACGGATGTAGACACGGCGTTGACTGACCGGATGCCCTTGGAAAGCCAATCCTCTTCAGTGAGTTCGCTGGTGACTCTAGCGACGCCGGGGGTGGTAGCGGACTCGAATGGCCTCTTCCACGGGCTTGGAGATCACGCCGAGAATTCGTTCTCCGTTGATGGCCAGCCCATCACGGATCAGCAAAGCAAGGTCTTCTCGAACCAGATTCCCCTGGATTCCATTCAGTCGCTGGAAGCGGTTTCTGGAGGCCCCCCAGCCGAATACGGCGGCAAAACGAGCCTGGTGATTAAGGTGACGACGCAATCGGGCCTCGGAGTGACCAAGCCTAAGGGCACGGTTTACTCTTCCTATGGCAGCTTTGGCTCGGTCAGTGGTGGTTTCCGGCTGGCCTTCGGCGGCCAAAAGTGGGGAAACTTCATTGCTGCGAGCGGATTGAACAGCAGCCGGTTTCTCGACCCACCGGAACTTCACGCCATCCACGACAAGGGCAATGAAGAAAACCTGTTTGACCGAGTCGACTACAATGTAACCAGCGCGGATACGATTCACACGAACTTTCAATACACGCGTTCGTGGTTCCAGACTCCCAATACGATTGACAACTTGAATATCGAAGTGAATAACCCGCTCACTGGGGCCGCCCTGCCAGCGCAGGACCAGCGTTCGCAGATCAAGACGTTCAATATTGCGCCAGTGTGGACCCGCCTGATCAGCACCACGACGCTATTCACCTTCGGAGGGTTCGTCCGTCAAGACCGCTTCAACTACTACCCGAGTGGAGACGTTTTTGCGGACGGTACGGGACTCATTCCCGGAGGCTCCTCGGCAACGCTCAATCAGCAGCGGAAATTGACCAACGCGGGCTTGCGCTCGGATGTGTCCTACGTGAAGGGCAAACACAACGTCAAAGCCGGCGTCACGTTTCAACATACGTTCCTTACGGAGAATTTCAACTTCGGAGTTACGGACCCGGCCTTCAATGCAGTCTGCCTGAATGCTGCCGACGCGAGTCCGTTCACTAGCCCCACGCCGACGTTTTTAGGCAACTGCACGGGTGCGCTTGAGCCAAACGATGGCACAGATACTCGGGCTACTGTTCCTGCCTTTATCCCGGCGCTGGGTTGCTTTGACCTCACCCGACCGGTGCTGACAGGGGCGGCGCAAACGCAGGATGCTTGCGCCAGTACGCAAACCGCGCTGTTTCCCTTCCGCGGCCGTGCGGATGTCAAGGAGCTTGCGCTCTACCTGCAAGACACGATCAACGTAGGCAATTGGGCCTTCAATGTTGGGTTCCGGGAAGACCTCTATCGCGGAATCGTGCACGATAGTCAACCGCAACCTCGCGTGGGCTTCGCTTACAACGTCAAGAAGACCAGCTCGGTCCTGCGCGTATCTTATTCTCGCATTCTCGAGACCCCGTTCAATGAGAACTTGATTCTGGCAAGTCTGGGAGCAAGTAACCCCATCATTGTTGACGTGATCGGTGGCGCGAGCTTACAGGCACCGATTCGTTCGGGCCAGCGCAACCAGTTCAACGCCGGCTTTCAGCAGGCTTTTGGAAAATACCTCGTAGTGGACGCCGACTACTTGTGGAAATATACGCACAATGCGTATGACTTTAGCGCGTTCGGCAACACGCCGATCTTCTTCCCTATCGCTTGGAAAAACTCAAAGATTGACGGGCCTTCCGTGCGCGTGAGCATGCCGAATTTTCACGGTTTCACGGCACTCGCGGTGCTCGCGCACGTCCGGGCGCGCTATTTCCCGCCACAGATCGGCGGTCTGGGTGCGAGCATCACGGGCGGAGAAGTATTTCGCATCGACCACGACCAGGCCTTCAATCAGACAACACATTTTCAGTACCAACCTTGGAAGACCTTGCCGTGGATTGCCATGAATTGGCGCTACGACAGCGGTCTGGTGGCCAGCAACCCATTTCTTGACACTTTCCAGGATGCGTCGGGTTTCCTGGATGCAGCTCAGCAAACTGCTGTCGGGCTTTTCTGCGTGGATGCCGGTGGAGTCACACACTCGGCTTCCGTGGCTCAGGCTCTTGCGGTGGGTGCAGGGACCATCTGCGGCACGAATCCCTCGAAGACGGGCGCAAAGCTGATCAATATCGCAGGCGCGACATTCGATGTGGATCACAATCCTACGCGCGTCAAACCGCGCAACCTGTTTGACGCCAGCGTGGGTGATGACAATCTCTTCCACACCGACCATTACAAGTGGAGCTTGCGCCTCACAGTTATCAACCTGACCAACAAAACGGCGCTCTACAATTTCCTGTCCACGTTCAGCGGAACGCATTTCGTTACACCGCGAGCTTATACAGCCGAACTCGGTTTTCACTTCTGAGACTGACCGTGACGTGAAGACGTCCCGCGGGGATTTATCTTTGATGCCTCGCGGGGCTTCTCGGGCCTTAGAAGAGGCCAGAAGAGCCAGGGCAAATGAAGTCTTGCGGGTGATCCATGGCAATCCAGGTCAGATCATCCGCCAGAAGCGCAACGGCGAAGAATGGCGGTTGTCCGGATCGTCATTTGCTTCTGTGTCTTGCTATGCCCGCTTCCAGAGAGCTTTGCAGCGCGGGCGCACGCTCAGACCAAACCGCCCCGCGAAACGAGCGACCAATTCCGCTTCAAAGTCACAGATTCTGAGTCTGATCTTCCGATTCAAGATGCATCCGTCTCTCTGGTCTATTGGCGCAGAAAGGAATCTGCTGAAGAGAAGAGGGAAATTGAACTCAAGACGGACAAAAACGGGATTGCAGAATTTCCAAATGTGAAGGCCGAAAAATTTGCAGTCAGCGTCATCGTGAAGGGCTACAGACCCTGCTGGCGTTGGATCCGGTCCAACGGGGCAGAAGAGCTGATTCGAATGAGGCTTGAAAAATGGGCAAGCACGCCCAAATAGGACAGGGCCGAAAGGCCGTGAGTGTTCTTGTCGCAACCTCGCGTAGGGGCCTGTCCAAGCCGTTGCGAGGTCAGGAGTGGCGAAGGGACCTTTTGACGTCCTGGCTGTTCCAAACGTGCATAAGGCTGCAGACGTCACTCGACCGCCGCTTCCTGAGATTTGGGATGACCGTGCAAGAAGCAAGCGTGCTTCTTCGCTGCGTGGAAGCCCGGAGAATAACACCAGGACAACTTGCGGTTGCTCTAGGAAGAGACAAAGGCAAGGTCACGCGGTTTGTCCATCGTCTCGAGTCAAGCCGTTTGCTCGCACGCGACATCGATCCACGCGACCGGAGGTTCTCGATTCTCAAACCCACGGCAAAGGGAAAAGAGGTAGCTCGGACCCTTGTATGTGTCTTCGACAGCATTCGAAAAGAACTCTTCGCAGGAATATTGGAAAGCGATGTCCGTAGGTTAGGCAAGATGTTGCCACAGCTGCACAAGAATGCGGTCCATGTTGGGTTACGGCATAAGTGCGGCGTAGTGCGGGGACGAAAGCGGATTGGAAGCCAGGAGATGCAAATGGAAGGCCCACAAACGAGTCAACCTCAAATCGCCGCGGACATTTTGACGCCTCCGCCTAACGGGTACGCGACCAACACTGTTCCTGTTGAACAGGAAGGTCATGAAAGTGAACCGATCCGGTATGAGCAAAGCAGCGAAGAAAATACCACTCCGGGAAAGCTTGTGGAAGAACACAAGGAATTGATGTTCAAATGAAACACTTGTTTCAGCCCCTTTCGGAAGTCCCTCACGCGGCAAATCCGCGGACGTCACGGAATCCTGCTGATATAGTTCGCCTGCTTGTTTTTCTCACAACCGGAACATTGTTCTTGCCCGCCGTGACGGCTGCTACAAGCGTGGTCGCGTTAATCGATAACACGAATCACCGCGTGGTGATCGCAGCCGATTGTCGAGTGAACCGCCAACTTGCTTCTCTTTCCCAGTGCAAGATCATTGACAAACCTGGCTGTACAGTTGCAATGGCAGGTCTCTACGAGGAGAAAACAACGGCGTTCCATTTGCGGCAACTTGCCGAGGCCGCCTGCCAGTACCCAGGTGACCTACGAGCGAGGGCGGAAGCGTTTCTCCGGTTTTCAAGAATTCCATACGAAAGAGCGATTCGTCACATTCGCGACGCAGATCCAAGCGACTTTGGCCGAACGCTAGAAAACAAGACAACCGAAGTGATTTTCGCGGGCATCCAAAATGGACAGATTGCGCTGATCGCCTACCGTCGTCGTTCTTCTCTGTGAACCCCGCCTCAGTTGCCTTCGACAATCAGACCGTTAATACAACGAGCCCGCCAAGCACGGTCACCTTGACAAACACAGGCAGTGCGGCAGAACCGGTCTCCGCTAGAATGAATGGCTTTAATTTCGCGGACTTCGCACAGACAAACAATTGTCCGCCCGTGATTGCCGCGGGCGCCAGTTGTACATTCAGCATCACATTCAAGCCCACCGCCACGGGTGGCAGGATTGGCTACCTTGTAATCGACGGAAACCGCGACGAGGAGGGCATTGTCAGCCTAACGGGGACCGGTATAGCAGCGCCCCCCAGCGGGTGTAGTCCCACCGGCGGTACGCATCTTCCCACGATGGCTCCTAACTCGGTGGCGCTTGCTCCGGATCCAACCGGCAAGTACGGCAAGTTCGCCTATGTGGCGAACAGATATGCCGATTGCCTCTCGATGTACACCATTGACAGCGCCACCGGGGCCTTAACCTCCATAGGAACGATCCCCACGGGATCGCGTCCCATCTCGGTGGCCGTGGACCCGTCCCGCAAATTCGTCTATGTGGTGAATGTCGGCTCGAACGACGTCTCCACGTACAGCGTCGACACCACAACCGGAACCTTAACATCGACAGGGACGATCGCCGCAGGATCCGGTCCCGCTTCGGTGGCCGTGGATCCATCCGGCAAGTTCGCCTATGTGGCGAACGGCAGCGACGTCGCCATGTACACTATCAGCGATACCGCCGGGGGCTTAGCGTCGATAGGAACGATAGCTGCAGGAGCGGGATTGTTTCTCTCTCGATCGCCGTCGACCCATCCGGCAGATTCGTCTATGTGGCGAGGCCTGCGGACACTGTAGGGGTGGCAATTGGGTACGTCTCCATGTATACGATAAACACCACCAACGGGACCTTAACGTCCACAGGGAGCATCACCGCAGGAGTCGACCCTTTCTCGGTGGCCGTGGATCCCTCTGGCAGGTTCGCCTATGTGGCGAATCTCGAGTCAGGCGACATCTCGATGTACAGCATCAACGGCACCACGGGGTCATTAACATTCATAGGGACGAACACCACAGCATTCGCTCCCATTTCAGTGGCCGCACATCCTTCCGGCAAGTTCCGCTATGTGGCGAATGTGAACTCGAACGTCTCCATATACACCCTCAACGCCACGACCGGAGTCTTAACGTCTATAGGAACGGTAGCCGCAGGATCATCTCCTAGCTCGATCGCCATCGATCCGTCCGGAAAGTTCGCGTATGTGACGAATTTCGACTCGGACGACGTCTCGATATTCAGCATCGATGCTGCCACGGGGTCGTTGACGCTCATAGGGACGGTCGGCACATAAAAGGGCCTTACAGAGCGTCCTTCAAAGAAACCATTCGGTCCTGAACTGAATGCTCTGTTGTGCGCCACCCATCTTCGCCTCTGCGAGAGATTTCGAGGCTTTCGTAAATTTGACTCAGACGAAGGGACCAAGAACCATGCCGTCCCCAGCCGAATGCAGAGAGTGGGTTCGCTTTCCTGTTTCCCTATCGGAAACGGCGAGTTGGACCGTAGTGGACTGCCCATCGAAGACTGGGTGTTGGAACGTAGCACCCGTAAGCCCTTGACAATACAATGGGCTGCAGTGCATGCGCGCATAAGCCTCTGCTGGAGAGCACCTGCTTCCCTACCGAAAGGTCATGGCATGAATTTGCTCGATGTAATAGAATGAAACCGAGTGAAAACAAAGACGTTGCACAGTTCCCCGGTAGCTCAACGGTAGAGCATTCGGCTGTTAACAGAGAACTTAAAATCCAATAACTCGTTTCTCTGGCGTCAGTTAGCAGCTTCGGGACCATCCCCAAACAGCTTTTCTTGTCCCCAAGATGTCCCCAACAAGCCTCGCAGACATCGGTTGCAGCCCGAGCGGCCCCCATGCAGCGGAACTTCGAGTCCGATTAGTTGATGATCCGCGTTCCATGAAACACATCGCCTCTTGCCAGCCACGAATCTTCTATGAGAGCCGGTCCGTAAATCTTGGTTTTGCTGGGCTTTGCTCAGTGGCTTCTCGCGTGCTGTCACTTGTTGCAAAGGAAGCGCTAAGGGGATTAGACACGCTACGAGCGGCGAAGGTGAAGTCGGCGAACTAGAGAGACGACCTCTCAAGACGGGACAAAACGCAAGTGTGTTAGTCGCGTTCGCGGGAATCGGCGGGACGCCGGTAAACAGCAAAGCGGGAAAAGCAACAAAGCTGCCGCTCCCGGCAACGGCATTGATGCCGCCTCCGAGGCCGCCGGCAAAAGACAAAAAACTGGCGCTCTGCAGGTTCAAGCAGAGTTTGTATCACGATTTGCGGTTTGCTCTCCAGATGGCCTGCGGCGCCAAACGCCTGCTGAATCTGGTGCTTGGTCCTGGCGCTCAATTAGCTTGGTATTCGAAATATGAGTTCATCCCGTGCGAAATTGAAGCTGGACAACGGGGTAATCCAGGGAGCAAGATGCCCCTCATTAGAAGAGTGGCCCTGTGGAGAATCCCTGGGCGAGGCTGACTCGCGAGCCATACTACGTCGACGCCCACAGTTGGCGTGCGTGACTGGCGCCTTCGACTTGTCGGCCGGGCCAGGTACACCTCCAGGTTGCGGTCACCCTAGTTTTTTCGTGAAAGTGTCAGGGGGCGCCATGAAAATTAATCGCAGAGCTTGCGGATGGGCGATTCTATTCAGCTTTTTGTGCCTTTTACTCTTTGTTTCTGGAGCCCTGGGTCAAACTTCTCGCGGTGGCATCGCTGGAACGGTGGCGGACAAGTCCGGCGCGGTAGTGCCGGACGCTGCCGTCGAGATCGAGCAGAAAGGTACCGGCCTAAAGCTGAGTACCTCGACGACGGGCGCTGGCGTGTTCTCCTTTCCTGATTTGCCCGTCGGTTTTTATAACGTCACCATTACGCACTCGGGATTACAAACCCAAAAGATCACCGATCTCGAAGTTCAGGTCGGCAGAATCAGCAGTCTAACTGTAACGCTCGAAGTGGCCCAGCAGTCCCAAACCGTGGAAGTTCAGGCAGCGGCTGCGACGATTGAGACCACTCAGAGCGCCTTAAATGCAGTGGTGAGCACCCGGGCGATTCAGGAACTGCCTCTGAATGGGCGCGACTTCCGCCAGTTGCTGGAGCTTACGCCCGGATTCAATTCGCAATTCTCGATGAATGGAAACCGCCCGAACCAGAATAATTGGCAGATCGATGGCGTAGACAACAACGATTTCTGGCACAACTCGGAAGCTGTGAATCAAGGAAGTATCTCCGGAATCGCAGGAGTCCTGCTCCCCATCGACTCAATCGAGGAATTCAATCAGCAAAGTGTCGGGGGTGCCGATTTCGGGCGCAATCCCGGCTCCATGGTGAATGTCGCGATCAAATCCGGAAGCAACGATTTTCATGGCAGCCTCTACTACTTTAATCGCAACGATGCTTTCGCCAAGCCCTCGCCTTTCGGTGATTATGGCAAACTGCGAAACCATAATTTCGGCGGCTCCATCGGCGGTCCGATTTGGAAAGACAAGGCTTTCTTCTTTTTTAACTTTGAAGCACAGCGCTTCATCGCCGGAAACTCCATCCGGGCTACAGTCCCCTCAGACGCTTGGGTCTCCCAGGCCGAAGCTCTCATGGCCGCCAAAGGTGTATCACCAAACCCGGTCATGGTCTCTCTGTTGAGCACTCTCTGGCCCAGCGCCATCAAGAACGCTCCAGCAACCACGAACAATTTCTTCAGCACCGCCAATAACAATTACCGGAGCAATAACGGCGTCGCCCGCATCGATTACAATTTCAACGCCAAAGAGCGCCTGTTTGTCCGCGGATTTGTCGGAACAGGTGATGCCGTTGCCTATGCGGGCTCCGTTTACCAGGACTATTTTCAGGCCGTACCCAGCCGCCAGCAAAACTGGGCTGCCGTTTTGAATAGCAGTCTTGGGCGGAGATTTTTCAACCAATTTCTCTTCGGTGTGAACTATTTCCTCCAGAACTTTAATGATACTAGCCATAACCAGGACGTTGTGGCCCTGGGCTTCAATACCGGCGCCACTTCTGCGGACCGCGGCTCGCCGAACATGGAGCTCGACGGCTTCAACAATGGGGGCGTCGGTGAAACACCAAATCTAGGCCGCACCGATACGACCTACCACTTCACAGACGATCTTGCCTACACCCTCGGCGCGCATGCCCTGAAGTTTGGTGGTGAGTTTCGGCGCGCCAAACTGTGGGTTCACTATCTCCGAGATGCGCGCGGCAATTTTCTATTCGACGGTGCCGCGCCTCAATCCGGCGGATGGGGCGGAACTCAGCAACAAAACTCTTTGGCGGACTTCTTGGCCGGCTACATCAATACTTCAAATGCCAATATTGCCACAGGTGACCCAATACGCGACTGGTATGTGAATTCGGTTTCTTGGTATGCCCAGGACAGTTGGCAAGTCGGGCCTCGACTCAACTTTAACTATGGCGTGCGTTGGGATTACAACAGCCCGATCTATGATCCAACGCACACGGTTTCCACGTTTCTTGCAACCGCGCCGGGCGGCTTGGCCATTCCTCCACAAACCTTGAGTACGTTGTATCCCCGTGACTGGAATAACTTCGCTCCGCGGCTGGGATTTGCTTTTACACCCACGCGCGGCGGCAAAACGGTCATCCGCGGTGCCTGGGGCATCTACTATGACGTCGTCAATGGCAACCTTTTCATCGATAACCGTGCACAACCCGGTGGCCGCGGCCCTTCAAGGAACCCGGGCGGGCCAAACCCGGTCTTTAGCATAGAAAACGACGCCGGTTCCCTCACTGTAGTTCAGAATCAGCCCGTCTTCGGCAGCGTCACTCCTCAGCCGCCTTTCGGCGTGTACGGCATCAATCAGAACGTCCGGTCCCCCTACGTGCAGAACTTCAGCCTTAACATTCAGCACCAACTCACTTCGAAAGTGGTGGTTCAAGCGGGCTATGTGGGGAGCCAAGGCCGCAAGCTCATCGTCACAGAAAACATTAACCAGGCGGCTCCTAGCGTGGCACCACAGAATATTCAGACCGCGCGGCCGTTTTATTCCCAATTTCCCACTTTCTCAGGCATCACCGAGATTTCCAGTGCAGGCAACTCTCAATTCAATTCCATGCAGCTCTCTATCCGTGGCACCTCCTGGCATGGGCTAACAGGACAGCTTGCCTATACTTTGGGCCATGTTCGCGACGAGATGTCCTACCCGCGAAACAATCGTCCAACAGACAACAACAATTTGAGAGGCGACTACGCCGACTCGAATTTCGACACCCGTCACAATGTCAGTGGCTCTGTAATCTATGATATCCCGCAATTTGGACAATCCGCTCCAAGGCTAACCAAAGGTTGGGAGTTTGCCGCGCTCATCGCCTATAACAACGGTTTCCCGTTCAGCGTGTTCTCAGGGTTCGATAATAGCCACACGGGCAACAAGCAGGATCGAGCAGACGTTTCGGGCGATCCTTTCGCGGGTGTTGTGCAACCGGCGGGAGGGACTAAGTCCGGTGTCCAGTGGATCAACCCGAGTGTGTTCGCCACAAATGCACCGGGAACCTTCGGCAATTCCAAACGCAATCAGTTTCTTGGTCCGCGCTTCAAAACCGTCGACTTTTCTCTAATCAAGAACACTCCCATTACGGAACGAGTGAAGACGCAATTTCGAGTCGAAATGTTCAATGTCTTCAACATTTTGAACTTGGCGGGGCCCGACAACTGTAGTTGCGATGGATCGTCATTTGGCTTGATCAGCAGCACCGTTCACGCTGGTGATGCTCCCGGCATCGGTTCCGGCGAGCCGTTCAACGTCCAGTTCGCTCTCAAGATCATTTTCTAGAATGAAAACAAATATGTTTGCGCGGTTCCCGGTAGCTCAACGGTAGAGCATTCGGCTGTTAACAAACTTCAAAACCGTTGAATCGGCACCCCTTATACCGAGAAAACGCCGGTTTAGCGGCCCTTCGTTGGAACCAAGTTGGAACCAAAGTTCACTCTCGTCTGGAGGACTGGGTCTATTTGACAGCCTGTTCATTTCACCGAAATCATCTGAGTCGATGCCGGGATGAAGGGACCAACGAGCTTCGTAAAGCGTTGTCGCGCACTAGTCCGCAGGGGCGGAGGCAAAAGCGGCGGACGCCTTTGCCGGCGCGAGCACGATAAGGGCTACGCCGATGACCACGAGGACGACAGAACCCCACAAAAATCCCACGCGCTGGTTCGCAAACTGGAAGGCCATCGTGCCCATGACGAGGGCGTGCGCGAAACTCGACCAAGCGGTGAAGGCAATGAGGCTTCTATGCGCGGAAGGGTTACGCGCGGCGATCAACAGGAAAACACCGAGCGTGACGTAAAGGCTCAGCATCATGTAGTCACCATAATCTTCCGAGGCATCGGGATGCCATAGAGCCTCGGCGATAGGATAAATCCCCGCGCAGAAAAACAAGCCTAGTAGCACCACCAGAACCTTCAGCGCACGCTCGCGGAGCATCGAAGCCTCCCAAGGTTTAGCAAGTCTTGCGGCTAGATTACACTCAACGCAGGAGAAGCATCCATCCCGAACTCGTGCGAGACCTTAGGGGGGCGAAACTCATCGCAGCAAACCTCCGCGATGCAGCCTACAACCGAAGGCAGGAATGGCGCGTAGAGCCTACGCCGATGCTTCTGGGCCTTTGCAACCCTCGGTTAACAGCCTTGAAACCAAATTCACTACGATTTGCCGGAGCCGAGCGAAATCGAAGGGAACTAACAAGTTCTGACAACATAGGGAAAATCAGATTCACCTTCTCTTCTCAGTTTTTGTTCGTCATTTGCCGCGACTCGTCACCATTTGCATGACACTGGATCTGCGCAGACCTTTGATTCAGGTCATGCCGTTTGACTAAGAGCCATCAAGTCAGGTGCGTAACGTTCTCCGACGACTGGAATGTGCGCAAGGCGCTCAGCGATAGTCTTGCGTTCGCTCTCCGTTAAGATCACCCGAAGTGCGCCCATGTTTTCCTCCAAATAACGAACTCGCTTTGTCCCAGGGATGGGCACAATATCCTTGCCTTCGGAGAGCACCCAGGCCAACGCGAATTGGGCAGGCGTCACACCTTTTTCGCTAGCCAATTCCTTGACCGTTGCCACCAGCTTGAGGTTTTCTTGCAGTGCCTTATCTCCGAAACGAGGATTTGTCCGCCGCCAGTCGCTGGCATCAAGGTCTTCCAGCTTCTGAATGGCTCCCGTCAAGAACCCACGGCCAAGCGGGCTGTAAGGCACAAACGTGATGCCCAATTCGCGGCATGTCGCCAGCACTCCATTCGTCACCACGTCACGCGTCCAAAGCGAATACTCGCTTTGCAACGCCGCAATCGGATGGATTTTCGCCGCGCGCCGCAGCGTTTGCGGACCTGCCTCTGAAAGGCCAATCGTTCGGACCTTGCCTGCGGAAACGAGTTCGGCCATCGCGCCAACGGTTTCTTCGATTGGAACGTTCGGATCAACGCGATGCTGATAATACAGATCGATCGTTTCGATGCCCAGCCGGCGAAGGCTCGCGTCGCAAGCACGGAGGACATTCCCTGGCGTGCTGTCCACGCTTCGGATGCCGTTCGAATCGAAGCGGAAGCCAAACTTAGTTGCGACGACGACACTCTCGCGCGGGACCTCGCGCAAGAAACGCCCGAGCAATTCCTCGTTTTTGTACGGGCCGTAGACTTCGGCCGTATCCAGGAAGTTGCCGCCAAACTCCACATATCGGCGAAGAACTCGAAGCGATTCTTCTTCGTCCGCTGGTCCGTAAGCGGTTGACATTCCCATGCACCCAAGCCCCAGTGCGGAAACCTCCGGCCCATTCTTCCCCAATCTGCGGTGTTCCATAATTCCGCCGTTACCGGTTCCCTTCTATGATGTTCTGAGTTTGATGAACGGTACCTCGCTGAGCCAAAAATGGTGAACGGAAGGACTTCTTGGGGTTCCGCTAAATTCATTGCTCAGGCTAACCTCACCGCGTTCTGGCCTCCGGTCTGCTCGAAAGTCGTTTCGGACTTGGTCTTGCCTGAGTCAGCAGGGAGTGCACGAGAGTTTTGGCGAGCCAGTTCTGGTATCTCTGAGGAGACCAGCCGCGCTCGCGCACCAGCATGCGGAACACATCTCCTCCGGTAAGCATCCAGAAGATATCCCGCGCGGTCCTGTGGGTAAGCCCTGGCCGAAGCGCTCCGGCATCGCACAGGAAGGTAATCATGCCTTCCTCTTTTTCGTAGCGTAGGCGCTCGCGCTGTTGTGCCAGTTTAGCCAGTTCGGGTGCCACTACTCCTGCACCTCGCATCAAATCCAACGCTGCCCTGTGCGCGCCGCGGATCTGCCTGGCAACGCTGGCGGCGACGCACGTTGGGAGCACGCTTGCGGCCGCGATCGAAAATGCCTAGTTGATGTTTGACGAGCAGCGATTCGGCAAGGACGGAACGGAGGCCTCCCGGCCGTGCAAGCCGGACGACGGTGACAACCAAATGAATCAAAAGGATGAGGACATCGCGCATCCAGACATGGTATCAAAACCCGACAAAACACCTGATTTTGGCCCAATTCAGTAATTCGCCATGGACAGAAGAGTTGCCCGTCATCCGTCAACCACGCACCCGACCCCGTCGGCAAACCAGGAATCGCACCACCATTATCGCGATCCCTTTGTCATAGGAACGATTGTGACGTTCGTATTCGTCACCGTGCATCAAAATCCGAACTCGAGCTCTAGGCCGATAAAATGACGGTGTCGAGGACGCCGGTCAGGTGCGACGAGATCTTCCAGTCAAATCGGATCTGGCCGTAAGCGCTCGAGTAGGCGCTGCCGTGGCGGGCGGTGCCGACGACCTGATGGCTGGCAGAAGGTACACAGCGTCGGCCGTGGTCTGCCGCCACAGCGTGCAAACGTTGAGCAACGCCGAGAGCGTTTTCCTCGGATGCGCTATTGCCGACGATCTCAGGTGCACGAAATTGGCGTAGCCGGGGTAGCCGGCGAGCATCTCGTAAAAGCCGCTCGGAAAAAGCGGATTGAAGGTGCCCAGCGTGTCGCCGTTCGGGTTATCGGTGCCCGAGGCGGCATCGACCTGAAGCTCAATCCTCGGCGGCCAACGGCGGAGAATCGGGAAGTCAAGAGCGATAAGCTTGCGGGAAAGACGTTCGTTTTTACGGGCACGTTTGCGAATCGCACGCAGGAAGAAGCGGAAGCGATTAAGCGATTGGGCAGCGGCACGGCGGAAAAGTGCGCCGGTCGGTGAGCAAGAAAAGGGATTACGTCGTGGTAGGGACGGATCCGGGGTCGAAGTATGAAAAGGCGAAGGAATTGGGAGTAAAGATTTTGAGCGAGAGCGAGTTTGAGAGGCTGATTGGCGCGCGGTAGCTTATGAACTCACCGGGCTGGTCCCGAATCCGCATGGTGAAGCATGGCCGCAAAAACGATAATCCCAATGACGAGAATAAGAATCCCTATGCCCAGCAGTTTCCAGAAGCTCCAGCCAAAAAGGCTTTGGTTTGAGGCATAGCCGATTGGGGCATCGTCAAGAAAGACAAGCAGGTAATGGTCGCCTTTGCGGAGTTCCTGAACAGCCTCGTCCCATGCGCGGGCAGAAGAAGGATTCTCTTTTTTTAGCCGAGCATAGGCCTGACGTAAGAGCCTCGATACTTTCTTTTCATACTCGTCAGTGTCATATTCGGCTTCGAAGGCATCGTTCAGGGCGATCGGATCTTCTGGGCATTCGTCTGTCTCGGTAAAGTACATCATTCGTTTTTCGAGGTCGGAGAGCGGTACGTTTTCCAGGGCAGCCTGCTCGGCGGTTTGCTGGACAAGAAAGTCTTTGGCTTCAAGGACTTTCATGGGATGAATTGTAAGTGTTGTCCGCTGTCTGGACAATACGGCCAACGGGCAGCGAGTTCAAAGAAATAGTCATCGAGCTCTTGGTGAGGCATAATCCAGCGAACTGAGGTCCTGCGGTGAAGCGTCTCGCTGAATTTATCCGGTCGGTTATTCCTGCGGATCCTTTTCAACTTCTTTTCCTTGCCGGTGTTGTGTGTTTGATTGCGGCTCATGGCTTGCGATGGCAGCCAGTTGGCCTTCCTTCTGCAGGGCAATCTGCAGGCGATTTTGGGTTGTGGCTGCAATACGGCGCTCTAATCTTCGTATATTTTATAATTTTCTCGGGAATGGCGGGGTATTTTGTCTGTTTTTGGGCAGGCAAACATCCCCTGCGACGAGTCATCCGGTGGGTCTGCGCTCCGGCGCTGTTAGGGCTTGGCCTAATGTTCTTCCGTATTCTTTACCTTACCTTAGCGCGACGCGGACGTCCATTCTTGAAAGTACCAGCAGCGTCATCGGGAACAGGTTTCGCTGGGTTGAAGCAAATCTGTGGAAATTGCCAGAAGGATTTCAATTCACGCTGCTCGGACTGGTTCTGATTGGTATCTTCATTTCTCGGATGGCATTTGGAATTGCTACTTTGCCGGTCGCTATCCCGAATGCTCACGTTTCACAGGAGAATCTGGAGGCTGCTTGGCGGAGACTGCAATTTCTTATCTTCCTGCTTGTCGGTCCACTCTTCTTGGTCGGTCTCTTGCTTTCTTTTGTGAGTATTGGAATTCCACTCATGATTTTCGCTACGCCGCCAGCCTATATTCAAAGTATTTGGTTTTCGAGGTTAGCTCCTGTCTTAGAGACTCCGGCGGCTTGTACGGTTGTGCTGTACTTGATGGGGCCGGAGAATAGGCAAACAGTTCAGGACTCAATTCGGCTGCCGGACCGGACAAGCGCTTTGCTCTCGCTGATATTCCCTGTCGGAACTGCCGTGCTCATCTCGGCTGGCCATTTCGTTGTTGACCGAGAAGTGTGGGTCGCGCATGGCTTTGGCAAGTTTTCGGCGCCCGAATTTGGATCGTACTTTGATATCCCAGATCCCTACTTTCTTCTTCTGTTCTTTGCCGCGTTTTTCGAGGAGATCATCTTTCGAGGACTACTTCAAAAGCGATTCATTGAGAGATACGGGATGCATCGCGGAATATTCTTCGTAGGGATTGTCTGGGGAGCGTTTCATTTTTTTTCGGATTTTTCCTTTCCGCGCGCCACAGGTCTCGTGGTACTTAGCCATTCGTGGATGCGTTTGTTCACGTGTGTGACCCTTAGCTTTGTACTGGGTTGGCTAACGTTGCGTTCGGAGTCTATCCTTCCCGCCGCGGCGGCTCATACTTTGTACAATGTCGTCGTTTTCTCAGGCTTTGCGCCGCCATTTCTCGGGAAGAACTTCGTTCAGGTTGCGTTGTGGGCGGTTGGGGCCTATGTCCTCTTTCATTTCTGGCCCGTCAGAGTACAGGGTTCGCTGGAACCGTCCCCAGAGCTTTCAAACCTGGGAAGCGACGGTTAAAGGATTGGTCACCTTGCGAGAAGATATCGCGGAAGCCCAGATAGCCCAGATAGACATATCTTGCTTGTAAGCAACAGCCAACACGTTTCCGGCCGGATGGTCGGCCACCCGAAAACGGCCAAGTCCGGGCCGTCGATGCCCTGGCAATAACAAACACCTGCGGTTCCATGGCAATTGTCGCTGGCGTGTTTATGCCCGTGCTGGCCAATCTCGCAAAACATTTCGGGCCTCGCCGACAGAGGCCGAAGGGTTAGAAGCGATATGGAAGGAAGACTATTCCACATTAATATCCGCGGGGTCGCGTTAAATCTTGTCCCCCATGTCCCCAAGCCCTCGTTTAGAAAGTCCGCGCAACTGCTACAAAATGGCGATGTTCCCGCGTAGCTCAAGAGTGTGAGCAATCTGGTAGCTACCGAAAGGTCATGGCGCGAATCTCTTCGATGTTATAGAATGAAAATGAATGAAAATAAAAGCGTTAGGCAACTCCCCGGTAGCTCAACGGTAGAGCATTCGGCTGTTAACAGAGAACTTCAAATCCAATAACTCGTTTCTCTGGCGTCAGTTAACAGCTTCCGGACCATCCCCAAACACCTTTTTCTTATCCCCCAGATGTCCCCCAGCACAACTCGGTCGGTCTCCTCAAATCTTATTCCCTCAGTCATAGATGACCCTCGCCTCGATGAGATCGTTGGCGCCAATTGCACCGCGCTACGCTAGGCTTGAGTCGTCCGTTACGGTAACGTAGGATTTTCGGCCCGTGCGCTGGGGAGGATTGTGAATGCCTGGATTCGTGACCGTGCTTGATACCTACCACGAGTTGCAAGGTTCAAAGAAACGCCCCGGAAACATAAACGATTCACTTTATGCAGACCTTATTACCGATTTGATCGAGGACCAGACAATTGATTTTATTTTTGAAGAGGCTACTGGCCTCGGTCCAACAACAGCGGAAGACTTATCCGCGAAGCTAGTCGGAGCGAATCGGTATTTGGATCTGGACCCTCCGACGCAAAAGCGTCAAATCTTCGGTATCCCACCTGAAACGAATAAGCCGGTCATGCTCGGCACTCCGATGAGCAATCCTCCGAATGTAGGTTGGGCCAACTGGCAACCCATCGGAATGCATGAAGCAAGGGAAAAGCTCTGGCTTGAACGTATGAAGGGCCAGGCTTTCAATAAAGCTCTGATGATCTGCGGGATTGCTCACATGCTGAGTTTTGCGTTTCGGCTTCAGGATGCCCGCTTTGAAGTGAAAGCAATCGACTATCTTCCGCGTCACAAATTCCCTGGAGCAGTTTAGTAGGAATTCAAGCCCTTCATTTCAGACCGAGGCACGCTTTGCACCACTGCACGTCCATGTTCTTCTCACACATCTGCAACACGCTGTTAGGAGGCATGCCCAGACCAAGCAATCCTTGGAAGGAAACACAAAGGCGGCGCTGCGCGGCCTGTTGGTGGCGTTGCACAGCCTCCAATGACGACATTCTGTTGATGGAGAATTCATAGCCGCACGAGCTTTGTACGGACTGCAGGCGGGCATCCAAATCATCCATTTTGCTTTCGAGATCGCTCAGTGCGGATTGATAGTCACTCCAGCGGCTACGGCAACCGTCGCCCATCAGGTCATAAGTGTCACGGTCTCGCTTACAGTCCTCGAATTCCCCACGCTTTGAATGACCCTCTTCGGCTGCGTCGGATGCATCGGATGCTGCCCTCCGAAGTCGGTCTAACTCATCGTGGCAATCGTCCAGGTCCAGCGTCGGAGCGTGCGCGATAGGCGCCGCGCTGAGGATTCCTAATGCCATTACGATCTCGGCACCCATTGTGATTGCACGCATGTTCCGCTCCCTGCGCTTGAACAGCTAATTCAACCTCAAAACGCTCTCCAAAGCGCCCTAATTTCCTGTCCCAAGTGTTCAAGGTCGGGAAAGACGGCCGATACCGTGACACCGCAATCTTCTAACTCTCTGCGGATTGGACCTACACTGGATTCCGCAATTGTCATTTTTGCCAGCCGACCGTCGGACTGCCTGACCACCTCTGTTCTAGCCAAGTCCCGAATTCTGCCAAAAATGATGAAGCGACTCTTCTGTGCAGCCAGGCGACGGTCAACGTGCGGAGGATCAATTGCGGCGGGTTTTTGCGCCCTGACATCCACATCTCTAGTGAATGCGTCCTCCAGGTCCCATAGATACGGCTCAGCTTCCTCCCAACCAGGAAGCATCGGCCCGTCTATTCCTTTTCTAAGCTGACGATTGAGCCACCATGGATCGAGAACCCACACGGCAGACTTGCCGGGTTCCGGTTGGTCACTAACCGCGAAAAACAGAGCAATAACGGGGTTATCTGTCCAATCGAGCAAGCGGGTCGGTACGCCGTAATGCTGCATAAGGAAGTACCACTCCCACTTATCGTCTCGGTGAGGCGTTCTCCCCTGCATCAGCTGCAGTGCTCGGCTCTGAAAGTCTTGCCGAATCTCTGCCTCTTGGGCCCCCCGGTATTCCTTCCTGTACAGTTTCGGTGACAATCCCCATTTAGCTGAAGGTTGACCCCTGAACCAGAGATTCTCCTGCTCCCCTTGTCTTGTCGGCTTGTTTTTCGACGGCCAGCCCCGGCGCAGGTCCTTTATGCGTTCCAGGAATTCGTTCAGGGTCTTGACCGGTTTCTTCAGCTCGATCATTTTGCTCGGTCTCTTCGGTGCTTCACTTTCATGTTATTTCTGACAAATGAAGCGAAGAAATTCTCTCCCCAGAGGAGTGGTTCGCGAACTAAACATTCCGTTAGCTGTCATCATGGTGTGTATTTCGACGTTAGCCATGAGGCCGCGCTGCCGCAAATCACTGACAATCTGATCGTAGAATCCCCGTTGCCCCGCAAGTTCTGGCATGGACTGATCCAGGACTAATGAGGCCGCGCCCATAGTCCAATTCGGGTATGTGATATTGTGAGTTTTTCCCCAGCCAGCCGGGTCACTAAAAAAGGCCAGAACTCGCAGATGGCGTCAGATTGTCTACGTGGTTGAGGAAGATTTGTTGCAGAGTTTCGTCGGGGGCCTCCGGCAATGCCGCGTTCACCACTGCATTGCGCAGAGCTTCGAGTTTTTCTTGCTGATGAGTTCTGATAGCAATTTCTGTCACTCGAAGTGCGGTGCTAACGAACACCTCGTTTTGGGATAACGTATCGGGAGTCAAGTCAGCCATTTTGTCTAGAATTTCTTCGACCGCTCCCGCGAGTTGTTCGAGCCATTTTTCCCTTCGTTTTTCGAGCGGCGGCCCGAAAACGAGCCCCAGCAACTCTGCTGCGGGGCCACCAACAATAGGTACACCTGAGACAGCGGCCTTGACCACTGTGTAGGCCACGTCACGCGCTGACTTTTTTGGCTCCTCTGGGATATCCGACATTAGAGCACACCGTGATTTGAGAATACCAAAAGGAAGTTGCACACTACAGAGAATGCCTGGTATGCATAGCAACATCGAGCTCATTGACCGAGAAGGGGAGGCTATCGAGGAGGCTGTCGCGTGGCATACCATTGGAATCGTCGCCGATGAAGGCCAATCTATTGGGACCGGCTCCGCAATCCTCTGGCGTCAACGTCCGCTGATTATCACTGCGCGTCACGTCATTGAGGATTCACCAGACAGCGGCATTTGGTTCTATTTCCGAGACGAAGGCACGATGAAACGCTCGCCCATCGATGAGCTTCCAAAGCGGCGAGATGTAGAGTACAGACCCAAGGTCAGAATCAAGATATTGTTGGTCGTTTCTGCTCGGCCAACGTTGACATAGCGGCCCTTGAGGTTCAGAGATCAATCGAAAACGAACATCTAGTGCAGTTCTTTGCGCTGGATGGCGATTGTGTGACGCCCGCGGCCGGAACGATCATAACCATGAGAGGTTATCCATCTGCTCAAGCGCGAGTTGTCGCTCCGAGAACTGCTGCTGCCTTTGCGCAACTTCAATGGAGCCGCATTCAGGAAAAACCACAATTTGAACCTTTCGATCCCTCGACTGAGTTCCTAACGCCTTTTGTTGCTGCGAACCAGGGAATGCACGCCCATGGAT
>Ga0209055_1000067_pt1 | contig 64551 bp, 54 predicted proteins | sample GraSoiAngelo_110_FD_185875 | JGI IMG/M metagenome (GOLD analysis project Ga0209055, IMG submission 185875) | Grasslands soil microbial communities from the Angelo Coastal Reserve, California, USA - 14_0903_12_30cm (SPAdes) (version 2) | ecosystem: Environmental > Terrestrial > Soil > Grasslands ... | reverse complement strand
CAAGTCCGAACACGACGACAGCATCGCGTTTGAACCGTATTGGCATCAGGAATCCTATTCGCGATAAATCCGGAAGTATAATGCTCCTCACGCCGTATGAAGCATCTCCTCACCTTGGCCTTACTTGTAGCAAGTCTTTTTGCGTACTCTCAGACAATAAATCTAGCAGATGGCGAGATTGGCGGGAACGTCATGATCAGAGTGGAAACCCGGTACCCGGCGTCACTGTGTACGTAGTACTGCAGGGCATCTCGTTGGATGGGATGACGCGCCGGTCAGTTAAGAAGGACAACAACGGGACGGTCGACTTTCGCGGGGGCTTTCGGTTAGGCGCATACCAGCTCTATTCGCGAAAAGATGCCGATGGCTATCCTGACTGTTCGGACAGCTTTTATGCACAGTCGGGCTGGGAGTTTCCTAACTTAAGGCAGATCTCACGGAAGATCATCCTTCAGCAACAATCACAGTTACGATGGGCGAAAAAGCTGTAGTGCTGGTAGGGCGAGCTGTCGATGCTAGAACGCGGGCTCCGGTAAAAGCGAAGCTAGTCTTCTGGGACGAAGATGGAAACGATCATTCCGTATTCGTTGAATGGCAGGGATTTTGTTCGCGTATAATTTTTTCTCGTGTTTCACATGTACGTGAGGGGACGATCAATCTCTGGAATTGAGCGCCCTTTGGTGCGAAACTGCGCCCAATCAAACACCAAATAGAGCGGGAGTCTACATCTGATGGATGGCGAGTGTGAAACTTCGTTTTGCGGCTGCACTCGAATGCATGGACGCACCCGCGGACTCAGACTGTTTGGGCCTAAATTTTGGGACTAACCAGAGTGGGTTTTGACGTGGATTTTTAGGTTAAGCGACGCCGAATCAGTGAGTTTCCACCGTGTCGCGAACCAGGTGCTCTACCAGGCTGAGCCACTCCCTGACGGTGAAAAGACAGCGCACCTTGCCACTCTGCAGCAACCAGGCGCACAAAGGGACTATAGCATCGTGCCGCCAAGCTCCTTGCCGTAATGCGAGGTCTGCCATCGTCGCAATTCGACAGCTTCGCTGTTTCCGATAGAATGATCTTCTTTCCCTTTCCGTCACCATGTTAGCTTGCACTGCGGCCGTACTGTACACGCCACTGGAGCGAATTGATCGACCTCTGGTTCTAGTCGATGACGGCGTGATCGCCGAGGTGACTTCCCGCACTCGACGCCCGGTTCCTTCGAGGGCGCGGGTGGTGGATTTTGGCGATTCTGTCTTGGCACCTGGGTTCATCGACATCCATATTCATGGTGGAGCCGGGCACGATGTGATGGAATCCGATCCCGGAGCGCTGCCCGGCGTCGAAGCGCTCCTGCTCAAGCATGGTGTAACCAGCTATTTTCCAACTACCGTCACCGCTCCTCTCGACGCCACATTGGGCGCCTTGGACCGCCTCGCCGTGGCGATCGAAGCCAGAGTCAATGGAAACGGCCGCCGCGCGCGGCCGCTCGGCATTCATCTTGAGGGCCCTTTCATCAGCCACGCGCGCCGCGGAGTCCATCCTCCGGAATACCTGCTGAAGCCGACCCTCCCTATGTTCGAACGTTTCTGGCAGGCTTCTCGTGGGCACATCAAAGTGATGACCATCGCTCCCGAAGTAGAAGGTGCTCAGGAGATTATTAAGGAGGCGACCAAGCGGGGAGTATGTGTCAGCCTCGGACATTCCGACGCTGATTTGGGCGCCGCTCGTTCGGCGATGGCGGCGGGAGCGCGTCATGCGACTCACACTTTTAATGCAATGCGCCCGCTCAGCCATCGCGACCCCGGCATTCTTGGCCTGGTGTTGGCCAATGCCAATATGACCGCCGACATCATCGCCGACGGTATCCATGTCGATCCGGCGGTAGTAGAGCTTTTCGTCAAGTTGAAGGGCCCCGAGCGGGCGGTCCTGATAACGGATGCTACCTCCGCAACCGGCATGCCCGACGGGCATTATCGTCTTGGTGCTTTCGAGCTCGAAGTGCGGAACGGCAGGTGTATTCTAGGCGACAAGCTGGCGGGCAGCGTTCTGACCATGGATCGCGCGGTGCGCAACATCATGAAATTTGCCAATCTGGATCTGCAACAGGCTTTGCGGACCGCCACTTTGAATCCCGCGAGTGTTGTGGGGATCTCCGGGCGACACGGGGTTCTGGCTTCAGGTGCTGACGCTGATTTCGTGGTGTTGAATCGGCAACATGAAGTCATCCAGACAATTGTGCGTGGGGGGTACCTATATCGAAAAACGAGAGAACCAGAATGAGTAGTGAGCGCCAGTTCCGCCATCACATGATCAAGGAGATCTTCGAGCAGCCTCGCGGCTTGCGCGACACGATTGCTCCTCGTGTGTCCCTTGCCGACGGACTGGTCCGGTTGGAGGACGTTCATCTTAGCGTCGACGACTTGCGTGGGTTGCACCGTATCAATATCGTTGCTTCGGGAACCAGCCGCCATGCTGGCATGGCCGGGCAGTTCATGATCCAGGAATTGAGCGGCGTTCCCGTCGACGTGGACTATGCCAGCGAGTTCGAATACCGCAATCCCCTGACCGGTCCCGGCGAATTGGCTATTCTCATCACGCAGTCGGGTGAGACTGCCGACACTACTGGCGCTTTGCGCGAGGCCAAGGCCAAGGGCGCGCGCACCATTGCCATCTCCAACGTGATCGGGTCCACGATAGCCCGCGAGGCGGACGGCGTTATCTATACTCTGGCGGGGCCGGAGATCAGCATTGCCTCCACCAAGGCCTTCACCGCACAGATGGCTGTCTTATATCTGTTCGCGCTTTATCTCGCCCATGCTCGTGGCTGCTTGAATCAAGAGCAAATACGCCAACACATTCGCGAGCTTCTCGATCTTCCCGCCCAGACCGAGCGGGTGCTGGAAGGAGCGAAGCAGTGTGAAGCTCTCGCGAACAAACACCACAAGATCGAGGACTTTCTCTTCTTAGGACGCGCGGTGCACTATCCGGTAGCGATGGATGGTGCGTTAAAGCTGAAGGAAGTGTCGTACGTTCATGCCGAGGGCTATCCCACGGGAGAGACAAAACACGGCCCGAATGCGCTAATTGACGAGAACCTGCCGGTCGTGACTCTTGCCACCTGCGATCGCAGCGATCCCGGTTCCCTGCTGCGCTATGGAAAGACGGTGGCCAACATACGAGGATTCAAGAAGCAGGGCGGCAAAATTATTGCGATTGCGTCTGAAGGCGACGGCGAGGTGTCCAGCCTCGCGGACCACACCATTTTTGTGCCCGCCGCTCCGGAATTGCTGGCTCCAATTCTGGAGATCGTGCCTTTGCAATTGTTCGCTTACTACATGGCGGTACACCGCGGGCTGGATGTGGATCGGCCGAGAAATCTGACTAAGTCGGTGACAGTGGAATAGAAGTAAAGAGGTGAGCTAGTTCGGCTTGCGAACTTTCCCCTCCGGCAGATACCGCATCATGGCGGCATCTGTAGCCTGCTTGATCCTGTCAAAGAGGCTTAGTTCAGGAGTGGGCGACTTGTCCCCAGACGGACTTTGGCGCAGAGTCCGCCGCAGCTTTTCGTCCATCTCCAATTCGCTGGTAACGATCTGCATGTAGAACCAGAGGAAGTGCCGCATCTGGTCGAGCGCGGACTTCAGAGTTTGAATCGATTCCATCTCACTTAGCTGACTGAGCGATTCCATTAACTCCGGATCGGCCGGGGCCTGCATTGCGGCGCAGTTCAGTTCCCGTTGGATGGCACGCAGATCCTCGGTGACTCGCAGGATTCGCAGATCAATCTCGTCCATGTAGTCGTTCGCGTTCATCGTGCGGTCGATTCTGACATCTGAACATCTCACTCGCAAGAGCGAGCGAACAGATGTCCGCTGTGCATGAGCTTTGGTAATTCTCAGTTACCTTGGTGTGAAAGGTGCGTCCCACGCGAGTTTTCACACGGAATTGGAGCCGGCTGACGCAATGCCGGCAGTGCCGCCACGGATCTCGGGCTCCCCACACACGCACTCCTGAACACGGACTTTCGAGCGCAGCGACGAGCGCGCGAATCATCTGATCAAGCTTCACCGGTCCGAAACGCCGAGCGCCCTCTCGCGTTGACGATATGCTTTCAAGCAGCCAATACATAGGGATCAACGCGTACGGCCAGAAATATCCTGGCCCAAGAACGTACTAAGGTCGCAAGATCGAAGCGCTCAGGCCACAGTCCCAGATGATGCTTTTCACACTCAGCTCTGACCCGAACATAAGCCTTCATGACCGGCGCGAGCTGCGCCACGCTGACGTGAACGAAATGCTCGATTCTGGCGTGCACAGCGGCTGACACTGCTTCACGCGCCGCTACTAAGTCGACAGCTCGAAAGTCGGCTGCCTTGGACGGGTTGGGATGAGAGACACCAACGATTGTATGAAGGTACCAGCAGGCGCAATCTGGTCTTGGTACGAATTTCTGTCGAGCGGATTGCCAGAGATGCTGGTGCAACCCTTCGGAAGTTTCGACTCACACCCAGGGCGCACCAGGGCTCGAACCTGATGACCTGGCTCCAGTAACTGCGGAATCAATCGCCGACCCCATGTAGCCGGTGCCGCCTGCCATGAAGATTCTGTGCGGGTTCAGCAAAATGTCTTCCGCTACCTTTGTGTATAGTCCACCGATATCTCTGCCCCTTCCACCGGATTGGGAATCGTCGCAACCACTTGCTCCATTGCTGGCTCGTAGCTCCAGCCGGTAAGTGCAGTACCGGCGGTCAAAACCTGCTTGGGCTGTCTTGCGATCCCGAAGATTTCCAGCTTCACTTGATTCCACCAGGGAGAAAACGATCCCTGGGCCGGCGAAATCTTCACGCGAACCGAATCGGGCGATGCATCACAGGTATAGTTCACGCGCAAGTACTCGCCTTTCTGATAGGCGAAACTGATGCCGTCGTCCAGGTAGAGCGAGCCACGACAGTCTTCTCCGGGATAGACCTGCAGCGTCAATGGGCCATCGGGCTTTTGTGCCGTGTACTGCACCAATGGCTGCTGCGCAAGGATGGCGCCTCCACGAACATAGACCGGAAGCACATCAAGCAGAGGTTCTAAGCGGATGTCGGTTCCGCCTTGCAGCTTCTGCCCAGTCCAGAAGTCGTACCAGGTACCGTGCGGCAACTCGACTTGCAGCGGATCCAACATCTCCACGACTTTCGGAGCAATCAATAGATCTGGCCCGAACAGGTACTCAGGGAGAAAACCGCTATCCACCTCTTCGTAGAATCTCTCGTCGTTCGGATACTCAAGAAATAACGGCCGTTCGAGCGGCAACCCGGTCCGCGTGGTCTCTTCCACGCCGGTGTAAATGTAAGGCAGAAGCCGGTAGCGCAGTTCAATGTAACGACGGCGAATCGCTTCCTGCTCCGGACCATGCACCCAGGGCTCCTGGTCGGCGGTTCCCTTCGCGGTGTGATCGCGAAAAATTGGCGTGAAGGTTCCAACTTCGATCCAGCGCGTGAGCAGATCTGGCGTTGGCGTTCCAGCGAAACCGCCGATATCAGCGCCCACCAACGGGTAACCCGACAGGCCAAGATTCTCCAAATTGGGCGTCATCATGCGCAGGTGATTCCATGAACTGGTGTTGTCGCCGGTCCATGATGCGGCATAACGTTGTGCGCCCGCATAGGCCGCGCGCGTCAAAACAAAGGGCCGCTCATTGGGACGTAGACGCAGCAGCCCTTCGTAGGTGGCGCGAGCGTTTTGCATGCCGTAGACATTGTGGATGGCGCGATGACTCTCAGTTCCACCCCAGTCCACACGATGAACGACGTCCAGCGGCATAGTCTTATCGGGCCGCAAGAAAACAGACGGTTCATTCATGTCGTTCCAGAAACCGGCCACGCCCACATCGACAAAATCCTTGTAGAGAGTGCCCCACCAGCGCCGAACTCTTTCCAGCGTGAAGTCTGGGAAAACGCTGTCGCCGGGCCACACCTTTCCCACGTAGACTGAGCCATCCGGATTCTTGACGAAATTGTCGCCGGCAATTCCTTCATCATAGGGCTTGTAGCCAGCTTGCTTCTTGATGTGTAAATCCGTGATGAGAATAACCTTGAAACCTTCCTTGCCGAGGTCGCGAATCATACCCTCAAAGTTCGGGAATTTCTGGCGATCCACTGTGAAAGGAGCGTTGCCCAGCTGGTAATCGATATCCAGGTAAATCACATCGCAGGGAATCTTGTGCTCGCGGAAGATGCGGGCAATCTCGCGAACCCGCGCTTCCGGATAGTAGCTGTAGCGGGATTGCTGAAATCCCAGCGCCCACAGCGGCGGCAACGGACTACGCCCAACCAGTGTGGTGTAGGACTGCAGCACCTTCTTAGGATCGGGACCAAAGAAGAAGTAATAGTTCAGTTCGCCGCCTTCCGCCCCAAACGAGTATACATTGCGATCCGCCCGTCCCAGGTCGAAGCTGCTGCGATAGGTATTGTCGAGAAAAACGCCATAAGACACGCCATGGCGTAGCGCGAGAAAGAATGGAATGTCTTTATAAAGAGGATCGGTAGACTCCTGCCATCCATAAGCGTCGGTATTCCACATGCTGTAGGCCTGGCCGCGATGATCAACCGATCCGGGCTTATCACCCAAGCCGTAATAATGTTCGTCTTCGGGCATCACCTTCCAGACTCGGAAAGAGCTCCCACTGAATGCCATCGGACGCGCGTCAGCCAACAGAACCTTTCCTTTGGTGTCCAGGAACACGATCTGAAGCGGCGATTTCTGCACGCGCACTCGCCCCGTGCTGGTCGCGAATTCCACTGCACTTGACGAGTCGGAGACCTGTAGGTTGGGCACAGACTGAGCTGCTTCTGGCACAACTGCCCAGGAATGATCAGCCGGGAAAGTCCCCTCTGTTGCCACCCGGACTCGCACGGTCGAGTGGTTGATTGCAACCACGCGCACTGCCGACGTTCCTGCCTTCAACTCAACGCCATTGGGTAGCTTTTGAACTCTCGTGACCGCCGCGAGCGGCTGCCACGATGCTTCGGCAACCTGCGCCGACGTACCAAGAGGAAAAAAAATGGCAAGAACAACCAATATGCCAGCAATCCGTTTCATCTCAATTCCTGTAATACTGAATTGCACGCCGAGTAGAGGCTTCATTCTATAATTTCGGGTCCGCCCGGGAGGTCCCCAGGCGAATTTGCTTCTGGTGGTCGGTCGGGGCAACCGGACTCGTCGGCAAGAAAGGTTGCGCTGTGGCCACGCAAGAACGGGGCAGCGGTACTCGCGCTGGTTCGCGGCGGTGCCCAATCGCGGAGAAGCAAAAGCGCTTCTCGATGCCGGATCCGAGGTGGTGGATGGAGATCTGACCCAACCGGAAACTCTGGCCCCGCCCCTGCGCCGGAAGTCACACGATCGTGTGTACCGCCACCTCGATGCCGCAGGGGTAGGATGACGGATTGAGGCGGGTCGATCACGACGGCGTGCTGAGCCTGATCGATGCTGCCGAGCAGGAGTCAAGAAACTCGTGTACGTGTCTTAATTCAGGAAATATTAAGTTTGACTCTCCCCTGGAGACCGCGGAGAGGGACTGCGAGCGGCGCCTCCTGGCCAGCCAGATGCAAGCGATAATTCTCTGTCCAACGTGGCTTTATGGAAGTGCGGCTTAGCACAATATTGGGCTTTGATCCGGCCAATGCGACGGCGCGAATCTATGGTTCAGGAGAAGCGCCTGCCAGCTACATCTCCGCCTTTGATGTCGCCGATTCTGCCGTGGCTACAGGGTTAGGGAGCGACACCGGCAACCAGGTTGTCGAACTCGGGGGGCCGAGCCGGTTTCGCAGCTGCAAGCGGTTTGCATCTTCGAAAACGAGCTCCACAGGAAATTTACTCTGCAGCATGTCTCGGTGGAAGCTTTGCAGGAGCAGCATCGCTCCGGCGAACCTTTGCAGAAGACCGTTGGCACGCTGCTGTTGGGATACGTCGCCGGCGATGTCATCCCCACGGGCCGGGATAACGCGGCGCGTTATAGGGTGCGCCTGCATTCGGTAGACGACTATGCAGCTCAGTCTGCTGCTAAGCATTGACCTTATTTCCGCACCTGCGGCCTTCTCTTTGTGAACAATCTCCTCATCTGTTACAAGCATCTCTGTGACTGAAGCGAACTCAACCGCCCTGGTGCGGGCCATCGGACGCTGGAGCATGGTGGCGCTGGTGGTGAACTCCATCATCGGCAGCGGAATTTTCGGCCTGCCCTCCCAGCTCGCCGGACTAGTCGGACAATACAGCCCATTGGCCGTGTTGTTGGCGGGTGCGGTGATTGGCGTCATCATGTGCTGCTTTGCTGAGGTGGCTTCTTATTTCACCGAAGCAGGAGGTCCGTATCTTTACGCGCGCGCCGCTTTCGGCCGCCTGATGGGTATCGAGATGGGGTGGATGCTCTGGCTCTCCCAGTTAAGCGCGCCCGCGGCTAACGCGAATCTTTTCGTTATTTATCTCGCAGAATTCTGGCCTTGCGCCAATGATCCCCTTCCGCGTTTCCTGATACTCGCGATTCTTGTGGGTATACTGGCTATCATCAATTACCGCGGCGTACGCAGCGGCACGCAGGTCAGTAACTTCTTCACCATCGCGAAGCTGTTGCCGATCGGCATCGTCATTATCGCGGGTGCGGTCTACATGTTCACCGGACATCGCGTGGCAGGCGCGGCGGGAACCCCGGGCGGTGCTGGAGCCTGGCTAAAAACAATTTTGCTGCTGGTCTTTGCCTACGGCGGTTTTGAAAGCGCACTCACGCCTATGAGCGAAGCGACAAATCCTCAGCGCGACGCGGCTTTTGGTCTACTCGCAGCCCTGGTGATCTGCACCCTGGTCTACACCTTGATTCAGTGGGTCTCGGTCGCTGTGCTCTCTAATGCCGGCAACACGCAACGCCCGCTGGCTGACGTCGCTCGGCTTGCGCTTGGCGAGAAGGGAGCTGTCCTCGTAACCATTGGCGCGCTGATTTCGTTCTATGGGTATCTCAGCGCAAAAATTGTCGGTGTTCCTCGCGTGACCTATGCCCTCGCCGAACGAGGAGACTTTCCAAAAATATTTGCTGCAGTCCACTCCCGGTACCGCACTCCCTATTTCTCAATCCTGGTCTTTGCCTTGCTGACCTGGTTGCTGGCTCTCTTGGGAAGCTTCGCGTGGAACCTGACACTCTCGGCGGTAGCGCGGCTCGTCTACTACGGCGTCGGATGCGCAGCCCTCCCGGTGCTTCGCAGACAGCGGCCCCGGTTAGCCCTGTTTCACCTGCCCGGTGGTCAACTCCTTTCAGGAGCCGGCGTTGTCCTTTGCGGGGTGCTGTTAACACAGGTGGACTTCAGAAAATCCCTCATCCTCATTGCTACTGTGGTGCTTGCCTTCCTCAACTGGCTGTTCGTGCGACGTAAACCAGCCGCATAGCGAGTCAGTCAAGCCGCGAAGCAGCGCAAGAATGAAGCCCAGGGGGTAAGCCGTAGTTATCGGCGGGAACCGGATTAGCCCCCGGAGGATCGAAATAATAGCTACAACACAGACTCCGTAATGAAACACCGGATGTCTCACGCACACACGTCAACGTTCGGAAAAGCAGGAAGCTGAGCGAGCCCCAGCCAGGGGCAGCACAGAACCACCGGTTCGGTATAATTCCCGCCTGGCGAAAGCGGCGAAACCTACTTGGGAGGTGCGTTTGCGAACGCATCGTCGGCTATGCGCAGGTCTAGGGGTACTGTTTTCGACCTTATCCTTATTCGCTCAGCGCAAACCCGTGCTCCAGCAGATCGACGCACCCCATCCTTATTACTATCGCGAGATGTATCTGCCCCAACTGACCACCGGTCCGAGCGCGGCCGCCTGGCTGCCCGATTCGCAATCGCTGGTCTACTCGATGGCAGGTTCGCTATGGCGGCAGAAGCTGAACTCGGACGTCGCAGAGCAACTGACTTTCGGCCCTGGTTATGACTATCAGCCCGACTGCTCTTCGGATGGGCGCTGGATCGTGTACGTGTCCTATTACAAAGATGCAATGGAACTCTGGTCGCTCGATTTGCAGAGCGGCCAGGCTAAGCAGCTTACTCGTGGAGGTGCAGTCAATGTAGAACCCCGTTTTTCGCCAGATGGCATGCGCATTGTGTTCGTCTCAACCGCCTTCAACGGACGCTTTCATATTTTCGTGGGGCGTTTTGCAAGCGGCGAACTCAGCAACCTGCAACGACTCACGGGCGAGACTCGCAGCCCCTTGCCGCGCTATTACTACAGCCAATTCGATCACGAGATCAGTCCGGCATGGTCGCCCGACGGAACTGAAGTCATTTTCGTTTCCAACCGGGGTCACATCTACGGTACCGGTGGCTTCTGGCGGATGAAAGCCGAGCCCACTGCCGAGGCGCGCGAACTTCACTACGAAGAAACCACGTGGAAGGCTCGTCCTGACCTCTCTCCCGATGGCAAGCGCATCGTGTACAGCTCGTATCTGGGGCAGGCGTGGAACCAGCTATGGATGATGCCTTCCGACGGTGGTGACCGGTTCCCTGTTTCCTACGGCGACTTCGACAATACCAATCCTCGCTGGTCGCCCGACGGCAAGCTGATCGCTTTCATCTCTAATCGCGACGGCAATACTTCTCTCTGGGTACAACAGATCCCTGGAGGAGCTCAGACCCAGGTCGTACCTAAGCAAAAGCGCTACAAGAAACCCATGGGCGCGGTCGTTATCACCGTCCTTGACCTTGGCGGTAGTCCAACTGCGGCCCGAGTTTCAGTTACGGGAGAAGATGGGCGTGCCTACGCTCCAGACGCCGCCTGGATGCACGCCGACGACAGCTTCGATCGTACCAGGCACTTTTTTGAAGCGCATTACTTCCACTCGCCGGGTAAATCTGAGCTGGCCGTTCCGGCAGGCCGGGTCGGAATCGAGGTGATGAAAGGCTTCGAGCATCGCCTCGAGAGCCGAACCCTCGAGGTTCTGCCCAATCAGAAGGCGGACGTGATCATCCGCCTGGAGCCAATGGAAAAGCCGCGGAGCCCAAGTTCGCGTTGGGTCAGCGGCGATGTTCACGTGCACATGAATTATGGCGGGTCCTACCGAAGCACGCCGAAGCATCTGATCGACCAGGCGGCCGCAGAAGATCTCTCGATTGCCGAGAACCTTATTGTCAACAAGGAGCAGCGCATCCCGGATATCGCCTACTTCCGGACCACTCCCGATCCGGCCTCAACTTCTGTTAATCTGCTGCTGCACAGCCAGGAGTTTCACACTAGCTATTGGGGACATCTCGGGCTGCTGAACCTGACGCGCAACCTCATCCTTCCCGATTACGCTGGCTACCCGAATACTCCCGCTGCCAGCCTCGTGCCTACCAATGCCGATGTCGCCGACTTGGGGCATCAACAGCAGGCGCTCGTCGGCTACGTTCACCCGTTCGATGTCACTCCCGATCCTTCCAAAGATGAATCGCTCACAAACGAGTTGCCGGTGGACGTGGCCCTGGACAAGGTCGATTACATTGAAGTGCTCGGTTTCAGCGATCACAAATCGACTGCTGACATCTGGTATCGGCTTCTCAATTTAGGATTCCACCTGCCCGCCGCCGCAGGCACCGATGCTATGGCGAACTTCGCGTCGCTGCGCGGACCGGTGGGCCTCAATCGCGTTTATGCAGATGTGCCTTCTGGACCACTCGACATTACCCCGTGGCTCCGTTCATTGAAAGCAGGCAGAACATTCGTGACGAACGGCCCCTTACTCGGGTTCACACTCGACAGGCATCAAGGCGGGGATGCAATCAAGCTTCCTGCGGGGGAACATCAACTGAAATTTACGGCGTGGCTGCGGTCCATGGCGCCCCTTGACCACTTGGAAGTCGTGTGCAACGGGCGAGTGGCGCGCCCGTTGAGCTTAAGGGAAGGCCGCGCCAGCGCCGATGTCAGCGGGACCTTGCCCATTTCGCAGAGCGGGTGGTGCTTGTTGCGTGCCTGGAGCGACAAGGCAGAAGACCCCATTTTTGACGCATATCCCTATGCCACAACCAGCCCCATCTACATAGCTGTTGCGGGCGCGCCGTCACATCCGAAGAAAGATGCAGAATACTTTATTGCCTGGATCGATCGTCTGATTTCCTCCACGCAGGCCAACAAGGATTGGAATACTCCGGCGGAAAAAGATTCGGTCCTTAAGAAGCTGCGCTCCGCGCGGGTGGTTTACGCGCAGTTGGCGAAGTAAAGCTTGTGTGGTGACCGGTCTCGGACCCGTCCAACGCGGGTCAGAGACCCGCGCCACAAAAATTTAATTGTGCGGTCAATCCCCCACTGTCTCAACCAGTTCTTCTTCTGCCGCTCGCTCTCTTACTTTCGCCGATGTGACCAGGATCACGGAGGCGATGACGATCGCGCTGCCGGTAAAAATGAATTGATTCACCACTTCGTGCTCAATCGCCCATCCCAGAAAAACGGCCACGACGGGATTCACATAAGCATAGGTCGATACTTTCGACGTCGGCACATGCCCCAGCAGCCAGATGTATGCGGTGTATCCGATCCAGGACCCGCACACGATCAAATAGAGCACTGCGCCCATGCCTCGCACTGTCCAGACTACGCGCGAGAAATCTCCGATGACCACCGCCAGCAACAGATTGCCGACTCCTGCGAAGGTCATCTGCCAAGCGGTAGAACTCAGGCGGTCGGCCCCTGATTCCCATCTCTTGGAGAGCACTGACCCTAGCGCCCAACTGAATGACCCCAGAGGGAGAGTCAGCGCGGACCACAATTCTCGACGACCTAGAGCTCCGGTAGCGCGCAGATCAGGCCACAACAACACCACCATTCCCGCAATCCCCAGAACCAACCCGATTACGCCGCGCTTCGAGATGCGATGATGCCCGAGCAGCAGCGAGTCGAGGACCAGAAACCATAACGGAGTCACCGACACCAGCAGCGCCGCTAGACCTGACGGCACAATCAGCTCCGCGTACGAAAGCGTCAAATTACCGCCCATCAGCAGAAGAATCCCGATGATCGCCATCTGGCCAAGTTCCCGCGGGTTGTAGCGGATGGTCCGACCACTGACTCCGCAGTAGAAAAGTAGCAAGGTTCCCGCCGTGATGAATCGCGCGCCACACATCAATGCGGGCGGAATATGCTCGACGCCAATGCGGATGCCAAGATAAGTCGAGCCCCAAAACAGATACACCAGCCCGAAGTTGAGGATCACCGTCCACCGGTGCTGGCGCTGAGCTTCAGTCATGGCGCTGTAGGAAAGCTACAAGATCAGACGGCCCAATGTCCCTGCAAGATTCTGAAATTCGAGGCAGCCATTGGCCTCATTGATGACCAACGGCCACGAACGAATGAGTGTACAAGGGGTTACGCCGAAACAAGACGCAGGCTATAATGTAACTAGAGTTGCTGCGATGCGTGCCCTGCAAAATCCGAACTCGCACCTGCCGGCGTGCTGGCTGCAGTTCCTGGTGTGCCCGCGTCGTTATCTGGCAGTGCTGCCTTCGCAAGCGCGCCCCAACCTCTTCGGCAGCGACTAATCCCGATCCTGGCAGCGCAATCGAGTTATCAAGCCTCACCCGCCTGACAACTGGGAACTGAGAACCGGTAACTATTTCTGGAGGATCCCATGAATAAGACCCTGACTGCGGTCGGCCCGCACATCAAAACCGCGCTGCCCGGCCCGAACGCGCAGCGCATTCTCGAAGCCGACAATCGCCTGATATCTCCTTCCTATACCCGTTCGTACCCACTGGTGGCCAAGTGTGGTCACGGCATGGTCATCGAGGATGTTGACGGGAACGAGTTTCTCGATTTTTCCGCCGGCATTGCCGTGGTTTCCACCGGACACTGCCATCCACATGTGGTCGCGGCTATTCAGAAGCAGGCTGCGCAACTCATTCACATGTCGGGCACCGATTTTTACTACGAGAGCATGGTGGAGTTGGCAGAGCGCCTGACCAGGATCGCGCCCATGCCCGGTCCACATCGTTTTTATTACGGTAACTCCGGCACCGAGGCCGTTGAATGCGCGCTGAAGCTCTCCCGTTATCACACCAAGCGGCAGCAGGTCATCGCGTTCTACGGCGCGTTCCATGGACGCACCATGGGCGCCCTCTCGCTGACGGCGTCGAAACCGCAACAGCGGCGCCGTTTCGCGCCGCTCGTGCCCGGCGTCACGCACGTACCTTTTCCCCATCTGTACCGGCGACCCAAGGGCTCGGATGCAAAGCAGTACGCCATCGAGTGCGCACGCTTCATCGAAGAAAAGGTCTTTACCTCAACAACCCCTCCCGAGGAAGTTGCTGCGATCTTTCTCGAACCCATACAGGGCGAAGGCGGCTACATTGTGGCTCCTACCGAATTTGTGCAAGAACTCCGCCGGATTTGCGACAAGCACGGCATTTTGCTAGTCGACGACGAAGTTCAAGCCGGCATGGGACGCACCGGCAAGTGGTGGGCGATCGAACACACGGGCGTCCACCCCGACATCGTTTGCAGCGCGAAGGGCATCGCTTCGGGCATGCCGCTAAGCGTGGTCATCACCAAGGCCGAGATTATGGATTGGGTGCCGGGTTCCCATGCTTCCACGTTTGGTGGCAACCCGGTCTGCATTGCCGCCGCCCTGGCGACCCTTGATCTTATCGAGCGCGACGGCATCAAGAATGCTTCCGAAGCTGGTGCCCTTCTGATGAAACGGCTGGGCACGTGGCCGGAGAAGCACGCGATCGTCGGGGATGTCCGCGGGCGCGGGCTCATGATAGGGGTAGAGATCGTTAAAGACAAAGAAGCCAAGACTCCGGCACCGGACCTGCGTGACCGAATCGTGCAATTGGCCTTCGAACGTGGAATCTTGTTCCTGGGCGCTGGCCCGAGTTCAATCCGGCTGTCGCCTCCGTTGGTGGTCACAGGCGAGGAGGCCGCCGTCGCCATCGACGTGCTCGAGGAGTGTGTTTCGATTGTAGAAAGAAGTTAGTTCGCGTGGGGGCGGGTCTCTGACTCGCCCTATTCTTCTATTATTTCGGCCTCGTCATTAGGCGGATTTCAAAATGCTCTGTCATCCTGAGCGCAGCGAAGGATCTCTGCAGTTCCTGACTCTCTAAACAGCAATTATTTCGTCCTTGGCTACCGGCAGTTGCGCAGCCTGCCACGCGTCAAAGCCACCCACGACATTCGTCACACTCCGATATCCCGCTCGCATGAGCAGACTGCAGGCAATCGTGCTGCGATAGCCGCTCTTGCAGTGCACGGCAATCGCCGTCGTCTTATCCAATTGCGGCAGCACCTCTTTGAATCGATCCAGCGGCCAGAGCTGCGCATCGGCGATGTGTCCCCCCTCCCACTCTCCCGCACGACGCACGTCTAACACATGCCATCCTCGACCGCGGCGGCGCTCGTTCAAATCCTGAACCGTCATTTGCGGAAGCTGCGCAAGTGAAAATCCTGCTTGTGTCCACCCAGGAGGCCCGTCCTCGAGGTAACCGCTCAACTCCTCGATGCCAACTCGCGCCAGCCGCATGCGCGCTTCATCGATTCGCGACTGCGAGTCTGCGATCAACACCGGGCGTGATTTCAAACCCAGGAGCGAACCGGCCCAGGAAGCAAACTGTCCTGAAAGTCCGATACCGATTGAACCCGGCACATGCCCAGCGGCAAATTCCTCCTGCGGTCGCACGTCCAACGCGGAAGCGCCGTCGTCCATCATCACTCTCAGCTTCGCAGCCGGAATCGCATGCAGTTCAGGCAGTTCGTTCAAAAAAGCAGCTCCTCCCCGGTTGATTTCGGCATCCTGCTGAAAATAGTCGGGGCGCGCCGGCAGATTCGAGGTCAGCTGGTGCACAAATTCAGCGCGGCTCCTGATTTGCAGCGCATAGTTGGTGAGGCGTTCGGTCCCAATCGTAGAGGAGCGCTCGGCGCGCATGTTGCGTCCGCAAAGCGATCCCGCGCCGTGCGCCGGATAGACGAGCACTTCATCGGGCAATTTCATCAGCTTCTTATGCAGACTCTTATAGAGCAGACCTGCGAGCTCCTCGGGCGTATGGCTCTTGGAAAGATCGGGGCGACCGACATCGCCAATAAATAAGGTGTCGCCCGTCAGCACCGCCCACGGCTGCGGCGATTTTTCCAAGTCGGTGACAACCAGACAAATGCTCTCGGGCGTATGGCCGGGAGTTTCGACTACGGAAAGCCGGCACTGTCCGACCTGCAACTGGTATCCGTCGCGCACGTCCACATGCGCATAGCTCGCCCCCGCTTTCTCGCCGATGTAGATGCGGGCGCCAGTGCGGCCAGCGAGCTCCTTATGCCCGGAGACGAAATCGGCGTGCAGGTGGGTTTCGAAAATGTGACGGATTTTGAGCCCGTGCTCGTCGGCGGCCTTCAAGTAGATGTCGACGTCGCGCTGCGGATCGACAACTATCGCCTCGCCCTCAGAGCCCAGCATGTAAGAAGCATGTGCCAAACAACCGAGGTAAAACTGCTCGAAGTGCATATTCCCTCACCCGCCACAATCCATGGGGTCCGGTCCCGCCTATGATACTGCCATCGCAGGCATGCTGTCCGCCTGGTCTTTAAGGGGATTAAGGGGGCATGCCGTCATGGAGGGGGCCGCCAGGTCCCGAAGAATCTCGCGTGCAGCGCCGAGGCACTTTGGCTAAGGATTCAGGTTCCCACCTCGCGGTAGCGGAAGCAGCTGACCAAGTGATCATTAACCAGACCCACGGCCTGCATGAACGCATAGCAAATCGTGGAACCCGCAAAATTGAAGCCACGCCGCTTCAAGTCCTTGCTCATTGCGTCGGACTCGGCGGTCCGAGCGGGAACTTGTTTCAAGCTCCGCCAAGAGTTCACGCGCGGCTTTCCGCCGACGAATTGCCAGATATAGTGGTCGAAAGTGCCGAACTGCTCTTGCACAGCAAGAAAAGCCTTGGCGTTCCGGGCCGCGGACTCAATCTTGAGACGATTCCGAATGATGCCGGAATTGTTCAGAAGTTCTCGAACTTTTCGGCCGTCATATCGCGCTACCACCGCAGGGTCGAATTGCGCAAAGGCGGCCCAAAAGTTTTCCCGCTTTGCCAGGATCGTCTCCCAGCTCAGGCCCGCTTGCGCTCCTTCCAGGATGAGAAACTCAAAAAGCACCTTATCATCATGCTGCGGCACGCCCCATTCCCCATCGTGATAGGGAATGGACAGTGGACTTCGTGCCCACGCACAACGCACTAATTCCGGCTGTTTCATCCGCCGCGGGGACTCACTCGAGCGACTTCGGCTCCGATTTGTTCTTGGGCGAGTGCTTGTTCAACTCCGCCAAAAGTTCGTGGGCAGCCGCGGGAGCTGCCACCTTGCCATCTCGCAGGATTTGCTTCGCGCTGACCTCGCGTCCATACAATTTGCGGTTGGCGCGATTGTCGGACCGCAAGGTAGAACCCTCGAGCGAGATTCCCGCAAACAAGCCTCGGGAGCGCGAATAGGAAAGCATTTCAGCGCGCATGACTACATCGGTGGCGCCCTCAGCGCTGCGGCCCTTCGGTCCGGCGGCCGCCGAGGCATCAGCACCCAGTTTGACCTTGCTGCCCAACAGCGACTGGGCGCCCCGCGGATTCATTACCAGAATTACGAAGTCGGTGGCCTGCCCTCCCAGCTGAAATCCGATGTTGCCGCCTTCCAGCGCGTACATAGCCGGTGCCGTCCAGGGACCGGTATAATGCCGGCCCGATCGGCACGTCATCACACCGCGTCCATAGCTGATTCCGACTCCAAACGCAGCTTTTTTCACCGACGGCAATACGATCACGCACTCCGCTTTGTCAACCAGGTCTTTCGGGATGTTGTCGGGAATACCGATGATTTCCTTGAGCACCTCCCCGGCTTCTTTCACCCGATCTGTTTCCTTCTGGTTTTGTCCCTTGTCCTCAGCCCAAGCGAGCAGGGGCAACAGCACCAGCAAAACTAGTGCGAGCGGCTTCTTCATCGCTGTCCTCCAGGCTAGAAATATCTTAACCGACGCACACTGCTTGGAGTCCATCGAACTTCTTCTTCTTTGTGCGGCACAGTGGAATATCGGCGAACGGAATCTAGGTTTAACGGCATCTCGGTTTACCTGTCAGGTTAGAAAAATTCCAGTTCGGCAATAGCGCTGTATTTTTTCGGCCACGACTTGAGCCTGTCTAAGTGTCATGTCCCTCGGCGGTTAGCTTATGACCAAACGTGTGCTCCTTTTGTAACTTGGCTTTGGGCACGGGGTGACCTACAGTCGCGCAAGGCAGGAATTAAACCAGCCCGCCGGGCCTTTCGGCATTAAACGTGCATCTATAGAGATGGGAAGCCATTTGGCCGTGGTTGGCAGTGAAAATATTGGACTCCTTAGGAATGAAGTACACGAAGCCGATTTTTTGTCTCGCGTCGCTGATTCTGGCCGTCCTGCTGGGGTCTGCGCAGGCGCAATCGCCTTTCGAAGCTGCGTCCAGCAATTCGGTTTATGCTGACCTTGCCGGCCGCTCCTCGGCGCCGGCTGACGATCAAAATTCCGTTCTCACCATCAAGAAAAGAGTCGACGAGGTCAACGTCCTATTTATTGCCATGGACAAGCATGGCAAGTTTGTGCGCAACCTGAACGAGCGCGACTTCAACATCCTCGACGATCACAAGCCGCCGCAGTCGATCATCGCTTTCAGAGGTCAGACCGACCTTCCGCTGGAATTGGGACTCCTGGTGGATGTCAGCGGTTCGGTGCACAGCCGGTTCGATTTCGAGCAGGAAGCCGCCACCGGCTTTCTGCAGCATGTCATTCGTCGCGGATACGATAAGGCATTTGTGCTGGGATTCAATGCTCACGGGCAAATGACGCAGGATTTCACGGATGAGGTTTCCCTCCTTTCCGCAGGCGTGCGGCGCCTGCACGATGGCGGAGGCACAGCACTGTACGATGCTATCTACCGCGCCTGCAAAGACAAGTTGCTGAAGGAGAATTCCGAGCGCCCGATTCGCAAGGCGCTGATCGTGCTGAGCGATGGAGAAGACAACCAGAGCGAAATGACCAAGGCGCAGGCCATCGAAATGGCCCAGCGCGCCCAGGTCCTTATTTATGCGATCTCGACCGATGACAGCGGCCTTATCCTGCGCGGCGATAAGATCCTCGAGCAACTGGCCGACGCCACCGGTGGTCGCGCCTTCTTTCCCTACAAGATGAAAGACATCACGCACTCATTCTCGGCGATTGAGGACGAGTTGCGCAGCCAGTACGTTGTGTCTTACAAGCCTTCCGATTTCGACGCTGACGGCCGCTATCGCAGCATTGAAATCACCTCTCTTAAGAAAGACCTGCAGGTCCGCGCCCGCAAAGGCTACTACGCACCCCGCCAGTAGACAGCCATCCCCGAGTCTTACGCTCCCTTTTTCAATTCACGTTTGACCGGCTGGTATGTGCCAGGAGTGGTCCGGGCAGCAATGCTCAATCGATTCCACGCATTGATCGTGGCAACCGCCAGGGTCAGATCGGCCAATTCTTTTTCGCTGAATTCTTTCCGGGCCTGCTCGTAGAGCTCATCCGGCACGTGCGTCTCTGCAACCCGGGTTAGCGCCTCAGTCCAGGCCAGCGCAGCGCGCTCTCGCTCGCTGTAGAACGGGGTTTCCGACCACGCCTCGAGAGAATACAGCCGCTGCTCGCTTTCGCCGATGGCCCTCAGATCCTTCCAATGCATGTCGAGGCAGTACGCGCAGCCATTGATTTGTGAAGTTCGGAGTTTGATGAGATGAATCAGCGATTCCTCCAGCCCGCACTCATGAAGATAATGTTCGAGACCGAGCATGGCATGGTAGGCACCGGGCGAGACCTTGGTATAGTGAATCCGCTCTTCCATGTTTCCTCCTGTATAAATTGTCGATTACTTCGAGCGGTCTCACGTTGCACTTTTTCCAGTGCTGTAGCTGAATCCGTGTTGCTCCTCGGTTGCACGTGGGGCGGCGCTGTGTTACCGTCCGGTGGAATCCCCACTCCACAACCGGGAGCTGCACATGACCGCAATAATCGTCCTGGTTCTTCTTGTCCTGATCGTGATTTTTCTGATTGGGATGTACAACAGCTTTGTGCAACTGCGTGTGCGCTGTGACTCATCCTGGTCTGATATTGACGTACAGCTCAAGCGGCGGCACGACCTGATTCCCAACCTGGTTGAGACCGTCAAAGGCTACGCTTCGCACGAGAAGGGCACGTTTGAAAACATCGCCAAGTATCGTTCGCAGGCCATGCAGGCTACTACTCCTGCCGACAAAGCCGTCGCCGAAAACCAACTCACGGGAGCGCTCAAGAGCCTGTTCGCGGTCGCCGAGAATTATCCTCAATTAAAAGCTTCCGAAGAGTTCACGCAGCTGCAAGGCTCCCTCAGCGAGGTCGAGGATACGATTCAAAACGCTCGTCGCTATTACAACGCGGTGGTGCGCGACCTGAATACCAAGATTCAGTCCTTCCCGACTAACATCCTCGCCGGAATGTTCGCTTTCCAGCAGCGCCAATTCTTCGAGGTGCAAGCTGCCGACCGTGAACCTGTCGCCGTAAAGTTCTGAAAATGGCGCCGGCTCCAAAATCCTGGGTAGAAACGGGGCCGGCCCCGTCTCTGTCCCGTGCGCCGTGTGGGAGACGCAGCAAGCCGCGTCTCTCCCACACCGGGTTGCTGTTTTTCATCCTGCTGCTGGCGGTTCCTTTGCATGCCAAGAGCTGGCGCATCGCTGATTACCAGGACACAATCGGAATCAACCAGGATGGAAGAGCAGTTGTCCGCGAGCGCATCACCTTGGTGTTCATCGGCGAATGGCACGGGATTCATCGCACCATCCCCCTTGAGTACCCCGGCCCACGCGGCACGAACTACACGTTGTTCGTGGATGTCCGGAGCATCACGGACGGCAGCGGAGCCAGGCTGAAATACGAGTCGCACGCGTCCAACGGTGATCGCGATCTGAAGATTTATCTTCCCGATGCGGTGGACACCACCAAGACGGTCCAGATTGACTACGCCGTGCGCAACGGCATTCGTTTCTTCGACAACTACGACGAGTTCTACTGGAACGTGACTGGCAACGACTGGACGGTTCCCATCGATCATGCCGGCGCTTTCGTGAACTTCCCGGACAATGCTTCCGGCTCGTTGCGCGCACAAGCCTTTACCGGTGCCTATGGATCGACGGGACATGAAGCTACTTCCGAGGTCAAGGGCGCGGACACTGTTTTCGAAACATCCAATCCTCTCCCCATGCGCGGCGGTTTGACCATTGACGTTTACATTCCGAAGGGGATCCTGAAAGAGCCCTCTGCCCTCACGCGTTTTGGATGGTTTATCGGCAGCAATCCAATCCTGCTCCTTCCCCTGGTGACCTTCGCCGTGATGTTTGCTTTCTGGTGGTACAAAGGCCGTGATCCCGATTCCGGCCAATCCGTCGCGCCCATGTACGAGCCCCCCAAGGAGATTTCGCCCGCAGAAGCCGGTACCCTGATCGATGACACCATTCACCCTCGTGATATCACCTGCACTATCGTGGATCTCGCGGTGCGCGGCTACGTGAAGATTGAGGAAACGGTCGACCAAGGACTGATTTTCCACCACAAGGACTATACGTTTCACATGCTCAAAAGCGGTGAGGCCTGGCAAGACCTCGCTCCCCACGAGCGTGTGTTGCTTGGAAATGTCTTCGCGAGTGGAAAAACCGTTCGCCTTTCCAGCTTGAAGAACCACTTCTACACCGCGATTCCTGTAATCCGGCATGACATCTTCTCCCAACTGCGCAGCAAAGGCATGTACCTGCTCGATCCTGAGTCGGCGAATGGTTATAGCATCGTCGCCGCCGTGGTGATTCTCATTCCTTTTGCCATCGCCCAGTTCACCGGCTATGCCGATTTCTTCAACTCGATCCCGACCCTGATCGGAGCCGTGCTCATCTCAGCGGCGATCTGGTGGCTGTTTGCACGCCAGATGACAGCGAAAACAATTCGCGGTGGCCGCACTCGAGTGGCCGTACTTGGCTTTCAGGAGTTCATGAACCGCGTGGATGCCGACCGCCTGAAACGGATGCCACCCGACACCTTCGAAAAATATCTGCCTTATGCGATGGCCTTGGGTATCGAGCACACGTGGGCACAGAAGTTCGCCGGCATCGTGCAAAATCCACCACAGTGGTACGTGTCACCCAACGGAATGACCTTCAATCCCATTCTGTTTTCTAACACAATGCACAGCATGTCCAATGACATGCACCAGGCCTTCGTCTCCGCCCCACGCGCCAGCTCGACAGGCTCGGGTTGGAGCGGAGGCGGTGGAGGTTTCTCAGGCGGCGGATTTGGCGGCGGCGGCGGGAGTGCATTCTAAAAGCTCGTGGGGAGCCAGGTTTCTGAGCCGCCCTGCCCGGGCTCAGTGCCAGTCGCGTCGTGGCGGTCTCTGACCCGCCTGTCCCCACACTCAATAAAGTCCGCTCAAACCGCTAGCGGCGAGAGAAATTCCAACCCAAACGAGTATGCCGCACGGCTGCGGATGACGCCCATCACGCGGGTACCGGGCTCTTCGAACTGCACTTCCAAAAGATCGCCGGGATTGAGGTCAATCCCGGCGCAGAAGCCCATGCCGCCTTCGCTGATTTCCGTGGCGCGTCCCGGCACTACGATTTGCGAGTTGCCGTTTCGCACATAGAGTTGGATGGGAAGATCGACTTGGAGTCGCCTCCAGCGGCGAGTGTTTTGATGGGGGGGCATGTTGTTCACCCTAGTGGCGCTGTTGCATGGAATCTTAGTTCCCTGATTGGTCCGCTTCAAATTACGAAGGTATTCTGCGGTCACTTCGCCAATTACGTAGGTATAGTCGGAAGTCACTTGGGCGGCCTGCTCTAAGCCCGTCAAGAATCTGAAGGGCAGCTCTTTCTCTATGCGTACCTATCAGATACAAAGAAAAGCCGGCGCCCGAGTGATTGCGGCGCCGGCGTCCAGAGGTTTAACTTCGGCTACCTTATGGTGACTGTGACGTCGTCCAGGTACATGTAAGTCAGGTCGCCGTATCCGTCCTGGTGGCTGCTGAAGTAGATGCGAATGGTCTGCCCCTTGTAGGCAATCAGGTTGTACGTCACCTGCGTCCATGCCCGCGAGTTGGAGCAAACTTTCATGATCTGGGCCAACAAGGCGCCGGAGCTGTTCTGCACCTGCGCTTGCTGCCAGTCATAAGTGATCGTGTCGGTGGTGGACGGCCAGTACCAGAAAGTCAAGGTGGCGCTGGTCGCCGTGCTCGGGATGGTGATCGTCTGGTAAAGCGGTGAATCCCCATTGGGCTCCGCGCCCGAGCTGGCGCCCAGTTGCGCGCTCCAGCTTCCGCTATGAGCGTGACCCGTCACCGCCGTCGGCGCAAACACGCCGCCACCAGTCCAACTGGCCAGACTGCCCGATTCGAATCCGCCATTCTGGATCAACTGGGTAGTCGTGTTGCTGACGGTCACGGCGACACTAGCCGAGGTACCCACATTGCTGGCCGCGTCGTAAGCCTTCGAATAAATGATATGCGACCCGTTCGCTACCGTGGTCGAATCCCACGCGTAGCTGATGGAATTCGCATTCGTGTTCGAAGACTTAAGTGCGTTGTCGATGTAGATCTCCATCTTGCTCAAGGTCGGGTTATCCACATCCGAACCGGTCGCAGTGACAGGAGCTGTACCGGTCACCGTCGCGCCGTTGGCAGGAGCGGTGACTTGCGTGGTAGGCGCTGTGCTATCGGTGCTGGTCGTTAGGCCAACGTCGTCGAGGTACATGTAGGTGAGATCGCCGTATCCATCGCCGTGCGCGTTGAAGTAAAGCTGCACGGTTTGACCTTTGTAAGGAGTTAGATCGAAGGTGACCTGCGTCCACGCCTGCGTGTTGGAACAGACTTTCATGATCTGCGCCAGCATGGCCCCGCTGGGGTTGCGAACCTGGGCCTCCTGCCAGTCATAAGTGATTGTGTCCGTGGTAGACGGCCAGTACCAATAGGTCAACGTCGCTTTGGTCACATTGGAAGGAATGCTGACCGTCTGGTAAATCGATGAGTCGCCATTGGGCTCTGGTGCGGATGCACCTCCCAGCAGAGCGCTGTAGCTGCCGCTGTGCTTCAGCACGGTCGACGCCGTAGGCACCTTGACTCCACCTGTAGTCCAGCAACCCACGTCGCCGGTTTCAAAACCACCATTGGAAAGCGTGTTCGGTGTACAGCCGCCGCCAGGCGTCATTCCGGTGCCAGTGAGGCTGGCTGTCTGCGGGCTGTTGGTGGCATTGTCGGTGACGGTGAGCGTGCCGGTGCGCGTTCCCGACACAGTTGGCGTAAAGGTCACGTTGATGGTGCAGGTCCCATTCACGGCCAGCGAGGTTCCGCAGTTGTTCGTCTGCGCGTAATCACCACTCGTGGCAATGCTGGTGATACTCAGTGCGCCCGGACCGCTGTTGGTTAGCGTCACTGCCTGCGCCGCGCCGGTCGTGCCCACGTTCTGACTGGCGAACGTCAAGCTGGTTGGGCTGAGCGATGCGGAAGGCCCGGTACCGGTGCTGCCGCAGTTGGGAAATTTGAAGTTTGCGATGCGCGTGTTCCAGTTAAACGTACCGGTCGTCTTCATGTACTCGGTCGTAAACCAGAAGGTGCAGTCATCCACTGGATCGACTTGCATGGCGCTGTAGTCGCCCCAGCGCGTGAGGGTGCCATTCTGCACTCCCGTGCCGGTCACCACACTGGTCTCCGCTTGCAGCGTACCCGCCGGATCGCTCGCGGCACGGCCGGTGAACGCGATGGAGGGATCCACGGAACTGCCGGAAATACTGTAGCCCACAGCAATGTCTCCGGATTTGTCCATCGCGATGCTTCCCATCCAGCGATAGTTGGAATCCGGGGCAAAGGTTCCTTGTTGGGCGAGAACGGGCGTGGCGCTGGGGTTCTGAATTTCATACCAGCGAACACCGCCACTGCCACCGGCCGCCACCGAATGGTTCACCACCAGCGACTCATGTGTGCCCAGGTTGCGATAAGCCAGGCGGTACATGAGGCGGTCGGCGAGCGAGTCCAACCGGTTATTGGTGCTAGGCTGGGGAACACAGGTTCCGCCACCGCAAAGGGGGGAGAACGCGGCCACTGGAATTACGGTCGGGCCGGTAAAGGTGGAGTTTGTCGGCGTAGTGAAATCCACATGGAATTTGTAGAGGTTCAAATTATTGCTGCCGTAGAACAGCATGTAGTTGGGCGAACCGGCCGGCGGGGCAGTTGTGCCGTCCAGATCGGAGGGGAGCAGCCCGCCTACCGACGAATTTTGCTGGAAGCAGACCTGCGTGGCCGTTGCGCCATTTAACATGGCCGTGCGGTTGTAGGCGCAGGCATCGGAGCCGACGAAGTTGTTCCCGTTGAACATGTTGAAAGTCTCGTAATACCCGTCGGACCAGACGCCCATCTTGGGGTAATCATCAAAATTGTTGTATTGGAAGGAATAGCGGTTGTAAGTGCCTGTGGCGTCGGAAGTCGTAGAGACGGCAATACACTGCAGGTAAGGTGTGGTGCTAACTGAAAACTGACTGAACACCCAGCGGTTCGCCAGCTTGTCGTAGAGCACGATGGGATCGCCGTCGTTGTTGTTCTGACAACCTCCCCCAAAGCCCGACCACAAGGTGTTGCCTGCTGTCGGCCCGGAAATCAGCCCTCCCGTGGATTTGTTGAACACGGCAAAGGAAGTATTGACCCACTGCACATACTGCGTCGCGCCGACCGCGCCGTTCGTGTCGGGAGGAGCGCCGGTGACGGTGAACCCGTGTTGTCCGTTGCCCAACCCTTCAAAGCCCAGGCCGACCACGGGAGCGAACGCGGCGATCGAAGCAGCGGTCCTCTGCCGAACCGGGTCGTCCGGCAGCGTCGACAGCCCGGCAGGCAAGGGAATGCGCCGTGCCGGCTCGGCTTCATGTCGGGTCAGAGCTTGCCTGGGTACCCGCGCAATCAGGTCGCGCAGGGGAGGAGAAATGTCATGGCGTTCCTCTCGCCGCACCGTCATTCTGGATTGTGCGAGCAACGGCAGAGTGAAGAACGCCGAGAGTGCAACCAGGACCAGAACCTTGCTTGCGCGCATTCGCTCGAACATCACTCATCTCCTGGTATTCTGAATTTGCCAGCAAGAGCAGATCCCCTCCTCCAGATCCACTCCTGAAGAAGGGCAGCACTTCTATCGCCTGGTTGGCGCCAGCAGCCACCAGGATTTTCGCGGACCCTCTTGGCGCACCTTGTTTTCCGGTGAACCACCGGCCGCAGCAAAGTGTGTTTCCGGCACGGTTCGGGAACCCTCGGCACAAGAAATTCGGCGGCGGTGCTGAAAAAGCCGAGTGGGTGGCAAAAATTATTTGGAACTAAAACATCGCAGAGCGGGGCCTAGCGTACTTCAGGCGCGAGATGCCCACAAGTGACCGAAGGGTAAATAGCTCGATTGGCCTGAAGGGTGGGAGAAACCGGCTGGCGCCAGGCAACACGAGCTGGCACCAAGCCTATCTCCGTGCCTCAGACCGTCCGGATCAGATCGAGGACATATACGTTCCCGGAATTGGCGTACGTGCTGCGCTGGGTGGCGATGTTCCCGAACCCTCTACTTTCTGGCCTCCGGTTCGGGCGAAATGCGAACGGATAACCCAAAGCGTCCGTCATGGCCTGTCGGGCGTGTCCGGGAGGCGCCAGGGACACGGCCTCACGGACTTGGAACGGCCTGAGAAGCCGCCGGAAGATGCTGGACGTTGCTGTTCCTCCTCCTGTGTGGGGACGGGTCTCTGAACCGGCCGGGCCCGTCGAAGTCCGGCCACGACATGATTCGCGTTCGCCGGTTCGCCAATATGTTCTTCAAGCAATCTGTACTTCTAGGCGCTTGGCCGAGTGTCCGACTTCGACTCCACCGGACTTCCAGTTATCGGCCAAAGCCGCTCCCCGTTCTCAGGTGGGTTGACAATCTCCGCCCTTGGCGGCCCTCCGCTTCGTTGCCGAACTCGAAAACTGTGCCTCGGGGATTGGTGCCCAGCCTCAGATACGGGCTCGATCTGAATGGACTGCGACGAGACGCCTCTGTCTGGGCAGTGTTGTTTGTCATCCTCCTCTTTCTGGTCATCGAAATAGCAATGCACGACTCCTCCAGATACGCAGGGGTAACCTCCGTCAACACGGCCCAGGCGAGCGCAGTCCCGAGCCAACCCACCGTCGCCAGCGACGCTACTACTTTGTCCAAGCCCCAGGCGGGCTTGCGCCAGCTGCACCCGGCCGGAAAAGCGACAACGCGCTCCGCACACCGGCGCCGCCAGCGGACCCACTCAGCTAACTCATCTACTAAATAACCGGCAGGCGCCTGAGGTCGAGCTTTGGATTATGCCTCCAGCTGCTTTGGGCCGTCCACCGGGCATTCTGGCCGTTCCGGAAAGAGGCTGGAACCGGGTCTGCACCTTAACAAATCAGTAATCCGGCTTTCGCTGGGGATGTCATCCGTGATATAACCGCCCCTGAGCAGATATAATCAGGCTCCGCCCAGGAGACGGTGGTATGGATCTGGCTTCTGCCCGCAGAGAAGGCCAGGAGGGAGGAGATATTGTGTCCGAAGCGCGTACGGGAAAAAGGTTCCCGTTGGAACTGCCCATCAAAATTCACAAGCAAGATTCAGGCGGAGAATCCAGCGGAGTAACGGGAAATTTGAGTGCGGCCGGAGTGTACATTCGTGCCGACGCCTCTCTCGAAGTAGGCACGCCGGTCGAATTCGAGATTGCACTCCCCCCAGAAATGACCGGAGCAAAGGAAAACGTCGTGATTCAATGCCGGGGCCGGGTGGTTCGCACCGACGAACCGGCATCGGGAGGCAAGCCGTCGGAGGCCCGAGGCGTGGCCTGCGTGATTGACTCCTATGAATTCGTACGTAATACGTAGACGGGAGTGCTCACATCATGCTTAAACTGATTTTGGCCGATAATCAGGCAATATTTCGCGCGGGAATTGCCAAAGTGCTGGCGGTAGAAGACGAAATGCGCATCGTGGCGCAGGCCCAGACTCCCGAGCAGATGATGATGGCGCTGGATAAATTCCGTGCCGCCGTCCTCATCGTGGCGGGGGGATTTCATTCGGACTTCAATTCCATCGTTCAAGCCGGCACCAAGGCGAAGACGCGAATCGTGGTCCTGGCCGACACCGGCGAAAGCGCTCAACGCTATATGAACAGCGGAGCGCATGGCGTCGTGTATCGCAACGTGACCAGCTCTTCCCTGGTGGACTGCGTCCGCAAAGTGGCTCGCGGCGATACCTGGGTACAGGACATCGCTGTCCCCAGCGAGTTGACCGAAAACGATATGGTTGGCTTGCGCGTGCGGGACCGCTTGACTGCCAAGGAACTGCGGATCGTCGCGCTCATTGTGCAGGGCTACAAGAACAAGGAAATCGCGTCGCAGCTTGGGACTACCGAGCAGGTGATCAAGAATTACCTGCGCAACGTCTATGACAAGATCGGCGTCTCCGACCGTCTCGAGCTGGCGTTATTTACCATCCACCACCGCATCCTCAACGAAGCGGCCGCGGCGACCACCATGACACAGCCCACCGCCGGTGCTGGGGCACCGTCGTAATTATCTGTGGTTTTTAGCAAGGCCGCCGGGGGCGGCCTTTTTGTTTGCCAACTCGTCCCAGGCGCGGCTTACTGCGGCGGCTGTTGCGCATTGCTTTGGCTGCCCGGAGTTTGAGGCTGCTGCCTGGCCTTCTCTTGCATGTCCACGAGCTTTTTTCGCTGTTCGGGCGTTAGGATAGCCTCGATTTTCGGAAAGTGGTCTCTCTTGATCTGCGCGACCTTCGCTTGCTTTTGCTCCATAGTGAGCGAGTTGTCGTTACGCACAGCGTCAATCTGAACCATCTCTTCCTGGATAATGGGCTGTAGTTTTGCTTTCTGGTCGTTCGTCAACTGCAGCTCATCCTCGGTGGGTGATCCCTGTCCCGCAGCCTGGCCTTGTCCGCGGCTTGTCGCGGATCCCGGTTGGCTCTGCGGCGGCTGCGTTTGTGAGCCGGCTTCGCCCGCCGATGGCGTCTGGGACTGAAAACCCGTTTGCCCCTCAGGCGCCGTCTGCGACTGCGAACCCGCGGGCGCTTGCGGCGATGCCTGCGGCTGTGTTCCCGGCTGGGTGGAGGGTGCGGTCTGTGATGGCGCAGTCGCTCGCCCTTGCGTCGGCGATTGGGACCTTGAGGTCTGAGCCGCCGCCGTCAGGGTGACTGCTAGCGCCAATATGAGTCCTGCGATCGTGTAGTGAGTTCGCATATTGCTCCTTCTGACGAAATGGGGATTCATATCCCGGAAGTGCCGCAAGGGCCAGGTCGGCGCCGGGTCATCCTGAGATGAACTCCCTGCGAGCCCGGTTGTTCAGGAAAGTCGGAAGCACCCGGTCGGAGCGATGCCCCGTTTGTTTTCAGGGCGTCAGGGCTAGCGCACGCGTAAAAAGGCTGGAGGCAGTCGTCTCCGGCTCATCGAACATAAATCGGGATCGTGTCAGGGCACGCGTTGAGCCGCCGAGAACCACTTCTACGAGAACCACTTCTAGAAGATCTTCTCGCCCACCGACTTGCCCTGCGTGAACAGGTAAAGATAATCTGGCCCGCCGGCCTTGGAATCCGTACCCGACATATTGAACCCGCCAAACGGATGCGCACCCACGATGGCGCCCGTACACTTTCGATTGATGTACAGGTTGCCGACGTGGAACTCACGCATGGCACGCTCGATCTTGTCGCGTGATTTGGTATACACGGCACCGGTCAACCCGAACTCAGTATCATTGGCGATCTCCAGCGCCTGGTCGTAGTTCCTCGACTTGATCACCACCAGGACCGGTCCAAAGATTTCTTCCTGCTCGAGCTTTGATTTTGGTGCAATGTCAGCAATCACAGTCGGCTCGATGAAGTATCCTTCTCCGGCGCTTTTCGCAGCCTTGCCACCGGTGAGCAGACGGCCAGCTTTCTTGCCGGTCTCGATGTATTCAAGAATCGACTTCATCGAACCTTCGTTGATCACGGCACCCATATTGGTGTTTTCGGCGGGATCGCCCACAGTGATTCTTTCGACCCGCGCTTTGAGTTTTTCCAGGAACTTGTCATAGATGCGCTCATCGATGATGGCGCGGGAGCAAGCCGAGCACTTTTGTCCCTGGAAGCCGAACGCAGAAACCGCAACACCTTCGACCGCGGAATCAAGATCAGCGTCCGCATCTACCACGATGGCATCCTTGCCGCCCATCTCCAGGATAGTGCGCTTGATCCAGATTTGGCCCGGAGCCTGATCGGCAGCAACTTTATTGATGCGCAGGCCGACTTCGCGCGAACCAGTGAAAGCGATGTAGCGCGTCTGGGGATGCGCCACGACAGCATCGCCAAAACTGGCGCCCGCGCCGGGACAGAAGTTCACCACGCCCTCCGGCATCCCCGCCTCTTCCAGCAATTCGACGAATCTTGCGGCGATCGTGGGCGAGTCGCTCGAAGGCTTCAGAATCACCGTGTTTCCCGCGACAATCGAAGCCAACGTCATGCCGGCCATGATCGCAGCCGGAAAGTTCCAAGGAGGAATTACCGCGCCTACGCCCAGCGGAATGTAGAAGACGTAGTCGCGCTCTCCCGGCAGTTGTACTGGCGGCTCTACCTTGGACAGGCGCAGCGCCTCGCGGCTGTAGAATTCGCAGAAGTCAATCGTCTCAGCAATATCCGCATCAGCTTCGCCCCAATTCTTGCTGACCTCAAAAACCAGCCAGGCGCAGAATTCGAACTTGCGTTCGCGCAGCAAGTCGCCGGTACGGAACAACAGCGCGGCGCGCTCTTCGACCGGAGTGCGGCTCCAGGTTTCGAACGCCTTCAATGCCGCATTCATCGCGGGCTCAACCTGGTCCTTGCCCGCCTTCTGGTGCAGACCAACCAGTTGCGAAGGCTTCGCCGGATTGATGGACTTGAGCTTGTCCTGGGTCTTGACGTGCTTCCCGCCAATAATCAGGTCGTACTCACGGCCAAGCTGGGCACGAACTTTTTCTATCGCCGCCCGCATTTTCCGGGCATTCTCTTCCTGGCTGAAGTCCGTGAATGGCTCATTGACGAAAGGTGCTTTGTGCAGACGAGTTTCGGGACGGGCAGGAGCTTGCAGGGTCGCCATAAGTCTACCTCGGAGAGATCTCTAGTCGGATGTACAACGACGCTAAAACACTTCATTCTACCACCCAGAAGCAGCCGACTTTTGTGACCGATTGTCCGATCCTGCCGCTGCTTAGTCACACCTTTGTGCCATTCTCGAATTCGCTTCGCCAGCACACAATCAGCTCTCCACCCTCCCCAGCCATTTGTTTTGACTTCTTGCGAGCACAGGAGCGTGCGTGAACAAAGCAGTTCTGGAAGCCGGAATCTCCCTGTTCCCCGAGGGCCTGGTCGGACCTGTGGGCCTGGCTCTTCACAAATTCTCGACTTAGTTTCAAACGGCCGAAGGTGCGCGAACAACCCCGCTCATTCAGGGCGGGGTTTTTGATAGGTCTGTTTCTCAATAACAATTCCTAATGGGATTCATAAATAGTTTCGATTTCCCCCGCCCGGTCTGCCCTCGATAAAGTAGCTTGCCTGCCGCCGAGCCGGGCAATTCTGATGGCAAGGTTCTTGTCCAAAATTCTGCTCACGTCGTGCCTTGTCTGTCTGGCGGCCAATTGGATTGCCGCGCAGACAGGAAGCCCGGCCCCCGCGACCGCCGACGCGCGAATTGCAAAGCTTGAGCAGCAGGTGGCCGAGGCCAAAGGCTCTGCCGACAATGCCTGGATGCTAGTCAGCTCAGCTCTGGTGCTCATGATGACTGGCCCCGGTCTAGCGCTCTTTTATGGCGGCTTAGTACGCAAGAAGAACGTGCTGGCCACCATGATGCAAAGCTTCGCGATGATGGCCATCGTGACCGTCCTCTGGGGACTCCTTGAGTACAGCCTGGCGTTTGGCTCAGGCAATCGTTTCATTGGCGGGTTTCACCATCTCTTTCTTCGCGGTGTCGGACCTCAGCCGGATGCGGACTATGCCGCTACGATTCCGCAGCAGACCTTCATGGTCTATCAGTTGATGTTTGCCATCATTACTCCCGCTCTGATCAGCGGAGCGTTTGCGGAACGCATGAAATTCAGCGCTATGGCATTATTCATGGTGCTCTGGTCCGTCCTGGTGTATGCACCCATGGCCCACATGGTTTGGGGAAAAGGGGGCCTGCTGAATGCAGCGCTGGGCGGCCGGTTCCCGACCCTCGATTTTGCCGGCGGCACGGTCGTTCACATCACCTCGGGTGTCTCGGCGCTGGTCTGCGCCTTGTATCTTGGCAAGCGGTTGGGCTATCCCCATGAGCCCATGCCGCCGCATAGCGTCGTCCTAAGCTTTATCGGCGCCTGCCTGCTATGGGTTGGATGGTTTGGCTTTAACGCTGGCAGCGCGTTGGCGGCAGGGACCCTCGCGACCAGCGCCTTTGTAGCTACCCATTTTGGCGCCGCCGCGGCCGCCCTGGGTTGGAGTGCGGCGGAGTGGATTCGCAACGGCAAGCCCAGCGCGCTGGGAGCGATCTCGGGGGCCGTGGCAGGACTGGTGGCCATCACCCCGGCAGCGGGATTTGTTGGTCCAATGTCCGCCTTGGTGATCGGCGTAGTTGCCGGCGTCTCCTGCTACCTGATGGTGGCCAAAGGGAAAGCTCGCTTCGGTTATGACGATTCGCTCGATGCCTTCGGCGTTCACGGGGCCGGCGGTACGATCGGTGCTCTGCTGACCGGAGTGTTTGCTCTGAGTGGCATCAATCCCATATTCAAGGACTCCCAGGGCAACCCGCTGCCCTCCGGATTAATTGACGGGAATGGCTACCAGCTCGTGAATCAACTCGTCGGCATCCTCGTCGCGTGGATCCTGGCGATTGTGGGGACTTTGCTTATTTTGAAAGTGGTCGATCTCGTAATTGGACTTCGCGTGCCCGACGACCACGAGATTCAGGGATTGGACCTATCGCAACACGGAGAAGAAGGTTATTACTGGGAGGCCTCAGCCTCTTGAAAACATTTTCAAGGTTCCAGTTTCTAGTTTCGAGGAGGTACGGAAGCACAACCGCTCACGCCCGAAACCTGAAATTCGAAAACTAGACACTGTCTGGGCATATGACAAAAATCGAAGCGGTAATTCAAACCTCGCGATTAGACGCGGTTAAGGCTGCTCTCCACGATGTTGGTGTCGAGGGGATGACCGTAATCGAAGTCCGCGGACATGGCCGCCAGAAGGGCCACACCGAGTTTTATCGCGGCCGCGAATATACCGTTGACCTGTTGCCCAAAATCAAGCTTGAAATGGTCTTGGCTGATGCGCTAGTCGAGAAGGCGGTGCACGCTATCACCGAGGCGGCACGCACGGGAAAGATCGGGGACGGGAAGATTTTCTTGTCTCGCGTCGATGATGCGATTCGCATACGCAACGACGAGCGGGGCGATGCGGCGTTGTAGAACCATGCGGCGCGGGAACACGGATCAGCATCTTAGCTACGCACCTCTCGTCGGATGGATAAGCTGAGCAGTGCAACCGGAATTTTAGTATGGCGGCCCCTTCGATCACCAGTGAATTGCGCGAGTTGCAAGCGGGCGCATTGGCCCGCATCCGGCAGGGTTTCGGCAGCGTCATTCACGGCCGCTCCGCCGTAAGACAGCGCACCGAGCTCGTCGACACCATCGCGCTGCGGCTATGGAAAGAGTTCATTTCTTCCGATCTTAACGGTCCTGCAAAACTGGCCCTGGTCGCCATCGGCGGATACGGACGGGGAATACTCTTTCCGCATTCCGATATCGACATCCTGTTTCTGTATGACGGGAACGGAACCGAGAAGAAACTCAAGGACGAGGTGCGCCGTTTCTCGCAGGAGATGTGGGACCTCAAGCTCCGCCTGAGCCCGCAGCAGCGCACTGTCTCGGAGTGCGATCAGCTCGATCCTGATAACCTCGAATTCACCATTTCCCTGCTCGACTGTCGCTATCTAGCGGGTGATCGCGAGTTGTTCACGCATCTGCACGAATCCACGGTGCCGCGGCTGGTCATGCGCGAATCCCAACTCATCGTGCAGCGGCTTGCCCAGGTTACACAGACTCGCCATGCCAAGTACGGCAACACGATTTTCCACCTCGAGCCGAATATCAAAGACGGTCCTGGCGGATTGCGGGACTACAACGTGGTGCACTGGCTGTCGCTGGTATCCGCGCTTGAAAGAAACCGCTATTGGCCAAACCAGGAATCGCTGATTTCGCTCTCAGTGCGGGCGCAATTTGATTCCGCGCTGGATTACCTCCTGTCAGTGCGCTGCTTCCTGCATTTTCGCCATGGCCGTGATGACAACACGCTTTCCTGGGAAGCGCAGGTTGAAGCTGCCGGCCGCGCCATTGGCATGGAGAATGCCGAGGCAAGAAGTCCTGAAGAGTGGATGCGAATCTACTTCCGCCATGCCAAATCGATCCACAAGGTCGCGACTCAGTTGCTGGAAGAGATTCCCGCCGCCCGCTCCTCGCTCTACCGGGAGTTCCAGAACTGGCGCTCGCGCCTATCCAATTCGAATTTTTCCGTGGTGAATGGTTTTATCCTGCTGCAGCAACCGGGAGGCGTAAAGGATCCTGACCTCCTGCTGAGTATGTTTTGCTTTATGGCCCAGCACGGATTAAAGCTCAGTACGGCGACCGAACAAAGAATCGAACAGGTGAATACTGTGATCGCTTCTCACATCCCCAGGGGAAGCGACATCTGGAAGCACCTCCGCGAACTGCTCGCTGCCCCTTATGCTGCCGACGCTCTGCGGGCCATGCATCATCTGCAACTCTTGACGCTTTTCCTGCCGGAGCTGCGTCCTATCGATTCATTAGTGATTCGCGATTACTACCACCGTTTCACGGTCGACGAGCACTCCTTTCTGGCGATCGAGAGCCTGCATCGCTTGCGAAAGCCTCAGTCCGACTGGGAGCGGCGCTTCGGAGAACTCCTGGGCGAGCTTGAGCAACCGGAACTGCTGTTCATGGCGTTACTGCTGCACGACGTCGGCAAAGGACTGCCGGGTACGGATCACGTGCAGGCCAGCCTCGATGTCGCCTGGAAGTGTCTGGCCCGCCTGCAACTCGCGCCTCCCGATCGAGAGACGGTCTACTTCCTGATCGCCAATCACCTGGAAGTGTCCGCGGCGCTGCGCAAAGACATTTTTGACCCGAACACAATCCGCGCCTTCGCAGAGAAAATGGGCACGCCGGAACGCTTGAAAATGCTCTGCCTGCTCACCTACGCCGATATCAAGTCGGTCAATCCCGAGGCTTTGACGCCTTGGAAGGCCGAAAACATCTGGCAGCTCTACATCGCAGCCACCAATCAACTGAATCGCAGTGTCGACCAGGAAAGAGTTCACTCCGATGTAGAGGATGAAAATCTGGCTCGCATCCGCGCCCTCGCGCCCACTCTGGGGAAAAAGCTCAAGGGTTTTCTGGAAGGATTACCTCAACGCTACCTGAAGACTTACCCGGCAGAGGCCATTCTCAGCCACGTCGAGATGGCTAACGCGCTTGGCGCGGACCCGGCGCAACTCGATCTCAAGCGAGGCCGCCACTGGTTTGAGCTGACCCTGGTCACGGCCGACAGGCCTGCCCTCTTTGCCAAGGTTGCGGGCGTGCTTTCCGCCTGGGGCATGAACATCGTGAAAGCGAACGCAGTCTCCAATAGCGCCGGGGTCATCATAGACACGTTCTACTTCACCGATCGCTTCCGCACTCTGGAATTAAATCTTCCCGAGTGGGAGCGCTTCAAGCGCAGCGTCAGCGATGTCCTGTGCGGAGAGGTTGACCTGGATCGACTGATGCGCGACCGGCTGCGTGCAGATAAAAACGGCATTGCCAAAGTGAAGGTCGCAACGCAGATCGAATTCGACGACAAGTCTTCGACCCACAGCACCCTGGTTCAGGTGATTGCCCAGGACCGTCCAGGCCTCCTGCACCGGATCAGCTCCACTTTGTCCTACCAGAAATGCAATATCGAGATCGCTCTTATCGACACCGAAGGCCAGACCGCCATTGACGTCTTCTACCTGACGTCCGGGGGTGCAAAGCTGACTGCTGCGCACCAGGAAAGGCTTCGGAAAGCCTTGTCGGAGACACTTGTCGAGCAATAGGATTCCCGCTTCGCTACCCCTCAGCCTTAGTGAGATACGGCGCGGCGGGTAGAAGTTTCGGTTCCGCGAAGAACACCAGAACCGCCAGCCGCTCAGTGATGTCGTAGAAGGAATGGTGCACCCGCGCCGGCACGTAAATGATCGTGCCTGGAGAAACGTCAAAATTCCTAGCATTCCCATTTGCGCCGACCTTCATTTTCGCTTTCCCGCCCGCGACGTAGTAAACCTCGTCCAACGTATGCGGCTTCTGGTGGTCGGTGGCGCCCTCCTCGAGCACGTAAATTCCGACGCTAAAGGAGGAGACGCGCACAAATTCCACGTAGCGTTCCCTGGATCGTGCCAAAAATTGGGAAGAAGTCAAACACGTTCACATGCATGGGACGCCTGTTGTAATGTAATGTCGGAGTTCGTGCGAAATGATCCGCCGGGGAAGGCGGCTTCGGGACGGCGATTAAAATCGTGCACGCGAAGATATCACGTGATGCCCGATATCTGGGCAGCTTTTTGAAGGACTGATCCGTAAAACCTGCTGAACGCCTTCACCACTTCAAATCCCTTCTCATCCTCTAGCCCCAATCATCCAAATTAATGCTTTGTCATCAAGCGAAGCGGAGGGATCTCGGTTCTTCCGCAACCCCAAATGTCGGGCTGCTCGAACCTGCTGGTCAAACATTGTGACAACACCGAGCACCGCGCTCACCGCGGGCTACAGGCAACCTTGCCCAGCAGGGCTTTCATCAGAATTGGGCACCACTTCAAATCTTAAGACCCTGGAGACGAATACGATGAAAAAGCTATGTATGTTGACAGCTGCTGTTCTGCTGTCCTCGGCTTGGGTGGTTGCACAAAGCACTTCTCAGTCCGGCGGTTACAATTCTTCTTCTCAGTCCGGCAGCAGTGGTAATGAAACTACGATTGAAGGCTGCCTCTCCGGATCGAGCGGCAGTTTCACCTTGAGCGATAATTCTGGCAAAACTTATCAGCTGCAGGGCGAAAGTTCCAAGCTGAAGGACGAAGTTGGGCACCAAGTGCGCATAAAGGGGACCGAATCGGGAACCTCGGCCAGCGCCGGCTCGCCTTCTGGCTCCAGCCAATCGTCCAGCGGCAATTCCGGAATGAGCCCTTCTTCCAGCAGTTCCGGCAGCAATCCGTCCAGCAGCGCTTCCAGCGGGACGTCCAGTTCGTCGGGTAGCAGCTCGGCGGCAACGCAGTTCAACGTGAGCAAGGTCAGCAAGATTTCGGACACTTGCACGGCCTCTCCGTCGAACAAGTAGAACGCTGCTAGAAAATCGTTTCAGCCCCGCGAACCCACGCGGGGCTTTTTACGGCTTGGTCCCTTGTGTTTGGCAAGCCTAAACGCTTAGTTCGGCAACTTATGGGCAGGCCAGAAAACAACCTCGCCGCGAACAGCTCCCATCCAAGCCTCGGAACCCAACAGGCAACGCCCCGGGTCTGCGGGTTTTTTGGGCTCGAGCACAGGTGTGAATTACCAAGAAGCTGGCGAAAGCGCTTCAGGAAAACGGCGCTCTGGCAGCGAGGCAAAGACAGAGATGGGCGTGTGCAAGCGAACTGAAGGTTCCCTTCTCCCTTCTTTTTTCGTGATTGGCCCTCCCCGGACTGGGACTAGCTGGCTCCATGAAGTCCTGCGCGGACATACAATTCTTCCCAGCCCAACCAAAGAGACTCGTTTTTTCGACACTCATTTTCATCGCGGATTCGAGTGGTACCAGGCGCACTATCCGAGAGGGACTGGCTCGCGCCTCAAGGGAGAGGTCGCGCCCACCTACTTTGCATCCGAAACGGCCCGCGAGCGCATCGCCCGCGCGCTTCCGCACGCCCGAGTGGTGTGCATCTTCCGCAACCCCGTCGAACGGGTTCTCTCGCTCTATCGGCTCAAACGCGCTTACGGCATGATCCCGTGGGCCTTCGAACAAGCTATTCTCCGGGATCCCGAGTTGACGGAAACCGGCAAATACGCAAGCAACTTGAAAGCGTGGCGGAACGCGCTTGGCGCAGACCAGGTGCTAGCGACGATCTACGATGATCTGCGAGAGGATCCGCAGGCCTATCTGGATACGCTGCTCGACTTCATCGGTGTGCCCCGTTTCGAGCTGCGTTCGTCGCAGCGCAGGTCGGTGCACTCGGCCGAAAGCCTCACCCATCCCCGCAGCTACGCGGGCACTCGAAGCGCCACCTGGGTAGCCGACTGGTTTAAGGCGCGGCGTTTCGACAAACTGGTTGCGGTGGTCAGAAATTCACCGCTGCGCCAGCTCTTTCTCGGCGGAGGCCAGCCCTTTACCGAACTGGCGCAGGAAGCTTTAGCCCGCCTGTACGAACTCTTTCGCCCCGAAGTAGAGGAACTCGAAGTAATTCTCAATCGTGACTTTTCAGCGTGGAAGCAGTTTAGCGGAGCACGCATATTGCAAACTGCAGGATTGCAGTAGCTCATGGGTAAGCAAGACCAACTCCGGTGTGGCGCGGACGCTCTTGCCCGCGCTTCTACCTTGTGTGGCGCGAACGCCCTCGCCCGGCGGATTTCATGGCCCCTTTGGATGTCGTCATCCAAGTGGAAGTACCGATCCGGCGGTGCACAATCGACTGGCATGCCACTGCACAGGAAATGGCTCGCCGGTTGCAGCCAAATTGTTGATGGTGCAGCGCCATCCTAAATGAGAGTTCCTTATCTCTGCCACTGTTGAAAAAAATAATTGCAAGCTGTCGATTTTACAGCAAATTTACATCGATTCCCGTCATTCATTCTTGACCCAACGTGCTCTTTGACCGGGAGAGTATCTGGATGTGGTTTATGCGCCCGAATCTCCGAATCCATTCAGTGCGTCAAGGTGCCAAGTACCGGCGGATTTTGAGTACACAGGCGGGTTCTGATCGGTTTTAAAGATTTTCTACTTTACTTATTTTCCAACCGCTTACCAGCCGAACATCTTGATCGGTTATGACCGGAATTGCTCGGCTTTGAGCATGGAACTACTACACTTTTACTCCAGTCCCCAAGCCGACTGGGGGCTTGCTGACCACAAATTTGACACTGCCGAGTTCGGGACTCAGAATGCGTGCGAGATAATCGCGATTAATCGATTCATGGTGGAAGGAGGGTCTTATGGAACTTCGAAGTGAAGCCGCAGCTCAGGAAAAACAACCCGGCGCAGTTCGCCTCCGAGCCCAAGCCGGAAGTCGTCTCTGCCTCACGCGCCTTCGTCTCAAAAGAATAGTGAAAGCGATAATCGCTCCGCCGCTGGGAAATCATTCGCATGAGGTTGCGGCCGCGGTCAGGGTGCTGCAATTTGGCCATACGCCACCCTGCTACGCAAACCGGCAAGGGAAAGCGTGCGCTTGAAATTCAGGAGAAATAACCAATCAGGCTCTCGCCGCGCTCAAGACTGGGAAGTAAATTTACCTCTCAACTTGAAACCCAGCAATCCGCTTGGTCTGAGGCCTTAACAGGGCCGGCGTGACCTCTGAATATATGGCTCCTAGCGTGGCAGCCACCACCTGCTCGAGCGCCAGCCTCTCTCCCACCCCTAAAGCAAAATAGCTGCGCCCGTATAGCTCGCGCGCCGCTTTCATTGAAATTGCAAACCAGATTTCCGCCACCAGCAGGCGCAGCAAATCCACCTCGAAACTGTGCTCTCCCATTGGGCTCCTCTCGGGGCACGTGCCAACCGAAACCAGCATTCTTCACCCCGATGGCTGAATCTTCGCATGTTTCTGCAAAATGGGCGAGCCTTATCTTGCGCAAGAATTTGCCTTATGTTTGCACGTCGCAGCCCCCCAGCCCTTAAAACCCGCCAGGACAGTTTTGAGGCGGAATACGGGCTCGGTTAGGTCAAGCTCCCGTAACTTATAGCAGGCCGGCGGATTGCATCGCAGTCTTTAACTGCTGAAAGGCCAGCAGCCACATGCTCTCGGGTAACTGCCCGCTCGCCCACGGTCCCGGCCCAGCACCCCAGATAGGAGCATAGGGGAAGGGCTGACCGCTCGCGGCTGGCGCGTAGCCCCCAAAGGGAGCCGCGGCAAAGTAGGGCGCTCCCCGAGATTGAAGCCCGTGTGAGACCTCAGGAAATGCTGCCATCGTCCTGCCCACCTCCGCCGGCAGAAACGCCCGGGTCGCATCCGGCAATCCAGCCCCGGTGCGCATCGGGTCGCCCAGATTCAAGGGCTGACCGCATTGGCGAATGATCTGGAAAAGCCGATCCACTCGCTGAAGATTACGAGCGCCAAACATGCCCTGCGCCTGGAAGTCCGGATGATGGGCCAAGATTAGGGCGGCGAGGCCGGAAATATGGGCGGCGGCAACGGCCGTACTATCCCATGCCGCGAAGTTGTCCGGTGGAGCGGAGGAGACGACCGCCACCCCGGGCGCACAAACGGCAATTGATGGGCCGAAACAAGTGAAGTTTGGAGAAAAGAAGCCTTGAGGGGTAAGCGGCGGCCTGGCTGTCAGGGCGTGATAGCTATCCGGCGGAAACTCCCCTTGCTTCCCGATTGCGGCAACGGCAAGCACGTTGGGAGACGAGGCCGGATACTGCACCGGGCCACCGGAGTTTCCTGCTGCGGCAATGCAAGCTATGCCCATTTGTGTGGCTTGGAAAATCTTCTGCTCAATGATCGCAGAGGGTTCAGCGGCACCCAGGCTCAAATTTATGACATCCGCTCGCTGGCCAATGCAGAACTCGAGTGCGTCCAATAAGCTGCTATATCGGCCACCCGGGAAAAGCTTGCATACGATTATCTCAGCTTCTGGGGCAAAACCCCGCATGCCCTCGCTATTCTCTGCATTCCCGGCAATAATGCCTGCGCAGTGCGTTCCATGTCCGATGGCGTCTTCTTCCCAGCCTTCCTGGCTCTTGGCTACAACGTCATAACCGGCCTTTACCTGTCTTTTGATACTCCTGTGCGTGGTGGCCGCGCCCGAATCGATAATCGCGACCTTGACTCCTTTACCCCGAAACGCGGAGGGAACGCTATCCAGGTGCATTGCCCTCTGGCCCCATCCAATGAACTGCTGAGAGGAGAAGTTCGGAAGGGTTGCGCCTAGATCCTTAAGCGAAATGACGTTCGGACCCTCGGGATTGAGAGTCGGCTGAGGTACCCAAATGCTCCAGAAATCCGACTGCGGTTTCACGTAGACGGCATGAATAGTGCTCGGTGATTCCCCAATCACATTCAATTCCACTCGACCCTGGCGCCCGGTCACACCCTGTGTGGGGAAAAGACTGCCAAAGATACGGACCAGAGCGCCTTCGACCGGGCCGTCGTCTCCCATTACCGTAATGTTGATGGTGAATCCGTTGGCTTGATTAAACCCGCCGGCATCCAACGGCAACGACGGTACTGCCGTATGCGCGTAGGTAAGCGCATGATCTCGCTCGACGATCACTTGGTAGCCACCCTCCTGAGCCAACCGCGCCGCTTTGTCTTCCCGCATGCGTGCCACAATGACACGCTGCGACCCTGACCTGCCGTTGCCGAACGCGCCCGTAGCGCTGCGCGGGGCCAGGACGTCGACCACCTGCACTTCCGGGTCGCTCCTCAGATTTTGCTCAAGCAAATCAAGTCCAGCCAAGGGATGGACGCCGGGCACGGGTCTTGTAGAAATCAGGAATTGCCCCATGCGCGAGCTGAGTACATTATCCCCTTCGGGGGAACCGCCGCGTTCGCGGGTTGCTTTTTCTCCCGATGACCTGCCGGCCGACGTCTTACTCTCCTGTTCTTCTCTTTTCGATGGCATAAAGCACTCTCCTTGAAATTACAGTCACGGCCGAGTCTGGCTCATGACACGAGTTGAACGGCCTCAAACATCTCCAGTCGTCTTCCTTTTCGACAATCAGCGAATCTTTCGATCTACAATTCTCTTTAGTTTGGATGCCCGGTCGTTCGTCTCACGCGCTAAATCCTGACTTAAAGCTTGCATATCAAGAGTGCTGCGGCGATCCTCGCAATACCTGCGCGCACTGAAAAGGTTACCCGTAGTGCGCGACTGAATGCGGCGAGCTTGCGCCCGCCGCATCGACTGTCGGGTTAGGCGACTTTCGTCTAATTACCTACCGGGTTTAGTAGTGGCCAAAAGGAGTTCCCCAGGGACTCCCCAACGAACCCAAACCTCCTATTGGATTTTGGAACAATCCGCTTTGCAAAGGAGTGTACGGGTTTTGGCCGATTATGCTCCCCAGTTGCGGCTGCACTCCAAAGGGCGTGATGTGCGGAACCTGCATCAGTGAGCCACTCTGCAAGAGCAGAGGAAGGATGCGGGTAACGATGGTTGCAACCTCGTACGGGTTCACCGTCGGAGGAATGAACTGCGGCTGACCGTAGGGATAGCCGAGCGGACCCTGTTGGCCCAGCCATTGCCCCACTCCGGCAATTGGCCCTTGCAGACCAAACGGCGACTGTTGGCCAAAAGGAGAGGCAAATGGAACCTGGCCGAGTCCGCCACCTAGGCCGAACTGACCGAACTGTGGTTGCGGGGTTCCCAAAGAAGTGAATGGTTGCTGGAACGGCTGGTGCATAGAAACTCCTTTTCAATTCGGCTGGCGCTTACGCGCCAGGAAAAACTTTCGTGTGGATAGATGGATGTTTACTTCGGTTATCGGTTAACTGGATGACAGGCTTGACGACAACCGTACAAGCTAGCTTTTTTGATTGGCGCGCTCAAGAACCGTATAACTATGGGGCGAACAAATTCAAGCCCCAACAAGAACTTTCTTGTGGATTTTCCTGAAGATTTGCACGCTGGCACGATTAGTGCCAACCCTGCGATGAAGGGATCGGGTATTCACTGTAGAAGGGATGAAATATTCACTAATGGATGAAGTCGAAGATCGACCAAAGATCGCCCAGCCGGTTCTCGATCGGGGTGCCGGTCAGGGCGAACCGAACGGCCGCGTTTAGCTTCTTTACCGCTTGTGTCTGTTTGGCAGCAGGGTTCTTGATAGCTTGCGCTTCGTCAAGCACTAACAAGTTCCACGAGACATCGGCAATCCAGGGAAGGCGGAGCAGAGAGCCGTAGCTGGTGATCACGACATCCACGGTTCGCAGTTGATCCGGCGTCATGGACTTGAGATCGTTGGCGGACATCTCGGAAGGATGCGCGACGATTGCGTTCAAACTCGGTGCGAAGCGTTCGAGTTGCGCCGCCCAGTTGGCTAACAGCGAAGCGGGCGCGACCAAAAGACTCGGGCGCCGAATGCCATCCGACTGCTGACGAAGGACGAGCAGCAAGGCCAAAACCTGAATCGTCTTGCCCAGTCCCATGTCATCGGCAAGACACGCGCCGAGGCCGAGTTTCGCAAGCAGATACAGCCACTGCACCCCGACTTGCTGATAAGGACGCAGCGTTCCCTTCAGCGCTGATCCGGGATCGACTCGCGTCAAGCCCTCCTGGCTGCGCAGGCCTTTCAGCGTTTCCGCGAGCCAGGGGCCGGCGATAACCTGCGCCCATTCCACTCGTGCAGCGTCAGAATCTCCATCGACCGTGCCGTCGGCGCCAGCCAACATGCGCATGGCTTCTTGAAAGCTGATGCGTTGCTCAGCGACTCTACGCTCAATCTCGCCAAAGCGAGCGAGCGTTCGGTTCAATCGCTCGGCGTCGAAAATCGAGCAGCACATCCCGCCCCAGTCCCGATGGAGGCTTACCACCCAATGTGGCCGTTACCTGCGGGCGGGGAGGGCGATTTCCTGGCAAGACCGCCGGCATGCGCACGACTACCCCGGCACTCTCTAGTTGCGGGACATCGAGCAAGAGCTGCATCGCCTGTGTTGGCATCCAGCGCAGAGGGTGGAAGATCTCTCCCGCGTCAGCCATGGCCTTCAGCCAGGGACAACTTTCGGCCGCTCGCTGCACAGGAAGAAGCAGAGAGAGCAAGCGCGCGCGATTAGACGCACCAGCGCACTCGCGCAGCGCCTGGCCAAGCGGCACATGCTGAGCCTTAGCATGTGCCGAAAGCCGCGTCGTGTAGGTAGCAAGAAAGGCAAAGGGCGTGGCTTCGTCCTTGCGGTTTTCGGCAAGGTTGAAATGGACGCGGCCGATCAGGTTCCAGGCCGAATTACGCCGCTTCAGAAATTCCTCAACCCCGCATTTCGCTTCCGACAATTCGGCACAAAATGCTCAGTCCAACGCATGCCAGAGATCACTTAAGAGTGCCGCGCGATGGAGAAGACCAACAAGTCGCGAGATTCAGCCGTCGTCACAATCGCATCTTTGTTCTCTCTATATAAGTTCATACGTGCGCATCAGTTGCTCCAGACATCCTGCTGCCCGACTTTTGAATAAACATAATGCAGAGCATTTTTAAATGCAGAGCATTTTTAGCTCGGCGGCGCGGCTTCGGGTAAGGCGCAAGCGGAGGGAGAAAATCGTAGAGCCGCGCCGGTGAGCTAAAAATTCATTGGGCTGAACCGCCGGCAGGATGTCTGCTATCTATGGGTTTTGAATGGCGAACGGGGTTCCAAGTTTGGAGAAAAAACTGTAGGTAGTGAATGGGAACGAGTCGGTGGACTGTGTTCGTGGGGTTCGTCGAGCACGAGTTGGGCAAGATGGAAGGTGCTTGGGCGTTTGCAGGGCAGTCGGAATGCCCGTAAGGCCACACTATTCCTCCGACTCAACAGCTTCGAGTTCATAGTAGGTAGCGATTTGGATTCTGGTGGATCGATCATGAGGTATCTGGGATGGCCGGGGGAGAACGACCCTTGGCCAATAACTTGACTGTGATCATCCGGCCACAATGGCATACCGGGCATTGCCGGAGAGAGTGACCTGTGAGTTTCTCGTATCGATCTCGATAGTCCTGACATGGCGGCGGTGGGGAAGGGCTTTCGTTGGGAGTTATGCCCAGGAGTTGGCGGCAATGGTCCAACTTCTGCTTGCGATATCGATTGCCCAGAAACCCGTAATAGCGAATGCGGTGGAATCCACCGGGGAGGACGTGGAGGAGAAATCGCCGAATAAACTCTTCGGCCGAGAGAGTCATGATCTTCTGCTGATTGTTGTCGCGGTAGTCCCGCCATTGGAACTTGACCTGCCCGTCTTCGATCTCCACGATCCGATGATTGGAAATCGCGACGCGGTGCGTGTAGCGGCCGACGTAGTCCACCACTTGCTGGGGTCCGGCGAAGGGCGCCTTGGCGTAGACGACCCATTTCACGTGGCGCACCGGATCGAGATGCCGGCGGAAAACCTGCGGATCTCGAAGGCACTCGAGGGAAGAGAAAAACTTGAGCTTGCCGGCGTCGAAAGCCTCCTGCAGATAGGTCAAGAACAGCCGGCGGAAGAAGCGGGACAGCACCCGTACTGGCAAGAAGAAACGGGGGTGGCAAGGAATCCACCGACTACCATCGGGTGAGATTCCGCCACCCGGGACGACACAATGTAGGTGGGGATGAAAGAGAAGATTTTGTCCCCAAGTGTGGAGCACGGCGAAGAAGCCGATCTCGGCGCCGAGATGTTCGGGATCGGCAGCGATGGTGGACAGGGTCTCGACCGTGGCTCGGAACAGAATGCCGTAGACGAGATCTTTGTTCTGGTAAGCCAAGGCGGCGATGGGTTCGGGAAGGGTGAAGACGACGTGAAAATACGGAGTCGGTAGAATTTCCGCTTTCCGTTTTTCGACCCATTCCGCACGCGCCAACGACTGGCACTTGGGGCAATGTCGGTTGCGGCAGCTATCATAGGCGGGGCGCTCGAAAGAACAGCTGTCGCAACGCTCAAGATGACCACCAAGGGCTGCCGTCCGGCACACCTCGATCGCGGTCATGACGTGTCGCTGCGCCGTCGAGAGCGACGCACCATGCTTCTGGCGATAGGCTTCACCATAGCGGCGGAAGATGTCCGCCACTTCCAGCTTGGGGCGATCCATGGGACCCCGCGGCTAGAAGAGTGGTGGCGGGGTGGGCTTGACCTCCAAAGGAACAGGGTGCGGTAACAAATCGAGTGGGCTCGAGGTCGAGCACACTTTGCTGGTCGCGATGCGGAGATATTTTGCTGTGGTGGCCAGACTGCGATGTCCAAGAAGCAATTGAATGGTGCGGACGTCGGCGCCTTGCTCCAGTAGGTGCACGGCAAATGCATGTCTCAGGGAGTGCGGGGTGATGGGCTTAGAAATTTTGCAAATACCGTGGGCTTTCTGGCACTCGCGCTCCACAGCGGCCCGGCTAATGTGCTGGTTCGGTATATCGCCGGGAAAGAGCCAGTGCTCAGGCCTTTCCACTCGCCACCACGCTCGCAGGATCTCCAACAGCTTTGGGGAGAGCATCACGTAGCGATCCTTCATTCCCTTGCCTTGTTCGACTCGCAAGACCATGCGCTTGCTGTCGATAGCGGGGGGTGTAAGAGCGATGGATTCGGAGACGCGCAAGCCGGCTCCGTAGCAGGTGGTCAAGATGGCACGGTGCTTCCTGTTAGCCACGCAGGCCAGAAACTGTACGACTTCCTCGGGACTGAGGACCACTGGCAGGGTCTGAGGCTTTTTCGGAGCGGGGATGATGTCTGCGAAGGTCCAGTCCTTCTTGAGAGTGACTTTATACAGGAAGCGAAGTGCGGAAATGGCCATGAGGATCGAACTGGTAGCCAACTTCTTTTCCTTCGTCAGGTAAAGCTGATAGGCACGAATCTGTTCCGGCCCCAACTGCTCAGGTGACTGATTGAAGTAGCGTGCGAAGAGTGAGACCTGTTGGACATACGACTCCTGAGTGTTCACCGCCAAATTGCGGATCTGCATGTCCTCGAGCATGCGTAGCCGAAGAGAAGTCATTGGAAAGCTCCTTAGTCGGATGGATTTGCTGCAAGCAGCGACTCCATGATTCCGCAAAGGGGCTTACCCAGGAACAAGACACGGAGTGAGACTCAGATAGATCTCGGGGCTTACGAACTGAACGTCGGCCTGATTCTTACCGCGAAGCGGTTTAGTCCAATGGAGACTATATGTTGCTACAAATAATAAGGACAGGTCTGGGAATCCCTACGGGAACTTCGAGTTGACCTCGGACGTAGGCGTCTGTTAGACTAGTCTTAAACTAGTCTAATAAGGGGAATTTTTATGGCCACACTGCAGGGCAGCAACACGGTCGGCGCGTACGAGGCAAAAACGCATTTATCGGAACTGCTGGAAAAGGTTGAGGCGGGTGAGGAAATCACGATCACGAAACATGGGGCACCTGTGGCCAAGCTCGTGCCCGTGAAAAAGGAAGTAAGACCAGAGGAGCGCGTCGCCGCCATTGATCGGATCCAGAAGCTGGCCACTGGTTTGTCCTTAGGCGGATTGAAGGTCAAGGACCTCATTAGGGAGGGCCGCCGATGAGTGCGGCGTTTGTTGTTGATTGCTCCATCGCCATGGCCTGGCTGTTCCATGACGAAGCCACACCGAAGACCGCCGCGTTGCTGAATCGGCTGGCCACCGAGACGGCGCTTGTGCCTGCTTGGTGGTTCATCGAAATCACGAACGTCCTGGCGATGGCGGAGCGCAAGGGGCGTATCACTCCTACGCAGTCTGACGCTTTTATCGCAGACCTGAGCAAGCTCGGAATCGAGAGAGACAACGAAGCTCCTGATCGCGCCTTTACGCACCTTCTTGTATTGTGCCGGAGACATCGACTGACCAGCTACGACGCGATCTATCTCGAATTGGCCATCCGTCGAAGCTTACCGTTGGCGACGCTTGACGACGACTTGCGCAAAACCGCAAAGAAATTGGGTGTCGACCTCTTAGGTTAGCGGGCGCGGATCGCTTCCTGTTCTTTGAAACATAAACGGCTATTCCTCATCCTCGCGCACTTGGCATTCGGCCCAACGTACCGCTGCCGATGTTTGATGCGTTCCACGCGAGCGGGTCACGAGCGGCTCCGCGATGTTTGCTGGCCTTTGTTGCACACCGGGGTAAAGTCTCCGGCGAAGGCCAAGCTGCGGCACACGCTGGCGACGAATAGCCGAGTCTCGCCGTGTCTCCGTCGTCGGGTGCTCTTGCGAGGGGGATTTGAACGAAGCCAGCGACTTGCAGGCGGCATTCGATTCCGCCGCGATTTGGATAGAGTCGGCTCTGGGAGAGCCCCAATCAACTTCCGTTAACATCACGTCGCATCACGCTACATCACGTCAGAGATCGCTGAGACACTGCTTTCCGATTCAAATCACAGAACTAGGAAGACGGCTAAACAAGAGCATCACAAGACTTTAGGAGTGGTGCCGGGAGGGGGAGTCGAACCCCCAAGGTACCGAGTACCGGCGGATTTTGAGTCCGCTGCGTCTGCCAGTTCCGCCATCCCGGCAATCGGCGTAGCTAATTGATGCAGCTAGGTTAATCGAGAAATTCCGCCTTTACAAGGTGCACCGCATTTTGTGCAGTTCTCCGGCCACTGTAACCAAAACTTCTTTATCGAACCAGAGAGCCGCATGCGAATGTCGGCGCCGGACCGAACGGGAATCCCCAGAATTGCGGGGTCTGTTGCGAATCGAGTTCACTGTCGATGAGCCTTTGTAAAGACACGACGGACAAAAAGTCCGCTGCGTCACTGAACGAGAGCGGCGGTCATGGCCGATGACAAAGAAACAATACAACACGCCGAACGTGAGCGTCGGCACCGTAAAGAAGTCCATCGCCGCGATGGCCTCGCGGCAGGGATCGGCCCACTAGTCCACGGAAGCCGTTGCAATCGCTTGGATCACGGCCAGGAATTTCGCTTCAATCCCCTCTGCATTCGTAACAGGGTATCCAAGCTCCCGAGCCAGGTTTTCCAACTCCTGTCGCCAGCCTACTGGGAGATTGGCACCGGGAGGAAATCCATGAGTGTGCCGCTCCACGAAAATCCGCTCCGCCGCGACGCGCGTCCGCGGATAGTCGAGCTTGCCCAGCATGTCCACCAGCAGAATGTCCAAAACATCCCGCGCGCGATCCTCTCGAAGCGGTCCCGTGCAAGCATGTAGTTTTTGAGCCACCTGCTCGTTGATGCCCAGGCACCGCACATGCGGCGCAATCGCTAAGCCCATCTCGGCCAGCCCCGTAACGGCGGGTTCGACCAAATCCACTTCCCGCGCTTCTCCCGGGCCGAGATCTATATTTACCGTTTGCCAGGCCCGCGTTCTGTATTGCACCGCAACTTCTACCCGCACCGTGTCGGCAAGCTCCATCTGATGAGTTTCGGGCTTCAGCCGGAATGCGAATTCATCAAATCCTAACTTTAGCACCTCCTTCAATCTCCATAGGCGCTCCCCGCGGTTCCCCTCTAAGCCCAGATCGAAATCTTTAGTGGTGCGAGCGGCGCGCGCGAAACGGAGTTCCATGGCAACTCCCCCCTTGAGGTAATAGGAGTCAATCACGCCTTTCTCCATTGCATGCTCCAGCACTCCGCAGAGCGCGAGGAAGGAGACCGATCTGCGCAGACGTTCCTGGTCGAGACCTTGCTCGCGTGCGACGCGGGCAAGGGTCTTCTCAAGACGTTCTACTCGTCTTGCGCTCACGCCGTTGGATGTTCCTTAGCTACTTGCATCTTTCCATCGCCACCATGATGCTCGTTGAGTTGGCGCGTAAGCCGCTTTGCTTCAGCCGCGCCGATGTATCCTTCCCTGCGCGCATCTTTGATTGCTTGCCGAGCGAGTCCTAACCTCCCGGTTTCGTTCACTACATGCAACACACTTTTTGCCACGGTCGTGACCGGTAGGCCTTCGTGCGTGGTCACATCGGTCCGTGCCAAGTCGCCGCGATGAATCACGATCCACTTCGGCCTCCGGCGCCGGAGTCTTGCGCCTTTGGGGACCGTAATATGGACCTGCGACGGATTCACGTCGGAGATCCCATACACGGCCAATGCGGTTTCGTGAGAGAGCGCGATATCTTCGGGTCCATGGCTCGAGCGCACCCATAAGACCGCTTCCCGGTATTGCGAAAGCCGATCTGCGGGATAGTAAGGGATTCGATAGACACCGCGCGCGACCCGTTCCAACTTTCCGCGCTGGGTTAGGCGAGCTAGGACAGAGTCCAAGATGCCGATGGCACGGGCTTGGCTTGCTGTCACCAATCCGTCATTCTCCTCGGCGAGGGGGAGCAGTTCGTCTAGGCGGGAGCGCACGTCTCCAGTATGCGCCGCGCGGGACCGCCTGTCAATATAGTTCCATAATAGAACTAAATTGACACAGACCCTCACGGCCAATTCTCGAGAGTTCGCGATAGAATGCGTCAGCGTACGACTTCGCGTTCATGTTGAGGAACGAGGGACGGCGCAGAAATCGCGGCAGAGCAACGTGGCTATCCATCGCCTGGGGGGACACGGCTGTCTGTGGTCAAGAGGATAGTGGGGTCCACAGCTAGCGAGAACGTCGGTTCACCTTGTCCGGGCCAAGCTTTTGAACAGCGAGTTGTCGGAGCTTCTGGTTATGCTCGTGAAGGGCAGCTTGCAGTTCCTTGATAATCGTGCCGAGTTCGTCATCAGGAACACTGACGGCCCTGCCGCACAATTCACGGATACGGTCTTCCAAGCGCCTGCGCATAACCTAATCTGCAATCATCCTCCAAACTCGAGAAGACTTCGATACGGAAAATTGGGTATTGCATGGACCGTCGTCGTTGTGCTAGGTCCTTTCTGGATAAGCGGGAGCTCCGCTGTCGCACTATATTCCTCCTTTCTAACGTCGGGGGGTTTTTGAACGCCGGAAGATGACGCCAAACCCCTGCGTCCGTGGTGGGAAATCGCTGACGAAGCAGCACGGGAAAAAGACCCTGAATTGGCAGGGCGGACCGTTGCTGAACTATGAAACTGTGGTAAGCCTGATCGGAGCCGCCAAGACTCGCAGCGGACTCAAGGTCAAAGCGGTCCTGGATACAAACCAGTATGCAACCGGGAACCAAGTATCCGTCTCGGTGTTTATGCAGATCAAGTTGCGGAAACACAAAGCGCATCCGGACTGGAATTACACGATCTCGCCAATCTCGCCCGTTATCGGATCTTGATTAGCATTCCAGTAAATGTCCATATGATTGGGTTACAGTTACACAGCCTAAGTGCCTCTTCCAGAGGGCACCCCGATTCACATGTTCAGAATGCTTCGCATTACGCCCTCCGCTGCATCCATTTCCACGCCGTCGACACGATCTCTTGGAGAGAGCGCCTGGGGCGCCATCCAAGCACTTGCTGGGCGCGCTTGGAATCGGCAACCAGGGCGGGAGGATCGCCCGCACGGCGCGGCGCAATCGAACGCGGCACGGCGCGTCCTGTAATCCGTTCGACCGTGTTGATAACTTCCATCACGGAATAACCCTGGCCGGTTCCGAGATTCAACGCCAACGGTTCATTTTCTTTTGTGACCTGTTCCAGCGCCAGCACGTGGGCTTCCGCGAGATCGTTGACGTGGATGTAGTCGCGGACACAAGTTCCGTCTGGGGTCGGATAGTCCGTGCCGAAGACTTGCAGCTTGGCGCCTTTGCCGGCGGCCGCAGCTAACGCCAGCGGGATCAAGTGAGTTTCCGGCTCGTGCAGTTCTCCGATTTCTCCGCTCTCATCGGCCCCAGCGGCATTGAAGTAGCGCAGGCTCGCGAACCGCATGCCGTAGGCGCGATCGTAGGCCTCCAGCGCATTCTCCACAAATAGTTTGGATGCTCCGTACGGATTTACCGGCTGCCGAGGATTGCTCTCGGGGATCGGAACGGTCAACGGGACTCCGTATACGGCGCAGCTCGAAGAAAAGACGAATTTCCGTACACCCGTGTCCAGAGCGGTGTTCAGCAGGGTGAGCGCGGCTTCAACGTTGTTTTGAAAATACTTTCTGGGGTTCTCGACCGATTCGCCGACATAAGCATGCGCCGCAAAGTGCATCACCGCATCCGCCCTTTTCATTACTTCGGCAAGCTTTGCCGGGTCGGCGATGTCGCCGGTAATCAGTTCGAAGCCGTCAGCCAAAAACTTGTAGCCAGTCGAAAGGTTGTCATAAATGATGACCTCGTAGCCGTGCCTGCGCAGGGCGCGCGTCGCGTGGCTGCCGATGTATCCCGCACCGCCAACAACCAGAACCCGCAAGATCTTCCTCCCGAGAGACTTGGGCAATTGAAAGGACGTTTCAGTCTAGCAAACCGCCTCCCAGCCTGCTGGCGTGGAGATTGGCCACTGTCCAGGTGGGCGAAGCACGCTTGTTACTTTGCCCGGAGCGAATTCCATGCGAGATTGTCAGCACGGACTGGCCTCCTCCTGTCGCCAGGCGCTCGCAGCGTCACTACAGGAAAACACTTTGCTAGGACAACCCAATGAATATAGCTACCCCAAAGCGCATGATCTGGGTCGATGGTGATACCTTCACCGGCTGGTGCTGCTCGTTGTGTGAGTGGGGAGTAACCGCCCCTCGTCTGGAAAGTACTGTCGCGGTACTGGCCTTCAACCGCGTGGCACAAGAGAGCTTCGAGAAGCATGGCTGCGACAAACACACCTGCCAATCTGGGCATGCTTAAGAACAGAATGCAGCAGGAGAATCATGAACAGGCGGATCTCGTCTTTAGTGACACCACTAATATTCGGGGCCCTCGGGCTAGTTTTTCTCCTTCTCGACAGCAGATCTGATTCACGTGCTGGCTTCCGGGATATGTTTTGGCCTGCCCCTCGCATTGTCCGTTGCCAAGCTGGCGGAACCCTCCAGCCCTGTAGTCCATCCCTTACATGCCTATCGGTCCGGTCAAAGGATGGTCCGGCCGGACATCCCCGCCTGTACCAAAGTAATGACCCTCTCGTAATCTGGCCGAGACTTCCCTGTCTTTTTGCTGTAGGGTTGGGTCAACGCGATTAGAAACAGGCGGTTGGATGCGGGGATTCCGCCACCCTGCAACCGAGATTGCGGCCGCTGTTCTGCTCGCGATGAATGGCATCCCGTGGCGGAAACAGTTTATCATTAAGTTAATGCGCGGAGGAGAGGTCATGAGAGAAGTCTTCAGTAAACTCTGGTCGGAAGATCGGGGTCAGGATATCGCCGAGTACGCGGTCATGTTGGCCGTCATCCTGGTAATCGTTGTGGGTACGATTCGGCTAATCGGTTCCAACGCGAACACCGTGTTTTCCAACACCGCCAGCTCGATCCAGTAGTCGGGCTCTTCGGGCATCTCAAGCACCGCCGAACCTGGCGCGCCCGCCCGAAGGTTGTAGTCCGCTGACTGGGGAGGCACTTAGGCCCGCTATTCCACGCGCAACAGCAGCACGGGCTCGAGCATGAACTCGAACGCGTTAATTGCACCCACCGCACGCTGAATGATTGGCTCGGAAACCGGCTCCACGGTAATTACAAAGGACAGCCGCTCTTTGGGTAGGTGTGGCTCCTGCTCGAGCGAATCGATATTGATATCGCGGTGCGCGATAACCTCAGCCACGCGGGCCACGATACCACGCTGGTCCTTCACGGTGAGCCGGAGATACCAGCTCACCGGACGTGGCTTCGGGCAGATCCCTACATCGTGGGAATCCAGGAACCCTGATACCTTCTTAGCGCTCAACTGACCTGCCGCCAGGTCACGGGCGATCTCAATGAGATCGGAAACCACCGCTGCGCCGGTCGCGTCTCCGCCCGCGCCACGCCCGTAGAACATCTGCATTCCGATCTTGTCGCCCAGCAGAAAGACCGCATTATTTACGCCTTCCACCTTGGCCAACATCGAGCGGCAACCCACCAGCCAGGGCCTCACCGAGACTTCCAGCCCGGCCTCGGTCTGCTCTGCCGAGCCGACGAGGCGAATCGTGCTATCCAGTCGATGGGCGGAATGAATATCAATAGCGCGAACCTGGCGAATGCCGTAGGTCGGAATGTCAGACACTTTGAGGCGTCCGCCAAAGGCCATGCGAGCCAGAATGCACAGCTTGTCGCGGGCGTCGAAGCCGTCGATGTCCAAAGACGGATCAGCCTCCGCATAGCCGGCCGCTTGCGCTTCCTGCAGGGCCTGGTCGAACTCGATGGCGCGGCTCTCCATCTGGGTAAGAATGTAGTTGGCAGTGCCGTTCAGAATGCCATGGACTGCCCGCAAGCGGTCACCGGCCGTAGATTCGTGGATCACGCGCAGAATGGGGATTCCGCCCGCGACGCTGGCTTCAAAACCGATGGGCAGATTCCGGCTCGCAGCCAGGCTAAAAAGCTCGTCCCCGTGCTCTGCCAGCAGGTTCTTGTTGGCGGTAACTACCGGCTTCCCTTTCTCCAGCGCAGCACGCACGAGCTGAAGCGGCTGGTCCGTACCTCCGGCGGTTTCCACGACGACGTCCACGTCCTCAGCTTGGACAAGCTCCTTCCAATTGGAAACCACGCGGGCGCCGGCCGGGGTGTGCTCGGGCCTTACGCCCGAACGCCGGCACACCGCTGTCACTTCGAGCTTGACGCCGCTGCGCCGCTCGATCAGGTCGGCGTGCTTGGAAATAATTTCTGCGCTTGCGCGGCCCACGGTGCCAAAGCCGACGATACCTACACGGACTCGCCTCATAGGTCCCTGAGAAATGTTCATTTAGTGGATTTGCATCGCCGCCTGCTTTTGTGCACCCTCCCCGGCCGGGCTCAGAAATTCCTGGTGGATGGCTCGCAGCACGTCGTCGACCCGCGACGCGGCTACAGCAAAACATATATTGAGCTCGCTAGCTCCCTGCGCCACGGCAATCACACTCACGTTGTTACGAGCGACGACCGAAAACAGGCGCCCCAGAATGCCGCACGTGCCCTTCATCCCGGAGCCCAGTACGGCAATCACCGCGATGTCCCGATGGACCGAAACCGGGTTCAGAACTCCATGCTTGAGCTCGGTGCGAAACAGCCGCTGGATAGCATGGACCACGTGTTCGGTGTCCTGCTCACGAAGCACCAGCCCCAGGGAATCTTCCGAAGACGATTGCGTAGAGAACAGAACATCGATGCGCTCGTGTCCGAGGCGCAGGAACAGCCGTCCGAAGATCTCGGCGAAGTGAACGTCCCGGCGTGTAGTAAGGGTGACCAGCGAAGCCTGCGTCACCGCGGTCACCGCCTTTACCGGGTGATTGCTGGCCGGCAGCGCCTCCACGATTTTCGTTCCCGGAAGCTCCGGCTTGAAGGAGTTCTTGATCCAGACCGGAATGCCGCGCTCCATCGTTGGGCGAATCGCTTTCCTGTGGATGACTTTGGCGCCGTAGTAAGAAAGCTCGATCGCTTCCGCAAAAGTGATCTCCGGCAGAGTGACTGCATCGGGGCAGATGCGAGGGTCGGCAGTAAGGACACCATCTACGTCGGTCCAGATCCAAACCTCGTCAGCATCGAGGGCTGCGCCTAGAATAGTGGCGGAGGAGTCGGATCCACCGCGCCCCAGGGTCGTGACCAGCCCAGTGCGCGTGGCGCCGCTGTACCCCATAACCACCGGTATGCGGCCTTGCTTCAGGCACGGCAAGAGCACTTCACGAGAGTGGTGTCGCGTGCATTCCATATCTGGGCTGGCATCACCGAATTCCTCGTCGGTAATGAGAACCTGGCCCGAATCGACGCAACTCGCCTGGACGCCTATTTGATCGAGGCACGCAGCGAACATTCGCGCCGACATCTGCTCTCCCAAAGGCAGCACCATGTCCATCACTTGGGGAGTTGCCGAACCCAGCAACACCAGTGCCGAGCAGAACTCGCGCAGCCGTTTCAAGGTTGCCTCAACTGCAGCAGAAACCCCTTTTAGGTTCTCGCCCTGAAACAACTCGGGGAGCACTTCTTCATGCCGACGGCTGAGCTGTTGCAGCCCTTCCTCGACGTCGCTCGCATTACCCAGGCGCGCGGCGTTCAGGACTTTCAGGATTAGGTCCGTAACTTGCGAGAGTGCGGAAACGACCACCACCACGTCATTGCCGGATTGCGCATGTTGCTTGACGATCGTGGCGGCCTGCCGAATGCGCTCGGAATTGCCGACAGAAGTTCCTCCGAACTTCATAACAATGAGACTCATGGAAATCCCCGTTCGGGTGAGAGTAATCTAGCAGTACACCACGTGTGTGGGAAGCGCAGCAAGCCTTATCTGAGGCTGTAGCGCTCCGGGTGCGAGGCAGGCGATTACCGATCGGCTCTCAGAATCGAGTAGCCAGCGCCGGTTCGCTCGTATGAACCTCGGTGACGCTGAGCACGGCTTGAACAATGCTGGCAATCTTCTTAGCCTGGCCGAACTGAGAATGTCTCCCTTCCCCGATACGAATCCGCTTCGCGCCCTGACTTCGAACTGCAGGTTAGGTTGAAGGTGGCTGAATTCACGGCGAGCTTCGCCTTTGCCATGGCTGGAAAGGGCGAGCTCGTCGATCGCTTTTTTGATGTAGGCGATGGCGTCTTTGCGATTGCAGCCCAGCCGGCTCCGCGGCTTGCTGATCCGAACCCCATCGCAGCAATGATGGGGATGGGCAAGACATGAGGGTCCACGGACAGCAGCCGGTACGCCGCCAGGCCGTGATAGATCGCGGCTCCGTCCTGACTTCCTCAGTCAGTGCTGCCTGAATAAAGGCGCTAATGTATTTGGTGGGCTGCGACTGCCCCAGAAAAGTGGGCGGGACCTTCGATTGGCCGTTCGGAGTTCACTCTGCGAAACGCCCCAGATCGCGGCTCTCTCGATGATCTGCACACGGTCAATGCACCGGGAACCCAGCTTTTGGGCAACGCTTTCGGCCTGCATGTTGCCCCGCCGAACGAGCCTCTGGATATTGTAATGATGGGCACACGAACTTGTTTTGCGTCGTACGAGTCCGCGACGCTGGTCAGATCGCTCGCCCTAATGGGCATTCATTCAGTGACACTTCGGGTGGAATACGGTGACGCGCCTCACGCGTCAACGTGCCAGATCGAATGGCGAATGAACCGCCTTTGCCGACCCCGGGTGAGAGGGCAAAGGCGTCTTGGATTTAGATTGATCGTTGCTTAGGGCAGACGATATTGCTCGAATTCCACGGCGGTTAAAAAGTTCCCGTCGGGCAACTCCTCGATTACGCGGAGGACCTTAATCTCACAACACACGCGTTTGCTTTCTGTGAGGGTGACCTCTGCCGGAAGTATCAGTGATGCGTCCAGTCGGGATCCGGGTGTGATACGGCGATCACAGACAAGGAATGCGCCATCGACGGAAACGTTTTTTGCAACGGCTGTGCACTCGTTCTCGTTGGTATTGGGCAGAACGAGCGAGACCACTTGTTGGCTCGGTACGCGATGATTCTGGCGGCGTTCTCTAGTCATGATCGTCTCCCATCCTAGGTCTGGAATATTTCCTACGCGCAGAGCGCCCAGATTCTCTTCCGAACCCGGGCGCCTGCGGAACAGCCCTCCCCAGAACTGCTCGTCCTCAACATAGAGTCCCAGCCGGAGCGAGTAAATGGCACGGGTGTGTGAATTCACCACACGATCGCGCTAAGGGGTTTGCACGAGAACCAACGATGTCAATAGCCGGCCACAAAGGACGCTGCTCAGGATTGACGCGAGGAAGTCGCCAAAAACTATAAGGGCCGTGACATTGGTTATGCTCTAGCCGCCAGCTCCTGCGAGGGAGCCAACAGCGTGGAGGCATGTACCGTCACAGCCCCTGATGTAATCACTGCTTTCGCAGTTCCAAACCCCAACTGCTCCTCGCAGAGTCAGTCGGTTTTTTCGGGTCTGGTCGCCCAGCGGGTTGCCTCGTCGGTGCGGATCACCCGGCCTAGTTCGGACCGGCCAACTTTTTATTTTTAGCCAACCCTTTCAGCCGTCGACGGGGCTCACCTTAGACGCCAAGACAATAAATGTCAACGCCGCAGATCGGTGCAATTGCAACTTTCCTGTGGCAGGTAACGTGACATCAGAGCCCGTCCGCAAGCAATTGAATCCGCCCAGGTTATACTAGGCGCAACATTGCTGTTCCACTTTTTGCACGGAGCGTCCACCGCTATTCCACAACTGTGTAAAGCACGCGATCGCTTTGTCACTGAACCAGATAAATGTCTTGACGGAGGGAATGTTCCTAACGCATGTTGTGAGCGAGTAGCTGGAATGTCCCATCTCGTGGCTTATGTGGACGGCGGATCCCGGGGGAATCCTGGGCCGGCGGCAATTGGCATCATCATTGACCACCCGGAAGGCCAGCGGGTTCGAATCGCGAAATCCATCGGGCACCAGGACAACAATGTCGCCGAATATGTCGCTCTCCTCGAAGCCTTGCAGTACGCGCTATCCCGCAAGGCGACGGCGTTGCATGTCTACTCTGATTCGGAAGTGATGGTTCGACAGATGAAAGGCGAGTACAAGTGCCGCAGCTCGCGCCTTTATTCGCTAAACTGGATCTGCCGCAAGCTGGCGCGCTCGCTGAATTTTTCCATTTCGCATGTCCCGCGCGAGAACAACGCCGAGGCCAACCGCCTGGTCAACTCCGTGGTTCGCAGACAGCCTTCTTAGCCAACCGTAAATTGCCCGAAAATAAAACGACCCGCGAACTGGAAGCCCACGGGTCGCCGGTAGACTGTTGGGATTGACTCGGAGGTGGTCACTCGTAAGTGGCCCCTGCGGCAAACTCCGGGGCCCAGCGCAACTTACGCCGGGCGGATCGTACCCAAATCACCGGTAGTCTTGCGAGGTTTAGAGCGACCGCTCTAAGTCTCAGCCACCTCACCTAAACGTTTGCCACTACAGTCAGAACTTTTTGCCATCGGACCACCTCCTTTCCGGTGTAGAGCCACTTTATTACACAAGCTACTCGGGTGCAACTGGCACGAAGGTGTGTATCGGGAGAATCAACGGGGATTGTCGATTGTCAATTGAAAACGTTCTCTTCATTCCGAAACGCTTACCTTTCGTGTTGTCATTCCGAGGCGCTTCAGCACCGAGGAATCTGCCTTTTTTCCCCAAAGGTCATGGTCCGCAGGAATCTGGCTGCTTGTACTTCCGGTTTCTAAACTGGGACTCTTCCCCACGGAACGAAGGACTGCGAATCAGCCCTTCCAGAGATATGCGTCCGGCTGAGGCAGGCCGATGTGGGCCAGCACGCGGTAAGCGAATTCACGCGCCATCACTTTGCAACTGGTGGAACGATTGTAAAAGGCGGGAATCAAGGGGAAGACCGTGGCGCTGGCGTCGGCCGGCCGGTACATGTTGCGGATATGAATTTGGTTGAGAGGCCTCTCGCGGACGCACAGCACAAGAGGGCGCTGCACGGGATGACGATCCGGCATCGGTGGGATAGGAGTCAATGGCCACGTTCGCGCCGATGCCAGCATCGGCTTGCTGCTGGATTTTGCGGGAAGGGTGACCGGGTAACTGGCCTGCATAAGGTTGCTGCGGCCTCGAATGTCAAGTTCTTCGGAAAGCACACGCAGACCGCCCTCGCAAGCGAGTCGCGCTCGACAGCAAGCAGGAGTTGCTGCAGGAAAACAGAGCCGCTGGCGCAGCTTGTGGCTACGGTGAGGTTCTGGGGAACTGATCTGCAGGGTATTGAGCTTGGATGTTCCGGCTCGCGCAACCGTTGGCTCCGTAGTACCTGAATTTGAGCTTCGAGCGTAGGGAGCCCGGCTCAGGCAAGTCAAGGAGAGTGGGCGGGAGAATCCGGTAGTTCGGAGTAAGTAAGCTGTCTCGCTGCATCGAAGGAAGAGGACGCAAAACATGGCCAGTGCCACCAGCTTGCGATCGCGACGCAGTGCCGCGCAACTGCACGCGCTCGCCGGGGTGGAACGCGAGATCCGGGCCAACGACCACAATGGGCGCCGCAAGTACCTGCTCGACTTCAGCCGGGCTTTCCGCGCCTATGAATCCGTGCTGGCTTCCGAACAGCTGCCAGAACTGCTGCAACAAGCCGACATCATCTTAATTGGCGATTATCATGCGCTACCGGCCTCGCAGCGGTTCGCCGCTTCTCTGATCGAGCAAGCAGCACGCGACACAGAGAGGCCGGTTGTGCTCGGGCTGGAGACGGTTTTCTCCCGCGATCAGCACATTCTCGATGAGTGGCTGCGCGACGAGATTGATGAAGAGGAACTGCACGAGCGCATCCGGTTTGACCTGGACTGGGGCTACGAGTGGGAGCCCTTCGCTGCCCTCTTGCGCAATGCTCGGCAGCACGCGAAGGCGATTTATGGGCTGGATTGCATGCCGCGCCAGGACCTGCGCAAAATCGGGGCGCGTGATCGCCACGCTGCCGCCAAGATCGCCGAGGTACGACAGCGCCATCCTGATGCCCTCATCTCGATCTTGTTTGGTGAATCGCACCTTGCTCCCAACCATCTGCCGCGGCTCATCCATGAGCGACTAACGGGCGAGCGCCTGCTGACTGTGCTGCAGAATGTCGATGCGCTCTACTGGCGGGCTGCCGGAGAAAACTGTGACCGAGTAGAAGCGGTGCGCGTGACTGACGACGTAGTCTGCGTCTTCAATGCCACGCCGCTGGAGAAATACGAGAGCTACCGGTTCTGCCTGGACCGCTGGAGCCGCGAAGGTGTGGGTGCGCCCGACCTAAGTCCAACTATTTACAACCTAATTGATGGGCTTCTTAGATTCCTTGGAATCAATCTCTATTCAGCTCACAACACTACCCAACCGAAGTTCCTGGTTGACTCGCTGCCGGAAGTGTACTGCCGCAACTCCGATGCTATGTTGCGCAAGCTGCTCTCCGGCAAGGGTGTGACCGAGCACGAAAAGAAAACCATGCTTGCCAGAGTGGAAGCGAGCGGGAGCGTTTACCTGCCGCGCGTCAACGCGTTCTATATTCGCGAGTTTCAGATGATGCATGCTGCGGAAGAGGCAGCTCGCTTCCTGCATCATGCCTGCCGCGGATTGCCGCTGCGCGCGAACGGAAACGCAAACGCCGCCGAGGCCCAAGAGGATGTTTTCTACACTCGTGCTCTGGAAAATGCCCTGGCGTATTTTGGTTCGCGCGTGTTGTACCCGGCACGGCCCCCAGCCCGCGAGTCCGACCTCTACGAACTCTACGACTACACTCGAGAAGACGTCGAGCAGCAGACTTCATTCGAGTTCCAGGAATTCATCCGCATGATAGATTTCCTGGCGCTACACCGCGGCTTTGAACGAAATGCGGGTCGCTACCCCCAGCCGCCCAGGCCCATCCAGGAAGGCTTGCACTGCGAGGCGGAAAAACTCGACTACCTCACGCGACAGCTTGGTTACATGCTGGGCAGCGACCTTTACGACGCCTATCTGGAAGGCCGCCTGACCCGGCGGTTCCTCAAGGGACTGTTCCTGCTCCACCTGGAGCAACCGGGCACAGCCGCATCGGCCTACTTCTCCCTGGTGAGGAAAGTGCGCGCAGCGAAGAACAGGGTGCACGCAGCAGGCAAGTAGACTCTCAGTGTCGTCATCCTGCATGGCGTTAGCCGGGCGAAGGATCTCGCGCGAACAAGTAAACAGCCATGAGCCTCGACACTGCACGCCAGATTCTTCGCGACCTGCCGGTCCTCAGCATGACGGCATGTTTGCGGAGTCCAATCCTTTGCGTACGACTTCAGCTGTTTCTGGCGCAAGATTCAGGGCATCGATTTCGCCGCGCTTGAACCAACGCACCTCATCGGCGTCGCTCCCCGGCCGTATTTCGCCGGAGACACGCCGACACAGAAAATCAATCAGGACGTAGTGATACTGCAGCCGGTTGCCTTCGCGCAAAATACGGTCGTAGACGCCCAGAATCTCACCCGCCTCGACGCTAAGGCCAGTTTCTTCCTGGGCCTCGCGAATCGCCGCCTCGCGCAGCATCTCGCCTACTTCGAGCACGCCGCCGGGAATCGACCATTCACCCAAAAGCGGCGGATGCCCGCGCTTGACCAGCACCACGCGCCCGTTCTCGACGATAATCGCGCCCACACCGATGAGCGGAGTTTCCGGGTACTCTCGCTTAATAGTCATAGAACATGTTGCTCGCATGAACGAACGCGTAAATCATAGTTGTCGTAAAAAAGGCGGCGTACGCATCTGTTGGATTCTAAAGAAATATATCTGCTGGAACGCAGTAAATTGCCCATCTGTGCAAAACCCACCAACCAAAAAGTCTTATAATGCCGCCCTTCGTTCGACGAGTAGATCGAGAAGCCAACCAACCTTTCCCCGCTGTGCTGGCAGTTCCTCGACCTGATTGACAGCGGGCCGGACCATTCACCTTCCAACAACCGCGAAAGGAGATTCTATGTTTACCCGCATTGTGGAATGCCAAGTGAAACCGGACAAAAGACAAGAACTTAGCAACCGGATTCGCACCGACGTGCTTCCCCTCCTCCAGAAGCAGCCGGGGTTCGTAGAACTGATCGGATTGCAGCACGACAGCAACCCGGAGCGGCTGGTTTCCATCAGCTTCTGGAACTCCCGGGAGGAGGCGGAGCGCTATCATCGCGAGCACTTCAACCAGATCGTGGACCTGCTGAAACCGTTGCTGAAAACCACCCCCAAGGTGGAGACCTACAACGTGGATACTTCCACTACCCATCGCATCGCTGCTGGCCGGGCAGCCTGAACCTCTGCCCCGGCTGTCTCCGCCGGGGCTTTTCTCTCTTCATAAACCACCGACACCAACCTGCATCTCAGTGCCTAACATCTCGTAATCCTGAGGGACCGACAGGTCCCGAAGAGCCTGTGCTGAGCATCGGAGCGCAGCGAGCATAGCCGAAGGGATCTCGCGTGGAGCAGGTGAGACTCATGTTGTCGCGAGAAGATGTAACCGCCGGGGTCGCAGAAAACGCACCACTCCATAAAGAAGTCTTACAATGACTGCCAGCATGGCCTTGGAAGAATACCAGCGTAAACGACGCTTCGAAGCGACACCCGAGCCGCCGCCGAAAGTCGAGAAGAGGGCCGGCCATCGCTTTGTTGTCCAGAAGCATCGCGCTACGCGCCTGCATTATGACTTCCGGCTAGAATTGGATGGCGTGCTGAAGTCCTGGGCGGTTCCTAAAGGCCCTTCGCTCGATCCCGCTGACAAGCGCCTGTCCATGCACGTGGAAGATCATCCCGTTTCTTATTTCGATTTCGAGGGAATCATTCCGGAAGGCAATTACGGCTCGGGTACGGTCATGGTCTGGGACGTGGGCACCTGGCAACCGCTGTCGCCCAAACCTGTGAACGGGAAGTACGTGCCTGGAACTGATGCCGAGGCACGCGAGATGCTGGAGAAAGGCGATCTGAAGTTTCGGCTTAGCAGTAAGCGCCTCAAAGGGGACTTTGCGCTGGTGCGTATCCGTTCCCGCCGCCCAGGTAGTAAAGGGACCGAGTGGTTGTTGATCAAGAAGCACGATGATTATGCGGTACCGGGCTTCGACATCAACCAATATGACACGTCAGTCCTGACCGGGCGCACGATGGCGCAAATTGGTGGAGATCAGGAGTCGGATCAGTGGAAGAGCAGCCGGCCTGCTTCGCGCGGGAGGCTAAAGGCCCCCTGGCTGGCCGAAGCTTTGGCTAAGGCTGAGAAAAAAAAGCTCGCCGCCGAGAGCGCCCAGACCGCAAAGAAGAAAGTCCCTCGTCCGGCTGTCGTTAAATCTAAAAAAAAACCGGCAAATCCGCCTGAAGAGGTTGAGGAGCCCGCTTCTGCAAGTTCGGCGCTCTCGGCGGTGAGTTCGCCAAAAGGCGCCGTGGCCAAATCTATGCCGTCGGTAGTGCACCCGATGCTAGCGGTGCCGATCGAAGAGCCCTTCGACTCCGACGAGTGGCTGTTTGAAATCAAGTGGGACGGCTACCGAGCGGTCTCGTTCATGGAGAACGGTAAACTGCGCCTTGTGTCGCGCAATCAGAACGATCTGACAGCACAATATCCGGAACTGGGCGACCTGCCGAACTTTGTGCGCGCCAAGAACGCCGTCCTGGATGGCGAAGTGGTCGCGGTAGACGAGCAAGGCCGCCCTTCGTTCAGTCTCATGCAGCAGCGAACCGGTATCCGTCACGGACGCTTCCGTGCTCCGGGGCGTTCCGACGTTCCCGTACTCTACTACGCCTTCGATCTGGTTTACCGCGACGGCCTTGACCTGCGTAAAGTGGGCCTCGAGGATCGCAAGCGACTGCTGGCCGATGTGATCATCCCCGGCGATAGCCTGCGTTATTCGGACCATCAAGTTGCAAAAGGCACAGCGCTCTACCAGGTTGCAGCACAGCAGGGACTGGAGGGCATCGTTGCCAAGCGGCGCAAGAGCTGTTACGAGGAGAAACGCACGCGCGAGTGGTTGAAAATCAAAATTACGAAGACAATCGAAGCCGTGATTGGCGGCCATACCGAACCTGAGGGCAGCCGCGACTATTTTGGTTCGATTGTGCTCGGCCTCTACGACAAGCGAGGCCGCCTGATCCACGTCGGCCAAGCCGGTAGCGGCTTCGACCGCAAAACCCTGGAAGCGGTCTGGAACCTGCTGAAGAAACTCGACACGAAGACCAATCCGTTCTACGGACCCGTTGAAGCACTAAAGAAAGTCCATTGGGTAAAGCCCGAACTG
>Ga0209055_1000061_pt1 | contig 67958 bp, 62 predicted proteins | sample GraSoiAngelo_110_FD_185875 | JGI IMG/M metagenome (GOLD analysis project Ga0209055, IMG submission 185875) | Grasslands soil microbial communities from the Angelo Coastal Reserve, California, USA - 14_0903_12_30cm (SPAdes) (version 2) | ecosystem: Environmental > Terrestrial > Soil > Grasslands ... | reverse complement strand
ATCGCTGGAGCGGTAGACGCCGTCGCCCCACCACTGCGAGCGCAGGCTGTTCTTCTCCCCGGTCCCCACCCACACGATGTTCGTATCGGAGCGGGCGACGGCGATGTCGCCGATGGTTTCGACACCCAGCCCTTCCGAGACCGGTTGCCAGGTAATCCCCCCGTTGGAAGTCTTCCACACGCCGCCGCCGGCGGCGCCGATGTAGAACGTCTTCGCAGGCCCGGCCGTGTGGGGCACGGCGAGCGCGGTCACCCGCCCGCTGTACGCCGCGGGCCCAAGGGTGCGGAGCGAGAAGCTCTCGAGGAATCGGGTGAGGGAGTCCTTGGCGGTGGCCGTCGTGTCCGTTCGGCGAGCGGTGGTGTCGGCGGGCGCCGCGGCCGTCGGCCGTTTCGGCCTCGGCTTCTGGGCGACGAGGGGGGCGGCGCCGAGCAGCACGGCAGCGGCGAGAGCGCAGACATAGCGACTGAAGGACATGGGGGCACTAGGTTGGGGACGGCGAGATTCTACGCCTTCGGGTCGAAGAAGGCCACCAGGTCTGGCAAGGCTTTCGCGGGCGCCGTAGGTTGGGCCGGTCCAGCCGGGAGGCTTTGAACTTGCGGCGCGCGACCGTGTTGCTGCTGCTGCTGTCGGTCAACTCAACCGAGGGGCTGTTCGCACAATGCCCCGACGGCGCGCCGCCGCCGTGCCCGACGGCGACCCGCCCCGTGAGCGTCCCGGCGAACAGCGTCGCGGTGCTGTACTTCGACAACCTCTCCGCTGACACAACCGACGCGTACCTGGCCGACGGGCTGAGTGAGGAAGTCGCGGCGCGGCTCGGGGACATCCGGCGCCTCCTGGTCAAACAGGCGAGCCGTGAGGGTGTACGGCGACTGCGAGAGGCCTCGCCGGATTATCGGATTTCCATGGGGCGCGCGATGGCCGTGCGGTACCTGGTGGAGGGGAGCGTGCGGCGCGCCGGACTGCGGGTGCGTGTGGTGGCGCGTCTGGTGAATGCCGCGAACGGCTTCAGGGCCTGGGGCCAGACGTACGACCGTGCCACCACGGACTTGCTCTCCCTGCAGGAGGACCTCGCCACGGAGGTTGCCACCGCCATCGCCGGCCAGCTGGCGCCCGCGGAGCGCACCGTGCTGGCGGAGCGGCCCACCGTCAACCCTGAAGCGCACGAGCACTTTCTGCGGGGAAACTATTACCTCGCGAAGCGGTCGGCGAGCGGCTTGGCTCGGGCGGTGGAAGAATACGAGGCCGCGAGCCGCCTCGACCCGGAGTTCACGCGCGCCCGAGCGCGCGTGGCTTACGCGTATGCGCTCAACGTGAGGTACGGGTGGTCTCTGCCCGCGCTGACACGCGACACGATGTTGGCGCGCGCCAGCGCAGCGGCGACCCGCGCCATGGAGCAGGACTCGTCCGTTTCGGACGCGTGGATGGCGTGGGGGTTCATTCACACATTCTCCGAGCAGCGCACCTTCGACCTGTCCCCTTTCGAGCGCGCCCTGGCGCTCGATCCGCGCAATTCCGAAGCGCTCGGGTCCTATGGAGCGTCCCTCCGATCGCTCGGCCGGGATTCGGCCGCGCGAGCCGCGATGCGCCGCAGCCTGGAGATCGAGCCGGGGCGCGCCGTCACGCTGCACTCCCTTGCCTTGTTGAGCTTCTTCGAGCGTCGCTATGACGACGCTCGGCGCTGGGTCGACAGTTCGTTGCGCGTCAATCCCGAATTCTTCCTCGCCTACCTGTCGCGCACCCGGATCCGCCTGGTGCTGGGAGACGTGCCCGGAGCACGCCGCGACGCCGAGGCCGCGCTCCGACTGGGAAGCGCGGACTCGAGCCTGGGCGAGGCGTTGCTGGTCATGGTCGAGGCGCAGAGCGGCGACAGCGTCGCCGCGCGCACTCGTTTGAAGCAACTCGCCGGGGCCCTTCCCCACATCGTCACTCACGTTCAGGAGAGGGCCGCGGAAGAGGGATTGCTCCCGGGGGCGGCGTTCCTCTCGCTTGGCGACCGCGCGGCCGCGCTCGGTTTCTTGGAGCACGTGCAGCCGCGGGGCGTGCGGTTCTGGTCCGGGCTGCGGGCGCCTGAGTTCGATCCGCTGCGGTCTGATCCGCGGTTCCAGCGGCTGGTCGAGGAGGCACGACCGCCGGGGCTCGCGCGATGAGAATGCCGCGCTGCGCAGTCCTCGTGCTACAGCTTGGCGTCGTGGCGTCGTGGCACGGGCTCCACGCCCAATGCCCCGACGGCGCGGCACCGCCCTGCGCGCGCCCCAAGCCGACTTCCTCACATGCGGTCCCCGTCGAGCGCACGCCGTCGCTGACGGTCCTCTACTTGGTGACCGGACCAGGCGACACGGCCGAGGTCACCCTGGCCGAAGGCATCACCGAAGAGCTGATCACCCGGCTGAGCGACGTTACCGGGCTGCGTGTCACGAGTCGCTACGCGGCCCTGCGCTTCCGGGCGCGCGGGCCGGCCGACCCGCGGCGGGTGGGCCGCGAGCTGGGCGTGCGGTACGTGTTGCAGGGCACGCTGCGGCATGCGGGCGTGCGCGTGCGCGTCGCGGTGGAGGTCACGGAAGCGGCGACGGGCTACAACGTCTGGGCCCACACCTACGATCAATCGGTTCGCGACGTGTTCGCCGTGCAAGACTCGGTGGCGGTGCGCGTCGTCGAGGCCGTGCGGGGGCGGCTCACGGGCGCGGAGCGCGCGCGGCTCGTGGCCGCTCCGCCGACCAACGGTGATGCCTACCGCGCCTACATAGCGGGGCGCGCGGCGATCCGCGCCCGCACCGCGACGGCGGCGGCCCGGGCGATCGCGGCCTACGACCGTGCCATTGCCCTGGACTCAAGCTTCGCGCCGGCCTATGCCGGCCTGGCCCATGCGTACAACGTCGCGGCGGATTGGGGCTGGGACCTTCCGGGCGTGCCGTACGACAGCCTCGGCCCGCTCGCCACCGGCGCGGCGCGACGCGCCATCGCGCTCGACTCCACGAGCGGCGAGACCTGGTTGGGAGCCGCGATGGGGGCACGCAGTGACGACCCCAAGCTCGCCTTGGATTACGAACGACGGGCGTTGCGTCTCGACCCCGCCAATGTCGAGGCGCTGCATCAGCTGGCGTGGGGGTATTACGGCACGGGCGAGCTCGACAGCGCGATTGCGATCGAGACACGCGTGCCCAGTCGTGATCCCTACTTTGCATACGCCTATGCCGGCGCCGCCGAATTCCTCAGCATTGCCGGCCGCCCGCTCGAAGCCGTCGCGTGGGCTTCGCAAGGCCTCTCCATCGACTCCGGCTTTGCGGCGCTGTATCGGCAAGCCGCCGCCGCCGATTTGCACCTCGGCCGGTGGGCCGGCGGACGAGCCGCGGCCGCCCGCGCCATCGAGCTGGGAGACGTGCCCGCACCCAACCAGGCCCTGATCGCCATCGCGTCGCTGGGGTCGGGGGACACCGCACGGGCGCGAGCGGCGATCGACTCCCTCGGAAGCACGCTCCGGGCGAAACTGCGGCGCAGCCCGAGGGGACTCTCGCGCACCGATGCCGGATATCTCGCCGGCGCGTACGCCCAACTCGGCCAAACCGACAGCGCTATCGCCTGGGTGGGGCGGGTGGCGCCGTGGCAGCGCCGCTTCCACGCCGTACGGTTCCTGCGCCACTGGATGTACCAACCGCTGTGGAGCGATCCACGGTTCCAGGCGCTGTTCGCGGAGACGAGATGACGCCCGGTCGAGGGCGGTCAAGGGCGGTCGAGGGCGGGCCGCATGCGCTGCGCGCGCTTGCTCTCCTCGTACAACTAAGCATCGTGGCGTCGTACAACGGTCTCCACGCCCAGTGCCCCGACGGCTCGACGCCGCCGTGCCGAGTGCAGCCGGCCGGCGCCGCGCCTGCCCCGTCATCCAACAGCGTCGCGGTGCTCTACCTCGAGAACCTTTCGCACGACACGACCGACGCGTACCTCGCCGACGGCTTGACGGAAGAAATCACCGATCGCCTCGGCGCCATCGAGCGTTTACAGGTAAAGAGCCGCAGCCTGGTGCGGCGGGCACAAGGCCCCGCGCCGGGGGACCTCATGACCCTGAGCCGCACGCTCCGCGTGCGCTACGTGGTGGAGGGCAGCGTGCGACGCTCGGGCGCGCGCGTGCGAGTTTCCGTGCGACTGGTCCGCGCCGCCGACGGGTTTCGCGTTTGGGGAGCGAGCTTCGACCGAGGGGCAATGGACTTGCTCGCCATCGAAGCGGACATCGCCCGGGAGGTGGCCACGGCGATCGGGGGTCGCCTGCTCCCGGCCGAGCAGGCGACCCTCGCCCTGCGGCCCACGGGCCACCCCGAAGCCTACGACCACTTCATGCGCGGGAACTACTACCTGGAACGACGCACCCCGGACGCGGGACGCCGCGCCATCGAAGAATACGATGCGGCCGTGCGGCTCGATCCCGTCTTCGTGAAGGCCTTGGCGCGGGTGGCTCACGTACACGCCATCTTTCTCATCCGCGGCTGGCAGTACCCTGGCCTGGGGCCGGAGAGCCTCCTCGCTCGGGGCCTCGCGCTCGCGGACCGCGCACTCCGCCAGGACTCGGGCGCGGCCGACGCGTGGCTGGCCCGAGGGGCCCTCCTGTGGAGCGTCGACCCAACCCTGCAAAGCCCCAAGGAGGCACTGGGGCGCGCCACGCGGCTCGATCCCGCGAACGCCGAGGCTTGGCTCACCTACGGGGCGACACTGACGCACCTCGGCGATACGGCCGCCGCAAGCCGCTCACTCCGGCAGGCCCTGGCCATCGATCCGGCGCTGTCCATCGCCATGATCGTCCTGGCGGACGGCGCCTTTATTGAGCGGCGCTACGAGGCAGCCCGCCGCTGGGCGGACAGCGCGCTGGCCGTCGACCCGGGGTTCCATGACGGCTACGCCATGCGCGCGGTGTTTCGCCTGTATCGGGGCGACACCGCCGGTGCCCGCGGCGACGCCCAGAGCGCCATCCGCGTCGCCGCGGGCGAGCAGAACTGGGAGGAACGGGTGCTGGCACAACTCGCGGCGCGCGAGGGCGACACGGTGCGCGCTCGCGGGCTCATCGAACGACTCCTCGCCGACGCGCCGAACGCGCCGACCGTCAACCCGTTTTATGCGAGGCACCTCGCCGCAGCGCTCGTTGCGCTCGGCGACCAACAGCGCGCCCTCGAAGTCCTGGAGAGCGTGCGACCTCGCGGCGCTCACCTCTGGTTCTTCTTGCGGTCGCCCGAGTTCGATGCGATCCGCTCGCACCCGCGCTTCGAGCGGCTGCTGGACGAGTCACGGCCGAGATGACCAACGGTCGTCGAGGGCGGTCAAGGGCGGTCGAGGGCGGGCCGGGTGCGCTGCGCGCGCTTACTCTCGTCGTGCCACTTAGCGTCGTAGCGTCGTACAACGGTCTCCACGCCCAATGCCCCGACGGCTCGACGCCGCCGTGCCGTGCGGCTCGCGCTGAGCCCGGGCGCAAGCCCGGGGTGCCGCCCAACAGCATCGCGGTGCTGTACTTCGATAACCTCTCGCGCGATACGGCGGACGCCTACCTGGCCGACGGCCTGACCGAGGACATCATCGTCCGCCTCGGTCAGATCGAGCGCCTCACCGTCAAGTCGCGCAACGCCGTGAAACGGTTCCGGGAACGGGGCGCCGAGGATCCCGCAGTGCTCGGGCAGACCCTCGGCGTCGCCTACCTGGTCAGCGGGAGTGTGCGTCGAGCCGGCCCCCGGCTGCGCGTTACGGTGCAGCTCGTGCGCGCGGCCGATGGGCTGCAGGTCTGGGGTGATGTCTTCGACCGCAGCAGTGGCGATCTGCTCTCGATCGGGGAGGAGAACGCCCGCGCCGTCGCCGCCGCCGTCGCTGGCCGGCTGCTCCCTGTCGAGCGGACGGTGCTCGCCGCCCGGCCCACGCGCCAACCGGGCGCATACGACCACTTCTTGCGCGGCAATTTTTATCTGGCCCAGCGCACGGCGCGAGCGGAGGCGCATGCCGCGGAGGAGTACGAGGCGGCCCTCCGCCTGGACCCGGGATTCGGCGCCGCGCGCGGCCGCATCGCCTACGTGTACGGGTTCTTCGTGAACCGAGGCTGGTCGTACCCGGGCGTGTCGGCCGAGAGTCTGCTGGCCCGCGGACTCGCCCTCGCTGATCGCGTGCTCCGATCAGACTCCACCGCGGTGGACGCATGGCTGGCACGCGGGAACCTGCTGCGATCGGTCGACCCGCCGCGGGCCAAGGAGGCTATGCGGCTCGCCACGGTCTTCGATCCCCAGAGCGCCGAAGCGTTCACATTCTACGGCGCGATGCTGCGGGAGCTCGGAGACGACGCAGCCGCGAGCCGTGCGTTGCTGCATGCCCTCGAGCTCGATCCGGCGTCGGCGATCACGATGGTCATTCTCGCGGGCGGGGCTTTCATCGAGCGGCGCTACCAAGAAGCCAGCCGCTGGACGGACAGCGCCTTGACGGTCGATCCTGGTTTCCACGACGGGTATGCCATGCGCGGACTGTCCCGTCTCTACCTCGGTGACATCGCGGGCGCGCGGGCCGATGCGGAGACGGCGCTGCGGATCGCCCCGGGCGAGCCCCCGCTCGAGGAGTCGGTGCTCGCTCAGCTGGAGGTGCGCGCGGGCGACACGGTCGCCGCCCGCGCGCGCGTAGACCGGTTGCTGACGGAAGCAAGTGACCGGCCCGATCTGAACTCGTTCTACGGGAGGCACATCGCAGCCGCCCTGGTGGCGCTCGGAAATCATGAGCGGGCGCTGGAGGTCTTGGAGCGGATTCGTCCACGCGGCGGGAGACTGGGGCTATTCCTGCGCTCGCCGGAATTCGACGCGCTGCGCACCTCGCCACGCTTCCAGCGCCTCGTCGAGGAGTCGCGGCCGAGATGACGGTCGGCCGGTTTGAAAGAACCCGCGGCGCCGCCCGGTCAGCAGGCGACGCCGCGGTTCGATTGCGGTGAAGCTACTACAGGCCGAACGTGACTCCGGCAGTGATCGGGAAGAAAGTCATCGCCCCCCCGGTCTCCTGCACCCTCAGGTACCGCGCCTCGACGAAGAACCGGGCCGGGCCGGCGCCGAACGAGCCACCAGCGCCGCCACCGTAGGCGAGCTTCGTCTCCGAGGCAACGCCCAAGGACGTCGAGACCTTCACGTGGTACACGCCCGCTCCGGCGAGCACGTACGGCTTAAACATCGGAGCGCGCATCGGCACGTTCCAGACTAGGCTGGCGAGGCCGCCGGCGAGCTGCGTGTTCCCCGGCACGGCCGTACCGCTCTGATCTTTGTGAGTGGTTCGGCCGTACAGTCCGTCCACGCGGACGCCGACTGGCGCCATAGGGATCGCGAAATCCATCTTCACCACAGCGTGCCAGCCACCCTTGTCCACGCTACCGTAGTCCCCCGTGGGGGCGGCGAGCCCGCCACCGAGACCAAACCGTGTGCCCTGCGCACGGGCCTGCGCGGTCGCCCCAAGCGACGCCAGCCCGACCATGGCGAGACCCAGTACTAAGCGGTTCATGCTACCTCCGGGTTTCGGTTAATGTTCGGTGTTGGGGCGCGCTCCATGATTGGGCATCGAGCCGCGGCGCGCAAGCGCCTGGTGCGCAACCTGCTGGTTCGCAAGCGCTTGGCAAAAGCAGCGGCTTCACCCCGTCGCCACCAGCGCCACGATCCCCCACGCCAGTGTCAGCAACGTCACCGGGACCCCGACTCGCGCATACTCCCCGAACCCGATCCGGACGCCGCGCGTCTCGGCCTTCTCCGCCACGATCAGGTTCGCCATCGAGCCAATGAGCAGCAGATTCCCGGCAAACGTCGAGCTCATCGCGACGACCCGCCACAGCAGCTCCGCGTGCGGGAGCTGGGGGACGGTATTGCGCCACAGAATCACCGCCGGGACGTTCGAGATCAGGTTCGAGAGCGTCACCATCACGGCGCTCACCGCCGTCGCGGCGCGCCAGAGCGAGCCGCTCTCGACCAGGCCGAGCGCGTGGCGGTCGATCCACGTGACGGCACCCGTCTGCTCGAAGCCGCGCATCACCACGAACAGCGACGCGAAGAACAGCAGCAAACTCCAGTCCACCCGCTCGATCGCGTACGCGGGATCGCGCTGGGCCACGAGCACCATGAGCGCTCCGGCGCCGATCGCGACGAGCGGCAGGGACCCGCCGGCCAGCCACCCGACCACGGCGACCACGAACATCGCGAGGCCGCGCGTGACGAGCGGTCGGTCGAGCGTCACCGGCACGGCCTCGAGCCGCTCCCGGAACGGCTCGCTTAGCTCACGGCGGTACGCCCATCGCAGGTAGCCGTAGGTGATTGCCAGGCCGCCGAGCGCCACGGGCAGCATGTGGACGAGGAACGCGCCGAACGTCGCGCCGCTCCAGATCCCGACGAGCATGTTCTGCGGGTTCCCGGTGACCGACAGCACCGACCCGACGTTCGATCCCATCGCGAGCCCGATCAGGTACGCGTTGGGCCGCACCCGTAACGGGCCGAGCGCCGCGAGCAACACGGGCGTCACGACGAGGCAAATCGTGTCGTTCACGAAAAACGCCGACAGCAGACCGCCGCCCGCCACGACGCCGAGCAGCAGCCGCTCGGGTGTCCCCACCCGCCTGAGCACCCACCGTGCGGCCCACTCGAAGAACTTCCCCACTTCGAGGTAGCCGACGATGAGCATCATGCCGAGCAGGAAGACCAGTACGTCGAAGTCGACGGCGGCGTACGCGTCCGGGAGGGGCAGCACGCCGAACACGACCATCGCGACCGCTCCCACCAGGCTCGCCGCCGGGCGGTTCAGGTGCACGAACGGCAGCCGCTGAACGGCGATGAGGAGATACGTGAGGGCGAAGATGACGAGGCCGACGGTCAGCCTCAGATCTCCCAATTGGAAAACAGCACGCCTCCGGTGGGATGCGGCTCGGGATAGCCCTCGTACGTCATGCGCAGGTCGGTCCAGCGGACGCGGTAGCCGCGCGCGACCAGGCGGCGGAACGCCTCGTCGAACCGGGTCTGGCAGCGGATCGCCACACGGCGGATGCCGAGCCGCGCGGCGGCAGCCTCCGTCGCCGCGACCGCGGCGTCGAACGCATGCATGTCGCGGGCGGCGAGCTTGAGGACGCGCACCTCGTCCTTGGGTCGCCCCTCCGCGAGCGGCGCCGCGTGCCACAGCACCACCGCGTTCAGGCCGTCGTCGCCGTCGAGCAGCGAAGCGTCGCCCAGGCCGAGCTCGGCCGTGAGGAGCAACTCGCGGGTGAAGTCGAATCCGGCGGCGAGCTCGTGCGCCAGCCGCCGGGCGGCATCGAGCGCCGCCTCCGCGGCGCCTCCCTTGCGCTGCGACAGCAGCGTCGGCGCCGCGTGGCCGCGCGTCGCGATGTCGTTGGTCAGCGTGACGGTGAGGTACGCCGGGGAAAAGCCGAGCCGGGCGTAGAAGCCGATGTTCTCGACGGTGCGCGGCATGGTCTCGAGGCCGAGCGTCACGACCCGCTGCTCGAGCAGCCAGTCGACCGCCGTACGGACGATCGTCTTCCCCACGCCGCCACCTTGGCGATCGGGTCGTACGGCGAGCGGGCCCATCCAGCCTTCGGTCCCCGAGCGGTGTGCGACGTTGAACGCCACGATGTGCCCCGACTCGTCGCGCCACAGCATCGCGCCGGCGCCGGCGTCGAGCAGGGCGTAGCGCCACACCTGGGGATTCAGGTAGGGCACCCGCACGCCGACGAGCCCGTCGCGCCGGTAACGGTCGGTGAACGCGTCGGCGAAGACGCGGTTCAGCCCGGCGATGTCCCGCTCCGTCGCGGGCTCGGGGCCGTAAATCTGCTGCTCAGGCAGCCACGCCCGCATCGGCGGCTCCCAGGGTTGCGGTGTCGTCGCGCACGACGCTGGTGCCCTGCGCGGCATCGTAGTCGACTCGGATCACGCGGTCGAGCCCTTCGCGCACCTGCTCAATGTGGGTGATCAGCACGACCTGGGGGAAGCGGTCGGCCAGCCGCCGCAGCAGGCCGACCACGTGCTGGCGGCGGCTGTCGTCCAGTGAGCCGAAGATCTCGTCCAGCACGAGCAGCGTCAGCGGTTGGCCGGCCCGTTCGGCGATCATCTGGGAGATCGCGAGGCGCAGCGCCAGGTTCGCCACATCCTCTTCGCCCCCGGAGATCACCGGCTTCGACACGCCGTCGTCGATGATCGTGACCACATAATCGTCGTTCAGATCCACGGCTTCATACCGCCCGTCCGTCAGATCGGCGAGAAAACCGGAGGCGAGCTCCGCGATCTCGGGCCGCATGGCGGCGTTCAGCTCCGCCCGCAGGTCGCCGAACGCGCGGTCCAGCTCGTGATGGAGCTTGAGCCGGACCTTGAGCTCCCCGATCTGGCGCTCTTGCACGGCGCGTTCCGCTTCGCGGCGCTGCACCTCGCGGACGCCCGCCTCGGCCGCCGTCAGCTCTCCACGCGTCTCCGCGACGGCGAGCTCCGCTTCGCGCAGCGCCCGGGCCGCGCGGTCGTGCCGCTCGCGTGCCGCGGCAAACGCCTGCTCCGAGAACTGCTCCGCCGCCACGGCGGTCGCGAGCTCGCGGGCGCGGCGCTCGTGCACCGACAGCGCTTGCTCCGCCAGCTCAGCCTCCCTGACCAAGATCTCCGCCCGCTTCGCCCGCTCCGCGAGCTTCGCCGCCTCGAGCGCTACGGGCTCGAGCTTCGTGAGCTCGGCGCGGACCGTGTCGTGCCGGTGCCGGTCGTAGCCCGTGGGCCGGGTCCGAATCAGGCCGTCGAGCACTCGCGCCCGCGTCTCGAGGCCCCGACGCTGCGCCACGGCGCGGTCGCGCTCCTCGAGCTGGGCGCGCAGCTCGCCGGCGCGCTCGCTCGCCCGGCGGCTCTCGACCAGCAAGGCGTCGCGCGCCGTCTCTGCAGCCGCCACCGTCGCGGGCGGCTGGGCCAGCTGCTCGAGCCGCTGCCGAAAATACTTTCCGTCCTCCACGATCGCCTGCATCTGGCGGTCCAGGACGCCCAGCACCTCGGCGTATTCGGCCCCGAGCGGCCGGCGACACGTCGGGCACGTCCCCTCGGGCCCGAGCTGCTCGATCTTGTCGCGCTGCTCCTTCACCTCGTCGTACTGCTTCAACAGATCGGCGCGGCGTGTGGTCGCGTATTCCTTCTCCCGCACCCACGCCGCCCGCTGCTCTTCGGCCGCCTGCTCGGCGAGCTCGAGCCGCTCGCCGAGCGCCCCCGCTTCGCGCTCCACGCCAGCGAGCGCCTCGCTGGCCGGCGCCAGCTCCGTGATGCGGCGGCCCAGCGCCACGATGGTTCGCATCAGCTCCGCCAGCTGCCCTTCGTCGGCGCGACGGGCCGTCTCCTCCTTCTGCAGATGCTCGAGCTTGGCCTGCTCACGCTTCAGCCGCTCGATCGGCTCGAGCTCGGTCCGCAGGGCGTCGAGCTGGTCGCGCGCCTTGAGGGCCTCCGCCATCTCCCGGTCGAGCCGCTCGCACTCCTGCTTGGCGACCGTCACCGCCTGCTCGGCCATCCGCCGGTCGCCGTCGAGCGAGTGGACGCGCTTCTCCTTCTCCACCCATTCCCGCCAGCGGGGCTGCTCGCGCGCGTCCCCTTGCTGCGCCCGCCCGCGGGCGGCCTGCGCCTCCGCGGCGGCCCGCCGCGCCTGCTCGAGCCGCGCGGCCGCGGCCCCGCGCTCGCGCTCGAGCGCCGCCGGCTCCGGCAGCCCCGCTTCCCGCCCGTGCAGCTCCGCGGCGAGGGCGTTCTTCTCCTCCCGGATCCGCTCCTGCGCGAGGCTGAGCTGCTCGTAGCGCAGCACGCGCGACAGGAACGCGGCGCGCTCCGGGCGGCTCAGCTTCGCCATCACCGCCAGGTCCTTCTGCCCCGTGAAGTAGGTGTTGAAAAACTCGTCGTGCGTCATCCCGAGCGCGCGCTCGAGCTTCGCCGTCACTTCCGTGAGCGAGTTCGCGACCAGTTGCCCGTCCTGGTACAGCTCGGCGTTGTGCAGCCCGCGGGCCACCTTGTACTCGTGCGCGCCGACCCCGAACTCCATCTCCACCCGCACGCTCGAGCGCGCCTTGGCGCGCAGGTTCCGGATCGACTCCTTGTCCCCGCGCGCGGCGGCGTTACCGTAGATCGACCAGGCGATCGCCTCCAGCAACGTCGTCTTCCCGGAGCCGTTCGGCCCGATGATGCCCGTGATGCCGGACCCGAACACCAGGTCGGTGTCGGCGTGCTGGCGAAAGTTCAGCAGCCGGAGCCGGTGCAGGCGCATCAGCCCGACCCTGCCGCCCGCTCCGCGGCTTCCCCACCGACCCGGTCCAGATACGCGACGCCCAGGCGCACGAATTCGTCGCGGTCGAGATCGGCGTCGAGCGGTCGCCGGCCCAGGAACTCGCGCAGCGTATCGGGGAGCGGATGGCGCCGGCCCGGCGCGCCCCCCCCGACCACTCGCTGCGGCTCCGGCCGCCGGACATCGAGATGGAAATTGAGCGCACGCGCCTTGTACTGGCGGATCGCCGGGTGGTCCAGATCTCGCGCGGTCCCCGCCGCCACGTCGTACACGATGAGGCGTACCACCTGATCGTCGATCGCCGGCTTGGAGCCCGCCACCCGCTGAGCGATCTGCTCGTCCAGCTGCCGCGCGGTCAACCCGGCGCCGTGGATGGGCGGCAGGTCGAGGTGCTTCCGAGCCGCCGCGACCGGACGGAAGCTCGTGCGCGCCCCCGGCACCTCCACCAGGAGGTAGCCTTTGCCGGGGACGTCGCGACTCGCCTCCTCGCGCACCTGGACCCAGGCCCGCGGGTTCACGTACTCCAGGCTCCCGGCGTACCAGGCGTTCGCCGCCACGTCGTGCAGCACGTGATATCCCCCGAGCGCCACGTAGTCCCACTGCGCGGCGGCGAGGTCGGGGCGCGTGAGACGGGCGCTCCCATAGTCGGAGACGCTCCACTCGGGATCGATGATGTCTTCCAGCACGCCGTGCAGCACCAGGATGTTGTGCGCGGCGCCGCGCTCCGGACGCAGCGCCGGCCGCTCCGCCTGCATCAGCGCCTGGTGCGGGACGGCCAGCACCGCGCAGTCGAGCTGCGGGAACGCGATGCGCCGAGCCTGATCCACGACCACGTGGACCCCGAGTGCCTCGTACAGCTTGAGGATCGTTCCGGTCTCGACCGAGCGCGGCGTGTCGTGATTCCCCGCGATCACGACGATCGGTGCGTCCGCCAGCCCGGCCCGCAGCCGGTGCAGCTGCTGGAACAGGAACAGGATCGCCGGATTGGTCGGCCGGACGGAATGAAAGACGTCGCCCGAGACCACGATCAGGTCGGGGCGTTGCACGAGCAGGTCGTCCACGGCGCGGCGGAACGCCTCGGCGACGTCCGCCTCCCGCTGATTCCCCCCCCGCGGCGTCTGCCGGTCGTACTGGCGGAAACCGAGGTGCAGGTCGGCGAGGTGGGCGAGCTTCACGCGATCAATAGGGCTCTTCCGAGATCGGATTGAGCGGCGGCACCGCCTCGCGGGCGGGTGCCGTCGCGGGCGCGACCCGCGCGCCCAGCATCCGGCGGAAATACGCCAGCGCATCGTCGGGGCGCGTGCGGCGCACCGCAGCGAGGGCGCGCCGCACGTCGTCCGGGCGCCGCTCGGCGATCAGGTCCTTCACCTGATTCGGCCGGATACGACGGTCGAGTCGCGCCAGCTGACGGACCACGGCTTCCTCGAAGGGCAGGTCCGCGGCGGGCGGAAAGCGCTCGACGCCGTCCCGCCCGCGCAGCACGGCGGGCCGCGGGAAGCGGACGAAGATCGGCTGGGTAAAATGGGGGTGGCGCACCATCAGCTCGCCGATCGGCAGCGTGGCGAGCTTGATCTTGACGGCCGGCGAGAGCACGTGGTAGCCCGGCGTGGCGAGCTCGTCGGCGTCCATGCGCCCGAACAGCGTCGTGCCCGCGTTCCCGACCACCCGCCGGTGCACCTGGGAGCGGAATTGCTCCGCCGCGAAGAGCACGAGGCCAAGGTAACGCCCCCGTTCCGAGATATCGAGCAACATCTTGCGCACGTACGTCTCCGGTCCGTCGCCGGGCGCGTACTTGTTGAGCTCGTCGACGAAGACGACGACGGCCTCGACGCCGAGATCGCGCCGCTCCAGGTGCTCGCGCAGCTTGGAAACGGCGCGCGCGAACACGAGATCCTGGCCGAGCGGATCGACGTTCGCGACGTCCACCACGTACACGGTGCGATCCTCGAACCGACCCCACGGGAGGTCGCTGGACGGACCGTCGTCGGTGACGAGGCCCTTGCAGCGCGTGGAGATGTTGGAGAGCCGATTCCGGACCTTGCGAATGGTGGCGATGTGATGCGTGCGCCACATGTCGCTCCGTCCCGACAGCTCGAGGCCGTCGAAGATCGCCCGGAACAGCCCGTTCAGGTCGGCGAACGTCTGCACCCGATGGCTGCCGCCGAAACCGTCGTCGAACTCCTTGTTGAGGACGCGATCGGACAAGAAGTCGATGAAGGCGTCCGCCTTGGCGTCGATGTCGTCGCGATTCAGCAGGACTTCGGCGAAATCGAGCACCTCCGAGAGCCCCCACACCAGTGGCTCGACGTCTCCCACCAAGTCGGGGTGAGTGCGCAACGTGTTCAGGTTCACGCCGTCGGCTTTGAAGGGCGCGTAGTAGCGCACCCGCTCAAACGGCTGGGGCGTGATGCCGAGGCGCTCGTAACGCCGCCGGTCGGCGTCGTCGAGCGCCCCCGGGCGATCGAGGAAGCACAGATCCGGGCCCTTCACGTTGAAGCACAGCGCGGCCACGCGGCCCTTGTGGGCCGGGAAGTGCTCGAAGATCGAGGCGAGCAGGAATTCGACCGCGCTCGTCTTGGTCGCGAGCCCCGACACGCCGGAGATGTTCAAGTGCGCGGCTTCGGGGCCGAGCAGGAAGTCGGCGTCCAGGTAGACGGGCGCCTCGAGGCCCGCCGCCGTGTAGAGGCCGACGGGAATCCCGCTCGGCTGCGCGCCCGTCACGTAGGCGTCCATGCGCAGCGCCTGCGCGACGTCCGCGTCGCTCGCGACATAGACGGCGCCGAGCGGCACGGGTTGCAGCGGCTCCTCGGGCTGCTGGCGCAGCACCGCCGCGGTCCACAGACGGATCTCCTGGCGGACGCTGGGGCTCTCGGCCGCCCGCGCCGGGTCGCCTTCGGCGGCCACGACGTCGTGCAGCGGCGTCGCCAGGTCGGAGTACGCGAAGCCGTCGGTCACCACGCCATACACGACACGCCCCGGCCCCTGATCCCCGACCCCTGGCCCCTCGACTTTCACGATCGCCCCGATGCCGATGGTCGTCTCGTTCGCGGTCCAGAAGTGAAATTGGTGCGGCGTGGCTGGTTTGAGCTCGGTGGCGACGACGCGCCCGAGGGGGGCGGGGGAACCGGGCTCGGCCTGGCGAATCACGATCCCGTCCTGGGGAGCCGGGAGCCGGGAGGCGCGATGACGTCGCGCGGGGTGCGGGATCTCAGATACGTCTCCACATCATGGATAGCGTAAAGTAAGCGGTCCCAGCGCGCATCGGGTGTGGACAGGGGCGACCGTTCGCGCAGGAGCCACGCCGACAGCGCGGAAGCCCGGGCGACGGTGACGGCGTCCGCATGAGCCTCGACGCGCACCAGGCCGTACAGTAGATCGTTGCCCTCCCAGGGCCACAGCCGGAGGTACCAGGAGTAAATCGCCCGCCGCGCTCCGCGCCTCTTCGGCTGGAACACGCTGGTGCGGTGTCCTGCGGGCAGGGTGAGCGCCCGCTCGAGCTCCGGGCCTTCGAAGTACTGCGCGCCGTGGCTCTTGATCACCCCGAGGGCGCGAGGGTGCGCCGAAAGCGCGGCCGAGTCGGACAGCACGCCGTCCACCACGAGCCACTCGTCCGGTCCGAGTGCGGCCAGGCATCGCTCGCCGAGCTCGCGCTCCTGCGCCAGGCGCGCCCGTTCCAGCTCCCGCCGCGCCGCCTGGATCGCCCGGCCGGGCTGCCCCACGTCCTCCTCGGCGAGCTCGAGCAGGTCGACGCCGGACGCCGCCAGCGCCCGGCGGAGCGGTTCCGCAAGCGATTCGAGCCGCGTGATGGCGAGCTCGCGGGACGCCTCGGCGGCGGTGCGGAGCCGCCGGTCCGGGCCGCGGCGGCGCACGGCCGCGGCCACGTAGCCGCGCACGATCGGCGTCACGCCGCCGTACCCCACGACGCGCCACTGCTCGATGCCGTCCAGGAACGCGACCGCACCGGGCGCGAGCGGGCGCGTGTCCGCGACGGCGTACGTCCGAAGCGCGACGTCCTCAACCCCGTCGGCGCCGGTAAACTCCTCGAGATCAGTGCGGCCGGCGCTCGCGTCGGGGACATAGGACGCGGGCACCGCGCCGGCCGCCAGGATCGCGTCGACCCAGGAACGGGGCACTGCTAGCGTGTCCGCAGCGCCCAGCCAAGGTACGTCACCGTAAGGTCATCGGTGAGCACCCGCCGGCCGGTCCCGTCTTCCGCTCGGGCGATCCCTTTCATCTCTTGCGCGACCATGCCGTTGCGCTGCAACCCATCCGTGAGCTCGTCCGGCGTGATGAAGCGCGCGAAGTCGTGGAACCCCTCCGGCATGGTATGGTGCACATACTCCTCGTCCCAGATCACCTGCAGGAACGCGGCGATGGTGCGGTTGTGCGTGAGGAACCCCAGCCCGCCGCCGGGCGCGAGCAGTTGCGCGATCCCCGCGAGCGTGCGGTCGCGGTCGTCCACGTGCTCGAGAACGTCCACAGCGAAGACCAGATCGAAGGGTTCAGGGAAGTTGCAAGACGCCAAGTTCTCAGCGGTTGCCAGGCGATAGTCGATAGAGAGTCCGGATCGCTTGGCGTGTTCACGCGCCACACCGAGGGATTTCTCCGATGGATCGACCCCCGTCACGACGGCGCCTTCCGCCGCCAGGGCTTCAGCGAGGATGCCGCCGCCGCACCCGATGTCGAGCGCCCGCTTGCCGCCAAACCCTCCGAAGACGCGGCGGAAGTACTCTACCCGCACCACGTTCAGCTCGTGCAGGCCGGCGAACGGCCCCACGCTGCTCCACCAGACATCGGGCGCGGCCTCGACCAGTCGCTCGACCTTGTCGGGCTCCGCCAGGCCGCCGACCCGCGGCAGTTGATCGCTCATGGTGAGACTCGTACCCCGATCACCAGCCCGTCGCGAATCGGCGCCACTGCCGAGACGACTCGGGGATCCGTTGCGGCGAGGCGGTTGAATGCCCGCACCCCCTCCGTCCCGGGAGAATGGTCCGCCTCGTCGACCACCGACCCGTGAAAGAACGCGTTGTCGCACAGCAGCAGGCCGCCGGCGCGCAGCAGCCGCACGCTCCAGTCGAAGTATTGCGCCAGCGGCTCCTTGTCGGCATCGACGAACACGGCGTCGAACCCCGGCGCCAGCGTGGGCACGACGGCGAGCGCGGCGCCCTCGATCAGCTCCACGCGGTCCCCGAGCCCGGCCTCCGCGTAGGAGCGCCGGGCGAGGGCGGCATGGCGGGGATCGCGCTCGATGGTCGTGAGGCGACCGTGGCGCGGCAGCGCCCGCGCGAGCCAGACGCCCGAGTATCCCGCCAGCGCGCCGATTTCGAGCACCCGAGTCGCTCCCACGGCGCGCAGCAGCACGTGCAGCAGTTTCCCTTCGTCAGGGGAGATGAGGATCGGCGGGAGCCCCAGCGCCACGTGCCGCTCCCTGATGGCGGTCAGAATCGCGTCTTCCGGGGCGAACAGCTCGGTGATGTATCGCTCGAGCCGCTCATCCACGATCAGGCGGTCGCCTCGACGTTCGGGAAGGGCGGGACGTCGAGGAACCAGAGTCCGACGAGGCGTGACTGCTTGTCGACCTCCACGAGCAGCCGGTCCGCGACGCGCACGACGGTCGCGGGACGGGTGCGTCCCACGCGGAGGTGGAACACCGATTCCTGCTGATTCTTCTCGACCGTGAGCGCCGTGTCCACCTCGACGGCCGCGACACCCGGCTGGGACTTCCGGCTGGGAAACGTGACGCTGCCCTCTTTGCTCGGCTCCGGGGTCGGCAGCATGTCCACGGTGCGGATGTCTTCGGGCCAGGTCACCACATCGACGCCGCGCAGGCACCCGCCCGCGACGTCGATCACGACGAAGGACCCGTCACGCCCTTCGAGATCCACGGTGCCGTTCAACCCGCTCGCCTTGCCGCCACCTTTGCAAGCGACGGAGAGGATGTCGGTCTCAGGGTCCCAGTGGTAGCTGACCTTGGGAAGCTTGCCGTCGAGCGGTTCGATGCGCGCCTCGAAGCTCATGCGAGCGACACCTTCCAGGGACCCGGGAGGGCGGATAATATAGGCCGCACTTTCGGGAGGGGCCAGGACGATGGAACGGCGCGAATTGCTGGCGGCTGGCGCCGCCGTCATTGCGGATTGGCGATTGCGGATTGCGGATTCCCCTCCGCCCCCCAATCCGCAATCCGCAATCCGCAATCCGCGATCGGTCCAGGAGCCCACCCTGGCTCCGGAGGTCTTCACCCGTCGCATCGAGCGCGCGCAGGCCGAGCTCAAGAGCCGCAAGCTCGATTTCCTCATCGCCACGCCGAGCACCAACTACGAGTACTTCACCGGCTACAACCCCGGCCGCAGCGAGCGCCTGATCGCCGTCGTCATCCCGGCCACCGGCAAGACGGTCGTGGTGTGTCCCGCATTCGAGGTGGAGCGCATCAAGCAACACGGCGCCATCGCGGATGCGCGAGGCTGGGAGGAGCAGGCGAACCCGTACAAGCTGGTCAACAGCGTGGTGCGGGAGCTGAAGCCGCGCGGCAATGGCGTGATCGCGCTCGAGGCCAGCACGAGTTACGACGTGTCGCTGGCGCTGGCGGACCAGCTGTCGGGCTGGAAGTTCGTGAACGGCGCGCCGGTGACCGAGCGCCTGCGGATCATCAAAGCCCCCGAGGAAGTCGCCCTGATCCGTCGCGCCATCACGATCACCGAGGCGGCGATCGCCGCGACGTTCGCGCAGCTCGCCGCCGGGCAGAGCGAGCGCGACGTGGCGCAACTCCTGTCTCGCGAGATGCAGCAGCGCGGCGCGCCGGGCGGCGGGCTGGTGCAGTTCGGACCGTCGAGCGCGCTGCCCCACGGCGGGCCGGCCGGCCCCACGCTCGAGCGGGAGACCGTCGTGCTGATCGATTGTGGCTGTCGCGTCACCGGGTACGAGTCCGACATCACCCGCACCATCTGGTTCGGGGACAGCCCGTCCGACGAGTTCAAGAAGGTCTTCAATCTGGTGCACGACGCCCAAACCGCCGCGATCGAGCTCGGGCGGCCGCTGTACACGCCGTGTCAGGAGATGGACCGCGCCGCCCGCAAGGTGATCGCGGATGGCGGGTATGGTCCCTCCTTCACGCACCGGCTGGGACACGGCCTGGGCATGGATGGCCACGAAGTGCCGTACCTGGTGGAGGGCAACGACACACGCCTCGAGCCGGGGATGGTGTTCACGATCGAGCCGGGGATCTACCAGCTCGGCCATTTCGGGGTGCGGATCGAGGACGATTGCCTCATGACCGACAAGGGCGTCGAGGTGCTGTCGCACCGCACGCCGAAGCTCTAGTCGGCGAGCTTCGTCGCGAACCCGATGATCCGATCCAGTGCCTTCGCGATGTCCTCCGTCGCCGCCGCGTAGCTCAAGCGCGCCCACCGATCGTCCCCGAACGCCGCGCCCGGGACGAGCGCGACGCCCGTCGACGTGATCAGCCGCGTGCAGAACTCCGTGCCACTGATGCCGCCGAACGAATCCACCCGGAAAAAGAAGTAGAACGCGCCCAGCGGGTCCACGAACTCGACGCCCGGGAGGTCCTGGCGGAACCGGCCGACGACGAGCTCGCGCCGCTTGCGGAACTCCGCCACCATGCGCGCCACGTCCTGCTCCACGCGCTCGTCCCCCAGCGCGGCCGCCGCGGCCCACTGCGCCGGGTGGTTCGCGCCGGTGGTCGTATGTGACTGCAGCGCGGCCATCGCCTTGGCCACCTTCGGCGGCGCGAGCGCGATGCCGATCCGCCACCCCGTCATCGCGTACGCTTTGCTGACCCCGTAGATGATCACCACCCGCTCGAGCAGGTCGTCCGGCAGGTCGAGGAAGGACGGCGCCGGGCCCGGCCCATAGTGGATCCGGCGGTAGATCTCGTCCGCGATCACCCACGCCTTGTGATCGCGCGCCCATTGGGCGATCGCCTTGAGCTCGGCGAGGGTGTACACCGAGCCCGTGGGGTTGCAGGGCGAGCAGAGGATCAGCCCCTGCGCGCCCGGCACCACGCGCTGCAGGTCTCGCACACTCAGCTTGAGCCCCCACTCCGGATCGCCCGGCACCAGCACCGGCCGCGCGCGCGTCAGGTGAACGATCTGCGGATACGACACCCAGGCGGGCGCCGGAATCGCGACGACGTCGCCGGGACCGAACACGCTAAAGCAGACGTTGAAGAGCGATTGCTTCGAGCCGTTCGAGATGACGATGTGGTCGGCGTTCACCGGACGGCCGCCCGAGAGCAGCGATAACTGCGTCGCCGCGGCCGCCCGGAGCTCGAGAATCCCCTCGTTCGCCGCGTAGTGGGTCTTGCCGTCGCGGATCGCGCGCACCCCGGCGTCCGCGGCGATCGGCGGCGTGGGGAAGTCGGGCTCCCCCGCCCCCAGGTCGATCACGTCCTCCCCCGCCGCCTTGCGCCGCTTGGCTTCCTGCGAGATCGCGATGGTGGCGGACGTCTCGAGGTGGTGCAGGTTCGGGGATAGGCCGAATAGCGAGCCTTGGGTCGTCATGGGCGACTGACTCCGCTGCGTTTTCACGATGACGTTGCCTTTCGGTTGCCCGGAAGGTACCATGTTCGCGCCCTTTGACAACCGAGGATCGTGTGACGCTGGACGAAGCGAAGGCCGCGCTGCAGCGCGGCCGCCACCTGGTGCTGGTCCTGCCACCGGACGTGGAGCAGGCGACCGTGGTGTGGGAGCTGGTGAGCGCACCGGCCGTGATCGTGTGCGGGGATCACGGGTCCGCGGCGGAGTGGGCGGCGGCGGCGCCCGCGGGCGTACGCGTCCACGCCGTCACCGGGCTGTCCCGAGCCACACGCATCCTCAAAGAGGGGGCCGTCCCACTGCTCGCCGGTGCCGTGCAGGACCTCGCGGCGCTGCTCACCCGCTCCGCCCTCAAGCTGGGCGCCCTCTCCACCGTCGTCGTCGCGTGGCCCGAGGCCCTCGTGTCGGGCGAGCACGCGGCCGCGCTCGACGCGCTGCTCGCGGAAGCGCACGAGGCGCGCCGCATCGTGCTGAGCTGGAATCCCGCGGCGCTCGGCGACTTCCTCGAGCGCCACGCCCGCCGGGCTCTGATCGTGGGCGCCACGCCCGTGGACGGCAGTGGTGGCTCGCTCGGTCCCGTGGGGCCGGCGCGCTACGCGGTCGTTCCGCAGTTCCGCCGGCACGCCGCCGGGCGCGCCGTCCTCGAGGCGCTCGATGCCCAGCGCCCGTTCATCTGGGACGGCGGACTGCTCGACGCGACGTCGGTCACGCCTCCCCCCGACGCCGTCCTGTGCACCCGGCTGCCTAGCCGCGAGCAGTTCACGGCCCTCGCCCGGCTCGGCGAACCGGTGCTGCTCGTCACGGCGGCGCAGCTACCGTACCTCCGCTCCGTCGCAGGGCCGCTCGTGGCCGTGCCGCTGCCTTCCCCGGCGGACCGGGCGCGCGACCGGATCGAGGCGCTCGGCGCAGAGATCGAGCGGCTCGTGGCCGACGGCGCCGTCGACGCCGAGCTCGCGCTGCTGAGCCCGCTGTTCGAGCGCTTCGACCCGGCGGAGGTAGCGGCGGCGCTGTTCGCCATCAGCCGTCAGCCAACTGCCGTCAGTCAGCCGGCTGTCTCGCCGACTGCCACTTGGACGAGGGTGTTCGTGAACGTGGGGAAGAAGGATCGCATCGCGGCGAAGGACCTGGTGGGGGCGCTGATCCGGGAGGTCGGGCTCGAGAAGAATCACATGGGCCGGATCGATGTGCGCGACACCTTCACCCTGGTCGAGGTCGCGCCCGCCGTCGCGGAAAAAGTCGTGCGCGGCCTCACCGGCGTCACGATCAGAGGACGCCGGGCGCAGGCGCGGCTCGATCGGCAGGTCTAAACGCCGACGGGCCGCCCAGCGGGGCGGCCCGTGATCAGCACAACCGCCTGCGGTTTACTTCTTGTTATTGACCGCCATCTTCAGCTGCTTGCCCGCCCGAAACGCCGGGGCGATTGAGGCCTTGATCTGGATCACGCTGCCGGTCTTGGGATTGCGGCCCATCCGAGCGGCGCGCTTGCGCGCTTCGAAATTCCCGAATCCCGTGATCTGCACCTTGGCGCCCTTCTTCAGCTCAGCGGCGATGATGCCCTTGTCGTCGAACAGGGCTTCGATCGTCCGGCTCGCGTCGGCCTTGGACATCTTCGTCCGCATGGCCAGCGCACCGGTCAGCTCGGCTTTGTTCACGGTATCTCCTTGTGAGGGTTTAGGGCCGGAGAGGCCTGGAATTCCGCCCCTTTTCACACGGGGCGCCGGAAAAGCCGCATAAAACCACCACAATATGGGGGTATCCCCGGAAAATCCGCAAGATAGCTGCGTTTCCTTGACCCGGGTCCCCCGAGCGACTACCCTTCCACGCCGTTTCCAGACGCCTTGTCCCCACGGCGGCCGTTCACCCCAGGGTTCAAGAATGCAACACGGCACCCGCCGCGGTCGCATCGAAGTGATCGCCGGCGTGATGTTCTCAGGCAAAAGCGAGGAGCTGATCCGGCGGGTACGGCGCGCGGTCATCGCCAAGAAGCGCGTCCAGGTGTTCAAGTCCCACTTGGACGCGCGGTACGCCGGGCTGTATTCGATCAGCACCCACGACGGCGGCATCGTGGAGGCCGAGCCAGTCGACTCCTCCGAAGAGATCATGACCCGCCGCCGGCCCGAGACGGAGGTGCTCGCGGTGGACGAGGTGCAGTTCCTGGACGACGGCATCGTGAGCGTGGCCAACACGCTCGCCGACCAGGGGGTGCGGATCGTGCTCGCCGGCATCGACATGGATTTCCGGGGCCTCCCCTTCGGCCCCATGCCGGCGCTGCTCGCCATCGCGGAGATCGTCGACAAGCTCCAGGCGATCTGCGTGGTGTGCGGGGAGCCGGCGAGCCGCAACCAGCGCCTCGTCAACGGCCGCCCCGCCCTGTGGGACAGTCCCACGATCATGGTCGGGGGACGGGAGTCGTACGAGGCGCGGTGCCGGCACTGTCACACAGTCCCGAGGGCGGATGAGGACCAGACGGCGCTTCTGTAATTGCGGATTGCGGATTGCGGATTGCGGATTGAACTGCCCGGCCGCACCCAATCCGCAATCCGCAATCGCAAATCCGCAATGTTAAACGTCGCTCTCACGGGCAACATCGCCGCCGGCAAGTCGACCGTCGTCGAGCTGTTCCGCGGCTGGGGCGCGACGATCATCGACGCCGACGAGCTGGCGCGACAGGCGCAGGCGCCGGGCGGCGAGGTGCTCGCCGCAATCGCGCAGCGCTTCGGGTCCGACGTGCTCGCACCAGACGGCTCGCTCGACCGCGCGGCGCTGCGGTCCAAGGTCATGGGCGACCAGGCCGCGCTCGACGCCCTCAACGCCATCGTCCACCCGGCGGTCCGCCGGCGCCGCGACGATCTGGCGCACGAAGCGCGCGAGCGGGGCGACGTGCTGGTGGTGAACGACATCCCGCTCTTGTTCGAAGTGCTCGATCCCGGGCAGTTCGATGTCGTCGTGCTGGTGGACGCCGGCGTCGCCCTGCGGCGCACGCGGTTGCGTGCGATGCGGGGACTGTCGAACGAAGAGGCCGACCGGATGATCGCCGCGCAGATGCCGGCGGAGCGCAAGCGCCCGCGCAGCGACTTCGTGCTCGACAACGACGGGTCGGTACCGCAGCTGGAGCGCGCCGCGCGCGACGTGTTCGAGGCGCTGCGCCGCCGGGCCGCCCGCGCGTCGCTCGGTCGACCCGCTCACTCGCTGCTGGTGGCGGCGGCCGACGGCGAGGGCACAGGTGCGGCCTCCCTGCCCTCGGCCCTGAACGCCATCGTGAGCCGCTACTCGGACGCCGGATTGGCGGTGCGTCGGGCTACGGGCGCGAGCGCGGTGGAGAAGGCGTTGGCGGCCACCGCCCCGCCACCCGACGCGATCGTCGCCACGGTCGGGGCGGCGGCGACGGTCGAGCGGGCGTGGGAGCGCGCCGGCCGGCCGGGGATCCTGGTCCTGCTGAGTGATGACCCCGACCCGGTGGCGGTGCGACTCGACTTGCGCCCCTGGGGCGCCGAGCGGCTCCGGCTGATCGAGCCCGGTGCCCACGGCGCGGCGCCGCGACCGGATCTGTTTCCGTCGGCCAACCCATTGGGTTGACAGGAGTTTGGTGCCCCGGTAACCTTCGCCGCGACGTTGGAGAGGCCTCGAGCGAGAGCGAACCCCGCATGTCGAAAACGCCGCCGGACCTGCGCTACACGGAAGAGCACGAGTACGTCAAGGAGACCGACGACAAGTCCGTCGTGCAGGTCGGGATCACCGATTACGCACAGGGCGAGTTGGGTGACGTCGTTTACGTCGACCTGCCCAAGGTCGGTGCGACGTTCGCGCGCATGGATGCATTCGGCACGATCGAAGCGGTGAAGGCGGTCTCGGAGCTCTTTTCCCCGCTCGCCGGCACGGTGACCGAGGTCAACACGGCGCTCGAGAGCGACCCTGCCCTCGTAAACCGCGACCCCTACGGCGAGGGCTGGATGATCAGACTCCGCATCAAGAGTCCGAAGGAGCTCGACGACCTGCTGGGGAGCGAGGAGTACACGAAGCATATTGGCGAATAGCCCCTCCATCATGCCCACGCCGCGCGCCTCTCTCCTCCCCGCCGACCGGTTCGTGGCGCGGCACATCGGGCCGAGCCCCGATGAGACCCGGGCGATGCTCCAGCTGGTCGGCGCCGCGTCGCTGGACGAGTTCATCGACACGGTCGTGCCCGCGGACATCCGGCTGGCCCGACCGCTGGCGCTCCCGCCCGGACGGACCGAGCGCGAAGTGCTGCAGGCGTTGCGCGGCCTCGCGGCGCAGAACCAGCTGTTCCACTCCTACATCGGGATGGGCTACTACCACACCTTCACGCCTCAGGTGATCCAGCGGAACATCGTGGAGAACCCCGGCTGGTACACGGCGTACACGCCGTATCAGCCGGAGATCGCTCAAGGACGTCTGGAGGCGCTGCTCAACTTCCAGACGATGGTCGCCGACCTCACCGCCCTCCCGATCACCAACGCCTCCCTGCTCGACGAGGCGACCGCCGCGGCCGAGGCCATGCATCTGACCGAAGCCGTGGCGCGGCCCCTCGCGGGCGTGACCCCGGTGTTCATGATCGCGGACGGGTGCCATCCTCAGACGATCGCCGTGGTCCGCACGCGGGCGGAGGCACGCGGCGTCCAAACGGTCGTCGCCGATCCCAGCGGCTTCGAGTTTCGGACCGGCGTGATCGGAGCGCTGCTGCAGTACCCGACGACCGCCGGCAAGATCGAGGACTACCGCGCGGTGTGCGAGCGGGCGCACGCCGTCGGAGCGCTCGTGACGGTGGCGACGGATCTGCTCGCGCTCACGCTGCTCCAGCCTCCCGGCGAGTGGGGTGCCGACATCGCGGTCGGGAACTCGCAGCGCTTCGGCGTGCCGATGGGGTACGGCGGCCCGCACGCGGCGTTCTTCGCCACGCGCGAGGAGCACAGGCGGTACGTCCCCGGGCGCATCATCGGTGTGTCGCGCGACGTCGGCGGACGGCCGGCGCTGCGCATGGCGCTGCAGACGCGCGAGCAGCACATCCGCCGCGAGAAGGCGACGAGCAACATCTGCACCGCGCAGGTGCTGCTCGCCGTCATGGCGAGCATGTACGCGGTGTACCACGGCCCCGAGGGACTGCGCCGCATCGCCGAGCGGGTCCACACGCTCACCGTGCTGCTCGCGAACGCGCTGGGGCGACTGGGTTACCGGGTGCTGCATTCGACCTTCTTCGACACCCTGTGCATCGAGGTCGAGTCCTGGGCCATGCCGCGGCTGATCGACGCGGCCCGCGCCCGCCGCATCAACCTGCGGACCATCTCGCCGACCCGCATCGGCGTGTCGCTCGACGAGGCCACCACGCTCGGCGACCTCGCGGACCTGGTCGCGGCGTTCTCGCTCAACGAGGTCCTGCCCTTCATGGTGGAGGATCTCGGGGCCAAGGCGGACACCGCTATCCCCGACGCGCTGCGGCGCAGCTCGCCCTACCTCACGCACCCCGTCTTCCACCGCTATCGCTCGGAAACGGAGATGCTGCGCTACATCAAGCGACTCGAGGCACGCGACCTGTCACTCACGACGTCGATGATCCCGTTGGGCTCGTGCACCATGAAGCTCAACGCCACCACCGAGATGGTGCCGCTCTCCTGGCGGGAGTTCAACCGGCTGCACCCCTTCGCGCCGCGCGAGCAAGCGACCGGCTATCGCACGTTGTTCCGGCAGCTCGAGGACATGCTCGCCGAGATCACCGGCTTCGCCCATGTCTCGCTGCAGCCCAACGCCGGATCACAAGGCGAGTTCACCGGGCTGCTCGTGATCCGCGCGTACCACCGCTCGCGGGGTGAAGCCCACCGCACTACCTGTCTCATCCCGACCTCCGCGCACGGCACCAACCCCGCGAGTGCCGTCATGGCAGGGCTGACCGTGGTGCCGGTCCAGACGGATGCGCGCGGCACGATCGATCTCGCGGACCTGCGCGCCAAGGCGGCCCAACACCGGAGCACGCTCGGCGCGCTCATGGTCACCTACCCGTCCACCACCGGCATTTTCGAAGAGTCGATCCGGCAGGTCTGCGAGATCGTGCACGCGCACGGCGGTCAGGTGTACATGGACGGCGCCAATATGAACGCCCAGGTCGGCCTCTGCCGCCCGGCCGACATCGGCGCCGACGTGTGCCACCTGAACCTCCACAAGACGTTCTGCATCCCGCACGGTGGCGGCGGGCCCGGAATGGGGCCGATCTGCGTCGCCCCCCACCTCGGGCCGTTCCTGCCCGATCACCCCGTCGTACCGCTGCGTCGGGAGCAGCCGTGCGGCACCGTGTCGGCCGCTCCCTGGGGGAGCGCCTGGATCCTCCCGATCTCCTGGGCCTACATCGCCCTCATGGGACGCGAGGGGCTCGTCGAGGCCACCAAGATGGCGATCCTCAACGCCAACTACATGGCCCGGCGGCTGGCGCCGCATTACGGAGTGCTCTACACGGGAGCCAACGGTCGCGTCGCCCACGAGTGCATCATCGACACGCGTCCCTTCAAGCAGTCGGCGGGGATCGAGGTCGAGGACATCGCGAAGCGCATCATCGATTATGGCTTTCACCCGCCGACGGTCTCGTTTCCCGTCGCCGGCACGCTGATGATCGAGCCGACCGAAAGCGAATCCAAGGAGGAGCTCGACCGCTTCTGCGACGCCCTCATCGCGATCCGCGAAGAGATCCGGGAGATCGAGCAGGGGACGCAGCCCCGCGGCAACAACGTCCTCACGAATGCGCCACACACGCTGGAGGACGTGATCGCCGACGCGTGGGATCGGCCCTACTCGCGCGAGCGCGCGGCCTTCCCCGCCGTCTGGACCCGCCAGCGCAAGGTGTGGCCGTCGGTGGGCCGCGTGGACGGCGCCTACGGGGACCGAAACCTGGTCTGCGTCTGCCCGCCGGTGGAAGCGTATGCGCTGGCGGCAGATTGAAACGACCGGCCTCTCCGGCGCCGAGAACATGGCGTTGGACCAGACGTTACTCGACGAGGCGGAGCGCACCGGTCAGGCGTTCTGGCGACTGTACCGCTTCGAGCCGAGCTGCATCTCGTTCGGACGCAACGAGCCCGCTCGGGAGCGCTACGACCCGGACGCCATCGCGCAGCTCGGGTGCGACGTGGTCCGCCGGCCGACCGGTGGCCGGGCGGTGTGGCACGAGCACGAGGTGACGTACGCCGTGGCGGCGCCGGTGCAGGCCTTCGGCTCCCTGCGCGACAGCTACCGCGCGATTCACGAACGGCTGGCAGCCGCGTTGCAGGCGTTGGGAGCGGACGCCAAGCTGGCACCCGACCGCCCTCCACCGCCCGCCGCGGCCCGCCATCAGTCCCATGCATGTTTCGCCGCGCCTGCCGGGGGCGAAGTGCTCGTCCAAGGCCGCAAGGTGATCGGCTCGGCACAGGTCCGCCAAGGGAAGGCTCTGCTGCAGCACGGCTCGATCCTGCTCGCCGGATCGCAGGACGTCATTCGAGCCGTCAGCCGTCAGCCGTCAGCCGCCAGCGGGGAAATGACGCTCACCGCCGCGCTCGGCCGGAGGATCACCTTCGAGGAAGTGGCCGAAGCGATCGCCGCGACGTGGGACGATACCCTGCCCTCGACCGCCCTCGATCGCCCTCGACCGCCCTTGACCGACCGACCGCCGTCGATCGCCCGCTTCACCGACCCCGCCTGGACCTGGCGCCGCTAGGCCGGCGATAGAATGTTAGGCGCGATGCCGACCGTCCGACCGCGACCGTCAGGGAGTCCTTTAGGGTCCGCGACCTCGTTCGTCCTGACCGCCCTCGCCGCAGCCGTGCTGGTCTCGATCACGGCGTGCGAGCGCCGCCGCGGCTGCGCCGGCGATTACTGCGGCACGCTGGTCTTCGCCGCGGCGGGCGAGCCCGACATCCTGCTCCCGGCGGTGACCCAGCAGCAGTACGCCCAGGACATCACGGGGCAGCTCTTCCTGAAGCTCGCGGACCTGGGCCTCTCGGGGAACACCGTGGGCGACGAAGACTTTCAGCCCCAGTTGGCGCAGCGGTGGGAGTGGGACGACCCCCTCACGCTCGTGTTCCACCTCGATCCGCGCGCGCACTGGCAGGACGGACGGTCCGTCACCGCCGCGGACGTCGCGTTCACGTTCGACATCTACACCGACCCGCTCGTGAACTCGCCGTACCGCTCGTCGCTACGCACCATCAGCGCCGTCACCACGCGGGACTCGGTCACCGCGGTGTTCCGGTTTCACGCGCGCTATCCCGAGATGTTCTACGATGCGGTCTATCACATGCTCATCGTGCCGGCGCATCTGCTGCGCCCGGTACCGCGCTCGCAGTGGCGCAGCGCCGCGTTGGGGCGCGCGCCGGTGGGCGACGGTCCGTACCGCTTCGTAGGATGGAAGGCGGGCGAGAGCGTCGAGCTCGCCGCGGATTCGACCTTCTTCTTGGGACGCCCCCACATCCGCCGTCTGATCTGGCGCTTCACCCCCGACCTCCAGGTCGCCATCACGCAGGCGATCGCGGGCGACGCTGACGCGGTGGAGGTGCTGGGCCCGCCCGACAACGTGAAACGCGCCCGGGCCGCGCCCAACCTCGCGCTGTACCCCTACCACGGCGCGGTATACGGCTTCCTCGCGTTCAACTTGTCCACCAACGGCGACACGGCGAAGCCGCACCCCCTGTTCGGGGACCGGCTGCTGCGGCGCGCGCTCGCGATGGCGGTGAACCGTGAAGCGTTGCGCCAGAGCGTGTGGGGCGACCTCGCGCAGGTCCCGCCCGGCCCGCTCGCCCGCATCTGGTCGATCTGGGACCCCGAGACGCGCGACCTGCCGTACGACACGACGCAGGCCGCTCGATTGCTCACGCGACTCGGCTGGCGTGATTCGAACGGCGACGGGATCCGGGACCGGGACGGTCAACCGCTGGCGTTCCGCCTCCTGGTGCCCACGACGAGCCACCTGCGGGGACAGTACGCCCGACTGCTGCAAGAGCAGTTCCGTCGCATCGGCGCGGACGTGCAGTTGGACGAAGTCGAGTTCAGCGTGTTCGACCAGCGGACGCAGGCGGGCCGGTTCGACGCGGCCGTGATCGCCCGGGGGACCGATCCCACGCCGTCGTCGTCCATCGCTCAGGTGTGGACGGCCGCCGGACGCTCCAACGCCGGCCGCTACGCCAACCCCGTGTTCGACCGGCTGGTGGACGAGGCGACCGCGGCGCCGCGGCACGACGCGGCGAAGCGTCTGTGGCGCCGCGCGGTCGAGACGCTGAACCAGGACGCCCCGGCGATCTTCCTGTACGCAACGGACAATGTGGCCGCGGTGAATCGCCGGGTGACGGACGTCGTCATCCGGCCGGACGCCTACTGGGCGCTGGTGCGCACCTGGCGCATCCCCGCCGACCAGCTGACCGATCGAGACCGCGCGGAGCGCTAAGTGACGGCGTGGCTCGTGCGGCGTCTCGCCGCCGCGATCGCCATCGTCTTTGCGGTCGTCACCATCACCTTCGTGCTCATCCACCTGGCGCCGGGGACGCCGTTCGCCGCGGACGACCAGCGCCAGGTCGATCCAGAGGTGATCGCTCGGCTGCGGCGGCAGTTCGGCCTCGATCAGCCGCTGCCGGTGCAGTACGTGTTGTATCTCCGCAACCTGCTGCATGGCGAGCTGGGACAATCGTTCTCCCAGCATCGCCCCGTTGCCGCGGCGATCGCCGACGCCATTCCCCCGACCCTGACCCTGGCGGGGACCGCGCTCGTCATCGACTTCGCCCTCGGCCTCGCGCTCGGCCTGTACCAGGCCGTACGGGCGCGGCGCTTCGGGGACATCGCGCTCGGCAACGTCGCCCTGTTCTTCAATTCGATGCCGACCTTCTGGCTCGGGCTGATCCTGCTGCTCGTGTTCGGGCAGTGGCTGCACGTCTTTCCGGTCGGCGGCATGCGCGACCCGGTGCTGTGCCCGAGCGTCACGAGCGCGCGTTGCCTCGGCGATCTGCTGTGGCATCTCACCCTGCCGGCGCTGACGCTCGGGCTGGTCGGCGCCGCCGCGACGGCGCGCTACCAGCGGGCCGCGATGCTCGAGGTCGCGGGCCAGGACTACGTGCGCACCGCGCGCGCCAAAGGGCTGCGCGAGCGTCGCGTCCTGCTGGTGCACGCGCTCCGCAACGCCCTGCTCCCGATCATCACCCTGTTCGGCCTCGCCTTCCCGTTCCTGCTCACCGGCGCCGTGCTCGTGGAGCGGGTGTTCGCCTGGCCCGGCATGGGCCGCTTGTCGGTCACGGCGATCTTTCAGCGCGATTACCCTCTCGTCACCGGGGCGGCGCTCGTGGCCAGCGGGGTCGTGGTCCTGGGCAGCCTGGTGGCGGACGTGCTGTACGCCGTCGCGGATCCCCGCATCCGCGGGCGCGGCGCGGGGCCGTGACCGTCTGGACGTGGCTCGCGCTCGCGAGCGCGGTCGCCGTGGCGCTGGTCGCGGCGGCCGAGGTGCGGCGCCGCGCCGCGACGCGGGCCGCGGGGCGGCGCTTTCTCCGCCACCCCACGGCCACGGCCGGCGTGTTCATCCTCGCGTTCTTCGTCACGACTGCGCTCGCCGCGCCGCTGGTCGCGCCCTACGACCCGGCCGGGCAGCTCGACCCGGTGCACCTGCAGAACCAGCCTCCCTCAACCCGCTTCCCGCTCGGCACCGACGTCTACAGCCGGGACGTGTGGAGCCGCCTCGTGTACGGCGCGCGCCTGTCGCTCGGCATCGGCACGATCGCGATGCTCGTCGCGGTGACGGTCGGCGCGGGCGTGGGTGCGGCCGCCGGGTATTTCCGTCGCGGCATCGACGCGGTTCTCATGCGGAGCGTCGACGTGGGACTGGCGATGCCGCGTATGTTCGTGCTGCTCATGGCCGTGGCGCTGTGGGAGCGCCTGCCGCTCGCGGTGCTGGTGTTGCTCATCGGGCTCACGGGCTGGTTCGGCACGAGCCGGCTGGTACGCGCCGACGTCCTCAGCCTGCGGGAGCGGGAGTTCGTCGCCGCGGCCCGGGCCGTGGGCGCGGGACCGACGCGCGTGATTTTCCGCCACGTTCTCCCCAATGCCGCGGCCCCGATCATCGTGTCCGCGGCGTTCGGCATCGGCAACGTGATCCTGCTCGAGGCGGGGCTCTCCTACCTCGGGCTCGGCGTGCCCTCGCCGCTCCCCAGCTGGGGAAGCATCATCTACGACGGCCAGCCGTACATCGCCACCGCGCCCTGGACGTCGGGGTTCCCCGGGCTCGCCATCGCGCTCGTCGTCCTGGCGCTCAACGCCGTGGGTGACGGGCTGCGCGATGCCCTCGACCCGCGCAAGGAGGCGACGTGACGGAGCCGCTGCTCCGCGTGCGCGACCTGAAGACGTACTTCGTGACCGAGCAGGGCAGCGGCACGGCCCGCGCGGTCGACGGCGTCTCGTTCGACGTGTACCCCGGGGAGACGCTCGGCGTCGTGGGCGAGTCCGGCTGCGGCAAGACCGTCACGTCGCTCTCCATCCTCCGCCTCATCCCCGAGCCCCCCGGCCACATCCGCCCCGGCAGCTTCATCGAGTTCGAGGGACGCAACCTCCTGACCCTGGCCCCCAAAGAGCTGCGCGCGGTCCGCGGCAACCGGATCGCGATGATTTTCCAGGAGCCGATGACGTCGCTCAACCCGGTCTTCACCGTAGGGCACCAAATCGCCGAAGCGGCGATCGTCCATCAGAGCCTGTCGCGTCGGGCCGCCCGGGCCCGCGCCATCGAGATGTTGACGCTCGTCGGCATCCCCGATCCGGGAGAGCGGGTGGACCACTACCCGCACCAGATGAGCGGGGGGATGCGGCAGCGCGTGATGATCGCCATGGCGCTCATTTGCCACCCCCAGCTCCTCATCGCCGACGAGCCGACGACCGCTCTCGACGTGACGATCCAGGCCCAGATCCTGGAGCTGCTCGACCGGCTCCAGCGAGAGCTCGGCATGGCGGTCATGCTGATCACCCACGATCTGGGGGTCGTGGCCGGCTCGGCCGACCGCGTCGTCGTCATGTACGCCGGACAGGTGGTGGAGCAGGCGTCGACCGGTGAGCTGTTCGCGCGTCCGCTGCACCCCTACACCGAAGGCCTGCTCGCGTCGGTGCCCCGGCTCGACACGCGCGTCAGCCAGGTCCGCGGGCGCCTGCACAGCATCCCCGGCCAAGTGCCGGCCGCGACCTCCTGGCCGGCGGGGTGCCGCTTCCATCCCCGGTGCCCGTACGCGTGGGACCGGTGTGCCGTCGAAGAGCCGCCGCTGCTCGACAGCGCCGGGGCAGAGGCAGGCACCCATACCGTCCGTTGCTGGCTGCTCACCGAGCCGGAGCGCCGCGAGCGTCATCCGTGACACCAGCTCCGCTCGTCCAGGTCGACGGCCTCGTGAAGCGCTTCCCCGGCGAGCGGGGGCTGTTCGGGTTGGGGCGCGCCCGTCGCACGGTGCGTGCCGTGGACGGGGTATCGTTTGCGATCGCGGCGGGGCAGACCCTCGGCCTCGTGGGCGAGTCGGGGTGCGGGAAGTCGACGGTGGGGCGCACGATCCTGCGGCTGATCGAGCCGGACGCGGGGCGGGTCACGTTGGGGGGGGCGGACGTCGTCGCCCTCGGCGGGCGCGAGCTGCGAGCCCTGCGGCGCCGCATGCAGATCGTGTTCCAGGATCCCTACGGCTCGCTCAACCCCCGTATGACCGTGCAGCAGACCCTCGCCGAGCCCCTCGCCATCCACCGGCTCGCGACCGGGCTCGAGGCCAAGCGGCGGGTCGCCGCACTGCTCGATGAGGTGGGACTCGACCCGGCGTTCGCCGCGGCCTACCCCCACGAGCTCTCCGGCGGGCAACGGCAGCGCGTCGGAATCGCCCGGGCGCTCTCGGTCGAGCCGCAGTTCCTCGTGCTGGACGAGCCGGTGAGTGCGCTCGACGTGTCAGTGCAGGCCCAGGTGCTGAACCTGCTCGCCGACCTGCAGCGCAAGCGCCGGCTGACTTACCTCTTCATTGCGCATGACCTGGCCGTGGTGAAGCACATCGCGGACGATGTTGCCGTGATGTACCTGGGCAAGATCGTCGAGCGCGCGCCCGCGACCGGTTTGTACGCGGGGCCGCGGCACCCCTATACGACGTCGTTGCTGTCGGCCGTTCCGGTCCCCGACCCCAAAGCGCAGCGACAGCGCATCGTGTTGCAGGGAGAGGTGCCGTCGCCCGCATCCCCGCCGGCGGGGTGCCCGTTCCACCCGCGCTGCCCACACCCCAGGAAGAATGAGCGCTGTCGCACCGAGCCGCCGGCACTGCGCGAAGTGGCGACTGGACAATTCGCCGCGTGCCACTTCGCGGAGCAGCCGATGTGATCAGCCACCGTGCGCGATCCTGGGCGCGGCGCGCAGCCCCTGCACCTCGCCCACGAGCGCCAGTACGTAACCCGCCGTGAACACCCAGCCGCCGTACGCCAGTGCCCCCGCGCGCAGCGTCTCGATGAAGTAGGCGATCAGCGGCACGCCCCCGGCGATCAGCAGCAGCAAGGGCAACCGCTCGGCCTTGGTCCCTCGTCCCTGTCCCCAGTACAGCAACCCGCCGGTGATGACGAGCGCCGCGAGCACCGGGCCCACCGCGGGCCAATCCGCGCGTCCCGCCGCGGCGGTCGCGAGGTAGGCCCCGACGAGCACGAAATACACCATCCGCAGCGCGCCGTGCAGTGCTTGCCCGAGTCGCTGATGGAACCGCGCGAGGGGCGGGACGAAGGTGTGCAACGCGTAGACGAAAGCGAGGAGCACCGGGAAGCCCTGGAACAGCACTTCGGCCGCGTTGTGCCACACGCTGGCAATGACGCGGACGTCCGGGCTGTACGGGAGGAAGAGGCCGACGGCGACGAGTGCGGCGCCGATCTTCTTGAGCATGGTCCCGCTCCTGGTCCTAGTTCACTGGGCTCGGGCCCGCGCGATCGCCGCTTGCAGCCGCGCCCGGTTCCGCTCGGTCACAGCTAGTACCGGTCCAGGTCGTGCGCCACCACGGCGCGCCCGCTGAACGATTTTCGCACGTTGGCAAGCAGCTCCTCGTCGGTCGCCCCGCGGCGGATGATGTGCGTCAGGATCAGCAACTTGGGCCGGATGCGCGCCGCGAGCTGGCCCAGCTCCACGTCCGATGTGTGGAAGTCCCCCATATATGTCGGCCAGGTCGCGCTCTCAGTCGGGTTGGGCGCCGTGCGCGGCTCCGGGTAGACCTCGTGGACCAGCACGTCGGCGCCCGCCGCCGCCCGCACCAGATTCTCGCTCGGCTTCGTGTCACCCGAGACCACCACGCTGCGGCCCGGCGCATCGACGCGGTATCCATACGCCTCGCGCCAGGTCCCGTGCTCCACCAGGAACGCCGTGACGCGCACGCCCCCCGAGTCGTAGGCCACACCCGGGCGGATCTCGTGCACGTCCACGCGATAGCCGCCGGGCGTCCGCTTCTCCAGGCCGTTGGTTCGCACCTCGATGTCCTCCGCCCACGCGGCCACGAGGTGGTCGGTCATCTGCCGCAAGCCGTGCGGCCCGTAGGCCGCGAGCGGCTGCTTTCGTCCCATCACCCAGGACGTGAAGATCAGGTCCGGAAGCCCGAGCGTGTGGTCCGAGTGGAGGTGGGTGATGAACAGCGCGGTGACGCCGTCGATCGGCAGGTGCGCCGCGGCGAGGCGGCGCTCGACCCCGGGGCCGGCGTCCACCAGGAACACGCGGGCCCCTACGACGACCGCCGTGGCCGGGCCCGACGCATCCGGCTCGGGGCGCGGGTTTCCCGTGCCAAGCAGCACGACCACGGTGCTATCGTGCCCGCCCGGGGTTGCCTGCTGCCCGCGGAGCGGCGCCGGCGCGCCGATGCAGGCGCTGAGCAGCAGGAGCGCGCGCCGGCTCACGTCTCCCGCTTCCGCTTTCCCGCCTCGGTCGTCAGTGGACGTCTCCCATCAGGTTGCGGACCGGCTTGATAAGGAGGGCCATGATCGCGGCCGCGACGAGACACACGGCAGCGACGGCGGCGAACAGGCGCGACAGCGGCATGGAGCTAAAGAACCCGGCCGTCCAGCCGGCGAGCAAGTTCCCCAGCCAATTCGAGAGGAAAAACACACCCATCATCAGGCTCACGATTCGCGCCGGTGCCAGCTTCGTCACCGCGCTCAGACCTACCGGACTGAGGCAGAGCTCTCCGATCTCCTCGATGATGTAGGCGGCCACCAGCCACAAGGGGCTGACCTTGACTCCGACCGCGCTCTGCGCGATCAACCCAGCCGGAACGAGCAACAGGAACGCGACGCCCGCACAGAGAAGCCCGAGGGCGAACTTCGCCGGGCTGGATGGCTCGCGGGGACCAAGGCGCACCCAGAGCCAGGCCAGCACTGGGGCCAGGGCGATCACCATGATCGGCTGCACGGACTGGAGCCAGGACGAGGGAATCAGATAGCCGTGGATGTTCAGGTCGGTGTAGCGATCGGCAAACAGGTTGAGCGTCGACCCCGCCTGCTCATACGCACCCCAGAAGAGCGCCGCGAACAGGAAGAACACGAAGACCGCGGCGATGCGGTTCCGTTCCTCGGTGGTGAAGCCGCGCAGCGATTCCCACACCTGCCGCAGCGCACCGGGACCGCCCGGCGGCCGGGGCGGAGCGGCGAGTCGCGCCAGTGCCGGAGTGAGTCGCTGCCTGCCGACCACATACTGGATCAGGCCGAGGGTCATCCCCACTCCGGCTGCAGCGAAGCCGATGTGCCAGTCGATCTTCTGCGCGAGCCATCCGGCTAATGTGATCCCGAGGAAGGCGCCGATGTTTATGCCCATGTAGAACAGGGAAAAGCCGGCATCGCGCCGGGCATCGCCCTGCTCGTACAGCGACCCGACCATGGCGCTGATGTTCGGCTTGAGCAGCCCCGTCCCTAGGACGATCAGCCCTAGGCCGGCGTAAAAAGTCGGCAGGGCCTTGAGGGCTAGGGTGAAATGCCCGAGCGCGATGATGACGCCCCCAACGAACACACTGCGGTATTGCCCGAGGAAGCGGTCCGCGATGAAACCGCCGAGAATCGGGGTGAGCCAGACGGAGCTCGTGTACCACTTGTATATGCTGGCACCGTGCCGGACGTCGAAGCCCAGCCCTCCGGATGCAGCAGCGGCGGTGGCGTACAGGATGAGAAACCCCCGCATCCCGTAGTAGCTGAACCGCTCCCACATCTCCGTGAAGAAGAGCGTGGACAGCCCACGGGGATGCCCGAACCAGCCCGTGTCGGCCATCAGTCGAACAGCTCATTTTGATTCACGGACTCGGGCGCCCGCGGCGCGCGCAGCAACTCCCCCAGCCGCTGCTCCCACGTCTCGACGTCGAAGTGGTGCTCCTGCTGCAGCGTGCGGCGCAGCACCGGGGAGAGCTCGTGTAACGCGGCGAGCAGCTCGGTGACCGCTTCGCGCAGCGCCGGTACCTGGAAGCCCGCGTCGCTCGCCCCCATGTCCTCGAGGATGCTCTGCTCGGTGCGCGACGCGATGATCGGCTCCGCGCGGCCCTCCACGAACACGTTGGTCCGGCGTTTGGGGCCACGCTCCTCCTCGATCGGCATCAGACCCAGGATCGTGTCCGAGCGCCAATACTTGCCGTACCCGAGAAAGACCATGCGGTCGCGCTTGATTTCCATGGTGCCTCCGGAACGTCGTCCGTCGCGTGTGGCGCGTTCCCCGTACCACTCGACCAGGGTTGCACGCATGCGGGACCACCAACGACGCAGCGCGCTCACGACTTGCGTCGCTTCAGGATGTCGTCCAGCGCCACCCGGTCGATCTTGCCGTCCATCCGCACCCGCACGTCGTAGTTCTCCCAGTACATGAAGTTCGCGAGCGCCTCGAGAAACGTGCGGTTCGCCACGCCCTGGGGCGCGGCGAGCCATTTCCCCGGTTGGTTGCGCGGCTCACGCAGCAGGATCGGCTCGAGTCGCCGCACGACGTCGGGGGTGATGGGGATCAAGTCTTCGGGGCGGCTCGTGAAGAAATAGAGCTGGTGCAGCTGGTACAGCCGCTCGAGCTCCCGGATCGGGTTGGTGTCGTCGTAGACGCGGATGTCGATGTAGCGGTCGTTCGAGCCCAGGTACCCCGCGTTCTTGCGCACCACCAGCAGCGCCGCGGATTCCATGCCGCGCTTGTCGCCGCCCCCCGACTGCCCGGCCACGAGCGCCGCCATGAGTCGGTCGGCCAGCGAACCGGTGGAGCGCTCGAAGGCGGCGGCCAGGTTCTTGACCGTCTGATCGGACACCATGATGTTCGCCTGCGCCGCGTACGTCCGCCCCACGATGACCTGGCCCTTGCCGCCGACCACCGGACCGCCGACTCTCCCTCCGGCCCAATCAAAGCACGAGTCCCCGGTCCAGCTCGCCGCGTTGCCGCGCGCGTCGACCATGCCGACCTGGCGCTGGGACGGCCGCGGGTCGCCGCGCATCACGATGCGCATCGCCTCGGGCGCGGTCGCGCCGCGCGCCAGCAGCTCGAGCCCCTGCTCCCCGTAGTCGGTATTGCCGAGCGACTGGGTCGCTATTGCGCCGATCCCCGCCTGCGCCCACGGCACGATGCCCCCGACGTTCGGGAACTTCGACTGCACCGCGACCCCCAGGTCCCCGGTCGCGGAGTCGTAGGCGACGATGCTGTAGGTGTGGGCGCGTTTGGCGAGGTCCGGCGGACGCTCGGGCGGGTGCTGCAGCGCGAGACTCGCGAGCAGGAGCAGCATCCCCTCAATCCTTCTTCATCTTCTTCTTGAGCTCGCGCAGCTGCCGGTCGGCGGCGGCCTCGCGCGCCGTGCGGTCGAGGTCGGACTGGAGCAGGTCGCCCTGCAGATCGGTGTCGGGCCGCACCCCCCCGGCCTGCTGCAGGTCGCGCCAGGCGCGCTCGGCCGAGCGCTCGGCTTCGGTGAGCGGCCGGTCCCGCTCGGCGCGCCCGAGCTGCGCTTGCATGTCGACCAGCTCGCGCTCGTACAGCCCCAGCTCCTCCTGCAGGGCCGTCAGCTTGCGCTCCAGCACCGCGACGCGCGCGCGATGCTTCGCCGCGAATCGCTCGGCCACCGCCACGGTCTCGCGGTCCTGGATCTCGCCCGCCAGGCGGCCGCGCCGCTCGGCGTCGGCCAGCCGCTGGCGTTCGACGGCCAGCTCGCCTGCGGCGCGCGTCACCGCGGCGCGCGTCTCCTGCACCGACACCTTCGCGTCCACCACCGCCTCCCGCATCTGACGCGCCAGCTCGCGCAGGTTGCCGGGCGGCGTCGCCGCGTCGAGGGCGGCGCGCAGGGCGTTCCGCAGGCGCTCGAACACGAGGGCGCGCTAGCTCTTTCGGACGGTCTTGGCGAAGAACGCTGAGTACACTTGCTCCACCGCGCGTGACTTGCACTTGGGACAGGCGGGCCGCCTGCGATCGTGCTGTGCGATCCCCTGTTGCTGGCTGAAGCGCCGGCGGCACTTGGTGCAGCGGTATTCGTAGATCGGCATGGCGAACTCAACGTATTCCCCGCCGAAACGGGGGTCAAGTTGACGGAAACGCAACCTCAGTCAGATTCATGACGCTATGAGCACGCGCGCGCGCGCTGCCACGGCAATCGCCCTCGCGACAGCCCTCGCCTGCAATCAGGGACTCGAGCCGGCGCTCACCCCTACCAGCTGTCCGCGCGACTTCGTCGGCGTGTGCGGGACCGTGAGCTTCGTCGGTCAGGTCCCGGAGAGCACCGCCAAGGTGTTCGTCGTCGCGTTCGACACGTTCCCGCGGAGCCAGAACGACCTGTTCAAGTTCAAGCCGCAGCTCAACCCTGCGATCCTCCCGCTCGGCGGCCCACCGTTCTTCTATACGCTGCCACTCCCGCCCGGCCGGTACGAGTGGGTGCTCGCGGTGTGGCAGAAGCAAGGAGCCTTGAGCCCGACCAACGCGGACACGCTGCTCCGAGAAACGGGGTTCTACCGGGACGCGGGCGATACGACGCCGCACGGCTCGGGGATCGTGATCGTCAACGCCGGGACGAGCACGGACTCGATCGACTTCGTTGTGGACTTCAACAGCATGCACCGCGTGTGCGACTACTTCCCACCGTGTCCCTGAAGTCGAGCCCGGTCCTGGTACTGCTTGTGGCGCTTTCGTCAGCGGCACTGCAGGCCCAGTCGGCGGTCGTCTACGGCACTGTCACGAGCGCCCAGGGTTCGCCACTGCCGAATGCCAACGTGGAGCTCGTCGGCACCGCACTGGGATCGGTTACCGACCGGGCCGGCAACTATCGCATGTCGGGCGCGCCGACAGGCCGAGTCGTCGTCAGCGCAAGGTTCATCGGCTATCTCCCGGCGTTCGATACGATGACCGTGGTCGCGGACGACTCTGTCCGGGTCGACTTCGTGTTGACACCCTCCGTCACGCAAGTGGATGACGTCGTCGTCACGCTGCCCCCCACTATCGTTACCGCCGCCAAACGGTCCCAGCTGCTCGATCAGGCCGTCACCAGCGTCGCGGTCGTCAGCGACACCGACCTCGCGCGCCGCGCGGTGAACACGGTGGACGAGGCGGTCGACAAGGCCCCGGGCGTGCAGTTCCTCAACGGGCAGGTGAACATCCGCGGCTCGACGGGCTACGTGCAGGGGCTGGGGAGTCGCGTGCTGCTGCTGGTGGACGGCGTGCCCGCTAATCAGGGCGATCGTGGAGGGATCAACTGGGACCTGGTGCCGCTCGAGGACGTGCAGCGCGTCGAGGTCGTGAAGGGTACCGGCTCCTCGCTGTACGGGTCGTCCGCGTTGGGCGGCGTGGTGAATGTGATCACGCGCGACCTCGCCGCGGGCTGGCACGCGCGCGTGCGGGCGAGCGGCGGGGCGTACGCCAACCCGCCGTACGCTGTCTGGCGGTTCCGCGACTACACCGGAGGGCACGAGGGCTTGGACGTGACCGGGTCGTACGGGACGGACCGGGTGCGCGGCGGTCTCACGGCCGGCGGATGGCATTCGGACGGCTACCGGGAGCAGGACCGGCAGAATCACTGGCAGGGGTCCGCGAAGGGCGTGTGGTTGCCACGCCCCGCTACGCGCGTCACCGCGTCCGGTTCCTGGGCCAGCGACCAGAGCGAGACGCCGCTCATCTGGTGCTCGAGCGGCGGCTGCGACGATCGGGGACAGGCCTATCAGCCGTTCATGATCGACACAACGGGCCGCGGGCGGTTCACCCGCTCCGACAAGGGATACGTCACGGCGCTGGTCGAGCGCACGGCCTCCGAGCGCCTCGCGTGGCAGGCGCGCGCCTCCTGGCTGCGCACCAGTTTCACCGACCTCCACCAGGGCGCCGACGACTTCGGCGTCGCCAACCGCCTCGGCGCCGAGCTGCGCGGCACCACGCGGCCCGCGGCGGGCCGCGTCGTCACGGTGGGTGCGGAGGTCGCCCGGTCCGACGTGCGCACCAACATTTTCACGGGCGACACGAGCACGACCAGCGGGGTGATCCGCACGCATACGCAAGGGGACTTCGCGGCCTACGGCGAGAGCGAGCAGCTGTTCGGCCGGGCGCGCATCACGGCGGGCGCGCGCGTCGACTACAGCGCGGTCGACGGCGGTGGCCTGTCCGCGGTCGTAAGCCCACGGTTGGGCGGCGTGCTCGCCACCTCGCGCGGCGCGTGGCGGGCGTCGGTGGGCCGAGGCTTCCGCGCGCCGTCCCTGGCGGAGCGGTTCGTCTCCACGACCGTCGCGCCGTTCCGCGTCATCCCCAACCCGAGCCTGCGCCCCGAAACCGCCTGGTCCGTCGAGCTCGGCAACGCGACCCGGGTCTCCGCCGCCCTTCACTCCGACGTGGCAGTCTTCTGGACCGAGGCATACGACTTGATCGAGCCGGGCGTGAACGGGAGCAGCATCCAGTTCCGTAACTTGACGCGCGCCCGACTCGCCGGTCTCGATGTCGCGCTGACCGCCCAACCGCCGGTCCCGCGGCTCACCATGGCGCTCGCCTACACTTTCCTGTACGCCCGCGCGCTGGCGCGCGACAGCGTACCGGGCGCGCCGCTCGCGTTTCGCCCGAAGCACCTCCTCACCCTGAGCGCCGACTACCGGTGGCGCGCCGTTTCGGTCGGCGGCGATTTCCGCTACGCCAGCCGTTTCGAGCGCGTCGAGCTCTACCCGGACGACGCCCGCCTGGCCGGGAAGGTGCTCGACCTGAGGGCGGCGGTCGAGCAGGGCCCGCTCTCGGTCCGCTGCCGGCTCGCGAACGCGCTCAACTACATCTATAGCCAGGTGCCGCGCACGCTCGCGCCGGTGCGGACGCTGTCGGTCACGCTGACCTGGACATATTAGATTGTGGCGATGCTCGACTCCCCCCTCCTCCCGCTGCTGATCGCGCTGTGCCGGGGAGCGCTGCAGGGCGCCCCGATCGACGGGACTTGGGAGCTGGCCCGCATCTTTCGCTCTGGACCGACCGCCGCCAGCCACACCGTCCCGATCGACTCCACGGTGTACCTGCGCTTGACCCTGAAGACCATGCCCGGCGAATGGATCACCGGGCGGCTGTATCGCCGCTATCACGGCAAGGAAGAGCGGTCCAAGATCGAAGCGGGTCCGCTGGGCCACACCGGGCGCTACATCATCGGCGCAGACCTGGACTTCCCCGCGTCCCAGAAAGCCCGCACCGCCGCCTGGCTCAGCGGCGACGCGCTGCGGCTCGGCACACCGTTCGTCCCGGACGCCGACAGCCTCGAGCTGCGGCGCGTGAGCACGGACGCCCCCTATCCCGCCACGGTCACCGAAGTCGTGACCGCTCGATGAGGCTCGTGCGCGCGCGACGGTCCCCCGTGACGCCGTCTCGCGTGGCGCCGTTTTTCTTGACATCGCTCGTGGTGGCGGCGTGCGGCGGCGACCGCTCCCGCTCCCCCACCTGCGGTCTGGCGCTGCTCGTGGGCCCCCGCATGATCCAGCAGCAGCTCACCATCCTACCGTTCGTGCTGACCGATGCACCGCGCGGCCTGTCCGCGTCGCTCCCCGCCCTCGTCGCCGGCACCTCCCATCAGGGTGAGGTCACCGTGGCCTACGCGGGGTCACGGCTCGTGCTGACCTATCAAGGCCCGAACTTCCCACCGTTCCCCACGGACTCGGCGGTGTACGGGCTGCTCGTGGTGGACGACTCGACGCAACGTGCTCAGGGGGTGCTGATCTACGAGTCCGTACGTCCCCCGCCCTCGTTCCCGCAGCTCGGCACGGTGCGGGGAGGGGGAACCGACAAGACCATCCCGCTCTACGGCGTCCGCGTGGACTGGCCGAGCGTGAGCAACTCCCGCTGCCCACTGCTCGGCCCACCCGCGCAGGCGCCGCGATGAGGGGCGTCGTCGCCGTCACCGCCCCGCTGCGCACGGACGCGGGCCGGGAGCGGGTCGCCCTCAATGCGGCCTACGTGCGCGCTCTTACTCACGCCGGCCTCGTGCCCCTCGTCGTGCCGCCGATCCTCGACCCCGAAAAGGCGTGTGCCGCCCTCGACCGGGTTGGCGGTCTCGTGCTCACCGGCGGCGAAGACGTGGCTCCCGCACGCTATGGCGCCCCGCCGCACCCGAAGTTGGGCGACACCGACGCCGCGCGCGACGCCGTCGAGCTGGCGCTGATCGAGGGCGCGCGTGCCCGCCGGCTCCCGATCCTGGCGATCTGCCGGGGGATCCAGATTCTGAACGTCGCGCTCGGCGGCACGCTGTACCAGGACCTGGCGAGCGAGCGCTCGAGCGACATCGATCATGCCGACCCGCAGGCACGCCATGGCTTGCGCGTGGAGGCGGGCTCCCTGCTGCACGACACCATCGCTACCCTCGAGACCAGCGTGAACAGCCGCCACCATCAGGCGATCCGCGACTTGGCGCCGCCGCTCTCCGCCACCGCCTGGGCCCCCGACGGCGTGATCGAGGGCGCCGAACCGTCCGCCGGCGGGCCGTGGACGCTCGCCGTGCAGTGGCACCCGGAGGACGACGTCGAGGGTGCCCTGTTTCGCGCGTTCGCGGAGGCGGTGCGATGAGCCTCGCCTTCCCTACCCGCGAGTGGGTCAGCGCGTACGGTACCGAGATCAACGCGAGCCAGAGCTACCGCGAGGCCTCCAAGGAGTGGACCCACGGCGCGGTCGCGCTGGTGGTGAACCGCCAGCCCGAGATCGGGATCGCCGAGCCGGTGGGCATCTGGCTCGACCTCGAGCGGGGCATGTGCCGCGCGGCGAAGGTCGTGTCGCAAACCGAAGCCGAGCAGGCGCCGTTCGTCATCACCGGAGATTACAGCCAGTGGAAGCGGGTGATCCGCAAGGAGCTCGGGCCGATCGCCGGGATCATGCAGCGCAAGCTGGCGCTCAAGGGGTCGTTGCCGATCGTGGTCCGGTTCGTGAAGTCGGCGGAAGAGCTCGTGCAGGCGGCGACGCGAATCCCGACGAAATTCTTGGACGAGTAGGGCCGTCTCAGAGATTTCGCAGTATCTTTTCCGGCGTGCTCACGTTGGGGAAGAACACCCGATCGCTCAGGTGGTTGAAGGCGACGCGCAGCGTCGGGAACCGCTGCGCGGCCGCCCGATAGATCCCGGCCACGCCGAAGCGCTCGGCCAGGCGGTGCTCGGAGGCGAGGTGGTACCCCTGGCGGCCGAGCTCGTCGTAGTAGGGAAGGTCGGGTCCCCCTTGACGATTGCGGCGCGCCGCGACGTAGTCGGGGAACAGCCCCGCGAGCCAGAGGCTGTAGTTTCCGAGATGCACACGCAGCAGGAAGCCGCGCTCCCCCGAGTCGTCCCCCTCGGTCAGCTCGCCGACCATGTCGACGAGATAGTGATACGTCTGGTCGTCGGCGCGCCCGATGCGGGTGTGGCGGCCGTGGTCGCCGAACTCGAGCAGCAACGCCGCGAGGTAGTCGGCGAGCTCGCAGTCATCGACGCCGGCGGCGAGCAGCGTGTGCCGCACCGCCACGTAGGCGAACAGCGCCGGCGACGGCACGACCAAGCTGCGCAGCACGAGCAGCGCCTCGAGCAGGCCGCGCTCGTCGAGCACCCGGTCCGGCCCCTGCTCGAGCAGCAGGCGCTCGTAGTGCTCGCGGCGCACCGCGTCGCCCCGCGCCAGGGCGAGTGCGACGAGTCGAAAATCCTGCGCGCGCAGGCGACCACGGACGTTCGCCAGGATCATGCCCAAACCTCCCTCTAACGCTGCTGCCCCGCGCCCGGCGGTCGAGTTGTTGGCGCGGCTCACGACCCTCTCCCAGGAGCTGGCCGGCGCGTTCCGGCCGGCCACGGTCATCGAGCTCGTCACCCGGACGTTGCAAGACCTGCTCAAGCCCGACCGGCTCACCGTCGTTCTACTAGACGGCGAAACGAACCAACTCGCCGTGACCCACGACACCAATGCCGTGCCCGCGCGCACGGACGACCCCCTGCTGCAACTGGCGCTGCGGCGCGGTCCGCTCGCCTTCGCACGCAACGTGAAGGAGGAGGCCCGCCGGCGCGGCGCCGACCTCACCGAGGAGCCGCCCAGGTCCTGGCTCGGCGCCCCGCTCGTCGCGGCCGGCCGTGCCGTGGGCGCGGTCTCGCTCGCGAGCGAGCGCGCCGGCGTCTTCGGCAAGCCGGAGCTGACGCTGGTCACCGCGGTGCTCGCTCAGGCCGCCATCGCCCTGGAGAACGCCCGGCTGGTCGAGCTCCTCTCTTCCGCGAAGCGTGAGTGGGAGAAGACGGTCGACGCCATCACCCAAGCCATCTGCATTATCGATGCCCGCGGGATGGTCCGGCGCGCCAACCGCGTCTTCGCCGAGCTCATCCAGGTGCCCGTGACGGCCATCCCGGGCCGCCCCTGGCTCGGTCTGCTGCCGCCTGCCTGGTCGGACCCCGTCGCCCGGGCCCTCGCCGAGCCGACCGCGACCCTGGTCGAGATCCGCGCCGGCGAGCGCACGCTGTCCTTCACGGCAATTCCCATGGCCGAACCGGGCTCCGCCGTACTCGTGTTCGAAGACCAGACGGAGCGACGGCGGCTGCAGGAGCAGCTGATACAGTCTGAGAAGATGTCGGCGATTGGTCAACTGATCGCGGGCGTCGCCCACGACCTGAACAACCCCCTCGCCTCCGTCGTGGGGTTCTCGGACTTCCTCGTCGAGCTGCGGGACATCCCGCCGCAGTTCGCCGAGCCGCTGCAGGTGATCCGTCAGGAGGCCGAGCGGGCGGCGACGATCGTCAAGAACCTGCTGTCGTTCGCCCGCAGCCAGGAGGGCGAGCGCAAGCGGCAGCCAATCGGTCCGGTCCTCGAGTCTACGCTACAGCTGCTGCGCAACCAGCTGATGGCGAACAAGGTCGAGGCCACGCTGGAGGTGGAGCCAGGACTGCCCGACGTCGAGGTGAACGGCAATCAGATCAAGCAGGTGTTCGTGAATCTCATCAACAACGCGAACCAGGCCATCGCCAGCGACGCCCCGAGCGGCCGGATCTGGATCGCCGCGAAGCAGCAGCGCGACGGCGTCGCCGTGAGCATCACGGACTCGGGGCCGGGGATGCCGGAGGCGATCGCCGCGCGCGTCTTCGAGCCGTTCTTCACCACCAAAGGCGAGGGGGAGGGGACCGGCCTGGGACTCTCCATCTGCCAGGGAATCGTGAAAGAGCACGGTGGGCGCATCACCCTCGACACCAAACCGGGCGGGGGCGCCACCTTCACGGTCGAGCTCCCCGGCGGCGCGCAGACCCCGCTCGTCGAGGCCGCCCCAGCCCCGGTCGCCGAGGGCAAGCGGCTGCGTATCCTGGTCGTGGACGACGAGCCGCACATCCTGTATTACATGCGCGCCACGCTCGAGAGCTGGGGGCATTCCGTCGAGGTGGCGAGCGACGGAGCATACGCGTTGGAGCGCGCCATCGCCGGTGATTTCGACGTCATCATCTGCGATCTCCGCATGCCGCACCTCTCGGGGCGCGACATGTACCTGAAGCTCGCCCGTCAGGACCCGCGCGCGGCCGAACGGATCATCTTCGCGACCGGCGATACGGTGCGGGGCGACACGCTGCAGTTCCTGGAAACGCTCGGCCGACCTTACCTCCACAAACCGTTTACGCTCTCCGAGCTGCGCGCCGCGCTCGGTCACGCCGCCAACCAACCCGCCTGAGATGCTGCGCGTCCTCCACGTCGACTCGGGACGCGAGTACCGGGGGGGACAGAATCAGGTTCGGCTGCTGGCGCGCGAGCTGGCGCGGGAGCCCGAGATGCAGCAGCACCTCGTGACGCGGCGTGGCAGCGAGCTGGCGCGGCGCGTGCAGGCGGCCGGGATTCCGGTGTACGAGGTCCCCTGGACCATCGGGCTCGATCCCCGGGCGTGGTGGCGGCTCCTTCTGCTGGCGCGCGAGTTTCGGGCAGACGTGATCCACGCGCACGACGGCCACGCGCTCGGGATCGCCCTGGCCGCGCGGCGCTGGCTCGACGACCAGCCTCGGATCGTGGCGACCCGGCGGGTCGTGTTCCCGGTGCGGCGCCGGAGCTCCCTGTTTCGTGCCGACTACATCGTGGCGATCTCCGCGGCTGTCGAGACCGCGCTCGTGGCCGCCGGCGTGTCGCCCGCCGAGATCGGCGTCGTCCCATCCGGCATCGATCCAGACGAGGTACGCGCCGCGGCTGCCCTTCCGTTCGGCGTCCGCACGCGCCTCGGCCTGCCCCGACACACCCCGCTCGCGGTGAACGTGGCGGCGCTCGAGCCGGCGAAGGATCAGGCGACCCTCGTCCGCGCGGCACACACAGCGCGGACGCTCCGGCCGGACCTGCACTGGGTGATCGCCGGAACGGGGGAGGAAAGACGCAAGCTCGAGGCGCAGATCGGTGCGCTCGACCTCGCCGATCGCGTCCACCTGGTCGGCCAGATCGAGCAAGCGGATGCGTTGATCGGAGAGAGCGACGTCCTGGTCATGTCCTCCAGAGAGGAGGGGCTGGGCAGCGTCGTGCTGCACGCGCTCGCCCTCGGCAAGCCCGTCATCGCGACGCGCGCCGGCGGCCTCCCTGAGATGGTGCCGGAGGAATGGCTGGTCCCGGTCGGCAACGCGGACGCGCTGGCGCGGCAGGTGCTCCGGGCGCTCGATCACCCTGCGTCTGTCCCCCTTCCCCGGCAGTTCACGGCCTCTGCCATGGCCCGCGGCGTCTTGGCCGTGTATCGGTCGCTCGTCTAGATTGCAGGGCCATGATCTACGTCTGCGTTCCCGCGCACAACGAAGCCCGCACGGTCGGACTGGTTTTGTGGAAGGTGCGGCAGGTCTTCACCGCCTTCCCGCGTGAGTACCAGCTGCTCGTCGCGGACGACACCTCGAGCGACGGGACCGACGCCGTCCTGGCCTCGTACGCCAAGGTGTTGCCCCTCACCATCGTCACGCACCGGGAGCGGCGCGGCTACGCCCGGAGCCTGGAGGAGCTGCTGCGCCTGGCGCTGCAGCGCAGCGACCGCGCCAAGCGCGACTGCGCCATCACGCTGCACGCTGACTTCGTGCACTCGCCGGAGAGCATGGAAGAAATGGTGAAGCGGATCGAGTCGGGAGCGGACTTGGTCGTGGCGGAGCAGCGCGAGGAGCGCGGCCACGTGCCACGGGCCCTGTGGCTCGCGCGCCGCTGGACCCCACGGCTGCTGCCGGTACCGGGGGTCAAAGACACGGTGTCGGGCTTCTGCGCCCTGCGACTCAGCGTGCTGCGCCAAGCACTGGGAGGGGGGGCAGGAGGCGGGGGGGGACGCGACGCGGCCCCGCTGCTCGCGACCGATGGCTGGTGTGCGAGCGCGGAGCTGCTCGCCCGGCTCGCCTCCCACGCCCGCCGGGTGGACGCCATCCCGGCGACGGCGCGTTACGATTTGGTGCAACGCCCCTCCCGCGTGCAGCCGTGGCGACAGGTGCTGGCCGCGTGGCGGGCGCGCGCCGTCATCCGCGCCGCCGGGACCGCGCTCGTCGCCCTCGCGGTTTTCGCAAGCGCGCTCAGCCCCCAATCGGACAGCACCCGCTCGGACTCGGGCCCGCGCGACACCCTGCTCCCGCTCGGCGCCATCGCCACCGCGGTGCCGTTCCCCGTCGGCGAGCGCCTGGTCTATCAGGCGAAATTCGGCATCTTCAACGTCGGCACCGCCACGATGGAGGTCGCGGGAATCGACACCGTGCGAGGTGCCTCGGCCGTGCACCTGGTGTTTCGCATCAGCGGCGGCGCGCTGTGGTACCATATCGAGCAGACGCTCGAATCCTGGGTCGGGAGGTGCGACTTTCGGTCGCGCCGCTTCTGGAACCAGACGGAGGAGAAGGGCAAGTCGTGGGAGCGCAAGTTCGACATCTACCCGGACTCGGGATTTTACCGGGAGGCCGGCCGCGACACCACGCTCGCCACGGTCCCGGACCCACTCGACGACGCGGCGTTCCTCTACTGGATTCGTACCGTCCCGCTCGAGATCGGCAAACGGTACGAGTACCGTCGCTACTTCCGGCCCGAGCGCAACCCGGTGATCGTCGAGGTGCTGGGGCGGGAGCGCGTGGGCGTGGCCGGCCGGAAGTGGAACGCGATCGTCATCCGACCGCGGATCCCGAACGGCGGCGGCATCTTCGCGGAGCGGGCCGACGCGCGCCTGTGGCTCTCGGACGACGACCGTCGCGTCATGCTCGCCCTGCAATCGAACTTTTCGTTCGGCCAGGTCACGATGAAGCTCAAGGAGTACTCCGACCCTCCCGCGGGGCGCCCATGACCGAGTACCGTGAGGCGGACTTCTCCCGTCTCAAAACCGTGTCCATCGCACAGCGTCCCAACAAAGTCGACCCGTCCCTGCTGGGGCATCCGCCGGGGCGCGACCAGAGCTTCGCCGCCTTCTGGCGCTCGCTCCCCGACATCCTCGCCGCGAAAGACCTGCGCTACGTCGCCGACCAGATCGCCCGGGCCGCGGGGCACCGGGCGGTCGTCGTGCTCCTCGGGGGGCACGTCATCAAGGTCGGCCTGGGGCCGCTCTTGCGGGAGCTGCTGGGGCGCGGCGTGATCACGCACCTCGCGATGAACGGGAGCGCCGCGATTCACGACTTCGAACTCGCCGCCTTCGGCGGCACGAGCGAGGACGTCGCCAGCGGACTCGCCGACGGCTCGTTCGGGATGGCCGAGGAGACGGGACGCGAGATGAACGCCGCCGTGGCCGCGGGAGCGCGGGCAGGGCGCGGCATGGGCGAGGCGCTGGCGGAATACCTGCGGGACCGTGCGACGCTCGCCGCCCCCCAAGTCTCCGTGCTGCTCGCCGCCGCCGCCGCGGGGATCCCCGTGACCGTGCACGTCACGATCGGGGCGGACATCACGCACCAGCATCCCAGCGCCGACGGCGCCGCGCTGGGGGCCACGAGTCACCGAGACTTGAAGCGCCTCGCGGCCTCCCTGCCGGCGCTCGACGACGGCGGCGTGGTGCTCAACCTAGGCAGCGCGGTCGTGATGCCGGAAGTCTTTCTCAAGGCCCTGACGGTCGCGCGCAATCTGAACGGGGGGAAGCCGAAGGGGTTTACGGCGTGTGACTGCGATATGCAGCGTCACTACCGGCCGCGGGTGAACGTGGTCGAGCGACCCACGCTTGCCGGCGGCCGCGGGGTGCAACTCACCGGCCACCACGAGATCCTGATTCCGCTGTTATGCTGGGCGGTGCTCGAGCAGCTCAAGCGTCCGTCGGACGACCCTTGATCATCTCGCGGATCTTGTCCGCCGTGCTCGGGCTGACGAGCCGGAGCACGAAGTAGAGAATGAAGCCGATCGCGGCGAGCTTCAGGATCCACAAGGCGAGCCCGAACAGGCCGCCGAGCAGCCCGAAGAAGATGTTGAGTGCCACGAACGCCAGCGCGGCGAAGATGGCGAACCCGATGATGCTCCTGAACATGGCCGGTTTCCTCCGTGAGACCCGACGCTCGGGCCGTACGTCGGAATGTAGCAGCGGGTTTCAGGGAGACGCCAGCGCGTGAACGTCGTCGTCGACGTCGCCGTCGTCGGCGGCGGAGCCGTAGGCGCGGCGTGTGCTAGGGCCTGCGCGGCCCGCGGCCTGCACGTCGCCATTTTCGAGCCCGGACCCGACCCGGCCGCCGCCTCGCCCGCGTCGGCGGGGATGCTGGCCGCGCAGATCGAGCCGACCGACGACGCGCTCGTGGGACTCTCGGTGCGGGCGCGCGATCTGTACGAGCCCCTCGCGCCCGTGTTGCGCGAGACCACAGGCATCGACATCGGCTTCTGGCGTGCCGGCATCGCGGCGGTGGCGTTCGACGACGCCGCGGCCGACCGGCTCAAGGAGGACGTGGCCCGCCAGCGCCAAGCGGGACTGCGCTGCGACTGGCTCGAGGCAGACGACGTGCGCGAGCGCTGGCCGGGCGCGGCCCCGGACTGCCGCGGCGCCCTGTTCGCACCGGAAGACGGGGCGGTCGATCCGCAGGCGCTCACCCGGGCCTGCCTCGCCGACGCCCGCCGGCTCGGCGCGGCGCTGCACCCGGAACACGTCACGATGGTCGAGACCGGGAACGCTCGGGCGCGCGGCGTCGTGACAGGGGCTGGCAGGACGGCCGCGGAGCACGTGGTGCTGGCCGCCGGTGTGTGGACGCCGCAGATCGCTGGCGTGCCGCGGCCGCTGACCGTCGAGCCCGTGCGGGGGCAGATGGCCGCCACCGCCTGGCCCGCCGGTACTCCGGCGGCGATCCTCTATCACGACCAAGGCTACGTGCTCGCCCGCGGTGGTGACGCCTTGCTCGGCACCACGATGGAGCACGCCGGCTTCGACTGCCGCGTCACCAACGAGGGCCTCGCCCAAATCTTCCGGGGAGCCGTCCGCCTCCTGCCGGCGTTGCTCAACCACGCCGTGCAGCGCATGTGGGCGGGGCTCCGGCCCGTGACCGGCGACGGCCGTCCCATCGTCGGCCCCGACCCGGATGTGGAGCGACTGTGGTACGCCGCGGGGCATGGTCGCAACGGCATCCTGCTCGCCGCCCTGACCGGCGAGATCATCGCGGACCTCGTCACGAAGGGCGAAACGGACGTGGATATCAGCGCGTTGAGCGTTAACAGGCTCAAGCCGCAAGCCGCAAGTTGACTCTTACGGCTTGCGGCCTGTGACTGGCGGCTGATGTATCGCACCTGCGCCTTCTGCAACGGCAAGCTCGACGGCGACGGCGGGCCATCCGGATTGGGCGTCGGGCGGCGTCTGGCGTTCGACGAATGGAGGAGCCGCCTCTGGGTCATCTGTCCTAAGTGCTCCCGCTGGAACCTGGCGCCGCTGGAGGAGCGCCTCGAGCAGATCGAAGCGCTCGCCCGAGCGGCCCGCGAGGGACGCGTCGCCGCGGCGACCGAGCAGGTGGCCCTGATCCGGTGGCAGGGATACGACCTGGTCCGGGTCGGCAAGCCGCCCCGCCTCGAGTTCGCCACGTGGCGCTACGGGGAGCGACTCAAGGCGCGCCGGCGCGAGCAGCTCAAGTTCGTGGTTCCCCTCACCGTGGCTACGGTGGGACTCGCGGTCGCGGTGAATGTCGCAGCGGGCGGATCCGTCGGCGTGTTCGTGTGGAACATGCCGCGCATGGCACAATGGATGTACCGGGGCATCGTGGGTCGGCGCGCCGTCGGTCTGGTCGAGCCGCCGATCTGCGAGCGCTGCGGCACGGTGATGCGGCTCCAGGCCAGACACATGGCCCACGCGCGCGTCGTGCCCGACACCAAGGCCGATCTGGGCCTGGTCCTGAGTTGTCCGAGCTGCCACGCGGAAGGCGCGATGCTCATCGGCCCGGAGGCGCAGGCCGCGCTGCGCCAGGGGCTGACCTACTTAGCGCTGACCCGCCGCCGGCGAGAGCGGGCCGAGGACGCAGCGCGGTTGGTCGAGGGCGCCGGTGGGCCCGAGCGACTTATCCGCGACGTCGCCCGGCGCGAGCTCACGCTCCGCAGCATTGCGCCCGAGCGACGGCTCGCCCTGGAGATGGCGGTGGACGAGCAAGCGGAGGTGGCGGCGTTGGAGCGGCAGTGGCGGGAGGCGGAGGAAATCGCCGAGATCGCGGACGGCCTGCTCTCCACGACGGCGGAACTGGAGGCGGAGCTGCGTCGCCTGAAGGAGCGCGGCCCGGATGGCGGTCAACCGCCTAGTTGAAATTCGACCTTTTGTCGCCTTCCGGCCTTCACTATCTTCCGCAAGCCTCATGGCCACTGCGCTTACCCAGATCGCCGCCCGCAAACCCGCCTGGCTGAAGGTCCCCGCCCCGGGGGGCCCGAACTATCTCGCATTGAAACGCCTCATGCGGGAGCTCAAGCTGCACACCGTATGCGAGGAGGCGCATTGCCCCAACGTGGGCGAATGCTGGGACCACAAAGCCGCCACGTTCATGATCCTGGGCGACGTGTGCACACGAAACTGTGCGTACTGCGCGGTGGCGCACGGCGTCCCCGCCCCGCTCGATGCCGATGAGCCGGAGCGTCTGGCCGAAGCCGTGCGGCAGATGGCGCTCAAGCACGTGGTCATCACGAGCGTGGACCGGGACGACCTCCCGAACGGCGGTGCCGAGGTCTTCGCCGCGTGCATCGCAGCGATCCGCCGGCGCACCCCAGGCACGTCGGTCGAGGTGCTCATCCCCGACTTCAAGGGCAGTGAGCCGGCGCTCCGCCTCGTGGTGGACGCAAAGCCCGACATCTTGAACCACAACCTCGAAACGATCGACCGTCTCTATCGACTGGCGCGGCCGGGCGGCCGCTACGCGCGGGCGCTGGAGCTGCTGCGTCGCGCGAAGCAGCTCGACCCGGGCGCGTTGACGAAGTCAGGCATCATCTGCGGGCTGGGTGAGGAATGGGACGAGCTGCTCACCGCGATGCGTGACCTGCGTGCGCAGGGCGTCGACATCCTTACGCTCGGCCAGTATCTGCGGCCCTCCGACCAGCATCTGCCGATCGCGCGCTACTACACGCCGGGCGAGTTCGCCGAGCTGCGGCGACTCGGGATGGCGATGGGCTACCGCCACGTGGAAGCCGGGCCGCTCGTGCGCTCGAGCTATCACGCGTGGGAGCAGGTCGAGCGTGCGACCGCCGCGTCCAGCCCGAGCGTCCGCCCCACATGACCAGCGCGACCGCGCAGCCCAAGGCCGACCAAACCCAGGTCGAACTCGCCCGGCGCATGCTGCGCCAGATGCTGCTGATCCGCCGTTTCGAAGAGAAAGCCGCGGAGGCGTACGCCCTGGGCAAGATCGGCGGGTTCTGCCACCTCTACATCGGTCAGGAGGCGGTGGCGGCCGGCTCGCTGGCCGCGCTGCGCCTTGACGATTACGTCATCAGCTCCTACCGCGAGCACGGTCAAGCGCTGGTGCGGGGCGTCCCCGCCAAGGCCGCGATGGCCGAGCTGTACGGCAAAGCCACCGGTTGCTCGAAGGGCAAGGGCGGCTCGATGCACCTGTTCGACGCCGCGAAGCGGTTCATGGGCGGGCACGGGATCGTCGGCGGGCACGTTCCCCTCGCCACAGGGATCGGCTTCGCGATCAAGTATCAAGGCGGCGACCAGGTGTGCCTCTGTTACTTCGGGGAGGCGGCCGTCAACATCGGCGCCTTTCATGAAGCGCTCAACATGGCGTCGGTCTACCATCTCCCCGTCATCTTCTGTTGCGAGAACAACCGCTACGGCATGGGGACGGCGTTCGAGCGCGTGGCCGCGGTGACGGACGTGGTGGAGCACGCCTGCAGCTACGATATGGCGGCCGAGCTCGTGAACGGCATGGATGCGCTCGCGGTGTATGCCGCCACGCAGCGCGCCGTCGAGCGCGCGCGCCAGGGCGGTCACCCCACGCTGCTGGAGGTGCGGACGTATCGGTTCATGGGGCATTCGATGTCCGACCCGCTGCACGGCGTGTATCGCACCAAAGACGAGGTCGAGGAGCAGAAGAAACGGGATCCCATCACCCAGCTCGTGGCCAAGCTCAAGGACGACGCTGCGCTGGACCAGGCCGGGCTGGACGCGCTCGATGCGGAGGTACGGGCGGAAGTGGAGGACGCGGTGAAGTTCGCCGACGAGAGCCCCGATCCGGAGCCCGCGGAGCTGTTCACGCACGTCCTCAGCGACTGAGCGAATGCCCACCCTGACCTATCGCGACGCGCTGAATCAGGCGCTGCGGGAAGAGATGCAGCGCGACGGCAACGTCTTCCTGATGGGCGAGGAAGTCGGGGTCTACCAGGGTGCGTACAAGGTGAGCCGGGGGCTGCTGGAGGAGTTCGGCCCGATGCGCGTGGTGGACACCCCCATCGCGGAGCTCGGGTTCGCAGGAATCGGCGTGGGGGCGGCCATGGCGGGGCTCCGGCCGGTGATCGAGTTCATGACGTGGAACTTCGCGGTGCTCGCCCTCGATCAGATCGTGAACTCGGCGGCGAAGATCCTGTACGAGTCGGGCGGGCAGCTCCCGATCCCGATCGTGTTCCGGGGGCCGAACGGCGCCGCCCTCCAGCTCGGGGCGCAGCACTCCCAGGCGTGGGAGAGCTGGTTGAGTCACATCCCCGGCCTCAAGGTCGTGGCGCCGGCCACGCCCGCCGACGCCAAGGGCCTCCTCAAGGCGGCGATCCGCGACGACAACCCCGTGATCGTGCTCGAGGGGGAGATGCTGTACAACACCAAGGGGGAGGTGCCCGAGGGGGAGTACGTCGTGCCGATCGGCCAGGCCGACGTGAAGCGGACGGGGCAGGACGTGACGCTGATCTGCCACTCGAAAACCGTGTCCGTCGCCCTCAAGGCCGCCGAGCAACTCGCCGAGGAAGGGGTCTCGGCGGAAGTCGTCGACCTGCGCTCGCTGCGGCCGCTCGACGAGGCGACGATCACCGGGTCGGTCGCCAAGACCAACCGCGCCGTCGTCGTCGAGGAGGGGTGGCCGCATTGCGGCATCGGTGCGCAGGTGGTGGACGTGATCCAACGCGAAGCGTTCGACCACCTCGATGCCCCGGTGCTGCGGGTGACGCAGGCCGACGTGCCGATGCCCTACAACAAGCAGCTCGAGCGCCTCGCCAAGCCAAGCCCCGAGAAAGTCGTCGCCGCGGCGCGGCGCGTGCTTTACCTCGACTGACCATGGCCACCAAGGTCTTCATGGAAGCGCTCTCCCCGACCATGGAGGAAGGACGTCTGGTGAAGTGGCACAAGCGGGAAGGCGAGGTAGTGAAGGCGGGGGAGACGCTCGCCGAGGTCGAGACCGACAAGGCCATCATGGACCTGGTCGCCCGCGCCGACGGCGTGCTGCGGCAGGTCGCGGTGACAGAAGGACAGACGGTGCCGGTGGGGAACGTCGTGGCGGTCATCGCGGCGCCGGGGGAGAACGTGGATACCTCCCCTGCCGTCGCCCCTGTCGTGAGTGGGTCGGGAGGCGGGAGACGGGAGGCCCTAAAGGACTCCCCGACGGTCGCGGGAGGTGGGATCGCTCGGTCGGCTCCCACGCCGGTCGTCGCTGCACCGGCCGCCGAAGCGGGGCGCCTGCGGGCGTCTCCCCTCGCCAAGCGTATTGCTAAGGAAGCCGGGGTGGATCTGCAGCTGGTCACGGGTTCGGGCCCGGGCGGGCGCGTGGTCAAGCGAGACCTCGAGAGCGCGGCCGGCCGCGCGCCGGCACCGGCATCCGTGCCGACTGCGCTGGCCCCGTCTCCCGCGACCGGCAGGGAGTCCTTTAGGGTCTCCCGTCTCCCGTCTCCCGAGCGTGCCGAAGGCGCCTACCAAGACGTGCCACTCACGCAGATCCGCAAGACGATTGCGAAGCGGCTCGCGACGTCGCTCGGCCCCATTCCGCACTTCTTCCTCACGACCGAGGTCGACATGGAGCGGGCCGCGGAGGCGCGGGACGCGCTCAACCGCCAGCTCGGCGACCGGGGGAAAGTCTCGTTCAATGACGTCATCGTCAAAGCCACGGCCCTCGCCCTGACGAAGCACCGCGCCTGCAACGCCTGGTTTCAGGACGATCACATCCGTTACTGGAACGAGGTCCATATTGGGATGGCGGTCGCCGTGGAGGACGGGCTCATCACGCCGGTAATCCGCCACGCGGACCTGAAGGCGCTCCTCGAGATCGGTGGCGAAGCGCGCGATCTCGCCGAGAAGGCGCGGAACCGCCGGCTGCAGCCGAGCGAGTACACGGGGGCGACGTTCTCCGTCTCGAACCTCGGGATGTTCGAGATCGACCAGTTCACGGCGGTCATCAATCCACCGGAAGCGGGCATCATCGCGGTCGGCTCGATCGCGCCGAAGCCGGTCGTGTGGGATGGACAGGTGGTGCCGCGCCGGCGCATGCGGGTCACGATGAGCTGCGACCACCGCGTGATCGACGGAGCAACGGGGGCGGCGTTCTTGAAAACCCTGAAGGAGATGCTCGAAAACCCGCTGGCGATGCTGTTGTGATTGCAGAGGGGGGAAATTGGCCAGTCAATTTGACGTGATCATCCTGGGTGGGGGGCCGGCCGGCTACGTCGCCGCGATCCGCTCGGCTCAGCTCGGCATGACCACGGCGGTGATCGAGCGGGACAAGCTCGGAGGGGTATGCGTGAACATCGGCTGCATCCCCACCAAGGCGCTGCTCCACTCGGCCTACATCGCGAAGCTGGTGCGGGAGGCGAAGGAGTTCGGGGTGGAGGCAGGCAGCGTCAAGACCGATTACGGCGTCGCGATGCAGCGCTCCCGCCGGGTGAGCGACCAGAACTCGAAGGGCGTCGAGTTCCTGATGAAGAAGAACAAAGTCACGGTCGTGAAGGGCAGCGGGGTGCTCCAGCCCGGCCGCAGAGTGAAAGTCGGGAGCGACACCTACGAAGCGAGAACGGCGGTCATCATCGCGACGGGATCGCGCGTGAAGGGCCTGCCGCAGATCGGGTTGGAGATCAACAAGACGACCGTCATCTCCTCGGACGAAGCGCTGTTTCTCGAGAAGGCGCCGGCCACTCTGGCGATCATCGGCGCCGGCGCCGTGGGTATGGAGTTCGCCGACATCTTCAGCGCCTTCGGCACCACGGTGACCTTGATCGAAGCGCTGCCGCGCATCCTGCCGCTCGAGGACGTCGAGGCGTCGGACGCCCTGGCGAAGAGCTACAAGAAGCGCGGCATCGAGGTGATCGCCGGCGCCAAAGTGAAGAAGGGGACGCCCGCCAAGGACAAGGTGACCCTCGAGGTCGAGACAGACGGCGCGACCCGAAAGATCGAGGCCGCGGCGGTGCTGATGGCGGCGGGTCGCGCGGTGAATGTGGAGGACATCGGCCTGGCGGAGTGCGGGGTCCAGGTGACTGAGCGGGGCTTCATCAAGGTCGATCCGGGCCTCCAGACCACCGCGCCCGGCTATTACGCCATCGGCGACGTGGCCGGGCCGCCGATGCTCGCCCACAAGGGAATGCGGGAGGGCGTGACGGTCACCGAGCTGATCGCGGGGAAGAAACCGCACGCGATCAGGTACGATAACGTGCCCAGTGTGACGTACTGCCACCCCGAGGTGGCCAGCATCGGACTCACCGAGGACCAGTGCAAAGAGCGGAAGCTCGAGTACGTGGCCGGCCGGTTCCCGTTCTCGGCGAACGGCCGGGCGCGTGGCACGGGCGAGACCGAGGGGTTCGTGAAGATCCTGCGCGACAAGAAGTACGGCGAGATCCTGGGCGCCCACATCGTGGGCGGGCACGCGTCCGAGATCATCCACGAGCTGGCGGTGGCGCGGGAGAATGAATACACCGTGGAAGAGGTCGAGCTGGCGATTCACGCGCACCCGACGATGTCCGAGGCGGTGGCGCAAGCGGCGCTCGACTCGCTGGGCCGAGTGGTGGACATGTGAAAGACCCGCTCGCGATCGGCCTGGGCGCGCTCGCGTGCGGCGCGGGGCTCGGCGGGGGGACCATCGTGGCCGCGCTCGTCATCGTGCGCACCCTGGAGCACCACGTCAGCGCGTCGCATTACCAGGAGAGCGCGGCCGACCCCGTCCTCGCGGGTACGCTCGCCGGCCTCGCGGTCGGCGCGACGTTCGGCTGGCGCCGCAGCCGCTGGCTTGACAACCTCTGGCAGCGCGGCGTGATCGCCGTCTTGTCGAGCGTCGGAGCGCTGCTGTTCGGCTTCATCGCCTGGCCGATCGACCATCTGCTCGGCGTGGCCGGTCTCGCGGTGTGGGGAATCGCGAGCTTCGTGCTCGGCGGCGCGGCGAGCGCCTGGGCCGTGCGCGGCAGCCGAGACGATGCGTTGAGGGACACGGAGTGACGGACCGCACCATCGACGTGATCGAGGCCGGCGTGGTGCCGTACGCCGAGGCGCTCGAGTGGCAACGGTCGCTCGCCGCGGCGCGGATCGACGGGCGGCTGGCGCGCGACGTGATCCTGCTGCTGGAGCACCCGCCGGTCGTGACGCTGGGCCGCAACGCGCGTGCGGGCCCCGTGCGCGGGCCGCGCGACCTGCCCGTCTTCGAGGTGGAGCGCGGCGGCGATGTCACGTTCCACGGTCCGGGGCAGCTCGTCGGCTATCCCATCCTGGACTTGGGCGGCTACCGCCGCGACCTGCATTGGTACTTGCGGACGCTCGAGCAAGCCCTGATCGACGCGCTCGCCGAGCTCGAGATCCCAGCCGAGCGGAACCCGGGCTACACCGGGGTCTGGACGCGAGGGGGAGGGCGCAAGATCGCCAGCATCGGCGTGCACGTGAAGCAATGGGTCACGTGGCACGGGTTCGCGCTGAACGTCACGACGGATCTCTCCCACTTCGACCGCATCGTGCCGTGCGGGATCCCGGGGGTCGTGATGACGTCAGTGGAGCGGGAGACGGGAGACGGGAGACGGGAGAAGGACCTCTGGAGCGACACGGTCGCGGCGGTGATTCGCGGGTTCGAGGCCGCCTTCGGCGTCACGACCCAAGAATCGTCTTGCTCGCGTTCCGAAACTTATTGATCTCGTGTTGTGTCAGGCCGCGACCGCCGTAGCGCTCCTCCGTCCACGGATCGCCCCGCATGTGATAGCCGTTCTGCTCCCAGAATCCCGGCAGGTCTTCCTCCAGTAGCTCGAACCCGCGCACCCACTTCGCGCTCTTCCAGAAATAGAGATGCGGCACGAGGAGCCGCGCGGGCCAGCCGTGCTCCGGCATCAGCCACTCGCCGCTCCACTTCAGGGCGATGAGGTTCTCCGGCCGATCGAGGTCCGCGAGCGGCAGGTTCGTCGTGAATCCCTGCTCGGCGAGTACCAGACAAAACTTCGCCGCCGGCTGCACCCCGGCCCGCGCCAGGAGCGCCTGGACCGGGACGCCGTCGAACGTATTCCCGAGGCGACTCCAGCGGGTGACGCAATGAATGTCACACACGACCGTCTTGCGCGGTAACGCCAGGAGCTCGTCGTAGCTGAGCGTGAACGGGTGCTCGACGAGCCCCGACACTCGGAACGTCCAGCTCGTGGTGTCCACGCGCGGGACGTCCCCGTAGTGCAACACCGGCCACTTGGTCGTTGCGACCTGCCCGGGGGGGATGCGATCATTCACGGTTCTTGCTAGACGCCTTTGGTTCCCAGCAACTCGTAGAATCTTCGAAACACGCGGATTCCGTCCCATAACTGCTTGAGATCCAGCTTCTCGTTCGGCGCGTGCAGCCGGTCATCGGGCAAGCCGATGCCGGTGAGGATGACGGGCGCCCCGCTCCTCCCCAGCGCCGGGACGACCGGGATCGAGCCCCCCGCCCGGGCGGGCACGGTCCCGCGCCCCACCACTTCGCGGAATGCCTGATCGAGCAGCTTGAAGGCCGGGTGAGTCACTTTCACGGTCGCAGGGTCGGCGCCGTGCAGAAACTCGATACTCGCCTGCACGTACTTCGGCGCGAGCCGCTTGACGGCGGCGGTGAGCTGACGCTCCACCACTTTGAGCTTCTGGTCGGGGACGAGCCGCAAGCTGACTTTCGCCTTCGCCTCGGCGGGGATCACCGTTTTCGCCCCATCGCCGGTGAACCCCCCTAGGATGCCGTGGATCTCGAAGGTCGGGAGCGCCCACAAGCGCTCGAGCACTGAGTATCCCTTGAGGCCCGTCAGGGCTCGAGCCTGCACCCGGTGCCTCAGAAACTCGGTCTCCTTGAACGGCAGGCTCCGCCACGTCGCGAGCTCCGCCTTGCTCGGTCGCCGCACGGCGGAGTAGAGGCCGGGCACGTGGATCTTCCCGTCGGGGGTCTTGAGCCTCGCGAGCAGTCGCACCAGCTCTTCGTGCGCATTCGGTGCGGCGCCGCCGAATTCGCCCGAGTGGAGGTCCGACTTGGCGGTCCGCACGGTGATCTCGGCGTAACACAAACCGCGCAGCGTGGTGTACACCGCCGGCCACTTGGGAGCGACGTAGGACATGTCGGCGATCAAGACGACGTCGGCGCGGGTGCGCTCGGGTTCGCGGCGCAACAGCTCGAACAGCACGCGGCTGCCGTGCTCCTCCTCGCCCTCGATCAAGAAGCGCAAGTTGACCGGCGGTCGACCCGTCGCCTCGAACGCCTTGAGGAGGCAAAACACCTGTCCCTTGTCGTCCGCCGAGCCGCGGGCGAACAGCTTGCCGTCGCGCACCGTCGGCTCGAACGGTGGCGTGGTCCACTCGGCGAGCGGATCGGGCGGCTGGACGTCGTAGTGACCGTACAGCAACAGCGTCGGCGCGCCGGGCACATCGGGTCCGACGCCCCACACGACCGGGTGCGTGCCGCTCGCGAGGAACTGCACTTCACGGCAGCCGAGTCGGCGCAGCTCGCCCGCGACCCATTCCGCCGCCGCGCGGCAGTCGGCGTTGTGCGCGGGCAGCGTCGAAACCGACGGGATGCGCAAGAAGTCCGTCAGCTCGCGGAGCAGTCGATCCGTTTCCATGGCGCGGAGAATCTAGACGGCTGGACGGCTAGCCGTCTAGGCGTCGGGGGCTATATTCGTCGGCGCCATGTGGACGACCGCGTCGTACGAGCTGTTTCCGGACGCGCCGAGCGAGCGGGTGATGGCCCGCGCTCGCTACCTGGCGCGGGAGGGACGGGTCGGCGACGCCGAGAAGGCCTATCGCGACGTGCTGGCCGCGCACCCCGATCTCAAGCCATGCTGGGCCGAGTGCTTCGAGCTGCTCCGCAGCCACGGACGGCGCGAGGAGGCGCTCCTCCTCGCCGAGGGGGCACGCGCGCAGTTTGGAGACTCGGCGTTCCCGTTCACGCTCAAGGGTGCGGCCCTGATCGAGCTGGAGCGCTACCGCGAGGCGCTCGGCGCCCTCGAGCAGGCGATCGAGTCCGATCCGGACCTCGCGCTCGCGTGGCACGAGCTCGGGTACGCCGCGTTCCGCCTGGGCGACCGCAACCGGGCGCTGCTGGCGCTCGACCGCGCGTTTGCGCTCGAGCCGCATACCGAAACGCTGCGGCTGCGCGGGCGCATCCTGCGCGACGCCGGACGCTACCAGGCGGCGGAGGTGGCCTACGAGGGCGCGGCCCAGGCGGCAGAGCACGCCGAGCAGCGTCAAGGGGCGGAGCGGGAAATCGCGATCACGCGGCGCTATGCCTTCTACGCCCCGCGACGACCGGAAGACCTCTCGCCCGCGGAGCGCTGGTTCGCCGAGACCGGCACGGTCGTGCTCGCCCCGGACTTGGGCGCCGACGTGCCGGACGACGCGGCGCTCGTCACCGCCTTTCTGGACCTGGCGCGCGACTCTCGCTGGCGGTTCGGCCAGGTGGTGACGCTGGGTCCCGCGCTGCCCGCCTGGCAGGCGCTCGCGGACGGGCTCGGGGCGCCGTTGGTCGGCCGAGCGGGGTTCGACGCCGCGGCGGTGCCGCTGGTCGTGGCGCAACGCGCGCTGTCCGGCGACGCCGGGTGGAGCGCCCTGCAGGCCGCCGTGGCGCGGGACGGCACCGGGCTGGTGTTCGTGCTCGAGCACGCCGTCGATGACGCCGCAGCGGCGCCGGGCGCGGCGGACGTGATCGGCGTGCTCTCCGATGCCGGGCGACGCCGGGCACGGCGCATCAACGTCGCCCACGCCCTGTCGGAAGCGCAGCACCCGGCGGCCCGCCTCGCCGGCCGCCGCCTCAAGCCCTGACTCGCTCGGAGGTCCCGTGACCGCTCCCGCCACGCCTCGCGCCGCGATGTCGGGGAAAGCCATCGTCGCGAGCCAGTTCGACCGCGCCGCCGATCTCATCAGCCTCGAGGACTACATGCGGCGCATCCTCATATCGCCGTTCCGCGAGGTGCAGGTCGAGGTCCCGGTGCGGATGGATGACGGCCGCATCGAGGTGTTCACCGGCTACCGCATCCAGCACAACGGCGCGCGCGGTCCCTGCAAGGGGGGGATCCGTTACCATCCCGAGGCCGACCACGACGAGGTGCTCGGGCTCGCCACGATCATGACGTGGAAGACCGCGCTCATGGACATCCCGTTCGGCGGCGCCAAGGGCGGCGTCACGGTCGACCCGAAGCAGCTCTCCAAGCTCGAGCTCGAGCGCCTCACCCGGCGCTTCACCCAGCGCATCTCCATCATGCTGGGGCCCTACCGCGACATCCCCGCGCCGGACGTGAACACCAACGCGCAGGTGATGGCCTGGATCCTGGACGAGTACTCGAGTCGTCACGGCTACACGCCGGCCGCCGTGACCGGCAAGCCGGTCTCGCTCGGTGGGTCGCTCGGGCGCGAGGAGGCGACCGGGCGCGGCGTGATGTACGTGATGATGGAATACGCCCGGGATTTCGGGATCCCGCTCAAGGGCAGCCGCGTCGTGATCCAGGGGTTCGGCAACGTCGGCGGGCACCTCGCGCGGCTGCTCGCCGCGGAGGCGGGGGCCAAGATCGTCGCCGTCGCGGACGTGAACGGCGGCATCGCGAACGAGCACGGGCTCGACGTCCCCGCGCTGCTCGGGCACAGCGCCGCCCGCCGGCCGGTGTCCGAGTTTCCCGGGGGCCAGGCGATCAGCAACGCCGCGCTGTGGACGATCCCGTGCGACTGGCTCGTGCCCGCCGCGCTGGGCGGCGTGATCACGCGGGAGACCAACGCGCGAAGCGTCGACTGCCGGGTGGTGGTGGAGGGCGCGAACGAGCCGACCACGCCGACCGCGGACCTGATCCTGGCGGAACGCGGCATCGCGGTGATTCCGGACTTCCTCGCGAACGCGGGCGGCGTGACCGTCAGCTATTACGAATGGTCGCAGAATCTGCAGCAATACCGCTGGACGCACGAGCAGGTGAACCGCGAGCTCCACGCCACGATCACCAAGGCGTACGTGGGCGTGCGGGACCTGGCGAAATCGAAGGGAGTCACATTCCGCACCGCCGCGTATGCGATAGCACTCCAAAGGGTCGCTGAGGCAGAGAGGCTTCGTGGGAACTGAAACAGCGGCGGTCAGGCGGTCAAACGGCAGAGGCGGCGGTCCCGCGGCCCGCGGTGTCCTTCTCCCGCACCGCCTGGTAAAGCGCCCACGTCAAACGACTCGCGTTGACCCGCAGCCGATCCAGTTCGCGCCCTTGCTCATCGGACAAGAGCCCGAGCTTCCGAGACAGCTGCAACGTGTACGAGAGCTCGGCGAGCGATCCTAGGGCGATGTCCAGGTAGCGCCGAAACTCGCGCCGACCGTGCTTCGCGGACCCTTCCACAATGTTCGCGGCCGCACTGAACGCCGCCCGCCGCGCCTGTGATGTGAGGCCGTACAACTCGTGTCGCGGGAATCCGGTGGTCGCACGATAGACCGCAAGCACGAGCTGGTCGCACGCCTGCCATGCTCGAAAGCGCTCGTAGGGCATCATGACGCGGGAATGTTGCCGGTTCGATAGCGCGCCCCGGTATCCAATACCCGCGCTCTGAACCAATTGACCGCCGGACCGCCGCCGTTGTCGTTCGACCGCCGCCTTTGTTCTTGACCGCCTTTGTTCTTGACCGCCGTTCAGTCGTCCGCGGGTAGGCCGGGCCGCGAGTATAGCGCCTTGTACGGATCCGTCCCCGGTTGCGTGAACACCCGCAGCTGGATCGCGCGGATGGTTTCGGCCAGGTTCGCGCCCGAGTGGACGTAGATCTCCTCGAACAGGTTCAGGTTCATCCGATAGAGCCGCTGGGCGATGACCACGGCGTTGTTGAGCGGGGCCCGGGCGAACCAGCGCCAGTCGTACGTTTCGAGCGACTGCCCGACGGCGCCGGTGAGTTGCGCCCGCGCCCAGCCGAACAGCGTCGTCCGCGCGCGCTCGAGCTGGGACTCGGACAGCGACTCGGCGTACGCCGAGTCGAGCCGCCGCGCGAGCTCCGCCCAGAGCACGTCGAGGGTACGCTCGTCGCGCCACCGCGCGGCCGCGCGCTTCGCGTCGGTGGTGTCCCTGCGCGAGCGGAAGAAGGCCTCCGCCCCCCGGTACCCGACGAAGCTGGCGAAGCTCTCGTTGAACGGCGTCTGGCTCTTCACGTACAGCGTGTTGTGCGCGAGCTCGTGAATCACGGTCGCCACGAGCTCCATCGTGTCCCGCCCCATGATCGTGGAGAGCAGCGGATCGCTGAAATAGCCGAGCGTCGAAAACGCCCCCGCGGGCCGCAGATAGGTGTCGTACCCCTGCCGCTCGAGGTCCGCGGCGCTGCGGCGCGCCTGACCGAACGCGAAGAACCCCTTGTACGGGACCGTGCCCACGATGGGGTAACGCCACGTGTACTCGCGCAACCGATCTTGCCGGCTGGCGGACAGCACCAGCAGCAGCGTGTCGCGCCCCACGTCGACGTAGGTGGTATACGTGTCGCCGACGAGCAACTTGAGGGAGTCCGCCGCGTAGGTCCGCGCCGCGAGCACGAGCAGCAGCCGCTGGCGCAACTCGGGCGTCGTCGCCGGGTCCTGGACGAGGCGGGCGATCGCGTGCCGCTTGAGGAGTATGCGCGCCTCCTCGACGCCCGCCCGCGCGAGGTAGCGCGCGTCGTCGCTCGCGAGCAGGGCCAGGGCGAGCAACGCCGGCACGCCGATCAGCACCCAGCGCAGCAGGCGGCGCGCGACCCGGCCCCAGCGCGGCCGCGCGCGCTCCGTCAGGGGCTCCATCGCACGCCGATCCGGTGTGTGGCGTTTCCGCCGCCCCGACCGGATGCACGGTACGCGTAGTCCAAGTGCAGCCGCCCGAGCTCGACGCCGGCGCCCCATGAAAAGGGCGCGGGATCGGTCGCCAGGGAGTGACCGGTGTACCCTAGTCGCCCCACGATTCCCACGGCGCGCGTCACCACCCCTCCCTCCACGCCCGCGACCAGGACGGCAGCCCCGCCGCCTCCGCCCGACGGCCACTGGCCTTCCAGGGTTGTGAGCAGGCGATATGCACCCTGCGGATCGACATAGTTCATGGTCAGACCGGCGCGGGTCCGCCGTGTCAGCCGCGCGCCACCGCCCAGATCCCCGCCGATGTTCTGGACGCTCACGCCGAACGCCATCAGGTCGAACACCGCGATCGCCACCCCCACGTCACCCGCCCAAGCGTCCACCGTCGTCCCGGCGAGGGTCTCGCGAACGTACTTCACCGAGGTCCCCAACGCGAACAGGCTCGTCCGAAACACCAGCGATGTGAGCCCCAGCAGGTCCGTGGCGCGCACCAGGGCCCCGGCCGTGTCGCGCGCGGCCGCGCCGAACCCCCAGGAGAGCCGCCCCGCCCGCAGGGCCAGGGCGCCCGACCCGACGGCGCTGCCGTCCGAAAAATGTTGATACCCACCCTCGACCGACAGATGGCGAATCGTAGCGATGCCGGCGGGGTTCGCAAAGACGGCGCCCGCGTCCCCCACGAGCGCCGCGCCCGCCCCGCCGAGGCCCGCGGCGCGGGTAGACGCCGGAAGGCTCGCCCACGCACCGGCGCCGGATTGGGAGGCGAGGGACGAAACCAGAACGCCGTTGCACAAGAGCGTCAAGCAAAGACGTCCCGCAACGACGTTGCCCTGGCCTACGATCACGCGCGACGTACTCGCGGGACGCTGTCGCGTGACGGTCCCGCTCGACGCCGTCATTGTATTCGAATGACGTTCAGCCGCGGGACGAGCGAGCCGCGCAGCGCTCCGCCGGCCGCGTTGCTGAACAACAGGCCGAACCGCGCCGCGCCCGCGGCCTGCTGGGCGCGGAAGTACAGCCCGGACCCGGCACGGAGCTTGTCGCTCAAGTCGACCGCGCTCCCGTCACCGGAGGCGGGCAGGAGCGTAAGTGCAGAAGGGATAGCCGTGTTCGGGGGCGACCCGGTTCGCGCATCCGGGCACCTGTTGCGCAGCAAGGGATAATCCGTCCGGAATCGCCACATCTTGTATTGCAGCTCGGATGGCGCCGCGAAGCCGGGGAGGTCCGAGACCCAGTTCGTCAGCACCCAGCGCTCGAGCAACAGCTGGAACGACTGCCCTGTCTGCGTCGTCACGTTCTGCGGCCCCGTGAGGCCCGTGATGTCGAGCTTGCGGGTGAAGGCGCTGCGCTGCGTAAAAGAAGTATCCGCCGAGTACTGGTCGATCAGGTAGCGGAGGAACAGCCAGTACGCACCGCGGCTCTCGAGGTCCCCGATCCCGGATGTGTCCACCAAAAAGTGGCTCTGCGGCGACTGCAAATACGTGCCCGAGTTGTTGAGGTCGCCGACGACATAGTTACAAAACGTCGCGGTGTCCGCCGGGAGGAAGCTGCGACCACCCAGCTCCTCCGCGTAGTGCGATAGCGCCTCATTGAGCCACAGGATCTCGGCATCCCCGCGTCGCTCCAGCACGTGATGATTGTAGCTGATCATGTGCTGGAACTCGTGGATGAACGTGACCGGCACCAACCGCGTGACGTCCGTGACCGTGTGCGCGCAGCTCTTGAGCTTGGCCAGCGGGTCGGGAACGATGGAATAGAAGACCTCGCCGTTGTTGTACTGCGGCCCCCAGAAGGGGTCGATGTCCGCGCCGAAGAAGTATCCGGCGACGAAACCGTTCGAGCAGTCCGCGGCTGTCACCAGCTCGTTGACGCGATTGGTCATCAGTACGATCACCACGCCGTTGTGATCGATGTCCGATTCCCGGCCGAATGCCGTGGTATCGATCTCGTAGAGCTGCGTGTCGAACACCGCCCGCAGCGCGTCCAGGTCGGCCTGGGACAGGCCCGGTGGGGGCGCGGCGGTGTCGACGTACAGGGCGATGTGCTGCCCGATCTTCATCAGCGCGGCGTCGACCGTCGGCAGGGGGGTCTTGCAGGTCAAGTTGCCGCACACCTTGAACGAGTTGATCATGCCGGAGTCTGCGGAAGTGAACGGCCGCCGGGGCGGCGGGGACGCCTGGGCGGCCGCCTGCACTGTGGGCTGGAGTCCCGTCGGGCGTTGCGGCTGGGGCGGGACCGGATACGCGCGACTCC
>Ga0209055_1000060_pt1 | contig 68270 bp, 45 predicted proteins | sample GraSoiAngelo_110_FD_185875 | JGI IMG/M metagenome (GOLD analysis project Ga0209055, IMG submission 185875) | Grasslands soil microbial communities from the Angelo Coastal Reserve, California, USA - 14_0903_12_30cm (SPAdes) (version 2) | ecosystem: Environmental > Terrestrial > Soil > Grasslands ... | reverse complement strand
GATTTCGTTACCGTGGAACGCAGCGTCACCCGACAATTGCTCGGGCTGCAATTTTGGCTGGCATCACGGAGCAAGGATGGATCATCTCAGCATAAAGGCGATCTTTCCTGGAAGCTCGACCTGTTGCACAACCTGCAAACAGAACTCGGTGCGCTTTACGAATTGCACAAAACGCTCCTGGAATCGACCCAGGATTTGGTAGCGATCTTCAATGAACGGGGAGAGCTTTTGCTCAGCAACCAGCTTTTTGCGGAAATATGCCAGCCTGGCAAAGAGACGGTATTTACACTGGAGCAGTTGCGTACTCGACTCAAGCCGGCCGAAGGCGCACCCTTGCTTTCAGGCGATGTGAGCCTCGAGGGTGAGGTCTACCTTGGCGGCGATCTGTATTCTCTCCGCAGTGGCCCCCTGCCTCCCACGACGATTTCGCCCCGGGGCGGAACCATCGTGACTATGACCGATTTGCGAACCCGGGTTGAGCGCGATCGTGCCCGTTCCGAGGCTCTGGGTTTCATCACGCATGAGCTGCGAACTCCCCTAGTTTCGATACAGGGCTTCGCGGAGTTGATGATGCGCTATCCCAGTTCGCCGTCCTGTACCGCCGCCCCGGAAACGATTTTCCGTGAGTCGAAACGTCTGTTGGCGCTGATTAACAGCTACCTGGATGTCCTTCGACTGGACGCCGGCGCCAAACCGATCTCCAGCAATATTCTGGAAGTCGATGATGTCCTACGCAAAGTTTTTGACATTTTGAGACCGCTGGCCGATGCAGCTAAGATGCGGTTGCTTCTTGATTCCGGAGAGCCGCTCCCAATGATTGGGGACGCAACTCTCATCAGTGGCGCTGTTCTCAACCTCGTGGGCAATGCCATTAAATACGGCAACCCGGGTACGGACATACGAGTCAGATGTTGGCGTGAGAACGATGAAGTAGTCATTAGTGTCGCCAATGACGGTGCGCCCATCGCGGCCGGCGACATATCCCGTGTCTTTGATTCGTATTATCGAGGCTCGAAAGTTGAAACCAGTAAAACCGGCTGGGGGCTTGGCCTGGCCTTCGTGAAGCGTATTGCCGAGAAACACGGCGGCTCAGTAAGCGTGGAACCCCAGCCCAACGGCAACTGCTTCCACATCCATCTTCCCGCCAAAGTAAATGTGGCGGCTACGGCGAAAGAAACCTTATGAGAACGTATCGAGCGCTTCCGCTGTTGTTGATGATTGTTATTGCCTGCACCCTGGCAGCAGGACAGAATCCCGAGGCTCCCCCCACCACACTCGCAATTGGCTCGGCCACCGTCAGCGAGCTTAAGGGAGAGGTTTCCATCCGATCTCCCCAAGGGGAACCTGTCGCTGCTCAAGCGGGCCTCGTGATCACGCCCGACAGCAGGATTGAGATTGGCAAGGGCAGCCTCTTGTTGAGTCTCGCGGACGGCTCCCAGATGCTGGTGAAATCCCACAGCCAGGTGGTGCTGAAGGCCCCCGATCAGGACAAGGGATTCTCCCTCGAATTGTTGATCGGCAAGGTGGTCAACAAAATTGAGAAGCGCCTCGGCAGTACGCCGTCGTTCCGAATGGGCACTCCTACCGCAGTGATCACGGTTCGTGGCACGCGGTTTTCGGTTGAGGTAACCAAAAAGCAGCGCACCGAGGTGGAGGTGTTCGAGGGCTTGGTGGAGGTCGAAGGGATAGGAACGGTCGGTCCGCCCGTGATGATCAGACCTGGCTTCTCGACTTGGGTGGAGAGGAATCGAAACCCCGAGAACCCCCACGAGATGCAGAACCTCCGCGAAGGTCCCGAGGACCGTATGCGCCAACCCGGCATTGAGCGCGATGAGCGCGATAGGGAGAGGCCTGATAGTCGCCAAGGTACCAAGCCTGACCAAGAGAACGAACCGCACTGATTGCCATAGTAAAGCCTTTCTAAGCGGTTCTCAGGCGAGACACTCTCGGACTCGACGTGTGTCCTACCGACACACGCCAGCTTCCAATCCCGCACGACGTTATCGGTTACCTCACTGTTTCCAGCCGTCTTGGGTTGCTTCCATTGGAACCGCAAGTGCTGGTCGTCTTGGTAAACGACGAAGAAGTGTTCGGCTCCTTCGCAAAAGGCCTGGACGCCAGCAGATTTTTGCGGCGCCAGGCCTAAGTTTTGCGCGCCCGCTAATCTACGATTCCGCTCCTCGGTCCCGGCCTGTGTGCTAGAATCCGCCCACTCTTTTCTGCTGAACATTGCTGAGGGCAACGACTATGAAATACCCAGTCGGGACTCGGTCGGCGCTGGTGTTGATTCTCTGCTCGTCACTGCTGGTTTGGGGGCGAACGAAAAGTGACGCAAAACCCCAACCGAATCCTGCGCACAAGCACCACTCATTGGCCGCCACGCCCGACACCGTGCAATGGGGCTGGTTGGATCCCAAGGAACCGCCTAAGCTGACGATCGATTCCGGTGACACCGTCTCAGTCGAGACCCTGATGCACTCGCTCGACCAGGTGCAACCGGGCGTGCCGATGGAAAAGCTGGTGGAACTGCGCAAACAGAACGATGGCGGCGGCCCCCACTCCATCACCGGCCCGATCTATGTCAGCGGTGCTGAGCCGGGAGACACCCTCGAAATCCACATCCTCAAAATCGTCCCCAAAGCAGACGGCTTTAACTTCAATTTGCCCGGAAAGGAATTCCCCACCGTTGGGTTGCTGGCCTCCGAATTCCCTGAAGGATTTGTCCGTTATTACAAGCTCGACCTGACCAAGATGCAGACCGAGTTCAAGCCGGGGATCGTTCTCAATCTCGCTCCCTTTCCCGGAACCCTGGCGGTAGGGGTGGACCCGGACGAACCGCCACAGAAGGCCGGCCCGCCTATTCACGATGCCAAGGGCAGGACCAGCACGCTGCGCCCGTGGAAGAACGGGTCCAATATGGACCTCAACGAGTTGCAAGCAGGTTCAACGCTGTACGTGCCGGTCTTTCTCAAGGGTGGACTAATTTGGATTGGCGACGCGCATTGCCGCCAGGGCAATGGCGAAGTCAACCTCACTGCTCTCGAATGCGCCTACAAGGAGATCGAGATTCAGCCAGTCGTGCGCAAAGACCTCAAGATCGAATGGCCCCGCGCAGAGACGAAAGATAACTGGATCTTCACTGGATTCGATGAGGACCTGAATCAGGCGATGAGAATTGCCGTCCAGCAGACAGTGAACTGGCTGTCAACCCAGAAGATAGTGCCCATGAGCCGCGAAGAAGCGTACGCGCTCACTTCCATGGCCGGAGATTGTCGCGTGACCGAGGTGGTGGATATCCGCAAAGGCGTTCACTGCATGATTCCGAAATCAATTTTTGTCGCGGAAAAGCGAAGGGCGCGGGCAAAGAACACCCACTGAGTCCCAGTGGGTGTCTCAGATTGCTGGCCGACATTACCACAGTAATTCCCCGTGTGATTACTTACTAAAGAAACCTGCCCATTGGCGTCGTCGCCTCTACGCCTTTCGTATCTTGAAGCACGTGTAGCAGCCCCCTTACGATTAAAAGAGCTCTTGCTTTGACCTGCTTCGAGCCGCGCACGATGTGGCAGGCCATCGCCATCCCCGACCCATGGTGGCTCTACGAGGGGCTTCCCTGGCGGGGACTCTGCCACAGGAATGGAGGATCTTCGTCCTCCGAAGAAAGGGCCCGCGACCTTGCGCCGAATGCGTGGTTTCTCAATGGTGGAGATGATTGCGGTGCTGGGCATCATTATAGTCGTGCTCGGCATTATGTTCATCACCCTGCAACCCGCATTGAGAGATGCGCGCGTGAACGGGGCCTATGACAACGTCCTGATGCTGTTGCGTACCGCCCGTCAGCGCGCGATTGCGGAGCGCAAACGTTACATCGTTGTCTTCGGACAGCCCGCGCCAACCGGGACACCGGTGCCGCTTGGCGCGCCCAATCCCTCCAGCATTCAGGTGTTCCGCTGGGACGTGGCGCAACCGGTTTCTCCCGCGCCGGTCGAGGTCAGCACGATTGATTTGCCGTTTGACATTCAGTTCCAGACCCTGTCGGGCGTTCCCACCGGCGCAGTCCCCGATGGATTCGGAAATGGCTCGGTGGCCATTGACTTTAATCAGGGCGTCGGCGCGGGCAGAACCAACCTGGTCATGTTTCTACCCGATGGCTCTGCACACGACATGCTGGGAAACCTGAACAATGGAATCCTGTATCTCGCCCGCAACGGCGATCTTTTCAGCTCGAAGTCAATCACGGTATTCGGGAGCACGGGCAGAATCCGAGGCTGGCGGCTGGTGAGTCAGTCGGGAGTAGCGACATGGATCGAGCAATAGCCAAGAAACGAACGCGGCAGGAGGGATTCACGCTCCTGGAAGTGATGATTGCCATCGTGGTCCTCACGATTGGTCTGGTAGCCATATTGGCGTCCTTTGCTATGGCGGTAGGTACCACCGGACTCGTGCAGCAAGACGAAATCGCACGGCAAAAGGCGACCGAAGCATTTGAGAGTATCTTCACCGCACGCGCCACCAACCAGATTACGTACGCCCAGATTCAGAATACCCCCAATGGCATATTCACTGCCGGGCCGCAACCACTGATGGGAGCAGGCCCCGACGGATTGGACGGCACCGCCGATGATGGCCCACAACCTGGCTGCCCTGGCGTCTATCAATGCGTGATTTTACCGGGGCCAGACGGTGTCCTGGGAACGGCCGATGACGTGACCATGTCCCTTTCCTACTTCACGCGGACGATAACCATCAACCCTGTGCCGGCGGTAGGTGGCGGTCCTAACCCCAATTTGCGGCAAGTCATTGTGACAGTGTCGTACGCGACCCCTCCGGGCGGACAGCGCAGCTACACCGTCCAGGGCCTGATTTCGCCTTACCGCTGAGAGGCAGCAATGCAACCAGTGACTACCAATGAACGCGGTTTCACCTTGGTCGAACTCATCGTGGCTATGGCTTTGGGTTTGATGGTTCTGGCAGCGGTCACTGAAATCTTTCGCAGCGGAATGGAGGCCACATCCCTGGTCGTGAGGCGGGCCGAGATGCAGCAGAACGTCCGTGCCGGCGTCAACCTGATTGTCAAAGACGTGAGCATGGCCGGTGCCGGCTTGCGTCCTGGCGGCTTAGCTTTGCCGAACGGTGGCGGTGCGAGTGTTTCCCGCTTCACCTGCGATCAGGGCGGAACTTGTTGGTTGAATAACAATGGTTATCCTACCGGCACAATCGGAACTCCGCCAACGCAGGTCAACAATTACATGTACGGCCTGATTCCGGGACCGGGTAATGGCATGGAAAAAGGCGGGCCGGGAGTGATTCCCGCCACCAACCGCGCGGCCGACGCCATTACGGTCATCTACGTCGATTACAGCTTCCCGCTGAATCAATACCAAGTCACCTTTCCGGACAACACCGGCACCACCATCAATCTCGCTTTGCCTGTGCCCGTCCCTACGCCTCTTCCGCCGCCCGCGGATGATCCGGCGAACGGAATCAAGGTGGGTGACCTGATTATGCTGAGTAACAGTGCAGGCGGCGACGGCTGGGCCATCGGAGAGGTGACCGGCATTACGCCGGGTGGAAGCGCGATTACCTTCAGCAACCTGGATCCTTTGAATATCAACCAGTCTGGCGCCACGCAGGGCAATATCGCGTCCATCACCTGCTGCAGCCCGACCACTGCGTGGCGGATCATGGCGGTGACTTATTTCGTAGAAGTCCCCGCCAATCGTCAGCCGCCGCGGTTGATGCGCCAAGTCAATGGGCAGCAACCCGTGCCGGTGGCGGACAACATCATCGACTTGCAGTTCACCTATGACCTGTGCGATTCGGTCACGACTGGGCCCACCTGCGCCAATGTCAAAGACCCTATCGGAGCCGGTTTCACGCCCAGCCAGATTCACAAGGTAAACATAACGTTGATGGGACAGAGCATGTTGTCTGGAAACAAGGCCCAAAACATGGCTCTGGTGAGCTCAGTCAGTACGCGGAATCTGAATTTCCGCGACCGCTACAAGTAATGGCTTAAGAGTTCGGGAGACAAGTCTATGCGTAACGCCACAAGTCGCTCGCGAGGATTCACGCTGATCGCCGCTCTGCTCCTGCTGACCCTGATGTCGGGCATCGCTGTGGGTGTGATCATGCTGGTGGGCAGCGAGACGCGGATGGGCGGCAATAATAAAGAGAGCAACGTGGCGTACTACGGCGCTGAAGCCGGTATGGAAAAGCTCACCGCCGACCTCGCCCAACTCTATCAGGTAAGCCTTGCTCCCAGTCCAACGGCGATTGCCAACCTGGCTAACAACCCGCCTACTCCAGCCATGGTTCCAAACATGAATTACGTGGAGAGCATCAAGCCGACAGTAGTCGATGCGGCCGGCAACCCCCTGGCAACTTGGGGTACGATCAGCGCCGGGCCGAATGCCGGCTTGACTGCGGAAAAGGTTCTTTACACCCTGCAAGTGAACGCTACCCGTCCCGGTGGCGCTAACGTCAACATGCTCCGCAACGTCGAGGTGGCGCTGATCCCGGTGTTCCAGTTCGGCGTCTTTTCCGATAGCGACCTGAGTTATTTCGCCGGCCCGAGATTCGATTTTCGCGGACGCGTGCACACCAACGGCAACCTTTACGTGGCCAGCGGCTCGACTTTGGTCTTTTACTCGAAAGTCACGGCGGCCGGTCAGATCATTCGTGACCGTCTGGCCAATGACTGGCCCACTTCCAGCGGTTACGGCGGCACGGTGTACGCTGCCAATGCAAGTGGCGGCTGCAACACGGCTCAGCCCGCCACCAATTGTTTGAGCTTCGCGGTCCCACAAGCCAGCTGGAGCGGCGGTATTCCGTCCGCCGGCGCACAGAACCCGGGATGGTTCAATATCTCCACCAACACTTACAACGGATTTATCGCCAACAATGCAACCGGCGTAACTCCGCTGACGCTTCCTTTCGTGGGCGGCGCCAGCATGAATGCCAGCGCGACGCAGATTCAGATTATCCGCAAACCACCCGCCGGTGAATCCGCAACTTCGCCCCTGGGTGCTTCGCGCGAGTACAACAAAGCCGAGATCAGGGTAATACTGGCCGATACTTTGGCCTCCCTCCATACCGACGGAAGCGCAAGCCCGAATCCGGACGGACAAGACGTTTGGCTGGGCGGGCTTTCCGTCAACAACGTCCCGGGAACGCCGGCGGGATCCACCAGCTACTTCGCGCAAGCCCAGGGCGGCTATGATCCAAACTGGTTTCCGACTACCGGCAACTGGAATTTCTTTGACAGTTATCTGCGCGTCGAATATCTAAACGGAAACACCGGTAACTGGGTGGGTGTCACGAACGAGTGGCTAGGCCTGGGATTTGCTCGAAGCCTCCTTCCGCGAAACGCTCCTGGTGCCGATGTTACTGGACACCCGAACGCCATCCTGATTTTCCAAAAACGCGCCGATCGCAACAGCGATGGAGCAATCACTCCCACGGACACTCCCGCCCCGAACCTGACCGGCCCCAATTCGCAGTACAGTTGGTATCCGATCAACTTCTACGACGCGCGCGAAGGTTTCCCGCGCGATTCGACCACCCTGGCGGGCACGACTTGCTATGCCAACGGCGTCGTGAACGCAGTTGAGATCGATGTGGCCAACCTGCGGCAGTGGCTGCTGGGCGCGATTGGCGCCAGCGGTCCCAATGTGAATTTCACCAATCAGAACGGCTACATCCTGTACTTTTCCGATCGCCGCGGAATGGTGGCCGACCCGAATGTAACGCCGGTTGCCCTCAATGGCGCGTCCGGACTTGAGGACGTTACCAACTCTGGCTCCGCGAATGGCTCGCCTGATGGCGCGCTTGATCCCGTTTACTCCAATGGCTATTCGCCCGAAGATGTCGACGAGAACAACCTGCTCGACAATTGGGGAGCGGCCAGTGTGGGTGGCGGCTTTAAGAACCTCGGTGCAGGTCTCGCTGCCCCCTTCTTGAGAGTCGATTGCCTGAGCGGCAACGGCAATGCCTACGCCAACAAAGTCTCGGGCGCTCGCCACGTGCTGAAGTTGGTGGACGCCGGGCTCGGCAATCTTCCCACCCTCCCGCCCCTACAGGGCGGTGGTGGCGGATTCACCGTAGTTTCCGAGAACCCCGTCTACGTGCAGGGCAACTACAATAGCTCCGCCACCGATCCCTTCTGGTCAAATCCGGACACTACCAGCGACGTTCCCCATGCCGCCGCCGCAATCATTGCCGATGCGGTAACTTTCCTTTCTGCCAACTGGAGTGATTTCGAAAGCATGAAATATCCCAGCGCGCTCGGTTCCCGGCCCGCGGCCAATACCTATTACCGCATGGCAATCGCTGCCGGCAAGGGGGTGAACTTCCAGCATATCGGCGGGACCGGCCAGGACTTCGGAACCGATGGTGGAATGCACAACTTCCTGCGCTACACCGAAAACTGGGGCGGCCAGACGCTTGGTTATCGCGGCTCCTTGGTAAGCCTCTATTACTCCCAATATGCCACCGGTACGTTCAAGTGCTGCACGCTCGTCTACAGCCCGCCCGCTCGTAACTACCAGTTTGACACCCTGTTCTTGAACCCGGCGAACCTTCCCCCCGGCACGCCCATGTTCCAGGACATCGTCAACCTGAGCTACCGGCAGGATTTCACTCCTTACTAAGGAAGTCCTGTCAGGTTTGGGGTAGATGGGGAGGGTTTAGCGGGCTTGACGAGATTGGTAGTGTTGTCTTGGCGATTCCGGGTTTGCCGACCATCAGCCGCCGAGCTTGCTGGGCGGTTGATGCCTGTTCCTAATTAAATTTTGGGCGCTGGCGTCACAGCTGAAGGCGTTACCCTGATGCAAATCTGGTTGTTTTTTCCGCAGGCTGTGCAGCCATGCCCTTCTCGAAGGCGGATCCTCGGATCTGCTTTGTCGGTCGGTTGCCCCTCGATGACAATCTAGGTGCAAGTTGCCCATGTCTCGCCCTTTCGGCGAGACATGGGGATTCCCTCAGTGACCAAAGCGTCAGTCCGGCTTTGCGACGCGCGCGGCGACGAACTGATAGTTAGTCCCGTCGAAGAACAACAAACCACGCACGCGGATCTTCGTGCTCGGAGCCACGGGGGTCATCTCTTGCGTCCCCGGCCCCTGATACACATTCACGCTAGACACACCAGTCAGTTTTACGAATGCCGAGTCGGCATCCAGTAGCAGCAAGAAGCTGGCATTGGAACCCATTGGCGCTGCACCAACCGTTCCCGACAGCGCTTGCCGCTGCAGCCTCACCTGGGTTGCTGAGAAGCTGTTTTTCATCTGGCTCGTTACCGGGGCGTTCACCTGTACGCGCTGTCCCACCGCCACCGTGACCTTGTCGAACTTCGGTGTGAACGGCAAACCTCGAAGCAGCATGGAGAAGTCCGAGTTGCCTAGCGGACTTTTGAATACGGCATTGGAGACGTCCACGGTCAGAGGCGTGCCAACCATGTCCGTGGACATGTTGCCACCTTCGTGTAGCACCAGCAGCGTCACAGAAGTGCCAGAAGTGGCGGTAACAATGCCGTCGGCTTCCATTCCCTCGCTGGCTTCCATCAACTCGACCTTGGTAGCAAGCAGGGAACCGTCGCTCTGCGTGACGGCGTCTACCTCCACCAGCATGCCGGGGTTCAGATCAGCAAACTGGGGGATGCCATCCTCGAATTTCGTATTCGCGTCTACAGTGAAAGTCTGCGCCGAACTACCAGGCTCCGGCGTCAGGGCAAAAGACGCGGCCATAGCGCCGCTGATTGTGCCAACCATGTCCTCGATCTCGCCGTGCTCTTCGTCGTTTTCCTGTTCGCCAGAAGAAATCACCTGAACGGAGACCGTAATCACCGGATTGATACCGGTCACGTTTCCGGCAGAATCAAACGTGAGTGACTGGGCAGCGTTGAAATCGAAGCTCAGAACACTCGGTGCCTTGCTGATGGTGACGGCAGGGTTGAACATGACGTTGATGGTCGTGTTCAAAGTAAATGTCTTTTCAACCGGCGTAGTGCTGCTTGCCGGAATATAAGTCACGTCCACGGTTGAAATGGAGACCGCGGCAGATTGGTAGGTGCCAGGCGGCACGTTTGCCGCCACGAACGACTCCACCGTGCCTGCGAGATGCGTCAACTCGATCTTTGTCGGCGAATCCAGAACCGTGATTGTTCCTCCGCCCTGCTGCATCAGGTCAACGTGGGTGATGGTCAAGACCAGCGACAACACTGAGTCGGCGGGTGCATCACCGATCTTGAACTGCACGTTGGCAGCCGTCATCGTGGTTGTCTTGTTGGCTGCGTTACTGCAGCCGAATGCAACCAAAGCCAGGCCCATAGCCAGGGCCAACATAGTGAATCGCAAAAATCGAGGGTTCAACATGTTCCTCCTCCTGCTGTTCCGACTAAACCTGGAAATTGGCCATGCAAACTGAAAGTCAAGATTGCCGAGTGCAGACGAAGAGAGTCAGCGCACCGAGGTGGTCGCATTAATCAGCTCAGAACGCTCTCCTTCAGGAGTTGACATCATGCAATTCCAACTGCATTCCTGTGGCGCACGGTAACGACTGATTGGCAAGTCTCCTGCCTAATCACCACATGAATAACAATCTTACTTTCAATCGGATATCACTACAGGATCGAGAGTACTTGGGTCATCCCGACCCAGTAATATGGCGCGAGGCGACACTCCCTTCGCTGGACGCGCTTGTACAGGAATCCGTACAAGAGCACTCCATGAGGTGGTGGCAAAGGAGCCGACCCAGCGGCCTATTAACTCAGCTAGCGTTTGGCGTTCTGGGATTCGGTTAGTTGCTCGGCGATTTTTAATTCGCGCGCGGCATCTTCACTCTTGCCGAGCTCACGATACGCTTCGCCCAGCAAATGGTGTGGGATTGGATTATTGGGATCCATCGCCAGGGCGTGCTCGAGAGCACGCACCGCCAGCTCCGTCTCTCCTTTTTTCTCCAGCACTTTCCCCATCAGGATGTACGGCCCGGTGGATGTGGCATCCAGCCAGATGGAACGCTGCAGAAGGCGTTCGGCATCGTCGAATTTTTGCACGTGGGTGTAGGCGTCGGCAAGCTTGTAATAAGTGGCCGCATGTCCGGGATTGATGGCCAGTTCCTTCTCGAATTCTGCGATGGCTTCCGGAATGCGGGACTTGTATAAGTACAGCTCGCCCAGCAAGTAGTGCGCCAGCGGAAGCTTGGGATCGAGCGCGACTGCCTTCTGCGCGTGTTCTTCGGCAATGGGATCAAATTCCTGGCGAAACAGCATGCGCGCGGTGAAGAGGTAGCTGGCGGCCGAGTCGACCGGCACATCGAACATGCGGGCAAAGGCTTCGCGCGCCTGCGGGTAGTTTTTGGTCTGGATGTAGCAAATGCCCAGGACGTAGGAGGCGTCGACGTTGGCGCGCGAAAACCAGGTCTGAACCTTGTCGAGCAGCGGGATGGCTTCAGCCGGATGGCCGCTGAGATAGTAAGAAAGGCCGAGCAGTTGCGTGGCTTCGTTGTCGCCGGGATCCTCTCCGGTCGCCTTCTTCAGCAAGTCCACCGCTTTCATGTAGTCGCCCTTCTTGTAGTAAGCGGTACCGAGTTCACGAGCCAAGCCCTTCCTAGCAGGATCCTTTGCCGATAATCCCTGAAGCTGAGCAATGGCTTCGTCGTATTTGCCCTGGTCCATGAGACGGCGGGATTTCTCGAAGTTGGAGGACTGTACGGCGGCTGCCGAAGATTTATCGGGGGCAGATGGCGTGGCGGCTTGACCGGCCGAATAAGAAAAACCGCCCGTGACCAGCACGAAAATGAATATCACTCTCAGAAGGGACATGGATGAACCGGGGAGTCAGACGTCTTCAGAATTAGAGCACAAAACAAAGATCAGTGGGTTACGGGGGCTTCTGCAACTCCGACGTACTTGTCGGCTCCTCCGTAATATAAGAGATAGTGATTGGCTTGACGCACCATCCCTTCGACGAAAACCACATTGGGCACCTGGCCGACTTTTTCCCAGTCTTCTTCGGGAGCAAAGATGGGATGATCACTGCGCCAGATGAGCTTGCGGGGATCTCGGCGGTCGAACCCAGCGATGCCAGTGCGATAAACGAGCTGGTCGTCAGCAGCGTTGTAGATGAGGATGATCCCATCGGAAGTGACGATCGGCGGCGGACCGGGTTCGACCACGCGGGAATCGAACTGTCCCGGGCGGCGGGGCACCACCGGGGTGTCAGTGGCCTCAGTCCAGTGGATCAGATCGGAAGAGTAAGCGAGACCGGTCTGGTCAGTCTTATCCGCACTCGTGCCTAGGAAATACATCCAATACTTGCCATCGATCTTCTCGGGGACGATTGCCCCTGATTTGGTCCAGCCGACGTTCCAGTGGCCTTTGTAAGCCGGCAGGATCACGCCTTTGCGATGCCAGTGCATCAGATCCGTCGAAGTGGCGAGGCAGAGCTGCGCGTCTTTTTTGTTGTAGCCGGTGTAGGTCAAATAATAGGTGGCGCCGAACTTGACCAAGCGTGGATCCTCGACTCCGCCGTCTTTCTCGTAATCGGTTTCGGGGGAAAGCACGGGCGCGGGACGTCGAGCAAAGTGGATCCCGTCTTTGCTTTCGGCGTAACCAAGACGCGACGTGCCAGCCTGGTCTTGCGCGCGATACAGCATGACGGACTGGCCATCGTGTCGGACCACAGCCGGGTTGAAGGTTCCCGCGGATTCCCAGGAGATGCCGCGAGGTGAGATGACCGGGCCGTTCGAAACGCGGCGCCAAGCACCGAACGGGAGAGTCTCTGCAGTAGCAAACAACAGAACGGCACACAGAGAAACCCTCCAGAGAATTTGTACCCTTGTGATCATCTGCAGCATGGGGATTGAGTGGAACTGGCGGTCCAAGCAAATTCAGAGCAATCGGCACACAAAAACAAGGAGGGAGTCGAGACCCCCTCCTGAGATAACATCAATCGAGACTAGAAAATGAGTTTAAGCCCGAACTGCAGTTGGCGCATGGTCGTGCCATCCTCGATGTTTCGAATCTGGCCGTTGTTGCCGCCGCAGTCCACGCAGGTTCCGCCGGTCGCGCCGTAATCCTGCGAACTGAAGCCCAGGACGGGATGATTGAACACGTTGTAAGCGTCCATCCGGAACTGAACGGTGAACCGTTCGGTGGCCCGGAAGTTCTTGGAGATACCCATATCATCACTGAAGTGATGAGGGCCTCGGAAGCTGTTCCGACCCACATTGCCATCAGTCCCGCAAGCGGGTAAAGAGAACTGCCCTGATGTAGGCCGCGGCAGACCGCAGCTGTCGGTGACGCCCACAGTAGCTGTGGACAGGTCGTACGCCAGACCGGTAACCGGAGTGAAGTACTGAATAAAGGGCTGTCCACTGGCCGGATGCTGCAAACTCCCAGCTCCCACGTGGAATCCGCCACGGTAGTTCGGCAGGCACGGACCTGTATCGTTGATTTCGCCGCACTCGCCGGCGTTAGCGGTCCAAGGGAGACCGCCACTCCAGTTCAGGCCATTGCTGATTTGCCAGCCGCCTACGATAAGGTCCAACGCTCGACTAGCATTTCCTGCGAACGTCTTCCCTCTTCCGAAAGGCAATTGGTAGACCGTATCCACTAGAAAGACGTGGTTACGGTTCATGTCATCTGGACCGTAACTCTGCCGCGGCGCAACCGAGTACAAGAAATTGTTATCGTTGGTAAAGTTGTTGGCATGGGAGAAAGTGTAAAAGGCGCTGAATTGCAGACCTTGGGAAAACCGCTTGTCGACTTTAACTTGCAGCGAGTTGTAGTTACTGCTGGCGTCATTGCCAAAGTAGTTGCCCATGATCTGGTCGTTATTGCAGCAGACTAGCTGAAACTGTTGCGGGACGTTGCTTTGACCACATAGCCCTGTCCTGGTGTCGCAATCCGGATAGACAAAATGGTTGTAGTACGGCCGGCGCTGATCGCGTGGGGTGGTGGCAACGAACGAGGCCGAGCAACTTACGTTCGGGGCCGAACACGATGTTCCTGGTGGAGCGGGTATCGTCTTGCCAGGATTAAGCGGGTCGGGTATTGTGCCGCTAACAATCGCAGCTCCAGGCCCGAAGGGCACCTGGTTTGCGTTGTAGGCCGGCCCGTTTCCGGCGAACCCATGCGTCCCCTTGTTAGCTACATACCCGACTTCCAGACTGATGGTGTTCGTAAGCTGTCTCTGTACGGTCAGATTCCACGCGTCCAGCGTCGGAAGGCGTTGAAATTTCGGACGCATTCTTGCTTGGACATCGTTGCCCGGTCCGCCCAAGGGCAGAACTCCGTTCGAGGGAATCGCAGGGAAGGTAAATACCGGCGGCCCTTGCGAGAGCGTGAAAGCCGGGAAATAGGCGTCATCAACTCCGGCAGGTAACCCATTGTTAACCAAGTTGTTGCTAGCGGTGACGCTCTGGTTCACCAATACTGGCAGGTTCTGAGTCACAGCGTGGCCGAAATTCGAACCAAAGACACCGATGTCATAGCTGCGACCGTACCCCATCCGGATAACGGTCTTGGGTGTGATCTGATAGGCAACGCCAAGCCGCGGCGCGAACGCCTTCCAGTCATTGCCAATATTGCCGTTCAGTCCATAAGGACCGTAACCGGCAATGCGGATAATTCCTTCCTGCGGGTTGGCAAAACCGCCGTTGCCCTTTCCGTTCACGGATTCGGGCATGTACAGCTCCCATCGCAAACCGAAATTGAGACTCAGCTTGGAAGTCATGCGCCAGGTGTCTTGGCCGTAGAAGAAGAAACGATTCTGTCGCTCTGCGGCAGTCAGGCTGCGGCTAATGAATCGGTTCATGTTGTGAACGTCGCCCAGCAGGAAGCCGCCGATGCCGTTGCCTCCCACACCTTTGTTTGAGGTGGTACCCGAATCAAAGTGCATGACTCCAACACGGTCGGCATCACTGGGAACGCGCAGGTTGTAGGCCCGACGAATGTCAGCGCCAAACTTGATCTGGTGATTGCCCCTCATCTTCGTCCAGTTGTTGACGAACTGAAGCTGTTGCTCACTTTCAATGAGTGGGCAATTGCAGCGGCCAACGTTGAGTCCGTCGCCGAAGGCACTCAGCACTCCAGGTTGCCCGTTAGGTCCGTCTCCCTGGAAACTCGGCCAACCCGACGTAAACAGGTCGCCAAAGTTATCGTTAGGAATACCCACATCTTTGGCTGGAGTCTTCCCCTCGTCTGGCTTGTGCGTGGTTGGGTTGTACTTGAACCAGCCGAAACGAAAGTCAGTCAGCAGTGAACTACTAAACGTCTTGGTGAACCCCGTTGCCAAGCTGTAGTTGTGAGTAACGGAACTGCCGGCAAGACCCAACTGGCCTAGGCCGACTCCACCGAGCGCCCCTAGCGACCCCTTACCCGATAGGCTAAACCTAGCCAAGCTGAACCGACCAAAGACGTTCACGGTTGAACTGGCGGTGTAATCGACGCGGGTGTCGAAGCTGTTCTGCGAGAAGGGTCCGGAACCCGAGGCAACGAAGTTGTTAGTGACCTGGGAATTGCTCGGGGTTAGTTGTTGGTAAAACTTAAGGATGTTTTGAGCAACTGGCGATATGCGCGCCAAGGGAATCCAGTTGGGCTGCCCGTTAGGCCCGAGGAAACGCGCGCGCCCGCTACCATCGGTTGCACCAGTGGTGCGGTCATAAAGGAACGTGGAAGGATCACCCGGCGTGCCGTTGCCGAAGAAGGGCACATACTGATCGAGTTTGCAGAATCCGCTGCCGTCACCTGGAGCGATGCACGTCTGCAGCACCTGCGGCGTTGGAATCGTGAGGGTATTGGTAATGCCGACCGATTGCCGGGTACCTTGATAGTCCCCAAAGAAGAAGAGTTTGTCCTTCAGAATGGGTCCGCCGAAGGTGCCACCGAACTGCTGCCACCGGGAAGATGGAATGAATCGGCCGGTGACCGGATCCGGCTTGAACTGCTGAAAGGGGTTGCGCGCCTGGGTAGCGTCTGTGCGGCGGAAATAGAATCCGTCGCCATGGAAATCGTTACTGCCGGATTTTGTTTGCACCGTCATGATGCCGGCCACTGCTTTGCCGAATTCTGCATCATAATTCTGAAGATTGAACTTCGTCTCGGTGACGGCGTCGATGTTGGGATTCACGACAATGATCCCCAAGATGGGGTCTTGGTTATCGGTACCATCGAGTTCATATGCCGTGCCGCTGAAGTGCTGCCCGTTTACAAAGATTTGCTGACTCCCCTGCGGATTCTCGGTTGCGGCGTGGCTCCAGCCAACGAGTTTCTGGGTGCCGGGCGCCGCCAACTCAAGGCTCTGGAAATTGCGGTTGAGCAGTGGCAGTCCTTCCACCATCCTGGAATCAAACGTAGTTGCCACGTCAGCTCGGTCGGTTTTCAACTGCGGCGCTTCGGCAGTGACTTCGACGGTCTCCTGAGTACCACCTACCTGAAATTGCGCATCCACGCGCGATCCCGTGTCCACAGAAACGATGATGTCTTTGTACTCTACGGTTTTGAAGCCTGGCGCTTCTACACGCACCGTGTAAACGTCTGGGATCAAGTGTGTAACGGAATAGTTACCATCCGGGTTTGTAGTCGTTTGATCGGACGTGCCCTTTCGCTGGTTGGTAACCGTCACCTTCGCATTGGGCACGGCCGCACCTTGGGGATCGGTAACCGTACCGAGAATGCTGCCGTAGACCGCCTGGGCAAAAGCCGAGGTCGAAGCCAGGGTGAGAACCAGGAATGCCAGAGTGACTGCTGCCAAGATCAATCGCCTAGTCATAGCAAATTCCTCCGCAGGTCGTTCAGGCACGACATCGCCGGGGCTGCCTGTTTTCCGTGGAAGCTACTGCTGTTGGTGTTCGAAGTGGGAGTCTGCGCTTTATGGGCAACTGCTGAAAAAATGAAACCGCCCCCGGACAGAGATAGACAGCTCGCACGATGCGTCGAATTGGAAGAGTGTCTCAAGAGGGTGGACTCTCGACAGCTCCCAAAGCTGACACGAAAGCGTGGCGCAACTCACGTTCCAATGCGACCGCCACGCTAATCTCCTTACTTTCACTTGTCAAGAGAAGTTTTGCACAACTTTCGAGGATATGAAATCGCGTAGATTTCGATTTAGTTCTATGAAAAATCATGCGCCCATCCGGTGGTCTTTAGCCTTGGATAGGCACAAAGAATGTAACGTCTCCATCAGACGATGAATGCTATTCCGCTGGCGGGGTGAGGCGAGGGTCCAGATCGTTCGCTTTTTTGAACTCCTGCTCGGCTTCCTTCTTCTCCCCCTTTCGCGACATCGCGATTCCCAGCTGGTAATGCGCAGGAGCATAGGTAGGAACCATGCGGATGGCGTTTCGAAATTGCGAGATCGCTCCGTCCAGGTCGCCGACGGCCAGTAAACGTTTGCCGGAATTGGTGGCAAAAGTCGCGGCCTGCAGATTCGTTTTTTCCTTGGCAATGGATTCGCCGGCTCGAGCCTCAGCTGCAGCTCCGGCGGTATCACCGATCTGGCGCAGGACAGCCGCTAAGGTGGTATGCGCGCCGGCAAAATCGGGCTGCAGGCGAATTGCCTCGCGCAACTCGGCAGCGGCGTCCGGCAAATTTCCCTGCTGCTTCAACACCGTACCCAAGGTGTAATGCGCTTCCGCGTAGTCGGGTTTGATCTTGAGCGCGGTGCGAAGTTCGTCGGCAGCGTGCGGGAAATCGCCCTGCTGCCAGTAGGTGATACCCCAGGTGTAGTGGATGTCAGCCTGATTGGGGTCGAGATGCGCCGCTTTCTGAAATTCAGCGGTCGCATCGGCCAGTTGGTCCTTGAGCTTGAGCGCCAGGCCAAGATTGTAGTGAAGCGTGGCGTCGTCGGGAGCAGTTTCGAGGGCGGAGCGAAACTGTGCGATGGCGCCGTCGAAATCCGACTTTTGCAGATAGGCGATCCCCAAGTTGCCGCGGTAGGAGGCATCATTCGGACGCAGGCGCAGGGCCGCTTCAAATTGAGCAATAGAATTGGACGCTTGGCCCGACTGGATGAGCGCGAGACCCAGGTTGTTGTGGGCGTCAGGATTCTCGGGCTGAAGCCGCACCACCTGCTGAAAAGCAGTGATGGCGCCATCAGCATCGCCAGCACGCTGAAGCAACAATCCCAACTGATTATGGGCTTCGGCAAGATCGGGCTGAAGTCTTACAGCGACCTGGAGTTCGCGGATCGCTTCATCCGGCTCGCCTCGGTCTTCCAGTACGCGGGCCAAATAATAATGAGGCTGAGCGCTTTTCGGATCGAGTTGCACGGCTTTGCTGAGCAGATTCCGAGCTTCGTCTAAAAGTTTTTGTTGCCAGCATACGACGCCGAGATGAAGGTTCGCGTGCGGGTCACTTGGCTGCAAGCGCAGGGCTTCGGAAAATTCCGCAGCGGCCTCGGCGAAGCGCGATTTTTGCGCCAGGACCGAACCCACTTCGTCGTGCAAGTCTGCCCGCTGGGGGTCGAGTTCGGTGGCCTGCTGCAACTCGGCAGTGGCGCCCTCGAGGTCTCCGGCGAAGCTCAGCACACGTCCCAGCGTGCGATGGGTCTCCGCGTCCTTCGGGGCAAGGCGAACCGCTTCGCGGGCTGCAGGGACCGCTTGCTGGAGATCGCCCTTCTGAGCCAAAGCGCTGGCCAGGCTGGTTTCGGCTTGCGGAAAATCTGCCTTCAACTTTAGCGCAGTGCGGAAATGAGAAATCGCAGAATCCAGGTCTCCTTGCGTAAACAGCACAAACCCGAGCGAATTGTGTGCCTCGGGGCTTCGTGGCGCGAGTTTGAGCACATGTTCGAAACTTATGCGCGCGGAATTAAGGTCCCCACGCTTCAGCGCAGCGAGGCCTTTTTGATAGATCGATTCGGCCTGCGCCGCACCCTCTTTCTGAGGAGCAGCGTCAGCCAGCCCGGTGAGACACACCAGAAAAATTCCGACGTGCAGGGCTTTGCAGATCATGGCGTGGAACCGCAAACTCGAAATCACATCTAATGTTCAAGCATAGCAACAAACAGCCGCCTTGACCCAAGCCGGCGAGCGCCACTACGATGCTGCCAGGGCCATGGTTTCAAGTCGTTGTCTTCGCACACAGTTCGCCGGGGCGGTTGGGTCGGCCGTTGTGTTGATGAGTGTGCTGACGACCGCGCAAGCAGCAAAACCGGCACCTGCCAAAGATCCTCCCTCTCTTGCTCACTTCACCGATATCGCCGAGAAGGCCGGCCTCACGATGACCAATGTTTTCGGCGGGCTGGACACGAAGAAGTACATCATCGAGACAACTGGTACCGGTGTCGCGATTTTCGATTATGACAATGATGGCTGGCCCGACATTTTCATGGTGAACGGCACCACTTTGGAAGGTTTTCCCGCGGGAAAGTCTCCGACGAATCATCTGTATCGCAACAATCATGACGGCACCTTCAGTGACGTGACCATGAAGGCCGGTGTGGCGGCTTCGGGCTGGGGACAAGGAGTGTGCGCGGGCGACTACGACAATGACGGCTGGGAGGATCTGTACGTCACTTATTACGGCAAGAATCGCCTGTACCACAATGAAAAGGGCGTATTCACCGAGGTGAGCGAGCCAGCAGGAGCGGCAGGATCAGGAAAGGCATGGGGATCGGGCTGCGCCTTCGTGGACTACGATCGCGACGGCTTCCTGGACCTGTTCGTTGCCAATTACGTGGATTTTGACGTCTCGACCACGCCTGCGCCGGGAGAGCGGGCGGCCTGCGTTTGGAAAGGCACCCCTGTGATGTGCGGGCCGCGCGGCCTGCCGGGAGCGAAGAACATTCTTTATCACAATCGGGGGGACGGAAAGTTTGAGGACGTCACGGCCAAGGCGCACATAGATCAGACCGATGGTCACTACTCTCTCGGAGTAGTCACGCTCGATTTCGACGATGATGGCTGGCCGGACATCTATGTAGCTTGCGACAGCACACCGAGCATTCTCTATCGCAACAATCATGATGGAACTTTCACCGATGTTGCCGTTACGGGCGGCGCCGCCTTCAACGAAGATGGCCGCGAACAGGCAGGGATGGGGATCACGGTAGGCGATTTTGACGGCGACGGGCGCCTGGATCTTTTCAAAACTAATTTTTCAGATGATACGTCCACCCTGTATCGCAATAACGGCGACGGCACCTTCACCGATGCCACATTTGCCGCCGGGCTGGGCCTGCATACGCAATACCTGGGCTGGGGCACGATGTTCTTTGACTTCGACAACGATGGCTGGCCGGATTTGATCCTGGCCAACGGGCACGTGTACCCAGAAGTCGACAAATATCACCTGGGAAGCAGTTTCCAAGAGCCGCGTATCCTTTATCACAACAACGGCAATGGCACGTTTACTGATATATCCATGACTTCTGGGCCGGGGATTTCGACAGCGGCGTCCTCTCGCGGGCTGGCCGTGGGCGACTTGTGGAACGATGGCCGGCTGTCGGTAGTGATTAGTAACATGAGCGCAAGGCCCAGCCTTCTTGTGAATGACCTAGGCTCGCCCAGTCACTGGATCGCATTCAAAACGCTGGGAACGCGCTCCAATCGTGATGGAATCGGGGCACGCATCACGGTGAAGGTCGGCAAGCGGATCATGGTCGACGAGGTTCGCAGCGGGGGAAGCTACATCTCGCAAAGCGATATGCGGGCGCATTTTGGGCTAGGTAGCGCGGGGAAAGTCGATTCGGTCCAGGTGCGCTGGCCTGGCGGACTCGTTGAACGGTTCGAGAACTTACGGGCTGATAGCATTAACAGCCTGAAGGAAGGTTCTGGGGTGGCGCTAATTGGGCCAATCGATCGTAAAAGACCCGCTCCTATAGCCCAATCGGGAACCTGCCATACGGCATTTCCATAGGCGTGCTACAGGAAACCCCGTATGACTTGTGCGCGGAAGCAGAGTACGATTCGCCTGCTCCCCTTGCTTCGGAGGAAGGCTGGGGAGTTCGGGAGCCATGGGGATCGGCGCCTTCTTTTACTTAGAGTACGTCCCAAGGTGAGTGCAAGCCACTCGTCGACGTTTCCCTGTACCTGGCTGTTTGTCACCCACCCCGCTGAGGACCGCCTGAGGATAGAGGAACCGCCTATAAATCTTTGAAATCGCATCCACATGAGGTGGAACATGATTGCTTTTCTGCACCGGGTTTGGCGGGAGGACGAGGGTCAGGATATCGCGGAATATGCCGTGATGCTGGCAACGATTCTTATTATTGTGATTGGCACCATCCGGCTTATAGGCCAGCACGCCAACACTGCGTTCTCGAACGTCGCCAGTTCCCTCCAGTAGCGCCTCGGAACACATGGCTGTCGACGTGTAGCCCACCCTACTATGCTCGACGATGAGCGCACCTGAGAGTTGCCTTAGCATTCGGGTGCCAAAAACCAGTAATTCTTGTGCAGAGGTGTGTCAGCCGGCCCCGGACGCCAGCGCGTCGGATGCCGCCGATCGGACCATAATTCGTAAGCAACTCTCGCAGCTGCCCGTCCATGTAGCTGTCCAGATAGGCATCCCAATCACCGTGATGCGGGCGGCCATTATCCCAGGGGCCTCGATCTGATGCTGTCTTGCCGCGCGGTAGTAGTCCGGGTTGTGCAATCCAATTGAGAGTAATAGAAGAACAGCTTTATCCCCTGGCGATGACACTCATCGGCCAGCATTCTTAGGGGATCTTTCCCGTAGGGTGTGCGCTCAACGATATTCCAATCCGAGACCTTCGAGTCGAACATGGCGAAACCATCATGGTGGCGCGGGGTGATGGTGATGCATTTCATACCCGCCGCTTTCGCCAAAGCCACCCAGGCCTTCGCGTCAAACTTCTCGGGGTCGAAGAACTTGGGTAAACGGTCGTATTCCGGCACGGTGAGCTTTCTATCGTGAAAGATCCATTCGCCAGCACCAAGAACACTGTAGACACCCCAGTGAATGAACATGCCAAGTTTTGCGTCTTGAAATTCCTGGCGGGCCTGCAGATTCCCGGGTGTAGGCTGGTAACCTGCTTCTGCGGATGCAGGTGAGGTTGTGAGGCTCACAATGACAATTGCCAGTTGAGCCGTCGCGAGCAATTTACTAGCTTTGTTCATCTCTCGTCCGTTCACAAGCAAAGTAGTCCCTTCTGGGAGGTTCATAGGGTATCCAAAAACCCCACAGATCAGGTAGCTGCGGCGGCTCAGGAGCTCAGGAACGCACATTCTTGGCGTCGAGCCGTGCGCGGACAGCGCGCACTCTCCCTGGAGATCTTGCCACAGATTGTCCGAACCACCGGATTCGAATGGGTGCCCGGATTTTTCTGCAGCCTCGTGACGCCGGAAATAGCCGTACCATTTTCTTGCGTGTGAGTGAATGTCTGCGTCCCTGTACGCTACCGGTGGCAGGAATCGTGGCTTGATGTTATAAGTAACCGTTTAAATTCGCCAACTCAGCGACCGTGATCACCGTGCATTGTTTGCGGAGTCCTCTCATCGCGTTCGTTCTCACCGCGATAACATCGGTCCCAGCGCAGACGGCCTACCGCAATCCGAGCCTGCCTGTATCGCAACGGATGCAAGATTTGCTGAAACGCATGACTCTGGAGGAGAAGGTCGACCAACTGTCGAGCTGGCGCCGCTCCGCGATGTCGACAGACAATGCCGAGGCGCAGCAGATCGTGGAGAAGATTCAGAAACTCTCGGAACCGGGTTCGCAAGTGGGTCCGCGCGATACTGCAGTTTTGCGCAACGAGGCGCAGAAATTTCTAGTGGAGAGGACCCGGCTGGGCATTCCAGCTCTTTTCCAAGGTGAAGCGCTGCACGGATTCATGTCGAATGGGAGCACAAGCTTTCCGCAGGTGCTGGGCTTGGCCAGCACTTGGGATCCGGAGCTCGTCGAGCGTGTCTTCTCCGCCGCGGCCGACGAAATGGCGGCCGCCGGAGTCCGGCAGGCCTTCACCCCGGTTCTGGACTTGGCGCGTGATCCGCGCTGGGGCCGCACAGAGGAGACCTATGGCGAGGATCCGTTCCTGGTCTCCCGCATGGGCGTTGCCGCCATCCGGGGATTGCAGGGAACATCGTTTGTGATCGACCGTCATCACGTGCTGGCCACAGCCAAACATTTTGCCGCACACGGCCAGCCTGAGGGTGGACGCAACACGGCGCCCGCCAACTACTCGGAACGAATCTTGCGCGAGTCCTTTTTCATGCCTTTCCAGGCCGCGGTCGAGGAAGCTCACGTCGCCAGTGTCATGGCTTCCTACAATGAAATCGACGGCATCCCATCCCATATAAATCACTGGTTGCTCGATCGCGTTCTGCGCCAGGAGTGGCGGTTCCAAGGTTACGTGACCTCCGATGGCGGAGGTCTGCAGATGCTGGTTAACACTCACCATGTCGCTGCGGATTATGCCGAGGCGGCTAGAAAAGCCCTTGCGGCCGGTGTGGACTTCGATCTCTCGGACGGCTCGGTGTATCAGACGTTAATCGAACAAGCGCGGCGCGGCATCATTCCCGAAAAACAAATCGACGATGCGGTCGAGCGAGTTTTGGCGGCCAAGTTCCGACTGGGATTGTTTGAGAATCCTTATGCGGACCCCGATTACGCCGCACAAGTTACGAATAGCCGCGAGCATAAGGAGCTCGCATTGAAGGCGGCGGAAGAAGCCATCGTACTATTGAAGAACGAAGGTAACCTGCTGCCCCTCGATGGGAAGAAGATTAAATCCGTTGCTGTCATTGGCCCGAACGCTGCCGATGTTCACCTGGGAGGCTACAGCCGGGACCCGGGCCCGGGTAATCAGGTCAGCATTCTCGAAGGCATCCGGCAGCGTGTTGGCGCCGGAATTAAATTGCTTTATGCGGAAGGATGCAAGCTCACCAGTGCCAAGCCGGGCTGGGCAGGCTGGTACGTGGACAATGTCGCGCTGATCGATCCCCCAACCCAGGCGCAGAGCATCCAGGAGGCCGCCGTTCTCGCGCGCCAAGCCGATGTCGCGATCCTGGTGGTCGGCGAGAACGAGAGTACGAACCGCGAAGCCTGGTCAGAGCGACATCTTGGCGACCGCGACTCCCTGGACTTGCTTGGCGCCCAGGATAAACTCGTCCAGGCGGTCATTGATACCGGAATTCCCACAGTCGTGTTTCTGATCAATGGCCGGCCGCTCTCGATCAACTACGCGGCCCAGCATGCTCGGGCAATTATTGAGGGCTGGTATCTAGGTGAACAGGGAGGCATTGCCGCTGCGCGCGTGTTATTCGGGGACATCAATCCGGGCGGCAAGCTGCCCGTTACGTTTCCCCGTTCGGTTGGGCAGATTCCCGCGTACTACGACCACAAACCGTCACGCGACCGGAGCTATGCCTTCACTAACAGCCAGCCGCTATTTCCCTTCGGTTACGGGCTCAGCTACACGACCTTCGGCTTTGATAATCTGCGCGTAGAACCTGCCTTGATGGACGCCGGTGGCACAACTACGGTTCGGGTTGAGGTTACTAATACCGGCAATCGGGAAGGCGACGAGATCCCGCAATTGTACATGCATCAGCGGGTTGCCTCAGTTACACAGCCGGTCAAACAGCTGAGAGGCTTTCGCCGAGTAAGCTTAAGGCCGGGAGAAAAGACGACGGTGGAATTCCTCATCACGCCTGAAACACTGTCGATCCTGGATATCAATATGCGCGGTCGGGTCGAACCCGGAACATTTGACATCATGGTGGGTCCGGATTCCGAACACACCGCGACTGTTCCGCTGCAGATATTTGCGAGAGAGTAAGCAAGAGCCCGCCAAGGGCAGACCCGGTATTGGCTGCAAGTGAGGCAAGTTGGCGGATTAGGGATGAATTCTTGCCGCCCATCCGCCTCCAGGCGCCAGTGTGATCTTTAATTTAGAGCCATTGCTTATCTGGGTTTTGGTCTTTTTGTAATCACCCGCATAGCGATCGGCGTTCACGCCGTCCTGGTAAGCTTCCAGCCAGAAAGTTCCCGCGGGCAGGAAAGAGAAATCTACTTCCAAGTCGCGGCCGTTCCAATTTGTCATGGCGCCAACGTACCACTCCAGGTCCTTTCGCCTCGCCAGCAAGACATACTCGCCGAGCTTAGCGTCGAGCACTTTGGTGTCGTCCCAAACAGAAGGCACCCGACCCAGGAACTCCATCGCCTCCGGTTCGCGCAGGTAGTTGGAAGGATTATCAGCGAGCATCTGCAGCGGACTTTCAAAGACCACATACATCGCCAACTGATGGCAGCGTGTCCCAAGAGCCATCGGACGCCCGAAAATCGGCGCAAAGGTCTTCTTGGTCGCATTCAGCATGGCGCCGGGCGTGTAATCCATGGGTCCCAGAAACATTCGGGTAAACGGCAAAGTGAGATTGTGATCCGGCTGAGCCTCGGCGCTCCACTTGCTCCACTCCATGCCGCGAACTCCTTCGGTCGTGATCAGGTTCGGCCAAGTCCGCGTCATGGTTGCCGGCTTCTGATCGCCATGAAAATCCACCAGCATTTTGCGCTTGGCCGCCTCGCGGCAGACCTTGTGATAGAAGTCAATCAGCGGCTGGTCGCTGCGCTGCATGAAATCAACCTTGATTCCCTTGATTCCCCATCTTTCAAATTGATCGAGCGCCGGCAGGAATTGGTCATCGAAGGTTTTCCAGATCACCCACAGGATTATGCCGACATTTTTCTGCCGAGCATATGCGGTAAGCTCTTCCATATTAATTTCCGGAACCACATCCAGCACGTTGCCGAGCTTGTACCAGCCCTCGTCCAGAATGATGTACTCGATGCCGTACTTCGCGGCGAAATCTATGTAGTACTTGTAGGTCCGGGTGTTGATTCCGGATTTGAAGTCCACACCGTAGATGTTGGTGTCGTTCCACCAATCCCACGCGACCTTACCGGGCCGGATCCAGGATGTGTCTTCGACCTCGGAGGGCTTGGCCAGCAACCAAACCAGTTCACTGGTGATCAGATCACCGTCTTTCTGGGCAATCCCCAGGACTCGCCAGGGATAGCTGCGCGTGCCGCCAGTGATAGCAATGTAGTCGGCAGCCTCGACTACTTTGAGATCGCGGTCGCTTTCCAGCTTTTCTTTGAGGGGATATGGAGGAAAAGTTGCCACCAACCCATTGCTGCCGGTACCACGTAGCCAGAGGCCCGGATAATCGTCGAGGTCCGATTCAGCAAGTGCGACTTTCACGCCGTTAGCAGCTTCAACAATAGCAGGCAGGCTGGCGATCGACGATGGAGAGATCTCGGACAGCTTGATCGGCAAATATCTTCTTTCGTTATGCGAGAAAAAGCTATCTTCCTGGGGGTAATAGGTCACGTAATCTCCAGGAAAATTAAAGTTGGCCTCCTCGTTATAGACTTTTACTTCATTTTGAGAGAGCGTGGTTTCCAGGCGATAAGCAACCCCTTCGTTATAGGCCCTGAACACAACGGCATAGTTCCCCCGCATCTCCAGACGCAGTTCGTTGTAGTTTTCCGGAATTTTGGCGAATTTCTGGCGGACGGGAGGCTCCACGATCCCTTCATAACTGCGTTGCTTGGCGGCTTTGACCTTCGGTTCGAGACCAAGGGTGTTGTGATCGATGTCAATCGATAAGGTGGAGTTCTGTAGTAGCGGCGTTCCCTTTAGCAGGACGTCATACTGCAGGCGATCGCCGGTTCGGATCCGCACCTCGATCTGCTTGTTCGGCGAGAACAGGCTGGAGCCGGCCTGGGCCGCCGCGTGCACAGCTAGGCAAATCAGGGGAATGAGGACAAGAGCTGCTTTCTTGCAGAGAAATTCCATCGAACTTTCTCCTAAACTCGAATGCCTGGTCAAATCTGGGTGGAGACATTGAGGCCCGGCGATCAAATCCGGAGTTGATTGACATCCGCCGGCCTCAAACAGGCTTCCCGGTCTGGTGTATACAGATTCGTAGCCGATTGAAACGGGACCCGTTAGCCTACGTAGTTGGATATAGTAATGAGAGTCGGCCCTGTCGCGCAAGGCGACTCTATTGCTAGTGATCGCTTCTGGGTTGGTACACCGGAAAGAGATGGTGACCGAGATCTGTCGGCAATTAGCCGTGGTACCGGATCGAGTTTCCTGATCGGAGAGGCGTATTCATGAAAGCTCTGTTGCTTTCCAATTACCGACAGCTCGAAATCACCGAGGTTCCCACACCCAGTCCGGGTCCGGACGAGGTTCTGGTTCAGGTCGCTGCTTGCGGAATCTGTGGCAGCGACGTTCACGGATACGATGGTTCGTCCGGACGTCGCATTCCGCCGATCATCATGGGGCACGAAGCCGCAGGAATCGTTTCCGCGATAGGCAAGGGTGTGACGGGAATTGCCAAAGGCGACCGGGTTACCTTTGACTCCACCGTCTACTGCGGAACCTGCGGTTTCTGCGTTCGTGGACAGGTCAATCTTTGCGATCGTCGTCAGGTTCTGGGGGTTTCCTGCTCCGATTACCGCCGGGCTGGAGCCTTTGCTGAATCTGTGGTCATCCCCTCCCGCATCGTTTACCGTCTGCCTGACAACTTGTCCTTTGCTGAAGCAGCGATGCTGGAGGCCGTGGCTGTCGCGCTACATGCCATTTCCCTAACTACGCTGGACGCGAATAACACGGCTTTGGTTGTGGGAGCTGGGATGATCGGTCTTCTTGCTCTGCAGGCCCTGCGGGTCGCAGGTTGTTCCCGCGTAATTGTGGTGGACATCGATGAGTCCCGCCTCCAGTTGGCGGAGAACATGGGGGCGGCTGCACTCTTGCGCGCAAGCGATCCCGACGTCCTTTCGCGCATCTTGCGTTTCTCGCGAGAGGGTGTGGAGGTTGCGGTAGAAGCGGTCGGCAAAGATGAAACGGTTCATCTCGCGATCAACAGTGTTCGCAAAGGTGGCAATGTTGTCCTGGTGGGCAACATCTCGCCCGAAGTGAAGCTTCCTTTGCAAAAGGTCGTGACCAGACAAATCAGGCTGCAGGGCTCCTGCGCCTCCTCCGGCGAGTACCCGCGCGCGATTGAACTTCTGGCAAGTGGATCGATTCGGGTAAAGCCGCTGATCACGGCTATCGCTCCTCTGGATGAAGGACCAAAATGGTTTGAGCGACTGTATGCGCGAGAGCCCAATTTGATGAAGGTTGTGCTTACGCCTGGGATGGTCTCGTGAGCGGACTCTTCGATCTGAGCGGGCAGGTCGCGGTGGTAACCGGCACCAGCCGCGGTCTTGGGCAATATCTGGCTCGTGCCCTGGCCAAGGCGGGGGCTGACCTGGTTCTCACCAGCCGAGACCGAACTCGTCTGACGGCGTTCGAAGCGGAAATGACCTCGCTGGGTCACCGCGCCGTGTCACTCGAACTCGACGTCCGCAGCCTCCAGAGTATCCAGAGCATGGTGTCCGCCGCGCAAGCGGCGTTTGGCCATCTCGATATCCTCGTGAACAACGCCGGATGCAATGTCCGGAAACCTGCGCTGGAAGTTACCTGGGATGATTGGAACCTGATCCTTGACACTAACCTGCGGGGCTCTTTTTTCGTCTCCCAAGCTGTGGCTCGCGGCATGATCGCGCGGCGCTACGGGCGCATAATCAACATCGGCTCTGTCACCAGTGTTGCAGGGTACGCAGGTCTGGCGCCCTACGGCGCCAGCCGCGGCGGCATCCGCCAACTCACGATGAGCCTGGCCGACGATTGGGGCCAGTATGGAATTACAGTCAACTGCCTGGCTCCGGGGTGGTTTCGTACGGAACAGAATAGGGCCTTGTACGAGAACAAAGAGTGGGTCGACTATCTCTGTGATCGCATCCCCCTGAAACGGCCGGGCCAGCCTCAGGATCTCAATGCGGCGGTCGTATTCCTGGCCGCCGAGTCCAGCCGGTATGTGACCGGGCAGACCTTGCTGGTGGATGGTGGAATCTCCACCGGCGCAACCCGTGCCCTCGTGCAACCTGCCCGGGCTGGCGCCAACGACCTCGAAGAGCCGAAGGAATAGGCAGAACAAATAATAGATTCCATGCGAATGCTCATAGTTGCGCTTGTCCTTGCTTGTGTCTCGCTTGGCCCTGCTCATGCGCAAAACTTCACCGACATTAAGCCTTCGCCACAACAACTGGCGTGGCAGGACCTGGAGTTTGGAGTGCTTATCCATTTCGGCACCAATACATTCCTGGACCGCGAATGGGGCGACGGGACAGCGGACCCTAAGGTTTTTGCTCCCAGCCAACTTGATGTGAACCAGTGGATGCGCGCGATCAAAGCGTCGGGTGCGAAGTACGTGGTTCTGGTCGCGAAGCACCACGACGGTTTCTGTCTCTGGCCGACAAACGAAACCGAATACAGCGTAAAGAGCAGCCCTTGGGAGAATGGACAGGGCGATCTGGTGCGCCAAGTTTCAGACGCGGCGCAAACCTTGGGGCTGAAATTCGGTCTTTATCTTTCTCCCTGGGATCGCCACGAACCCCGCTACAAGAATTCCAGCCAATACGACCAGTATTACATTGCGCAGTTGCAGGAATTGGGCACGCATTACGGCGAGCTGGTGGAGTTCTGGCTGGATGGGGCTGGCAGCGAAGGCCATGTCTACAACTTTCCGCGCATCATCGAAAACCTCCGCATTTTTCAGCCCAACACGCTGGTATTCGCCGACGCTGCGTTATTTGAATATGGGGACATCCGCTGGGCAGGAAATGAGGATGGAACGATCCCCTATGAGAACTGGAACGTCCTGGACCGGCATGGTTATCTGCGCTGGCGTCCGGTGGAGGCTGACACGCCATTGCACAAGAACCTCTGGTTTTGGCATCCGAATGAAGAGGCAACTCTCAAGTCAGTGGGGGAGCTGATTTCTACGTATGAACAAACTGTGGGGAGAGGCGGCCAGTTGATGCTTGGCCTCGCGCCAGACCGCCGCGGTCTCTTGCCGGATGCCGACGTCAAGCGACTCGAAGAATTCGGCGTAGCTCTCCGCAAACGCTACACGGAGAATCTGGTAGCGAAAGAACATCTCAAAGCAGACAACACCTCGGCCGCGCTCGATGGCGATCCTGCTACCTTCTGGTCGGCACCCGCCGGCTCTCATCATGCGGTGCTTGAGACCGAGTTTGCGAAGCCAGTGCGGTTTGACCATACGTTAGTGATGGAATGGCTGAATGATGGACAGCACGTGGAGCATTTTCGCATTGAGGCATGGACCAACCAAGGCTGGAACTCCCTCGTCGAAGGCAATGCAATCGGCCACAAACGCATAGATCGTTTCCCTCCGGTGACCGCTTCGCGCGTTCGCCTGAACATCCTCTCCTCGTCGAGAGAGGCACATATCCGCGAATTTCAAATATTTAATATCGGCAGCGATCCACCGGCAGCCACTAGCCACGTGCCAGGGTCCGAATGATGGCCGGTGCTCGGGCCTCGGAAGCAACGGCGTTTGAGCCTGCTTGTATCTCTCGGACATCCCGATTCCCATTCAACAAAAACATAGACGTCAAACTGCACCCTCGGGATTCCAAGGGCCAACGTTCCTTTATAGATCCCGCAGCCAGTTACGCACTCTAACCCAATCACGGTTTGCTCCTGCTCTCTGCTCCCTGGCCGCCGGCCCGCCCCACTCCCCAGACTGCATTTATCATGGATGACCATGCCGGAGATGCCGCTGTGGAGTGGAGAGGACCAACAGGCCCGCCTCGCTGAGTCGACGGCTGAGACCACCAGCCTCTCGAAAGAAGTGCCGTTGCGCCGTGATGTGCGGTCGCTGGGCGTGCTGCTCGGCAAGGTTCTCGTTGAACAAGGCGGCGAGGCCTTGCTCGATGTGGTCGAACATTTGCGCCGGCTTCTCATTCAGCACCGGCATCAAGATCCGAGTCCGGCGAATTTCGAGGATGAGCCGCTTTTGCAGGCGCGGGAGATCATAAGCAGCCTCGCCGTCGAGGATTCGCACAAGGTCAGCAAGGCTTTCGCCATTTACTTCGAGCTGACGAATCTCGCCGAGACCAACCATCGAAAGCGACGACGGCGCGCGGCGCGATTGCGCCCGAACCAACCGCCTTTGCCAGGCTCATTGCGGGGCACCCTGGGGCGGATGAAGTCCGCCGGGCTCAGCGCTGAACAGACGCTAGTGGCACTTTCCCAGGTCTCCGTCACACCCGTATTCACGGCCCACCCGACCGAGGTCGCCCGCCGCACAGTATTGATGAAGCGGCGCCGCATTGCTCAGTATCTCCAGGATCTCGACCGCTTTCCCATCGCAGGCAGCGAGGCGGCAGAGATTGAGTCCCGAATCCTGGGGGAGATCACGGCGTTATGGCAGTCCGATGAAGTACGTCTGAGCATGCCCACGGTAACGGACGAGATTCGCATGGGTCTGGACTATTACCCCATGGTCTTGTTCGAGACGCTCCCGAAGTTATACGAGGAGATCGCCGAATCGGTTGCGCAGGTTTACGGAGTTTTTCTCGACGACGTCGAGGTGCCTTGCGTTCTGAAATTCGGATCATGGATCGGCGGTGACCGCGATGGCAATCCTCATGTAACCGATGCCTCGACCAGCGAAGCATTGCAGATGGCGCGGAATGTGATCATTGATCACTACCTGGCCGAAGTCGACCGCGTGATCGAGAACCTGAGCTCGTCGGTGCGGCAGGCTGCCGTCTCCGATGCGCTCCGCAGCCGCGCCCAAGAATACGAGAAACGCCTTGGCTCAGAACATACGCATCGAATTTCCCCCTGCGAAATCTACCGCCTGTTCCTCGACTGTGTCCAGACGCGGCTGCGCTACACACGACAGGCGGCCGCACAACCCCATGCCTACTGTTCTGCAGCCGAACTGGAATCCGACCTTATGCTGGTGCGAGACAGCCTGTGCGCCAATCGGGGGCGGCGATTGGCGTCGCTGCTCGTCGATCCGCTGCTGCGAAAAATCCGCACCTTCGGGTTCCACCTTCATTCCCTCGACAGCCGTCAGCATGCCCGCGTGCAGGCGCAGGCTTTACAGGAAATGAATGCGGCTTTGTCCCATGGCGGATCGGCGGCGGAACTGCCACCCAAACTTTCAGCACAAACTGACCAGCTGCTAGAAACGTTCCGCACGATTGCGCATTTGAAGAAGGTGTATCCCCCCGAAGCAATTCGCCAATTCGTCATCAGCAACGCTGATTCAGAAGACGACGTCTTCGCTGTCATCAGGTTAGCTGCGCTGTCAGGGGTCGGAATTGCCGGAGGCGACGCCGATCCGGGCCTGATGCCGGTTCCCCTGTTCGAGTCCATCGGCGCCCTGCGCCGGGCGGCGCTGGTGATGGAGAAGATCTGGTGCGCCCCGGAGTATCAGCACCTGCTGGACTCCTGGGGCCGCTCTCAGGAGGTGATGTTGGGTTATTCCGATTCCAACAAAGATGGGGGAATGCTGACGAGCACGTGGGAACTGCACAAGGCTCATCGCGAACTGCACTGCGTCGCGCGCAAATACAATGTGAAGTTACGTCTGTTCCACGGCCGCGGCGGCACTGTGGGCCGGGGGGGTGGCCCCACGCACTCGGCGATTTTGGCACAGCCAGCAGGAGATTTTAACGGCGAAATTCGCATTACCGAGCAGGGGGAAGTCCTCAATTGGAAGTACTCGGACCCCGCCCTGGCCGAGTGGAACCTTGAGTTGATGATTGCCGCATCCCTGGAAGCTCTGACTCGTCCGGACGGACCGCAACCCGGCGCCGAGAGTCGCTGGAGCGAAGCGATGGAAGCGATGTCGGAAGAGGCATTTGGTTTCTATCGTCGTAACATCGCGGAGAACCCCGACGTACTCATCTACTTCGATCAGGCAACGCCGGTTAACGAGTTGCAGCACGCACAGATTGGGTCACGACCGCCACGTCGCGGCCAGAGCCGCCAGCTCGAGGACCTGCGCGCCATCCCTTGGGTCTTTGGCTGGATGCAGAGCCGGCACGCGGTGCCTGCCTGGTTCGGAGTGGGGCATGCCCTCGAACAGTTCGCAGCCAAGCCCGACAATGATCGACTGTTGCACGACATGATGCGCGACTTTCCTTTATTCGCGGATATGATCCGCAACGTCGAGCTCGCCATGGCCAAGGCTGACTTCACCATTGCGCGCTTATACGCAGGGTTGGTCTCTGATCCTGGCGTTCGTGAGTCCGTTTTTAGCATGCTGGACGACGAGTTTTGCCGTACTCGGCGCGTCATTCTCGCCGTCACAGGTCAGACCGACCTGCTGGAGAGTAATCCTGTGCTCTCACGATCGATCAAACTGCGCAATCCTTATGTCGACCCGCTGAGCCTCATCCAAGTGGACCTCCTGCGCCGGAAGCGAGCCGGAACGGAGAGCGAGGCACTGAACTACGCGTTAGCAGCGACCATCAACGGTATCGCGGCCGGGCTACACAATACGGGCTGAGGCCGTGAGCTTGTGAATCGGCCACGACCCCATCCGCGAATCCCCACTTGGAGTTACGGCAGTTGCTTTTCCGGTTCGCAAATAGCCTCAGCCAGGTCGTTAAGAAACGCCGCCGCCCGCGCACCATCCGCAACTCGGTGATCTGCGGAGAGAGTCATGGTCATCATAGGCCGGACGCTGGGCCGGCCCTCCACCGGCACAACCCGATCGGCGATTTGGCCAACCGCCAGAATTGCGGCCTGAGGTGGGGTGATGATCGCGCTGAAGGCGTCAACGTTGTACATCCCAAGATTACTGATCGTAAAAGTTGCACCCGACACGTCAGCTGGACGCAACCGGCCCGCTCTCGCCCGCTCAGCCAGTTCGTGCCGCTGCCAGGCAATTGCAGCCAGGTCGCAGCTATCAGCATTGTGAATCACGGCCGCTACGACGCCCTCGTCCACCGCCATTAGAATGGCAATGTTCACATCTTTGTTCAGACGTATGCTGGTGCCGCTCCAACTCGCATTCACTCGCGGGTGTTTCGGCAGTACCCGGGCAACCAGCGCAGTCAGCAGGTCAGTTAGGGTGGACCGAATACCATGCGTCTTTTCGATGGCGGGTGCTAGCTTGTTGCGCGCCTGAACCAGCGCACCGGCGTCCAGGTGGCGCACGACGAAGAAATGCGGAACCGTAGTCCAGCCCTGGGTCGTTCGCTCGGCCATGAGCCGCCCAACCGGACCCAGGTTCTCGGCATCGGCAGGAGCCGGTGTTCCCTGCGCTGCCACAACGGCAAGAATGTCCTCAGCCAGAATTGCACCGTCAGGTCCCGACCCGCGGAGTTGACGGATGTCGATGCCGTGCTCGCGGGCAAGGCGACGAGCTTTGGGAGAAATGTCTGGATTCGCTCCGGAGGGCGGCTCCGAAGTTGTTGGGACAGGCGCGGCGGCGCGGGCGGCAGAAGTCATCGTTCGCCCACTAATTTCCGAGGACGACACTTCCGTGGGCGGAGCTTCACCGGGCCGCACAATCCATGCGATGGTCTGGCCGACTGGCACTTCAGCGCCTTCGCGCACTTTGACGCCAGCGAGAATACCGTCCCCCGGGGCTTCAATTTCCATTACCGCCTTGTCGGTTTCCACTTCCAGCAGAGTTTCGCCCTTGGCGACACTCTCGCCTTCTTTCTTCCGCCAGGCGATAAGCTTGCCGGTTTCCTGCGCCATTTCCAGAGCGGGCATAACAACGCCGATAGGCATAAAAGGGATCAATCGCGAGCGATTTTAGCCCGAACGATTTACTCGGAAACTCCTACCTTTTCCGTTTTCGAGCTGGCTTCAATCATGTCAATGATGCCTTGGCTCGGGGCAGTTTCGGTCTCGCGGGTGGTGGGCAGCGGGCCATTCACCGTGAAATAGTGTGCCCCGGCGACCAGCAGCTCTTCCGCCGGGAAGCGGGTGATCACTTCGTGGCCAGTCGGAGTCACGACAATTTCTTCCTCAATACGCGCCGCGCTCCAACCGTCGGTCGAAGGCCAGAATGTCTCGAGGGCGAACACCATACCCGGCTTGATCTGGTGCGGATGTTCGAAGGAAACCAGCCGGCTGATCACCGGCTTCTCCCAGATGGCGAGACCTACCCCATGCCCATATTGCAACGCAAAACATGCTTCTTCGTTGGGGAAACCGAACTCTTGCGCCCGGGGCCAAACCGCCGCGATCTCAGCTGTTGTGCGGCCTGGCCGGACCAGCTCAATCGCAGCGTCGAGATACTGGCGACACCGCTTGTATGCATCGACCATCGCATGGGATGCGTAGCCCACCGTGAAACACCGGTAGTAGCAGGTGCGGTATCCCATGTAGGAATGCAGGATGTCGTAATAGACGGGATCGCCCGGGCGCAGCACGCGATCGGAAAAGACGTGCGGATGCGGGTTGCAGCGCTCGCCGGAGATGGCGTTGACTGCCTCGACATACTCTGAGCCCAGATCGTACAAAACCTTGCTAACTAGCCCAACCGCCTCGTTCTCGCGCAGGCCCGGCTTCATCGCGCGGTAGAGTTCGTCGTATGCCGCATCCACCATCATGGCCGACATGTTCAACAGCGCGATTTCGTCCTCCGTCTTGATGACCCGCGCATCGGACATGACCTGTTGGCCATCGACGACTCTAATCCCTTCCTTCTCGAGAGCAAACAGCACCGGGGGTTCGATAATGTCGATGCCCAGCGGTTCCTTGTGCAGACCGCGCATTTCGAGCTCAACCCGAATCTTGCGGGCGACGTCTTCGGCGCGACCCATTTCCGGCGACATCGCGCCACGCAACATGGAGATGCCCGGCCGTGAGCGCTCGCCCAGCCAGGGGCAATGCAGTTGGTGATGGCGGGCAGCGGAGCCAAAGTCCCAGAGGATGGGTTCATCGTTTTGCGGCAGCAGAGTGAAACGATTCGCCTTGTCCTGCGCCCATGTGCCGATGTGCGTGGCCGTCAGGTAGCGAACATTGTTCATGTCAAAGCAAAGGAGGGCTCCCATCTCCGACTTCGCCAGCAGCGCCTTGGCCCGCGCCAGACGCTCGCGACGCAGACGGTCGAAGTCAACCCGCTGTTCCCAATCCACCGCCATGGTTCCAGAAGTTGGCAGTGCCATGATCTACCTCCTGTACTACGGCGCCATAAAGCGCTCGCTTGACCGACGATTGCGTGTTGCCCCAAAAGAGCTAGGGGGTCACGCGTGCGCGCAAAGCTCCCGGGCCGCCTCAAACACGACGTTCTCCGTGGGCACCGTCAGATCTTCCAGCGGCGGCGAGAACGGAATCGGAACGTGCATGGCTCCGATTCGTTTCACTGGCGCGTCCAGATTGTAAAAAGCGCCGGCAGAAATCACGGCCGCGATCTCGGCCGTAACACCGTAACGGACGTAGCCCTCGTCCACCACGATAGCCCGCGAAGTCTTCTTTGCCGATTCAATCAGAGTCTTCTCATCCAGTGGCCAAGTCGTGCGCGGATCGATCACTTCCGCGCTGATCCCGCTTTCCTCCAGCAGGGTCGCTGCTCCCAGCGCCACCTGCACCATGCTGCTGGTCGCGACAATGGTAATGTCTCGGCCCGCGCGTTTGACGTCTGCCTTACCCAGCGGGATGGTATATTCCTCCTCCGGTACGGGCCCTCTCAGCTTGTACATCATCTTGTCTTCAAAGAAGACACAAGGATTCTCGTCGCGGATCGCCGTCTTCAACAGCCCCTTCGCGTCGTAGGGTGTGGACGGCAAAATAACCTTCAGCCCGGGCACATGGCTGAACCACGCGTGCAGCGATTGCGAGTGCTGCGCTGCCGAACGGCGCGTGGCTCCTAGCGTCGTGCGCATCACCATGGGGACCTTCCATTTCCCTCCTGACATGTAGTGGACTTTGGCCGCCTGGTTCACCATCTGGTCCATGGTCAGGGTGATGAAGTCGCCGAACATGATGTCCACCACGGGGCGAATGCCGGTCATCGCGGCGCCGACCGCAAGTCCGGTAAATCCGGCTTCGGAAATCGGCGTATCCAGCACGCGCTCCTTGCCGAATTCCTCTACCAGGCCGGACAAGACTTTGAACGGAGTGCCGGCTTCCGCTACATCTTCGCCCAAGATGCAGACCCGCTCGTCGCGGCGCATTTCCTCGGCGAGCGCTTCTCGCACCGCCTGCGCAAATGTCAACTCACGGACCGCTTCAGGCATAAACGTCCTGATCCACCTCCCCCGGCTTGGGATAGGGCGCCGCCAATGCGAACTCGACAGCTTTCTCAATCTCGGTTTTCGCCTCTGAGTCAATGCGATCCAAGCTGGCCGCGTCCGTGAGATTCTCTTTGATCAGCCAATCTCTCAAGCGCTGAATGGGGTCGCGTTCGGTTTTCCAGCCCTGCTCTTCCTGCTTCGAGCGGTAGTACTCGCGGTTAATGTCGCCTACATGATGTCCGTGATAGCGGTAGGTTTTGCACATCAGGAAGGCGGGACCTTTGCCCTGGCGCGAAGCCTCAACCAGGCGTGCTGCTGCTTCATGCACCAGGCGCACATCCTGCCCGTCGACACTCTCCGCGCTTAATCCGAAGGCTGTAGCGCGAGCGAGAATGTCGCCCGCAGTTGTTTCGGAGTAGTGGGTGTATTCGTTATACAGATTGTTTTCGCAGACGTAGATGACCGGCAGCTTCCATAATTGAGCCAGGTTCATCACCTCATATAGCACGCCCTGTCCCAGTGCTCCTTCGCCAAAGAAGCACACCACAACCCGATTGGTGCGCAGCCGCTTCGCAGAGAATGCAGCCCCGGTGGCAATACCCATGCTTCCCGCCACGATGGCGTTCGCTCCCAAATTGCCGGTGGCCGGATCGGCAATGTGCATCGATCCGCCCTTGCCGCGGCAATACCCCGCTTCCTTGCCCAGCAACTCGGCGAACATCCGGTCGGGCGAAGCCCCTTTGGCCAGACAATGTCCGTGGCCGCGGTGCGTGCTCGTGATGTAATCGTCAGAGCGGAGCGCTTCGCATATCCCTACTGCCACCGCCTCTTCGCCAATATAGAGATGCGCCAGACCAGGCATAAGGGCCCGCGTGTACAGCTCATTCACCTGTTCCTCGAACCGACGAATGCTCACCATCCGGCGATACATGCGGATCCATTGTTCCACTGAGATTCTCGCATCAGCACCCGTACGGTACGTGGTGGCCGTCATTTCCCTACTCCCGACATACGGGCCAATACGTCGAACATCACTGCAAAATCCTGCTTGGCCAGGCCCATGGCCCGCGCGGCGGTGAGAAATTCATTGGAGAGAGCGGTGGTCGGGAGTGGCACGTCAAGGCGTCGTCCCATCTCCAGCGCCAGCCCCATATCCTTTTGCATCATGCCGACGTCGAACCAGGCTTCTTCGGGTTGCTCGAGAACGAAGGGTCCTCGATATTGAATCATCGGCGAGGCAACCGCGCTATGGGTGAGAACCTCTACCGCGGTTTTTCGCGGGATCCCACTCTTTTCAGCCAGCAACACGCCTTCAGAGAAGGCCAGCATCTGGGTAGCCAGGCTTATATTGATGGCAATTTTCATGGAGAGCGCCAGGCCGTTTTCGCCAACGTAAGTAACCTTGGATCCGATATCCTGGAGCAGCGGTTTCACGCGCTCGAAAGTTTCAAGACAGCCGCCGACCATCACAGACAACTTTCCTTCCTGTAACGTGATTACGCTTCCCGACACCGGGGCATCGACCATGTCGGCTTTTTTTTCACGAACTCTGGCCGCGAGGCTGCGGCTCACGGCAGGGCTCACGGTACTCATGTCGACGAAAATCTTGCCTTGGCCGAGCCCAGCCAAAACCCCATCCGGCCCGTCGGTGATGGCCTCTAGCGCAGCGGAGTTGCTCACCATGGCAAAGGTCACGTCGGCCGCAGCGGCGGCGGCACGGGGACTATCTGCCCACTTCATGCCGCGCTCGATCAGCCACTCCGCCTTGGAGCGCGTGCGATTGTGGCCGGTCACGACGTGCCCCTTGCCGAGCAAGCGGTTCACTATCTGGCTTCCCATCACTCCGAGACCGACAAAGCCAAGCTTCGCCATTCGGTAAGATCTTCTCCCTTAGGAAATGGACTTTGCACTTGTCGCGTCCGGTGTGCTCGTCGAAACTCGCGAGTCTTCGCGCACTTGTTGCAGATGAGCGCGCATCGCGTCACGCGACCTTTCCGGATCCCGCTGCTCTAAAGCCTGGAGGATGCGCTTGTGATGAAACTGTCCGCGCTCCGGGCCGCCTTCCACGTAGAAGATTCGCGCCCGCTGTTCCCGCAGCAAACCCACAATCGAATCAATGAGAGACAAAATGATGGGGTTCTGGGCCGCCTCGGCCAGCGCGAGGTGGAAACCGAGGTCGGCCTCGATGTAAGCGTCCAGATCCTTTAACGCGCGATCCATCACCGCGACTGCTTCGCGCATGTTTGCCAGGGGTTGTTGTCGATCCATGCGTATCGCGGCCATGGCTGCGATTTCAGGCTCGAGAATTTCGCGCACTTCAACCAGATGAGCCAATCCATCCTGCTGGTTGATTCGCGTCATCAAGTCCAATGAGTGGCGGATCGCCTGGGATGTCCCGTTGGTAACGAATGTTCCGCGCCCGGAATAGGCTTCCACCAGTCCTTTTTCGCGCAGAGCCTTGACTGCCTCCCGCACCGCCGTCCGGCTCACACCAAATTGCTGCGCTAATTCGCGCTCGGCCGGAAGCTGGTCGCCGGTTTTGAGCGAGCCCTTCAGGATCGACTCCTCGATCTGCTCGATGATTCGCTCGTAGAGTCGCGACGATTGGACCGCTTTGTACACAAAGAGCCTTCCCCCCGGGCCTGTGGTCTGACCTTTATACCATACTTGCACAAACCGGCATAAATACTTGACATGCTTCTGTTCGGTGGTAGAGTTGTCCGACCACAACCTCGGGAGGTTCTATGCGTCCCTCTAGTGCGAGCGTCCAGCGTCATTGCGGGGGCCGAGTTAGGCGGGTCTTGCCCATCGCCTGGTTCCTGTTCCTGACGTGTCTTCCTCTCTTTTGTCAGAGCTACACGGGCCGCATTCTGGGGACGGTTACGGACCCATCCGGTGCCGCCTTGAAAGGTGCCACGGTCACGGTCTCCGATGAGCAGAGAGGTGTCACCCGAACCTTGACCACCGATGATGCGGGCGCCTATCTAGCCCCTGATCTGGCACCCGGCTCCTACAAAGTGCGGGCCGAGGCCAAGGGCTTTAAGAGCGTCGAGCGCCAGAACATCCCGCTGGAAGTGGCGCAAGAAGCGCTAATCGATTTTGTCCTGCAACCGGGCGATGTAAGCGAGACCGTCGTAGTCTCGAGCGAAATTCCCATGTTGAATACGGTCTCCTCGACCTTGGGGGGCACGCTCAGTAATAAAGAGATTAACGATCTGCCCCTGAACGGTCGGAACTACGAAAACCTGCTTCAGCTGCGTCCCGGCGTCATCCGTTATCCGGGCGGCGGCTTCTCCACGACCAGCGCCAACGGCCTTCGCGCCGAGGACAACGCTTACCTGATTGATGGCTTGTTTAACAGCGAGCCCTTCTCCGGCCAGAGCATCATTAATGGGGCCGGAATTGCGGGAGATTCGGCGACCATCCTGCCCGTCGACTCCATCCAGGAATTTAACCTGCAGCAAAATCCTCCGGCGGAGTTCGGTTGGAAGCCGGGCGCGATCGTCAACGTCGGTTTGAAGTCGGGGACCAATGCGGTCCACGGTACCGCTTACGCGTTTGGCCGGGATACTCCCTTCGATGCGCGCAACTATTTCAATGTGACTGGCACACCCAAACAGCCGAGAAACTTAGAGCAGTTCGGTGGGACCCTCGGCGGGCCTATTATGAAAGACAAGCTGTTCTATTTCGGCGCTTACGAGGGCCAGCGCTACGAGGTCGGCAACATTACCCAGTTGTCGACGCCGGCTACGGTCTCGCTGGGAGCCGACCCGGCGAGGAGTCTGGTGGATGCCATCGCTGCCTTGCAGGCGCGAAATGTCCCGATCAGCAACGTTAGTCTGCAGATCGGGGGCTGCACATTAGGTCCTCCCGTCTCGTGCAATGGCACAGGATTTCCAACCAATAACGGGACTAACCCCGCCGATCCAACCCTGATAACCTTCGGACTTCCTAACAATGTCAGCGCCGATAATGCGGTTGGGAAAATTGATTACCACATCACGCAGAGCCATATTTTTAGTGGCCGGTATTTCTTCGGCAACAACTCCGGAACCGTATCGGACGCGAGCCAACTCCAGCCACAGTGGCTGACCCAGATTCACACTCGGGCGCAAGTGCTGGGGACGAACTGGACTTGGATCCCGAATTCCACCTGGGTCAACGAAGTCCGTTTCGGTTACAACCGCCTCTATCAGCCCACTTTCACTGCGGATCACAACAAGCCCGCCTCTTCCTATGGAATCAACACCGGTGTTACCAATCCGCTATACGGCGGATTGCCCCGAATCAACATTGCCCCGTTTTATATCTTCCCCCAGGAGTTGGGCGGCTTTAACTGGCCGAAGATACAGGGGCCCGACACCAGATTCCAATTGGTGGACCACGTTTCGTACATACGCGGCAAGCATGCTCTTAAGTTCGGCGCAGAGCTCCATCATGACGGCTTCACGGGCGGGGCGTATGGCGGTGTGCGCGGCCGAATCAAATTCGGATTCGGAGTCAATGACGTCTTCACCGGAGCCACCTCACTGGAAGACTTCTTCGCTGGAGTTCCTGATAAGGGGAGCCAACTGATCGGTGATCCCACGCGTCAGATCCACGACTGGGGCTACGCCAGCTTCCTCCAGGATGATTGGCGCGTTACTAAGACTCTAACGTTGAATTTGGGTATGCGCTACGAGCTGAACACGGTAATAAAGGATAACCGTAATCTGCTGGGCAATTTCGATGCCGCCAACGGGCTGCTGCAGGTTGGCAAGGGGATTAGCGTGCCTTACGACGGCGATCACAACAATTTCGCTCCCCGTTTTGGGTTCGCATGGGATACGACAGGTACGGGCAAAACTGTGGTACGCGGCGGCGGAGGTCTGACTTACGAGACCGTAAACTGGGAGTCATTCCTCGCCCTCAACAACTCCATGGGTCTTAGCACCATTCCCACCGGCGCCATTATCGATGGTGCCGGAGGAACGGCGGGCGGATCGATCGCCGTCGGGACCGTCAACTTTGCTGGCTCGAGTCTCAACTGGGATCCCACCATCAGCGGAATGCAGGGAACCGTATTCCCCACTACTCCGCTCGATTGCTTCGCGGCGCCCTGCAGCATTCTCGGCGTGGACCGAAAGCTCAGGACTCCCTACGTGTGGAGTTGGACTTTGAATGTCCAGCACGCCTTGACCAGTAATCTGTCCCTGGAAGTCGCATATGTGGGCAGCCATGGATCAAAGCTGGTGGGAATTCACGACATCAATCAACCTCCTCCGGGCGCCGGGTGGACAGCCGGGCCAGGCGGCACCATCGCCCAGTGCCTGGCCAGCGCCCCCGCTTGGGACCAGTGCGCCAGCGGTGGCGACGCAGAGCAAGCCGCACGGCCATTCAACGGCAAGTTCCCTTATCTCGCAAACACTTACCAGATGGGGAACATTTACAAGTCCAACTACAACGGCTTGCAGACGACTCTGACCTCACGCAACTTCCATGGACTAAGCGCCGTGGTGGGCTATACCTACTCCCATTCCCTGGATGATGTCGGCGCCAATTGGGATTTTGGTGCAGGATCGGGTATTCCTCAGAACAACCTGGTTCCGCATACGGAATATGCCAGCAGCGATTTCGATATTCGCCACCGCTTCACCTTGGCCATGACCTACCTCATCCCGGGCAAGGAAGGTTTCGCACAACTGCTCAAGGGCTGGCAGTTGAATTCCATCGTCACGCTCTCCAGCGCTCAACCCTGGGGTCCGATGGATGCCACTACGGATGTGACCGGAACCGGTGAAGTGCTCTCGGATCGATGGAATTTCTTTGGCAGGACGTCTGACTTCAAGTCCGGCCCCATCGGAATTCCTTATTTCCCGAACAACAGCAATCCGGCTTGCGTCGCCCAGGCGTTAACCGTCGACGGGGGAAACCCAAGCGGTCCCGCAGATGTTGCTTTGGGAGCGTTCGGCTGCTACGCGATGGGCAACTCCGTAATGATCCCTCCCCCCTTCACCCTGGGTACGATGGGCCGTAACACTTTCCGCGATACCGGATTCCGCAACTGGGATTTGTCGGTGGCCAAGAACTGGAAGTTCGGGGAGCGGTTTGGCGCTCAGTTTCGCGCCGAGTTCTTCAACGTGCTCAATCATCCGAACTTCGCCAATCCTTTTGGCGGGCAGAACGGATGGGCGCACAACGATCCCGGCGGGCCGGGAAATTTTGGCTGCGCCTGCGCCAGCCCCGATGTGGCAGCTTCCAACCCGGTCATCGGATCCGGCGGCAGCCGCGCGATCCAGTTGGGATTGAAACTGCTTTTCTAATTGCCGGACGAAGGAGACGGTCTTCCCAAGACTGGAAGGGGAGCTCATGGCGAATCTAACGGCGACTCCGTCTCGCTTCTCGCTAGCGCTTTGTTTGCTCTTGATCACGGTTGTGTCCAGCCGCTCATTTTGCCAGCAGCGCACCGAACGCACGCTGGAGGAGATCAAGACCGAGGCTATCAAGCGTGCCGAGAACGGCATGTATCCTCTCATCGGCCTGGACCCGGCCGAAGTCCGTGAAGCATTCCAGTCGATCAAAACTAAAGATAAAGATGAATGGGCTGCCGCCTTCATGGGGGTCGCTGACCGCTACATGTCCGAAGCCAAGTCGCTCGAGAAGGTTGATCCCCAGAAGGCGAATGCCGACTATATCCGGGCCTGGCGCCTTTATTCTTTCGGCCGTTGGCCGGTGCCAGCCTCGCCGGGCAAACAGCGTTCTTACGCCAAGGCGATCGAAGCCTTTCTCGCTCATGCCCGATTCTGGGATCCTCCGCTCGAGGTGGTGCACATCCCGTTTGAAAACTCCCAAATCACCAGTTACTTGCGCCTTCCGAAAAACACTAAAGGCCCAGTGCCACTGGTCATTGCGGTGAATGGCTTGGATAGCCGCAAAGAGGATTTGTCGGAAAGTTTCTCCGCAATCTTGCCGTACGGCGTCGGTTTTCTTGCCGTGGATGGGCCCGGCACCGGCCAGGCGCCCATCAAAGTCAGCGAGACCGCCGACCGCATGTTGTCGCGCGTCATTGATTATGTTGAGACGCGCCCAGAGGTGGACAAGAACCGGATCGCCATTCATGGCGTTAGCTGGGGCGCCTACTGGGCCACCAAACTGGCCATTCTCGAGGATGGCCGCCTCACAGCAGCCAGCGCCCAGTCCCCACCAATTGACAGTTTCTTCCAAAAGGATTTCTTGATGAATTCGCTGGTGGGCAATCGGGAATACTTGTTCGACCAGGTTCCGGCGCTGATGTCCGTTTTGGAGGGAGTACACAGCGTCGATGAGATGGCGGAGTTCCTGCCCAAGATGTCGCTCGTGAAACAAGGCCTTCTCGGCAAACCCATGGCGCCGATGTTGGTGATCGCCGGCGTGTTGGACACACAAGTTCCGATCTCCGACATCTACTTGCTGCTCGACAAGGGGGACACTCCAAAAACCGCCTGGATCAACCCGCAGGGTGGCCACCTCGGACGCCAGGTAAAACTGTGGCCTGATCCTGTCATTTTCAAGCAGGTCATAATTCCCTGGCTGGTGCGTACGTTGGAGGCTCAAGGCGCTGAAGCTGTCCGTTAATGGATGCAGGCGGCGAGCCGACAGGAAGAATCGACCAGGGGAATGCTCCGCGCCACAAAACCCGCCCCCCGCCGTAGCGCCTCCCAGCTCGCGCAAGAAAATTTCCAGTCTTTGGGTGTAATTGCTCGTGGCTATCGTGGTTGCGGTGGTGCTCGGATACGTCAGCCCGGCCACAGCGATTGCCGTGAAGCCCCTCGGCGATGCGGTGCAAGATGTAAGGGCATGTCTTGTTAGGCGGAAAACCCCGTTCGCGGCTTCACCAGCTCGGCCGCCGGCCTAGCCCGTATCTTGGCTGGATGAACAAACACCGAGGGGTATGCACATGGTTGCGAAATGTTTTGGCGAGTTCATGGGCACTGCGGTGCTCGTATTTTGTTGGGCGATGGGGTAGTTGCGAACGTCTTGCTCAAGCAGCGGCAGCAGCGATGCGAACATCACCCCTGCCGTCACACTCGGTTTCGCCGTTTCGTCGGGGGAGTTCGTAAAGCTAGTCCCCTACATGCTCAGGTACTGGGCGCCTTCGCAGGTGCGACTCTCGTCTGGCTGCACTTTCTGCCACACTGGAAAGGAACTCCAGACCAGAGTCTGAAATTAGCGTGCTTCTGCACAGCGCCAGCCATACGGAGATTCTCTGCGAACCTTCTCAGCGAGATTATTGGAACCTTCGTCTTGGTATTGGTTGCGGAAGCCATCTTCCCCAAGGCAGTAGCCGCATCTGGACCAGCGTCGGGCCTAGGACCCTATCTTGTCGCTGCTCTCGTGTGGGGTATTGGACTTTCGCTTGGTGGCACTACTGGATATGCCATCAATCCTGCTCGCGACTTTGGCCCCGCCTCGCCCATGCCCTGCTGCCCATCGAGGGGAAAGGAGTTTCGGACTGACGCTATGCTGAGTGCCGGTTGTCGGGCCCCTCATCGAAGGCAGTCTGGCTGGAGTGCTGTTACGGATCATTGGAGTTTAGCCCGAATTGGTGGGGCGCACTGTTCCTCTCTATGCGGCGTCGATGACACCGCCAGCAACGAGATGATTGCCGCAGACCTTCTCCGTGCCGTTCAGGCTGGCCGTTCTCTACTTCTTCTGACCGGCCGAACCGAGCACCTTCAGTATTTCGCGGCGAAGCTGGAAACTACGGTCAAGCACGTCTTCGTCCTCAAGGGCGGCAGGGGGAAATAGCCGCGCGCAACAGCCGAAGCCCTTGCATGGGTGCCAGATTACGAGCCGCGCCTAATTCTTGCGACCGACAGCTACATCGGCGAGGGGTTTGAGGATGCGCATTTGGATACGCTACTCCTAGCGATGCCCAATTCGTGGAAGGGGACGCTCCGACCATACGTGCGGCAACTGCACCGGCTCCATTGATGACCAGCGGTTAGTGCAGGTTTACGACTACGTAGACGACTGGGTCCCAACGTTGGCAAGAATGTAAGAGCGCCGGCTGAAGGGATGTATAGTGCATTCGGATACGCGAACGACGATGGGCCCGCGCAAGTTGCGGCTAGCAGCCGGACACTGCGGGCAGGGCGGGAGAGATCATGAGCAAGTCTGGCTATTATCTTGAGAAGAAGGCGAAGCAGGGATTTCGCGGATACCCGGTCGCGACCCTAGCTTTCTATGGACCAACCGCCGATTTTGCTTCGAAGGTGGCGGTGGCTGTCTTCCGCACCGAAGGTGGAGAACCCGAAGTTCTGGAACGATTCTTCTCTGAGGGTGCCGACGCGCGCTTTGACGAGGGCATCGGCGAGAGGGTTCTGTCTGTGATTCAATCGCACCGTGTCCAGTCGGTCGTGATGACCGATAGCATCATTGGCTGCCCGCATGAAGAAGGGGTTGATTATCCGGAGGGTACGTCCTGCCCCCAATGCCCATTCTGGGCAGGCCGGGATCGTTGGACACAGGAACGCATTCAGTAGAGCCAATGGCTGGCGCGTAAGTCAGCGAAAAGATGAATCGTACCCTCTGGTCTCCTGTTATTCTCTCCATTCAACCCATTGGAGGCCCTGAATGTTAATTGAGCAGGAAATTGCCGCCCGCCGCGAGCGTGCCCAAGGGGCGGTTGCACGGATTCTGGCCCGGCCCGACGCCGATGTTTATGGCGATTACCAGGTACGCTCCTCCAGCAACAAGACCTACCGGGTTGCCCTGCGCGGCCCAGGGTTGTTCGAGAACTATTGCTCCTGCCCCGATTTCGCGGTCAATACGCTGGGGACCTGTAAGCACATTGAAGCTCTGCTGCTCAGGCTCGGGCGGCGGCACGGCAAAGCATTCGAGCAGGGTAAGTTCAGTCGCGTCCAGGCATCGCTCTCGCTTCACTATGGCGAGACTCTGGGTGTCCGCCTGCGACTTCCGTCCTCGCCGTCGCCGGCACTACAGGCATTGGCTCGAGAATACTTCGATGAAAGCGGGCTATTGAAATCCGAACGGCTGCGCGATTTCGAAAAACTGATGGACGAACTGTACGGATTGCGGCAAATCACGGGTTCGGTGACGGCGTGTCCCGGACGGAAGGCGGGCGAGCAGATATCACGAATACAAGAGATATTTCATCTCGGCTGCCGCCCGAAATCCGCCACCTTCTCGGGGGACAATGCCTCCCGGGTGCGGCAGGGTGACGTAGCGCTCGACTAAGAGGCCGCGCAAAATCTCTTCCGCCGGCAGCAACTGTTTCACCAATCCTTTGCGCCGTTCCCGCAAGGCAGGTCTGAAATTTCGCCGAGCTCCTTAATTTCCTTCATCTCACTGCAGGTTTATAGCAAAACCAAGCCTAGCATTCTGAACACGTTCTTGACTATCCGGTTGCAGCGCCCGGCGTGAAGTTGGAAGGACTCGACAGTACGTGCACCGGCTCGCGCATAGAGTTCCTTCCGCAACGCTGCACGCGCCCGGTGCAGCCGGACCTTGACGTTTTCGGGAGTAACGGCGAGGCACTCGGCTGTTTCATCCGTGCTCATGCCTTCAACATCGCGCAACATAAAAATCAAACGGTAGTCTTCTGGCAATCCGAGAATCGCTTTTTCCAGCACACCACCAAGTTCTCGATCGTAAGCCGCTTCTTCAGGATTGCGGCCAGCCGATGCGAGTGATCCCATAATGCCCCCCTTCGATTCCTCTGAATTGTCGAGCGATTGAAACCGTGAACGACGGCGGGAGCGGGCCAGGGCTTCGTGAACCGCAATTCGCGTCAGCCAAGTGGAAAACTTTGCTCGACCCTCGAAGTCGGCCAGATGTTGATACGCGCGGACGTACGCATCTTGCATAACATCTTCCGCTTCTGCATCATCGCGCAAAATAGCTCGCGCTACGCGATAGAGACGCTGGTTGTAGCGGCGCATTAAGAGCTCGTACAGCACCGTGTCGCCAGCCAGTACCGGGCTGACCACTTGCTCATCGCTCCATTCCTCTTTCCTGGCCTGTTCAAGGAGTGCTGCGCTAGCCATCGTCGTTCTCCTCAAGATACTGAGTGGGGAGCCTGCCCGAGGGTTACCACTCGGCTGCCACTCCTTCAGAAATCAATGAATTGCAGGTTGCCCGGGGAAGGGCATTTGCTCATGGTTCAGGGAAGCGGCTTTGATTGGCACCCCTGTGTTCTGGTAAGGACGAGTGCGCTCAGACACGCCGTAGACCACGCGGTCGCAGCGAGACAGGTGAAACCGGAACACGTCTGACACTTTGGAACCAAACAGCTCATAAAGGCGCTTCCGTAACCGTGCTCGGGCGCGGTGCAGTCGCACCTTTACATTCTCCTGGCTGATTCCCAGACATTCAGCAGTTTCAGCCACCGTCATCCCCTCCACATCTCGCATTATTTGCACCACACGATATTTTGCCGGCAGAGCATCAATCATTGACTCCAGGATTTGCCGCGTTTCTGTATGCGAGAAATGCTCCTCGGGAGACAGTACCGAGTCTGCCTTGGCGGCTCACTGGCCTGCAGTTCGCCAAGAGAACGAACCCGATTGCTCCGCCGCCGCAACGATGCTTCGTGTACGGCAATCGTCGTTAGCCAGTTTGAAAACTTGCCACGACCCTCAAACTGACGCAAGTGCTCGTAAGCTTGCGCGTATGTCTGTTGGACGACATCCCGAGCTTCCGTGTTGTTTCCTAAAATCGCCCTGCAAATGCGGAAAAGGCGCTGATTATAGCGGCCGACGAGCACCTCGTAGAGAGCTATTGCACCCTCCAAACCTTTGTGACCACTTCTTCGTCACTCATTCCCTCTGCCCTGTTCACGCTTTCCTGTGCCCCCCCGAAAGTAAGGAGTGACGGACTCCAAAAAGGTTACAGCTGCCCGGGCACATTTTTTTGCAACGAACTGTAACCACGGCGGGTATGCCTTCCTCTGAATATTACGAGAAAGGAGAGTGTCGGCAACAGAAGAAAGCTGCAGACAAGAAATCTAATGCGTAGGAAAGCTACACACAATCAAGTTCTCCAGCCTCTCCTGCCTGTCTCACCTCGGAGGTCGAATGTATGCAAAATCGCAAGATCTTCGCAGTCGTTCTATTGGCAGTCTGCTGCCTTGTGCTGCTTGTGAGCGAAAGCAAGACTTCGGGCACCGCCCCGCTCTCACCACTGGACAAAGCAAATCTCGACAACGCAGTTAATATGTTTGATCAAGGTCGGCAAGTTTTTCGATTCGCGACCTTCGACGATCAGATTTTCTGGGGTGACGCAATCAAACTCCATCAGGCGATCGAGGGGACAAAATTTGGAGGCGTCGGTCCCGGCCTGAGCCCAAAGGCCGCCCTGGCGTTCGGCCTGAAGGTCGATGTAGATGCGCTTCCCGCATCGCTTATTGAACAACTCCGGCAGAGTAAGGTAAACCTTGATGACGCCGCCGTCACTCTTGCGCTACTCAAGCTCAATTCTGTAATCGGTGTCACGGGATTCTTCAATCCCGATGGCAGCCTGAAATCGGTGGGAATTCAGTGCGCGCTCTGCCACTCCACCGTCGACAACTTCTTAACTCAAGGCATTGGACACCGGCTGGATGGGTGGGCAAATCGGGATCTGAACGTCGGCAACATCGTGGCGCTCGCACCCAACCTGCAGCCACTTGCCAACCTGCTGGGAGTTGATCAGGCCACCGTGCGTAAGGTACTACAAAGTTGGGGCACCGGCCACTTCGACGCCGAACTGGCCTTGGACGGAAAGGCGTTTCGTCCCGACGCAAAGACCTCTGCGGTATTGATTCCACCTGCCTTCGGACTCGCAGGCGTAAACCTTCACACCTGGACGGGCTGGGGTTCGGTGACCTATTGGAACGCGTTTGTTGCGAACCTCGAAATGCATGGGAAAGGAACCTTTTTCGACCCACGCCTGGACAATGCTGCACAGTTTCCCATTGCCTCAAAAGCCGGCTTCGGGGACGTGAGAAATTCCCCAGATGTCATCACACCGAAACTTGCATCCCTGCATTTTTATCAGCTTGCAATCCCGGCGCCCACACCTCCCCCAGGCAGCTTTGTCCAAGAAGCGGCGAGCCGAGGTAAGGTAGTTTTCAATGGAATAGGCAAGTGCTCGAGTTGCCATGTTCCTCCCCTCTACACGGAGCCGGGATGGAACATGCACACTCCGAGCGAGGTTTGTGTGGACAGCTTCCAGGCCGACCGTGCCCCGGATAAGCGCTACCGCACGTCACCTCTAAACGGCCTCTGGACGCATGCCAAGGGCGGCTTCTACCACGATGGGCGTTTTAGCACACTGCTGGATGTTGTGAACCACTACGACAGCTGCTTCAGCTTGGACCTGTCAGACCAGGATAAGAGTGACCTTGTTGAATTCCTGAAATCCTTGCCTCAACCACAAATGGAAATAAACTAGTAGAAGATTGTCGACATAGACCAGCTCACGTTCGATAGATCGTTGACCGCCCGCTTGAAGAGCACTAAAGTCGAGAATCGAGGATATTGACGTCGTGGGTTTTGCCTTCTGTAATGCGGATAAACGTGGGAATGCTGCCGTGCAGGTCGAGCAGGGTATGCATCTTGACTGCGGCTTTGGAACGGCGGAACCTTGCCCAGGGAACCATTCTCTTTGGTGCGTACGACAAAGAATGCGGAACAGAGCGTGAAGCGGTAGAGGTGTTCAAAATCGGAACGAACCGGTTTCGGGAATGAACTGATCAAGATGTAGCCGGTGGAGGGTGCAACTATGTCTCCGGGCGGGACCTGAAAAAATTGGTCGGCCCTTTTATAGAACGATTTTAGAACTTTTCTGCTCAATGGCAACAACTTGAACTAGCGGTTTCAGCACTTTAGATTCAATGTTTGTAATTGCTGATAGAAGGTTGACGGACGACCGTACTGGCCGTCAGGCGAGTCGTACCCAAGGTTTTTCCATGCGGGATGCTGGGTGATGACCCTGGGCAGGTCCTCCCCTTGACGAGAAACCGAGCCCAAATTCAGCAAAGGCCTTGACCACAGGTTGTGACCGTGACGACGGTCGGTCAGACTCGTTCTCCTTAGAGGATAAGGACATCTACACCGTGCGACTTGAGCGCTCGGTCAAACGTGACGAGCTTTAGGCCAGCGGCTGCGGCGAAGGCCAGTAGATAAGCGTCCGCCCAGATTTTGGGCGACCGGCTTGACAGCCGCGAGCGCGAACGGAACTCCCTCTCAATGTCATCGGGCTCGGGAAGGAACACAATGCGCGTATCTGCCCAAATCCGGTCCCACAAGCTCCAGGCCTCAGACATGGTCCTGGCGTCTTTTCCCATGACCTGGTCGGTCGTTAGGAGTCTCAGAACGGTTACCTGCGTGAAACGACAGAAAAAGAATTGTTCTTCCCCGGCCTGCTCAAACCAAAGCCGAGCTCTTTCCGAATGCACGTGTCGACCTATCGCATCTTTGGGTCACGCGTACGGTATTGCCGGACTGAAAATGTCTCCGGTTATCCCAGTTGGCCGTCTCTGACAAACAAGAGATGCCGAGCGCGAGAGCTAAACACACGATTGCTCCGGCTTTTGGCACTCTCTACGTTCAGAGTTCAATCCGGAGACCAAGTGCCGCGACAGGCGCCGCAGACCAAGCGACCCCTCGTTTGGCGCCACGGCGCTGCCGCGTGGGCGTAGGGACGATCCTCGACAAGACGCTGAGGCTCGCCTGCGGTCAACAGGCACAGAGTTCACAGAGTGGCGAAATTTTCAACTCCGGTGCTTGGGTCAAAATTCCAGCCGGAGGGCCAATTGCAAGTCGCGGTTGTCGTTGATAATGCTGGTGATTTTTCCAGCGGTAGGCGATCCGATGGCCGTGTTCGGGAAACCAAAGTTTGGGGTATTAAAGGCGTTGAACGCATCCAGGCGAATCTGCATGCGCAGCTGTTCGCGCAGAATGGTGCTCTTCACGAGCGCAAGATCCCAATCCAGCGTGCCCGGTCCGTACAGGACGCCGCGCGAGACGTTCCCGTAGGTGTTGGGGGGCGGCGCGACAAAGCACTGCGTGTTGAACCACAGGGCAGGATCGGGATTGGGCAGAGTGCCACCGCAGACCCGGTTGGGCCAGCTCGGCGCGCCATTGTTGACGCCCTGGTTGAGAGTGACGCTAAACGGCCGTCCGGTGGATAACGTTGTGATTCCGGCCAATTGCCATCCGCCGACTATGCGCGAAACGGGTGACACACTCAGCCACCGCTTGCCGGAACCGAACGGAAGCTCGTAGATCCAGCTGCCAACAAAGCGATGCTTGACGTCGAAGCCCGAAGGACCGTAACCCGCTCGGAGATTGGTGACCGTCTGCGGATTGACTACCGCGCCGCCGCCGCTGGCAGCGGAACCACCGTAGTCGAGCGATTTGCCGAAGGTATAACTCGCGAGGAACTGGAGTCCATGGGAGATGCGCTTGGTTACCTTGCCTTGCAGGCTGTGAAAGGTAGACATGTTGCGGGGATCACATTCCAAGATGGTGTTGACCTTCGAGAGAGGCTGAATCAAGCGGCGCGAGGCCTGCGAGCCCGTACCGGGCTGAATCTCGTTGGCGTTATAGCAGAACATCAGGTGAATGCCGCGGCTTCCGGCGTAGGCGACCTCCGCGACGGTGCTGGCGCCAAGCTGGCGTTCCACGTCAAGGTTCCACGACTCCATGTAAGGGGTCAGGTTGTTGAAGGCGTGGCCGATGACGCTGGGATTCGCGGCATTGAGGTCCGCCGTGGTAATCGGCATCACCGGGGAAATCGGAGGAAAAGGGTTGTTGATGCTGGGAATGCTGCGCATCTGGCTGCCGGGAGGATTTACCGCCGGCGAAAAATTTTGCGAAATGGTAAAGGGCACGTTTTGACCGAGCAAGTTAGACGCCGACTGCTGCTCGGGAAAATAGGAAATACCGTAACCGCCACGAACGACGGTGTGGCCATTGCCGGCAAGATCGTAGGCAAAACCTACGCGCGGCGCGACGTTGCCGAACTGTGTGGATTTGCCGGCGGTGCGCGACGCGCCGCTCACTCCCGCGTAGATCAAGCGCAAATTCTGGAAGTCGAAGTTGGCAATTCTATTTTGGATTTCGGTGTCCGCGGTGAAAACGTCATAGCGGAGGCCGAGATTCAGAGTGAGGCGATTGCCGAACTTCCAGTCATCCTGAAAAAATGCGGCGTACTCGTTGTTGCGCAGATAGTATGGCTGCAAGAGAAAGCCGCGCGTGCCTCCGGTGGAAAATCCGAGGAGCAAGGTTGCCAGGCCGTTACCGCCCATGTTCGTGGCCGGGTTATTGGTGAAATTGTCGTTGAAATTAAGCGAACTGCGCGTGTTGGTGTTGGTGAATGGCGACATCTGCTGGTGCACCCAGCGAAAGCCGGATTTGGCGCGGTGACGGCCGAGAGTCCAAGAAACGGTGTCGCTCAACTGATAATTTGTCTGGCGCGGGTTGGCGGGAAGAAAGGCTGGCCCTCCGCTCAAACCGGTGAAGTCCTGAATGTTGAGATTGGGCAGGCCGGTCGTAAATTGCGAGACGTTGATGCCCTGAATGCCCAGGGAAGCGGCGGAATTGTGACCAAAATCGGATTGGACCGTGAAGGGAATCGTGCGGGAATAGCCGCCAATGAATTCGCTCACCAGATTTGTGCTGAAGACATGCGCTTCATTGATGGCAAGTCCCTGAGCGGTCAAGTTGGTATTCTGAATGCCGGCGACAAAGGGGCCTAAATCGAAGTGCTGCGCGGCCGAGACCGGAGTCGGCAAGCAGCATTGCGACTGGCCTTGCGGAGCGTTGAGCGAATACTTCTCGTAACTGTAGCGCACGAAGAGGGAATCGTTCGTGCCGATTTTGTGATCGACGCGTATGTTTCCGCCGTTATCACCCACAACGCGATTTGCGGCACTTACATAATTGTTAAAGCTGCCGGCCAGGTTAGGCAGAGGATAGATACTGGCGACGTTTGTGCCAACGGCGTTGATGAGCAGCGCTGGAATAATGTTGCAGGGAGTTCCGCCCGTCTGCGTCCCGTCCGGGTTGGGAACGACCGGGAGGTTTCCATTGCACATGAAGCGGCTGCGGGTGACCGTTGTGCCGCTAACGACCGTGCTGAAGGGATTGTAAATCGGTATCAGTGCACCGCTAGCGTTTGTGAGGTCGCTGAAGTCTCCGGTTCGCTGGCCCGCGGTGGGCACGGAGTTCACAAAGGTCAGGCCCTTCAGCTCGCGTAACCCGTAATAGTCAGCAAAAAAGAAAGTGCGGTTGTGGCCGTTGTAGAGCTTCGGGAATATCACGGGGCCACCCAAGGATGATCCAAACTGGTTGCGACGAAACGGCGGCTGCGGCTGGGTGGTGGCGTTGAAATAGCTGCGGGCGTCAAAGTAACTGTTGCGGTGAAACTCAAATGCGCTGCCGTGAAGCGTATTTGTACCTGATTTCGTGGACACGGATACCACGCCCGCACCGCGGCCGAACTCCGCGGAAAAGGTTCCCGTAAGCACCTTGAATTCGCCGATGGACTCGACGGAGGGCTGCACCATCACGGTGTTAAAGGTGTACTCGTTGTCATCGATACCATCGACGAGCCAGGCGTTGGTGTTGGCCTGACTGCCGAGGGCGTTGAAGTTTGAGGCTGCCCGGGGGTTGAACGTGCTCGCGCCAGACAGATTCTCGCCTGCCTGACCGGGAGTTACACCGGGAACGAGATAAACAAGCTGCGCAAAGTTGCGGCCATTTAGCGGCAACTCGCGGACGGCCCGTTCGCCAACGACTTCGCCAAGCTCAGAACTTTCTACGCGCACGAGTGGCGATATAGCGACGACTGCGACGACTTCCTTTACATCGCCTACACGAAGGGTCAAATCGACGCGGGCTTTTTCGTCTACATTGAGAATTACATCGGCGGAAAGAGCGCGTTTGAAACCGGGCTTCTCTGCGGTCACGCGGTACGTTCCAGGAATGAGGAAAGGCGCGTTGTAGCCGCCACCTTCGTCTGTGGTGTATTCCTGGGATGTACCTTTCTGAAGGTCCATGATGGTGATTCTCACACCGGGCAAGGGCGCACCTGAGGAATCAGTGACGGTTCCTCCGATGGTGCCGGAGGTCACCTGGGCATCAGCCGAGGGTAAGCTCATGAACAACCATGCGGACAAGGGAAGGCAGAAGCTGAGGACCAGCTTTGCACGAACGCTTGGAAAAATATTCATGGCTCGCCTCCTGTTTGGGACGACTTCATCGGTAGGTTGAGAGTTGTCGAAGCCCAAGATGACAAAAATGCAGAGGATATTGCCGACTGAACCGTGCACATGGGCGTCCCGTCTGCGCAGCTTTTACTCCAGTTTCGAGCGTTTCGTCAATACTTGGGAGGTGGCATACTTGGGAGGTGGCACGGATGATGGGCGAGGCAGTAGCGCCCAAGACGTCAAACGAACGCACCGAAACCTGCATATTTCCCACCTATCGCTCCTTCCCAAATGGTCGAACCCGCAGGAACACTACAGCGCCTACAGGATGACTTCCGTATTGCATCTTCAGCGTGTCGGGACTGGAGTACGTAGTGAGCTGCGCACCAATGCCGGTAGCGAGGTGCGGGATCAAATCCAGATCGCGCTCGTAGCCCACAGTATAAGCTTGCACACGCCCTATGATGTTTTCCCGGAAATTCGGCGGTTCAGGCTGGTTGCGGAGCAGCAATTCGTTCGTGCGATCCGCGTTTTCAATTCGGCTCCAAACGTAATTGCGTTCAGCGCAACGCAGCGTGGATTCTGCCAAGTAACCGTTCAACACCAGGCCCGTTTCCAAGCTCCGGTTGCGACCCCAAAGCAGAGTACTTGACCAATTTCCGCGCGTGAGAGGGCGGTTGTACATCACGGAAGCGGTCATCCTCTGGAGGTCCTCCTCGGGATGAAGTGCTTCGGGACTGGTCAGGTGCGCGAACGAATATTGTGTGCTCCAGTTCTGGCCAGCCTGCACCGTCACACGCGTGGACCAGGAGTCAATCTTGCCGGAGTCAATGTCCCAACGAAATTCGTCAGGCTCGCGACCGTGAAAACCGGACGCCTCAAGTCGCGCCAGTTTGTATGTCAGCCCTGCAGTTATCACATCATCGGCGATGTGTGTTGAGTCTTGTAGGTGGTGTCCAAGCGGCGCGATGGGATCTTCCGAAGCTGATGCGCGATGCGGATACGCAGTTGGTCCCATCGCGGGATCGCCCATTGGCGCGAAGTAGAACGAGAGCAGAGTCTCTTTTCCGAGCTTCAAGTCATAGAGCGCCGCCAATTCCATGATGAAATCGTGCGGGTGTTGACCGTCCACAATCGGCCTGCCGAACGCGGTCTCTCCTTGCTGGAAGAGCTCGGGGTAATAACGTTTCGATATTGTGCCGGGCTCCAGGCTCACCATGGTTCGTAATGTCAGTGTGCCCGCGGCAAGCTGCCGCTGCGCCATCGGCATCAACCAGTTTGTGGAGAATACCCTGTCAGACTCGCGCGCGCCACTCTGTTGCAGCACGTTTAGAAACGCCTCGCCATGAAACATCAACATCCATTTCCCTTTCATGGTCATGAGCATTGGGATTGGGGTTGAGTTCGGCTCGGCGCTGGTGCCGGATGTACCGTGATGCTCGATGTCCTCTAAGAACATCTTCGCGTTTTCAGTCATGTTCATACTGTGATGTTCCATGTCCGGCATTTGCTGGTGATCCATGCCTTGCATATAGCCTTGCCCACTGCGCTGGTGTTGTATTGGCACCATTTCTTGGCGGGATGTGGACTGCAGTTGCTGTGAGCTCTGGCCCTTCGAGGTCTGCTCGTCAGCGAGGCTAGACTGCTGCTGGGCCAAGGCGCTCAGAACAGCTGCTAGGACGGAACTAAGAATTAGACTGCAAACGTAAGCATTCTTTCGCACAGGCGTTCGATTCTCCGAACTGCGGCTAGCTAGAAGTAGGTGATGGCCGAATGGTGCGGACAGAGCTGAGCCCGCGAATCAATCCTGAGGAGAATGGAACGGATCAGATGCGAAGAACGGTAGAAAGAGGAAGACACAAGTCGGGGGTGTCCATTGTTCGGACGGCGCAAGTCCGAGGCCTAATGATGTCGGCCGTGCCGAGCCAACCAGCCACGAAGTTTAATCCAACAGCCGCGCGCGCGATCTGAACTGCAGCCGGTACTTGATGCGAGTCACAACAGCTATGTGTCGGCGGCGGCATAGGTCCATGATGGCCGTGGCAGCCACCCGGCGTGGTGCCGGAATTCATCGGCATTGACATCGTTGCGGGGAAAAATGCCAGCATGAGTATGAGCGCGAGGATTGATGCGGGTCCTGCGTTGCGCATAACCACCCTTCTTATGATGCCACACGGCTGACTTCTGTCGCCAGAATCTCCAGCAAGCACCAACCGGCTCTTCAACACGAACATCGAAAGCACCATGACAGTAACCTAACCTGCGATCGTACTTCCTCGCCGAGGCTTGCCGTCAAGCCCGCATTTCCGAGATGAACTTTTTCAACAAACCTTCGTCCTTTTCTCACCAGTACTTATCCGAATCTAACGCACTGAAGAGGCCCTGCCGGCAAAATTGCATACTGAGCCTCTTAAGTGTAAGTTGTCGGTCGGCCAGAAAGTCAAGGGAAATTCCCGTTATATTGGCCACGCCATTACGAATGCTTAAGAATCGTCCGCGGCGTCGTCTGCTTCACCACATCCTCATCGGTGTTGGGAGTGTCGGGCTAACCGTCATCTTCATGCATTTGTTTCCGAAGCGTGATTTCCTCTCTCGAGTAAGCATCGGGACAGCCTACCCTGCGCTGTTTCTCACCGCGGCCGCGCTCCTGTTGGGCCCCTTCAATGTGCTGCGGCGGAAATCTAATCCGGTAAGCTTCGACCTGCGGCGTGACTTGGGGATTTGGGCAGGAATCTCAGCACTGGCACACACTGCGGTCGGCCTGAATGTTCATCTGCGCGGCAGGATGTGGCTGTATTTCGTCGATACTTGCCACCACCCACGGCTGGACGCATTCGGTTTCGGAAACTACACGGGTGGTGTTGCAGCGCTGGTGTTCTCTCTGCTCTTGGCGCTGTCCAACGATATTTCACTTCGCAAGCTCGGAGTCGAACGCTGGAAATCGCTTCAGCGGTGGGCGTATGCGGGAGTCGTGCTTACCGCAGCCCACTCAATCGCATATCAGCAAATTGAGAAGCGCATCCCGCCTTTCCAGGTGGTTCTTTACCTCGTATTTGGAATTGTGGTGGGCTTCCAGATAGCGGGTGCCTTCAAGAGTCGACAATACAATTAATAATGCGGTGCGTCGCCGACCCTTGGGATCTTCAGTCGCACAGATTTTGCCTTTGAAGGACCGCCTGGCCGCAGAAGATGCCAGAAGAAGGCAGCGGTCATCTGAACAGTAGTGAAGGGCACGTGGTACTTGGGAGCGGGTGATACTTACGAATCCCTATGCGTGCCCGACATTCTGTGAACCGGCGCTCAGTTCGGGAGGCGCATTCGCTTGATTAGCTCGTGATAACGAGGGTCGCGTCTCAGCGAATCGAGTCGGGGATCCACCCCGAGCCATCGCAGTCAATCCGATCGTTGCAGGTAGGCTCTTTCCAGCGACTCGAAAGCCTCGTCCGTGCGGCCAAGAACAGCGTAAACCGTGGCAAGCTGTACACCACAGACGTACTGCTTGTCAGACTCAGTGGTAAGCTGGGCCAGCAACCTCTGGGCAGCCTGACGACGACCGGCATTGGCGTAAACCACAGCCTGGGCAATCTGCACCATTGGGGTATCCAATAGTTGTCGTCCACGCTCAGCGGCGTTGATCGCTTCCTCGTGCCGCGCGAGACCTGAATAGGACATTGCCATGATCGAATATGCCCAGCCGTAGTTGGGCTGCAACTCGAGCAGGCTGCGCACCTGGCGAATGGCATCGTCATAGCGGTGGGTAACATAGTAATTCCATGCTGCCGTTTCGTTCAGAGGGATCCAGCGTGTTCGCAATGCGCGACTCGCGCGCCGCCGCCTCGGTCTGTCCCGTGACGGCGAAATACTGCGAGTATCCCCTGTGCGCATCGGCCGAGTTTGGGTCCAGCATGACGGCACGACGAAATTCCTGTTCTGCCTCCCCGCCAATCCCAGTCGTACATAAGCTTGATCCTACCCATCGTGGCATGGGCCTCAGCCAGTGAATCGTCGAGCAGGCAGCAATGGCTTCGTTGAAATACTCGACCGCTTTCTCGTCTGCCTCACGGGTTAACTTCTGCAAGTGGAAACGCCCCCGCAGGTAAGCTTGGCGAGCCTGCGGATTAATAACGTGCGCTGCAGCCGCATGAATTGAGCGCGCGTCAGTGAGTCGGCGCGCCACTTCGCGCGTCACTAATCCAGCGACGTCTCGTTCCAAGTTCAGGATGTCACCGAGGTCTTCGTCATACGAACCAGCCCAGATATGGCTCTGATCACCTGCGCGGATGAGCTGAGCGTGTACCCGGACCCGATTGCCCGCTATGCTGCAAGCTGCCTTCCAGCAGGTAATCGACGCCCAGCTCCCGGCCGATTTGTGCCACCGACTTGCTGCTCCCGGCGTATCGCATTGACGAAGTGCGAGCGATAACGCCCAAGTGATCCGGTTCTAGTTGCGCTAAACGGGTAATTATTTCCTCAGTCAAACCCGAGCTTAGATAACCGCCTGTGGCGGGAGCACTCAAATCCTGAAGAGGGAGGACGGCGATCATCACCCGCCTTTCTCTGCTTGTGCTGCGACGGAGGCCGAGCCACAACGTGAACCCCCATCGCCAGGGCTCCCAACAGCACCAACGACCACACCCGGAAGCGGAGGTTGCGCCGAATCGCCGTGTGCCCCGTTGGGGACGAAATGGATACAGGAGGCGCGCCCGTCCCTGCATGCGGCTCAGCCTGAACCGGAGCCTGGCTTGCCTCTTCGACTGCCATGATGAAACGGTAGCCACGCCTGGGCAGCGTCTCAATGTAGCGCGGTGCGCGGTGCGTCGCTATTGTCATTCAGAGCAGCCCGGATCTGCCGGATGCATGTGTTCAGGCTGTGCTCAAAATTAACGAACGTGTCATTGCCCCAAACCTCGCTTTTGATCTCTTCGCGACTGACGAGTTGCCCGGCCTGCGAGACCAGCAGCAGCAAGAGCTTGGCTGGCTGGGGTGCGAGCTTGGTCGAATGTCCCGCGTTAAGCAGCTCGCCAGTCCTGGTGTCCAGTTCGAATGGACCGAAGCGAAATCCTGAGCTCCCGACCGACGCCCTTCAATGCACCCCTCCAGGGGCGAATGTTATAAGCCGGAAAGGTTGTTCTTTAACTGAGCAAGCGCACAAAAATCCATTCAGATTAGGCGCTGACCAGGGATAAGTACGCGGAGTGCCACGAACAGTAGCCGACATAGACCGCAAAGCTAGTGCACGCAGTCAACCGCAGCAACCCAGAGCGCTGCCCAATGTCGAGCTGCCAATCCTCCGGATGCCTCTGGGCTTGGTCCGCAGCAACGCAGCTCGATGCTGGCACGCGTAGGGATGGCGTTTGCCGTACGCGTGCCAGCTCTGATTCGATTCCCCAGCACCCGTGGTTCCTCGTCAGAGCCGAACAGCGTCGCTGCTGATATTGAAGACGGGTGCTGCGGTAACTCACGGCAGTCCCTTTTGTCTCCGAGCCTGTTCCGTATCGATTGCCTTCTGGTTGACGGCGGGAATCACGTAAAGGTGATCCAAGATAACCAGCATATCGAAAAACGGCGACCGAGATTCGAGGTTGTGGTCTGGGGCACATCAGCAATAATCGTAGCCTTACAGCTCGCGGGTTGGAACGAGACAAGAGGTAAACATCAGAGTCTTCCTTCGTCATGATCCCGGACTAGGCGCGAGAAGTAGTCGCTGATCCAATGACTTAGCAACACGCTTTGGCGCGAAGACCGTCCATACCTTCTCTCGCGATGAACGGAACCATGATCAACGCTGCTGCCGAGTCCGCCCACCACCAGCCCAGCAACGAATTCGTCGCGAGACCAAACAGCAGAATTGCAGATAAATATGTACAAAATTCTGTTTGCGTGGCATCAGCCTGCATGGCACCGCTGTTGAGTTCTTTCCCAACTCGCCGTTTGGATCGTGAAAGAAGTGGCATCACAATCAGCGAGACGATGGCCAGTACGATTCCTGGAATTGAACGAGTGGGTTGTTCGTGTTCATACAGCGACTTTATAGCATCCACCGCGATGTAGACTGCAAGCGAGACGAAACAGCCGCCGACGATCCGAAGCGATACTCGTTCTGCTCGTTCTCGCCGCTCGGGGTGGTCAAGATGCATGCGCCAAAGGACGACCGCACCCGACGTGACTTCGATGAGGCTGTCAAACCCGAAGCCGACCAACGAAATACTTCCGGCCATCAGTCCCGAAACTACCGCAACGAGCGCTTCCAGACTGTTCCAAACAATCGTGAAGTATTGAAGGCGCTTGCCCCTATGAACCAGCGCCGCTCGTTCTTCAATGCTTAACGCCGAAGTGGACACGGTTATTTCTTTGCACCCGAGATGGAACTCACATTGATCGTCTCACCCTTCGCCGTGCCAATGTGACATTCACAACCGAGAGACTTTTTGCGCACCGCAGCTATCCGAAGCTACTTTGCCGGGCGAGCTCGCAAACGCAACGGATAACCATCGTCTCCCGGAAGGAGCCCATTCACGCGCACTACCTTCACCGAGTTGTCCACGTCCGAGGCCCGTAGATAACCAATCGCTCCGGGCATTTTGGACACGAATTTCCTCACTTCTACTGGGGTTGCTAGAGTCGTCGGATACGAGGGGAACTCGCCCCGATACACACTCCAAAAAAAGTACTTGTCTAGGTCACCGTCATTCATCCGGTAGATCACCCGAAGCACAGTTTGCCTTTCCGGAGTTCCGCGTGGCATGGCGACTAGCGTGACGCGCCGCCTGCTCGACCACCACTTCTTCTCCTCCGAGAAGATTTGGTGCAACTGCCAGAATGCGACATTGTCGGTCGGGTTCTTGTGGTTGACGACAATGGCCAATCCCTCCCAGGAAGAGGCTCTGTGAGCGGTCGAAGCGTGAGGCTGCTGTAGAGAATCAGTCTGGCTTGACGCAACATCCATCGGCATCCCGACTGCCATCACGAGGAGCAGAACACTCGTCGCCGCCTTCATTGGCCGTCTCCAAATAAGGTAGGTGAAAAATCAAAGGGGGAGGGGCTGGCAGACAACTGCTAGCTCGGCAGTATTGTAGTCCAAGCCGCTGCCATCTTGCCTCGATCCTACCTGGATGAGGAAATCGGTGCCGAAAGATCCCGTTTACGCAAGCGGGCCGAATTTCTGTGGCTGAAGCGAAAGCTTCCGGACGCGCCCCGTGCAGTATCTGAACTCCAGCCACATGGATAAAGAAGCCATCGCCCGCAAGACGATCCACGCTTGCCCAACTCACCCCTGCCACAGCTCAACTCACAGCCGTTGCTGCTTAGAGCCATGCACCTCAAAAATCTTCGCAGGCCGCAAACATTTCCCGGATTAGTACTACAGGCACTTCGGCGATATTCGTGCCTGCTTTCGGCGGCATTGTGTGAAACCCCACATACGCAATGGCTGAAATGAGGGCGATAGCGGCAACGCCGAATACTATGATCGGCCCACTGTATTAGTAGCCCGGAGCTTTCCGATTTACGCTTGCGGCGCATATCTACCTCCAAGCACTGCGCCCCGGAGCCAACTTCGGGAACGCACAACCCATTGTTCGATGAGGGCAAAATCCGCCAACAGTATTGAGCCTCCGATATCCTGTCCTTTACCTCCCCTACTCCGCCGGTTCCCGCCGCAGTGTGCCGCGCCGCAGAGCGCGTTCCTTCATCAACACGAAGAAGACCGGAACCAAAATCAGTACGTGAATCGTGGAAGTGATCATTCCGCCAACCATGGGAGCGGCAATTGGTTTCATCACGTCAGAACCGATACCACTCGCCCAAAGGATTGGAATCAGGCTGGCGAGAACCGCACAGACCGTCATCAGCTTTGGCCGAAGCCGTTGTACAGCTCCCTCAATGGCCGCTTCGTGAATATCGGCTTCGGTAAGCGGACGATCTGAAGCAATACGCTTATCGAGCGATTCGTGTAGATACACCACCATCACCACGCCTGTTTCAACGGCAATGCCAAACAGCGCGATATAACCGACCCACACGGCGACGCTGAAGTTATATCCAAGCAGCCACTGCAGAATCAGCCCACCCGTCATGGCATAGAAAGTGGGAAAGATCAGAACCATGGCTTCGGTCACGGAGTGAAAGACCATGTATAGAAGCATGAAGATCACGAAGAACACCACCGGCAAAATGAGCTTGAGGCGCTCTTTCGCTCGTAGCTGGAACTCGTATTCGCCCGACCACTGATAGGTGTAGCCCGCCGGCAATTGCAACTTCTGCCGAAGCATTTGGCTCGCTTGGTTTACAAAACCGCCGTAATCGGTCGTGTTCAGGTCAATGTAGATGTACCCGGTCAGCTGGCCATCTTCGTCGCGGATCATCGCCGGACCCCGCGAGAAAGAAACCTTGGCCACCTCAGAAATTGGGACCTGGGCACCAGAAGGTGCAGCGATCAGAACTCTGCTCAGCTGCTGAATGTTGTCGCGGAAGTCGCGCTGGTAGCGAACGTTGATCGGATACCGCCGGCGTCCTTCAATGTTCTCGGCAACGTTCATCCCCCCAATGCCGGATTCAACAGCTAGTTGCACGTCGGCGATAGTCAGCCCATATCTCGCCGCCTCAGGACGATTCACCTCAGCATTGAGGTAAAAGCCCTGCGAAACCCGCTCGGCGAAGACCGAGCGCACCGGCGGCAGCCCGGAAAGAATCTGCTGCACTTGTGCCCCGAGCTGCTGGATTTGCTCCAGATTCGTACCTTGCAGCTTCATCCCCACGGGCGTCTTGATTCCGGTCAGCGCCATGTCGAGCCGGTTTTGTACCGGCATGGTCCAGGTATTAGTGAGACCTGGGAACTGGAGCTTGGCGTCCATTTCCCCAATGAGCTTTTCGTACGTCATTCCTGGCCGCCACCTCTCGCGCGGCTTGAGCATCACGGTCGTGTCATACATATCGAGCGGAGCGTTATCGGTCGCACTGTCAGATCGGCCGACCGCACCGAAGACGGTCTCAACCTCTGGAAAGGATCGAAGTACCCGATCCTGCTCCTGCAAGAGCTGAGATGCCTGGGTGATGGAAATGCCCGGAAGTGCGGTGGGCATGTACAGTGAAGAACCTTCAAACAAAGGCGGCATGAACTGGCTGCCCAGCTTGAACATCAAGGGGAACGTCACCAACAGGAATGCCAGATTCAGCAGCAACGTGGTTTTGCGATATTTCAGGCAGAGGCGGAGAACTGGCAAATAGAGCGCCTGTGTGATTCTTGAAATCGGGTTTTGGGACTCTGGACGCAGCTTCCCGCGAATGAAAATGACCATCAAGATTGGAACTAGCGTGATTGCCAGCAACGACGAAAAGCCCACGGCTAGCGTTTTTGTCCATGCCAGAGGACGGAACATGCGCCCTTCCTGCGCTTCCAGTAGGAACACCGGCAGGAAGGAAACCACAATAATAAGGAGAGAAAAGAACAGAGCGGGACCGACCTGTTTAGCGGCGCCGATCAGAATGCGCACCCGCTCCCGTTCAGCCGCCTTCTTCGTGGGTTTAATTGCACTCACATCTGCCTCTTTGTGCAGGACTGGCCCATTCGAGTAATTCGTCTCCCCCACTGCTTCTCCTCCCGATGCGGGTCGTTCGGAAAGATGCCGGTATCCGTTTTCCACCATGACGATGGCGGCATCCACCAACACACCGATGGCCAGTGCCAAGCCGCCGAGCGACATGATGTTGGAGCTGACGTTCAGGTAGTACATGGGAACGAAAGAGATCGCGAGGGCGATGGGCAGGGTGAGAATCGGGATGAGCGCAGAGCGGAAGTGGAACAAGAACACAATGATGACCAGGGAAACGATGATGGCTTCCTCGATCAGGCTGTGCTTCAAGGTATTGATCGATTCGCTGATCAGACCGCCGCGGTCATAGCCGGACACCACCTCGACTCCAGGCGGCAGCGATCCTTTGATCTCGGCCAGCTTCTTCTTGACCCCATCGATGACGTTAAGGGCATTCAGACCATAGCGCATGACCACAATGCCGCCCACGATCTCGCCTTCACCGTTCCACTCGGCGACGCCTTCACGGATGTCCGGGCCGAAGGAAACCGTGCCCAGATCCCTGATCAATACAGGTGTTCCGTTCTTCGCCATGACGGGCACATTCGCCAAGTCATCCAGTGATTTCAGATAACCGAGTCCACGAACCATGTATCGTGTGCCACTCAGTTCGAGCACTCTTCCACCAACTTCGTTCGTGCTGGACTTCACCCGGTCAATCACGGTGGACAGAGGAATGCCGTACGCCAACAATTTGTTGGGATCAAGGTTGACCTGGTATTGGCGCACGAACCCGCCGATACTCGCCACTTCGGCCACGCCAGGCACGGTTGCGAGTTGATAGCGCAAGTGCCAATCCTGAATGCTTCGCAGATCGGCAAGACTATGCTTGTGGCTACGATCGACGAGCACATACTCATAGACCCAACCCGCACCGGTCGCGTCCGGGCCGATGGCAGGATGCACATTGGCAGGAAGCCGGCCGGCAATCGTCTGCAGATACTCCACAACCCGGGAACGGGCCCAATAAATATCCGTTCCGTCTTCGAACACAACGAAGACATAGGAATCGTTGAACATGGTCTGGGCGCGTACCGCTTTCACCAGCGGCGCAGCCAAGAGCGCGGTCACGATCGGGTAGGTGACCTGGTCTTCGATGATGTTGGGTGGCTCGCCTTCCCAATTGGTGTGGATGATTACCTGCACGTCGGAAATGTCCGGCAGTGCGTCCAGCGGAATATGGCCCATGGACCAGAGTCCTGCGAGGGTGAGTAGAAGCACTCCTGTAAAGACCAGAAAACGATTGTGTGCACACCATTCGATGATTCCGGAGATCACGGTTACATACCTCCTGTTGCATTGAGGGTGAGCTGCTTGTTGGCAATCGTTTGTCCGTTTTGTTGCGCCCTTATCGTTACCTGCCACGTGCCACCAGAGCCGAGGTCACCCTTGCCTTCGTACATTCCGCCGCCCTTATCGCTGGCGTTGATCGCAGTCTTCATCGCCGCCATTCCCATCGCCGGCATCGCCGCCATATAGAAGGTCACAGTCACATTCGCGCCTGCGATTGGCTGTCCATCCTGTCCGGTGAGCTTTACGCGGACGGTGTTGCTGCCTTTGTGCGGAGGGTTCGGATCAGTCGTCAGTTCCACATTGGCTTGCTGTTGCGCCGGGGCATTCATGGAAGCAGCTTGCCCGGCACCGGGAGGCGGAGGAACGAATGCGCCAGCCGCCGCCTGCAATTGCGCCTCGGAATCGATCAGGAAGTTTGCGGATGTGACAATCTGTTCTTCGGCCTTGAGGCCTTTGCTGACTACGATCTCGTCACCTACCTGAGGGCCAAACTCAACTTCCCGCGGCTCGATATTGCCTTCGCCTTGATAAACGAAGATCAGATTCCTGGTTCCCGAATGAAATGCCGCCGAAGCCGGGACGACGAATTGGCGGCCCATCGGCAGCTTAACGCGAACATTCACGTACATCCCTGGCCGCAACTTCAGGCCTGGATTCGGAAACACCAGCCGTACCGGCAGCGTGCGTGTGTTAATGTCCAGCTGCGGGAGGACGTATTGCACCCGCCCGTTGAAGACCCGACCGGGGTACGCGTCGACTGTGACCTCTGCGGCATCACCCGGTTTGATCTTTCCAGCATCGCTTTGGAATACCTGGGCGAGTACCCAAACATCCGAAAGGTCGGCTACGGTGTACAGCATGGTTTCGGGCTGCACATACATGTTGGGCAGCGCCTTTTTGTCGGTGATGTATCCGGAAACGGGAGAATAAATGGTGAGATCAGTGATCGGTTTGCCGCCCTGGTCCAGCTTCTCGATTTCGCCAGGAGAAACCTCCCATTGCAGCAGCCTTTCTTTAGCGGCATTGAAAAGTGAAGACGCACCTGAAGCCACCCCGTTCACCGTGCTTTGTTGCAAAGACTCCGAGTTCTTCTTCGCCAGCAAATATTCCTGCTCCGTCGCGACAAGATCAGGACTGTAGATTGTGAATAGCGGCTGGCCTTTGCCAATAAAATTCCCGGTAGCGTCCGCGTAGACTTTACGAATCCAGCCAGCGAAGCGTGTCTGCACGTAGGCTTGCCGGCGCTCATCCACTTGTACGTTGCCGTAGCATCGCAGCTCCGAATTGACGGACTTGGATTCAACTTTCCCCAGAACAATGCCGATGCTCTGCATGCGCTGCGGCGTAAGCTGAATCGGCGCAAGGGGGATCTCTTGCATATTTCCACTCTGTGTCTCGCCTGCCGTTGCTGGTTCGGAATCTGAGGCGTTTGCGGATGGAGTTTGTGCCATCCCCTGCATAGAATCGCTTGTTGAGGCGGTGCTCGCCTGCTTCACCGCCACGCCATGGCTCAAACGCCACCACAAAACGGAAGCCACAGCGGCGAGCACTGCCGTGGCTACTAGCGCAATCCAAAAAGCGCGACGATTATTGTTGCTTTCTGCACTCGGCATGTGTGATCCCTCGTTTACATTCGTTCTAGAGTCGCGCTCGTTCATGGCATATCTACTCCGGTGAGGCGCTCCAGTTCAGCCAGCACCGATTCGTGCTCCACCATCTCGCTCCGATATTCCAGATCAAGGTTCAACACATCGAGGAAAGACGAAAGCAGACTCTCGAAGTCTTGCCGGTTCGATTGATAGGCGGACAGGGCGGCGCGAAAGGTAGCTTCCGATTGCGGTACTAGGCCATCGCTGTAGATCTTGAGCCTGTCTTCTGAAGTCTTGGCGCGCACATATTGCTGCTGCACTTCAGAGAGTACACGCTGCGATTCCGAGTCCGCCTCTCGTCTTGCGCGCTCCTGGTTCTGCTCCGCCTCGGTGAGTTCGGCCTTCTGCCGTCCGCGGTTGGGCAGGCGGAAGCCAAATGTCGCCATGTAGTAATCGCGGGTATCTCCGTTGGTGTGCTGGTACGCGTACTGGACATTGAAGTCCGGGCGAAAATTCTTGTGGGCCAGCTCCACCTGGGTTTCCTGCTGCCGGATCAACGCCTGCTTTGAGCGCACGTCTGGATTCTGTTCACT
>Ga0209055_1000056_pt1 | contig 69212 bp, 67 predicted proteins | sample GraSoiAngelo_110_FD_185875 | JGI IMG/M metagenome (GOLD analysis project Ga0209055, IMG submission 185875) | Grasslands soil microbial communities from the Angelo Coastal Reserve, California, USA - 14_0903_12_30cm (SPAdes) (version 2) | ecosystem: Environmental > Terrestrial > Soil > Grasslands ... | reverse complement strand
CCCTTTATCCAAGGGTAAGGGTGAAAAGGTGGGGTAAGAGCCCACCGCGCGCCTGGCAACAGGCGCGGCACGGTAACCCCCAGTCGGAGCAAGGCCAAGTAAGCAGCGAGACCCGGCCCGGGTCGTCTGAGCTGCGGGTAGGCCGCGTGAGGTGGCTGGCGACAGCCATCCCAGAGAGATGACCATCTGTCCGCCAACAGCGGATAAACAGAACTCGGCTTATGGCCCTACCGCCCGTCTCTCCATGACGTCGCCGTCCAAACCGTACCCCCCCCAATGGGAACAGGTAGCGGACCTGCGGGTCTTTCGCACGACCGCGCAGGAATGGGAAAAGCTGATCGGCTGGCGCGCCGACATGCGGAAGCGTGGCTGGAAGCTGCTGCGCGTCTCGAGCGAGGGAGCGGAAATGGTCGCCATCTTCGGCCGAACCAAGGCCGAGCGCGCTTCCATATGACACGTGCGTCGCTGGTGCTGGTGACGGCACTCGCCGCCCGGTGCGCGTCGCGTGGCGGGGTCACGGCGGCACCGCCCACGCCGACCTCCCCCGCCACCATGCCGCCCGTCGCAACCGGCCAGCCCGTCCCACCCGCCCCGGCCGCCCCACGACGCTCCGACGCTGTGCGCTACGGGCCGAGCGCCCTCCGCTACCTCGTGCACCGCCAGCTGCACGTCCAGCAGGGCCAGGCCGAGCGGCCGCAGGCGACGGACCTGGCAGCGCGCATCTTTCTGGCGGCCACGATCACAGGGCCGGCGGACTCGATCGGCTATCCCGCCACGTTCACGGTAGACTCGATCGTCCCCGATTCCGGCACCCCGCCGCCACTGGCCGACAACCTCAGCCGGGCCCGCAAGTTGGTCTTCAGCGGCCGCCTGTTGCCGCGCGGCGAGTTCGTCAACGGCGTGGCGTCGGACAGCGTGCTGGCACAATCCCTCGTTCAGTTCCTCGCGAATTTCCGGGACTTCATGCCGCGCCTGCCGCGCGATGGCCTGACGCCCGGTGTCGCCTGGACCGACACGTTGGAGGCGACTCAGAAGGGAGGGAGCTCCGAGGTGTCGCGGCGAGCCATCCTCCGCTCGACCGCCGCCGCGTGGGAGGACCACGCCGGCGCGCGCAGCCTGCGCCTCGAAGCGACCTCAACCTACCAGGTCGCGGGCACCGGCCAGAATGCAGGCCAGCCGTTCGACCTTTCGGGGTCCGGGAGTGCGACCGTGGTGTCCTTCATCGCCGCCGACGGACGCTATCTCGGCGGTGAATCGCGCGACTCGACCAGCCTGACCGTGCATCTGGCCGTGCAAGGCCTCGCCGTCCCCGTGACCCAGGTGACGCACACGACGGTAGCGGTGTTGCCGTAGTGGCAGGCGGTCAGGCGGTCCCGCCGATCGCGCTGCTCCTCCTGTCGCTCGTCAGCGGCGCCGCCGCGCAGGCGGTCCCCAATCGGACGACCCTGTATCTTCACCCGACCGACGTCACCGACGCGCGCGCACTGTGGGTCAATCCCGCGGGCCTCGCGCGGATGAAGGAGGCATCGGTCCACCTCGACCTGACGGTAGGGGATCCCGGTGCCGGCGGTCGGCTGCGTCAGGTGACCGCCGGCGTGAACTCGCGCGGCTTCTCGTTCGGCTACCAACGGGATCTACTCGACGGCGGGGTCCGCGGCCATATCTATCGCCTCGGCTTCGCGGGCGGCGAGCAGCGTCTCGCCGCCGGGGTCGCGACGGCGCTGTACCGCGGGGCACCGGGGTCGTCCGGGACGGGGTGGGACGTCGGGATCGTCTACGACCTGACCCCGACCCTCACGCTCGGTGCTGTGGCGGCGAACATCGGGCACCCGGTGGTGCGCGACTCCGTCTTGCGTGTGGTTTACACGCCGGGGGCGACGCTGCGACTGTTCAACCGGCGCGCGGCACTCTCGGCCGACGCGGGGATCACGACGAACGGCGTGGCAGGGTACGCCTTCGGCGTTGTGGGCGGGATCAGGGAGGGGACGCCGCTCCCGCTCCGCCTCCTGGCGCGCCTCGATACCGACCGTTCGCTGCGACGCCTGGGGTTCGCGTTCGGTCTTTCGGTGGGCGCGCAGGACCTGCTCGGCATCGTCGCCACCACCCCGGGCAACGTGGCACGGGTCGATGCCGCGAGCCTGTACGCTGTCTCCACGCGGCGCCTGACCCGCTAGCTACTGCCGGCGCAGCGGAGCGGCTGCGCTCGCGGAATCCTCATTCAGCAGCTTCTCCACCCGCGGTACGATCGTATACAGGTCGCGGAACGAGAGGCGCCGAAACACCGTGTCCCGTCCTCCGTGCGGCAGCCATAGTACCAGACGGAACCGCAGGCCGGCGCGCACGTCGGCACCGAAACCGGCGCGCACCGCCTCCCGTGGGTAGGAGCGTACGCGGTGTGGAGAGACCACCGCCACCCTGCGATGCGCCACGAGCAGGAGGGTGGTGTCCTCGGCGCCCGCGGGCGCGAAGACGTATTGCGCCACGTCGCCGGTCGCGAGGGCGCGCCGCCGCCGCAGCACCTGTGCCACGCTGTCGGGGATCGGAGCGGCGACCGAGAGCCGGGGTGGCTTGCCGAGCAGCGTGACCCCGGCCAGCCCTACGCCGGCGAGCACCGCGAGCCCCACGAGAGACCGGATCACCACCGCGGGTACGCTGGTGCGCACGGGTACCGTTTCCCCGGCAGCGGCGGGCACCGCTTCGACGAGGGCCCGGCTCACGTCTTCCGCGGTCTGATAGCGCTCGGCGGGATCCTTCGCGAGCATGCGGTCGAGGGCGGCGGTGAGCGGCGCGGGCACGTCGCCCCGGTGGTCCCCGATCGGCGGGGGGTCCGCCGTCGCCTGCTTCATGAGGATCGACTGCGCCGATTCCCCATCGAACGGCGGTTCACCGGCGAGCATCTGGTACAGCAGGATGCCGAGCGAGTAGATGTCCGAGCGCGCGTCGAGCTTGTCTCCCGTGGCTTGCTCGGGGCTCATGTACTGGGGCGTCCCGACCACCATCCCCTCGGTCGTGAGCTGCGAGACGGATGCCTCCTGCGCGGCCTTGGCGATCCCGAAGTCGGTGACGAGCACATGGCCGCCCCGGTCGAGCAGAATGTTGTCGGGCTTCACGTCGCGGTGCACGACCCCGTAGTGATGCGCGTAGCCGAGGGCGTCGGCGACCTGGCGCGCGATCGTGGCGGCCTTCCGCACCGAGAGCCGCTTCTTCTTCTCGAGCAGCTGCCGGAGCGACGCGCCGTCGACGCACCGCATGACGATGTACAGGACTTCGTTCTGGTATCCCCCGACCTTGTAGATCGGCACGATGTGGGGGTGCTCGAGCCGGGCCACGGTGCGCGCTTCGCGCACGAACCGGACGGCGAGCGAGGGGGAGGGGGTGAGCCCCAAGTCCACGACTTTCACGGCGACGTCGCGGTGCTGGCGCTTTTCCCGCACACGGAACACCGCGGCGAACCCACCTTCGCCCAGCAGGGCGGCGACGGTAAATTCCTCTCCGAGGGCCTGTTGCAACCGCTGGCGCAATGTGGAGATATCGAGAGACATGGCGGACGCGAAACCTAGGAAAGCACGTGCCGCGGCGCTAGGGACCGCGGGGCTCGCGCTCGTCTGGGTGTTAGGTGTCTGGCCGCCGCCGCTCTGGTGGCGGGATCACTGGCCGCGGGAAACGGCCATGATGCGAGAGGCGGAACGTTCCAACGTTCCATCCGCCCATCCTACCGCCCTGAAAGACATCTCGCCGGTGCTGCAGCGCATGGTCATCATCGGAGAGGATTCGCGGTTTCGGACCCACCATGGCATCGACCCGGCCGAGATCGCCGACGCGGTCGGTGCGGACCGGGGCAAGGGGCCGGTGGGGACGCTCACGGCGGCGTGGCGGAACCGCGAGCGGCTGCGTGGCGCGAGCACGATCACACAGCAGCTCGCCAAGAACCTGTACCTCTCGTCGTCGCGCAATCCGCTGCGGAAGGTGAAGGAGGCGGTGACCGCGCTGCGCCTCGAGCTCGCGCTACCTAAGGATCGGATCCTCGAGCTCTACCTCGACGTCGCGGAATGGGGACAGGGCGTGTGGGGCGTGGATGCGGCGAGCCGCGCGTACTTCGGCGTGCCCCCCTCGCGACTCGACGAGACACAAGCGGCCGCGCTCGCCGCAACGCTCCCCCATCCTCGCACGTCGACGCCGACGCTGCGGCCCGAGCGCGTGCTGGCGCGACGCGACCTGATTCTCGCCCGCTACCACGGGGTCGAGGTATACATCCCGCCCGCTGAGGAGACGGACACGCTTCAGGGGCCGGCGATCACCTTGCCACCAGTCGACTCGCTGGGGATCGAAATGCCGACGCCGGGGGACACCGTAATCGATACGACGGCGGTGCGGAAAGACAGCCTCTAATCCACCAGTCGTAACGGCATCACGAGCGCCATATAGCTGGCGGGGTCATTCCAGCCGACCGGCTCCACGGTCGAAGCGCGCTCGGGGGCCTTGAAGGTGAGACGGACCTCGTCGGTCGGCATGTACTTGAGGATCTCGAGCAGGTACATCGCGTTGAACCCGATCTCGAGCGGCTCGCCCTCGTAGGTGACGGGGAGCTCGTCCTGTGCCTCGCCCAGGTCGGGTGTCTGGACCGAGAACTTCACCGCGCCGCCCGCGAAGGCCAGCCGAATCCGATGCGTCTGGTCGCTCGCCACCACGCTCATGCGGCGCAGCGCCGCCGCCATGGCGGCTTTGTCCACGGTCGCGGCCTTGTCGTTCTCGCGCGGGATGACCTGCTCGTAGTTGGGGTACGGCCCCTCGATCAGTCGCGAGAACACCAGCGTGCCGCCGGCGCGGAAACCAATGTGATTGTCGCTCTTGGCGACCTCGATGGCGTCCTCGGCCGCGAACAGGCGGCGGATCTGCTCCAGTGCCTTGGGGGGAACGATCAGGTCGGCGGTCGAGCCTCCCTTCGCGGGCACGTCCATCTTGGCGAGCCGGTGGCCGTTTGTCGCCACCATGCGCATCCGGTCGGGGCGCAGCTCCCAGAGCACGCCGTTCAGGATCGGGCGGCTCTCCTCGGTGGACGCCGCGAACGCCACGTGCCCGACGAGCTTGTGTACCACTCCGGCCGCCGCCTTCCAGGCGCCGTCGAACTTGACGGCGGGGAACGAGGGGAACTCTTCGCGGGGAAGGCCGAGCAGCTTGAACTTCGACCGGCCGCATTCGATGCTGACCCGGGCCTCGCCCGCAGCCGCGAACCGCACCGGGCCGGCGGGCAGCTCGCGCGCGATGTCCACCAGCTTCTTGGCCGGGAGGGTCACCGCCCCTTCCGCGTCCACCTCCGCCGGCACCGTGGTGCTCACCGCGATGTCGAGGTCCGTGCCCGACAGGCGGATGCCCTGCTTCGTCGCCTCGAGCAGGACGTTCGCGAGGACCGGCAGCGTCGTCTTGGCGGGGATCGCCGCCGCCACCGCGCCCAGGCCTTCTTGCAGCTGTTCCCGAGTGATCGTGAACTTCATCCGCCGTGCCGCCTCGTCTCTTGGTGGGTAAAGAATCTACTGCTGTACTATTATAGAACTACTAGTAGTAGTAGTAGAGGGCGGGGAAATGTGGGTGAATCGGGTTAACCCCAGGCCCCCCGGCAGGGGTAAGGCCGCTCGGCGCATCTGACCCAAGTGTTGGGACTGTTGGCATCCGGCAGCTTCCCCACGTTTTGCGCGCCTTCCCACACCGGCCAACACGTCGCTTCCCACATGTTGGCTAGAGTGCGGACAACTCCTGGCGGGCCATCTCGACGCGCTCCTTGAACGTGCGGTCGCGCACCATTTGCCGCTCCACCTTGTCGACGGAGTGGATCACGGTGGAATGGTCCCGTCCCCCGAACGCCTGACCGATCTCCACCAGCTGCATACCGAGCATGTCGCGCGCCAGATACATCGCGATCTGACGCGGGATGGTCAGCGTCTTGGTGCGGGCCTTGGAGCGCAGTCCCTCCGGCGTCACCCCCCAGCGACGGGCCACCACTTCCTGGACCCGATCGATGCTGGGCGTCGGCTGCGCGCCGTAGCTTGAGGCGTCCTCCTGACGGATCTTGTCCGAGAGCGCCTCACGCGCGAGCTCGATCGTCACCTCGCGATTCTTCAGGGAGGCGAACAGCAATAGCTTGATGATGCAGCCCTCGAGCTCCCGCACGCTTGTGCGCACGTGCTCGGCGATGAAGCGCAGGACGTCGTCCGGGATCGTGAGCTCGAGATGGTCTTGCTCCGCCTTCTTCCGCAAGATCGCGATGCGGTGCTCCAAGTCCGGGTGCCCGATGTCCGCCACCAGCCCCCACTCGAAGCGCGAGATCAGCCGATCCTCCAGCCCGGGGATCTCCTTGGGTGGGCGGTCGGACGTCAGGACGATCTGTTTGTGCCCTTCGAACAGGGCGTTGAACGTGTGGAAGAACTCTTCCTGCGTCATTTCCTTGCCTTCGAGGAAATGCACGTCGTCCACCAGGAAGAGGTCCACGTCGTTGCGGTAGCGACGTCGGAACTCCGACATCGTGCGCGCGTGGATCGACTCGATGACCTCGTTGATGAACTGCTCGGCGCCGAAATAATGCACGCGCGTCCCGGGGTACTTCTCGAGCACGGCGTGGGCGATCGCCTGCATCAGGTGCGTTTTGCCCAAGCCCGTCGCGCCGTAAATGAACAGCGGGTTGTAGGTCTTCCCGGGCGCTTCCCCCACGGCGTGCGCCGCGGCTGCCGCGAGCTCGTTCGACTTCCCGATGACGAAGCTGTGAAAGGTGTACCGCTCGTTGAGCGGAGTCGTCAGTACGGCGGTCTTGTCGGCGCCGCTCGCCGCGAGCTCGCGCGGGGCGACGAAGAAGTCCATCTGCGGGCGCTGCTGCCGATCCTCCTGCACGCGGAACACGACCGCCGTGGGGCGGCCGAACACGCGCTCGGCGGCGCGCGCCAGCACGCTGGCGTGCTTCTGCTCGTTCCACTCGACTGCGAATTGGTCGGGTGCCCCGACGATCAGGCGATCATCGTCGAGCGCAATCGGCACCGCGGGCTCGAGCCACGTGCGCACGGTCGCGTCGGGAAGTTCGCGCCGCGCCTCGTCAAGCAGCCGCCGCCAGGCTTCTTTAGTAGACTGCTCCATCCACGATGACGAAGAGGTGGGACGTGCTGCAAGGGCGGCCCGAAAGTACGGCTCATATGTGGAAAAGTCAACCTTGACCGGGCGCGCGACGGCGGTGTACGTTTCCCCGCCTCACGAGGGAAATTTATGGGTCCGACATATCGGCCGCGCAATCGGCGGCGCGTCAACAAGCACGGCTTCCGCGCACGGATGAAAACGGTCTGGGGGCGCGCCACGCTGTCCCGCCGGCGGAAGAAGGGACGCAAGCGTCTCGTGGTCCGCCTGCCGTCCAAGCACCGGAGTCGCTAACGGGTGAACCGTTCCCGCGCCGCGTGCGTCTCGCGCGCGGCTCGGATCTCACCGCCTGCTGGGATCAGGGGCGCCGGCTGCGTACTCCGCACCTCGATGTCGCCTGGCGCCCGAATCGAGCGGGCCACCCGCGGACGGGCGTCGTCGTCCCCCGCTTCCAGTTCACCGCAGTGGCCCGCAATCGCTTGCGGCGCCGCGTACGAGAGATTCTCAGACGCGACGCGCTCGCGTCCCTGCCCGCGGTCGATCTCGTGGTGCGCGCGAAGCGGATCGCGTACGCGGCTTCCTTTGCGGACCTGCGCGCCGAATTGACCGGCGTCGTGAGACGCATCACGTGAGCGTGGGGCGTTGGCCGCGGCGCGCCGTCATGACGTTGATTCGTGCATACCAAATGACGCTCTCGCATCTGGTGTTCACGCAGTGTCGTTTCACGCCGTCGTGCTCGCGGTACACGTTTGAAGCCGTCGAGCGCCACGGTGCGCTCAAGGGGAGCTGGCTCGGCCTGAAACGCATCCTGCGCTGCCATCCGCTGCACCGGGGCGGCTTCGATCCGGTGCCGTAAGAGCTAGACGCACAGGCGCACAGGCGCACAGGAGTTCCGTGGAACGACGCGTCATTCTGGCATTCCTTCTGATGCTCATCGTGCTGGTGCTGCCGGGCATCCTGTTCCCGCCGAAAAAGACGCCGGCCAAGCGCCCCGTCGGACGGGACAGCACCGGGACACCCTCACCGACGCCGGCGCCGGCGGCACCAGAGGCAGCCGTGCCGCCGCCGTCGAGCTTCCTGTGCCGCTCTGGTGCATTCGTCGCTCCATCCGAGACCATTTGGGTTGCTACGCCGCATGCCCGCTTCGGGTTCAGCCCCGCCGGGGCGCAGCTCGTGAGCGCGGAACTCCTTGACTACAAGTCGTTTGCACCGAGCGACTCGGAGCGACCGGTGCAGCTCGTGCCGGCGGGCCTGCCGCTCCTCGCCCACTGTCTCGTGGTCGGTCCCGACACGATCTCCCTCACGGACTGGCGCTTCACGCCGAACGTGCCGGCGCTGCGCGTCCAGCGCGACAGTGTGCCGCTGACGCTCACCGCCGAGCGCGGGGGCGCGCGGGTGGCCCTCACGTACGTGTTCTTCGTCGACGAGTACCGCTTCCAGGTGCGGGGTCACGTCACGGGGCTCGGGTCGGCGGGCGCAGTGCTGCTCGTGGGAATGGGCGACGGACTCCGTTCTGTCGAGGCGGACACCATGGATGATTTCCGTCACTTCGCCGTGGTGACCAAGGCCGCCAAGACGCAAAGCCTCGCGTTCCAGTCGCTCAAGCCGGGCGCGGTCAAGGTGCTCGACGGCCCGTTCGAGTGGGCCGGCTTCAAGTCGAAGTACTTCCTCGCGGCGGCGCTCGCGTTCGAGGAGAACCAACCGCGGTTCGGCGGCGGGATAGCGATCGGCGGGCCGGTGACGGTGACGACCTCGTCCTTTTTCAGCGGCCGCGCCGGAGTGGCGACGCGCACGACGCTTGCCCTCACCCTCCCCGTGCCTCCGGGCGGTGACTTCCGCTACGAGCTGTTTACCGGGCCGCTCGAGTACCGGCAGCTCGCTCGCCTCGACCACGACTTGGACGACGCGAACCCGTACGGGGGTGTGCTCCGGCCGCTGATCCAGCCGGTGTCGGTCCTCGTGGTCAACATCCTGATCTGGATGCACGACCGCCTCTCGCTCGCCTACGGGTGGGTGCTGGTCATCTTCGGGATCCTCGTGCGGGCGCTGCTCTGGCCGTTGAACCAGAAGGCGATGGAATCGAGCATCCGGATGCAAGCCGTGGCGCCGCTCATCAAGGAGACGCAGGAGCGCTACAAGAACGACCCGGAGCGGTTGCAACGCGAGATGATGCGGTTGTACAAAGAGCACAACGTTAACCCGGTCGGCGGGTGCCTGCCGATGCTGATTCCCCTGCCGGTGCTGTTCGCGCTGTTCTTCGTGTTCGCGAACACGATCGAGTTCCGCGGCGTCCCGTTCCTGTGGCTTCCCGATCTGTCGCGCGCCGACCCGTACTACATCATCCCCGCCATCATGGGGCTGTCGATGTTCGTCCTCTCCAAGGTGGGCCAGATCGGGGTGCCGCCGAACCCGCAGGCCAAGACGATGCTGTACTTCATGCCGGTGTTCATGACGCTGCTCCTGTTGCGGTTCGCGTCCGGCCTGAACCTCTACTACGCGGTGAGCAACATCTTCAGCATCCCGCAGCAGTATCTCATCGCCCGGCGGCGGCTGCGCGAGCAGGGGAAGCGCACCTAGCCGGAGGCAGGACGCGGGAGGCGGGAAGCATGCTCTCAGATCCCATCGTCGCACTCGCGACGCCTCCCGGGCGCTCCGCCATCGCGGTCGTCCGCCTGTCGGGGACGCGTGCGTTTGACGTGGCGGCCCGCTGCCTCCGGCCGTTCCACCCTGACCGCCCCCGCGCCGCGCTGCGCGCGCGCCTCGTGCACCCGACCACCGACGAGCATGTCGACGACGTGGTCGCCGCCGCGTTTCCCGCGCCCCGCTCCTATACCGGCGAGGACGTCGTCGAGATCTCGACGCACGGCGGTCTGCTCGTCCCCGGAGAAGCGGTGGCGGCCCTGGTGGCGGCGGGCGCCCGCCCGGCGCAGCCGGGAGAGTTCACGCGTCGGGCAGTGCTCAATGGCAAGCTCGATCTGCTCCAGGCGGAGGCGACGGCGGACCTGATCGACGCCGGCGCGCCGGCCCAGCGCCGGCGCGCGCTGCGCCAGCTCGACCGCGGTCTCTCGGCCCGGCTCGAGGCGCTGCGCGGCGAGCTGCTGGAGCTCGAGGCGCTCATCGCGTACGACATCGATTTTCCGGAGGAGGACGAAGGTCCGGTGAGCCCGGCGCGCGTGACGGCGGCGTGGCGGGCGGTGCGGGATCGGATCGCGGCGCTTCTCGCCACCGCGCCCGAGGGGGAGCGTCTGCGCGAAGGCGCGCTGCTCGTGATCGCCGGGCGCCCCAACGCGGGCAAGTCGTCACTCTTCAACGCCCTGCTCGGCCAGGAGCGCGCGATCGTCACCGAGGTCCCGGGCACGACTCGCGATGCGATCGAGGCCTACGCAGTGATCGCCGGTTTCCCGTTCCGGCTGGTCGATACGGCGGGCCTGCGCGACAGCAACGATCGGGTCGAGAAGATCGGCATTGCAGTGGCTCGGCAGTATCTCGGCGCGGCCGACTTGGTGCTGTTCTGCCGGGATGCGGGATGCCCTAAAGGACTTCCTGACGGTCGCGAGATGGGGGATGCGGAGTCGGAGCGGTTCGTGGCCGCGTGCCACGCGCCTGTCGTGGAGGTGGTGACGAAGGTCGATCTCGCCGCCCATTCGCCTGACGGCCTCGGCGTGTCGGTCGTCACAGGAGACGGACTCCCCGCGCTGCGGGCGCGCCTCGCCGAGGCGGCCTTCGGCCGCCTGCTCGCGCTGGGCGACGTCGAGCCGGTGGTCACGCGGGCGCGCCACCGCACCGCGCTCGAGCGGGCCCTCGCCGAGGCGGAGGCGTTCTACGCCGCGCGCGAGCGTGGCGTGGACGCGGCGGCGGCGGCGACGCACCTGCGCGCCGCGGTCGGTGCGCTCGACGACCTGATCGGTGTGGTCACGCCCGACGACGTGCTGGATCGACTGTTCGCGAGTTTCTGCGTGGGGAAGTAGCGGTGCGCGCCGCTTGCCGACCGTCGGGGCGGGGCGCATGTTTTCAAGTCCCCCTCTCGCGGAGCGTCACGTGAATCGCCTCAGACTGTCCGCCGGCACCCTCGTGTTGGCGGCCCTCGCCGCTTCCTGCACGCATGACGCCCGACGCCTCGCAGGCCCAACCCGCGGCCCGACCTTCTCGAGCATCGCGTCGAGCAGCCAGGGCTCGCTCTGGACTGACGCCGACGACTATGTCGTCGAGTACGCCGGCTCGGGCGCGCAGCTCGCCGCGGCTGTCACGGCCGCCGGTGGTCACCTCGTGCGCATCCACCCGGAGATCGGCGTCGCGACCGTGGACCAGCTCACAGCGGACGGGGCGACGCGGCTGGCCAGCGCCGCCGCCGTTCGCAGCGTGACGCGGGACGTGCTGATGCAGCTCGTGCCACCGGTCGAGCAGGCGGGCTTCCAGCTGGCGGGCGACCCCGGAGTCGCCGACGCCTCCCCTGCGACCACCCTCGACCCTTCGCAGGCCATCCGGTTCGCGCAGTGGCAGTGGAACATGCGCGCCATCCATGCGGACCAGGCGTGGCCCACGGGGATCCAGGGACAGGGCGCGCGCGTCGCGATTCTCGATACCGGTATCGACGACACCCATCCCGAGCTCACGGGCTGCGTGGATCGGACCTTGAGCACGGCATTCGTGCCGAACCAGAACACCACCGGCGGATTTCCCGCGTGGGGCGACGACAACTTGCACGGCACCTGGGTCGCATCGCAGATCTGCACCAACGCCTTCGTGATCGCCAGCATCGCGCCGCAGGCCAGGCTGATCGCCGTCAAGGTGCTGTCGCGCACCGGCGGCGGCACGTTTGCCGGCATCATCGCGGGCGTCGTATATGCCGCCAACGTGGGCGTGAACGTGATCAACATGAGTCTCGGTGCCTACATTCCCCGCAACGTAGGCCGCCTCGGCCGGCTGAACGCGCTGCTCGCGAAGGTGGATAACTACGCCGCCTCCAAGGGCGCGCTGGTCGTGGCGGCGGCCGGCAACGATGGCGTGAACCTCGATTCGGATCGCGAGTCGATCGAGATCCCGGCCCAGAGCGGCTCGACGATGGGAATCAGCGCTACCGGACCGATCGGGCAGACGAACTTCGACCAGCTCGCCGTATACTCGAACTTCGGCCGATCGGCAGTGTCCGTGGCGGCACCGGGCGGCGGCGTGCGGCCGGACGGCAGCTTGGCGAGCGTACTCGATTTGGTCTCCGGGGCGTGCAGTCGCCAGACGCTCGACCCGAGGTTTGCAGGGTGCCGCAGCGGGATCGGTTACGTCTTTGCTGCCGGCACGAGCGGCGCCACTCCCCATGCCGCAGGCGTGGCGGCCCTGGTGAGCAGCCGGTTCGGGAATGCCCTGACCTCCGGCCAGCTGCGGACCCGGCTCGAGCAGTCAGCCGATGATCTCGGCAAGCCGGGTGTCGATCTCTTCTACAGCCATGGGCGGATCAACGCGTTCCGCGCCGTCACGCAATGACGGGGACCCCGCCGATGCGCGCTCCGGAGCGTTGGCTCGCCGCGCTTCGGATCGCGGTCGGCGTGTGGTTCGCAAAGGCTGTGTTCACGAAGCTCTCCGTCACGTTGCTGTGGGGCTTCCTCCCGGTCCCCATCGCGGCCGAGCGCTGGCAGCACGTGATGCCGATTTTGGTGGGGAAGTACGCCGAGGGGAACCCGGTGGGATTCTTCCGAAATTTCATGCAGCAGATTGTCATCGCGCACAGCGGTCTATTCGCTCAGCTGACCGCGTTCGGTGAGACGGCGGTCGGACTCGGGCTCGTGTTCGGCTGCCTCACGCTACTCGCCTCGGGGATCGGGCTCTTCCTGGTGGTGAACTACGGCCTCGCGGTAGCGTGGCAAGGCTCGGCCCAACAGGGATTCCACTACCTGCTGATCAGTACCCTGATCGTCATTTTCGCGACCCGCGCGGGACGGGTGTGGGGCGTAGACGGCTGGGTGCGTGCGCGGCACCCCGGCTCCTGGTTGGCGCGCCTGCCGCTCGGCTAGGGGATGTAGAGCAGGTCGTTAGGCCGCTCACCCACCGGAATGGTGCCCACGACCTTCCGCGAATCCGTATCGATCACCGACACTTGGTTGGAGCGTCCGTCGGCGGTGTAGAGCCGGTGCGCATCGGGCGACAGCGCGATGCCCCAGGGCCGTTTCCCGACCGAAATCGTGTCGATCACGTGCTGGGACATCAGATCGACGATGCTCACGGTTCCCGCGGCTCCTTCGGTGACGTAGGCGAGACGCCCGTCGGGCGTGAACACGATCCGCACCGGCTTGGTCTTGCCATCCCGGATGGAGAACTGTCCCAGCACCGAGTCGGTCGCGACCTCGAGGATCGTGACGTTGCCGCCGGCCTCGGCCGTCACGTAGGCCCGGCGCCCGTCCGGGGCGACGGCCACCGTCCGGGGGTTCTCGCCCACCGGGATCGTCTTGCGCAGCCGTCCAGTCGCCGCGTCGAGCGCGCTCACTGTGTTGCTCGTTTCCGCGGTCACGTACACCTTGGACCCGTCGGGCGAGACGGCGATTCCCTCCGGCTCCACGCCCACCGCGGTCGAGAACTTGATGCGGCCGGTCTTCACGTCCACACCCGAGGCGTGGGCGATCTCCTCGTTCGAGACGAAAAACGTCGCGCCGTCGGGGCTCAGGGCGACGAGCTCGGGATCCCGCCCGGCGGGGATGGTCCGGGTCATAGTCGCCCGGGTTACGTCGATCACCCCGACGGCATCGTCCTGGCCGAGGGCGACATAGACGGTGCGCCCGTCGGGGCTCAACGCCATGCCCCGTGGGCGCTTTCCGACTGGGATGGTGGCGGTCACCGTGTTCGTCCGGGGGGCGATGACGCTGATCGTGTTGCCCACCTCGTTCGAGACCCACAGCTGCGGGTCGCGCGCCGGCGCGAGTGATGCGCTCGCGAAGCAGAGCGGCGCCAGCACAGCGGCGCGGAGCAGCACAGTCCGGTCAATCATGGAAGATGGCCTGGTCGGCGTGAACCGCCCGGTCGAGCCCGCGGATCGAGTCCCGGCCGCGGATGTTGCGCAGGATTGCGCCCAGCAGGTCCGCGCCCGTCAGGTCCGCGTCCGTCAAGTCCGCGCCGGTCAGGTCGGCCCGCACCAGCAGCACCTTGCGCAGATTTGCCCCCGAGAGGTTGGCGCCGGTGAAATCGGCCCCGCTCGCGTCCGTGCGCATGACCCCCATTGACTGGTTGCCGGGGTCCGCGCCCAGGTTCGCGTTGCTGAGCGTGGCGCGGGCGAACCTGGCGTGGCTCATCGGCGAGATGATGCGGGCGCGGGTCAAGTCGGCGTCCGAGAAATCCGCGTCGTACGCAATGACGGCGAACAGGCTGGCGTCGCGCAGGATCGCGTGCCGCATGTCCACGCGGTACATCACGGAGGCGTCGAGCTGCGCGCCGCTGAAGTCCGCCTCTGTGGCGATCGCGTCGGAGAGCGTGACGGAGAAGAGCTGCGCCTTGGCGAGGCTGGTCTTCACGAGCCGGCAGCGGGACAGATTGGCGCGCTTGAAGTCGATGCCGCTCAAGTCGAGGCCCGAGAGGTCCTTGCCGCTGAAGTCGGCTGGGCCTTGCGCCGTGGCCGCCGCGAGGGCCGTGACGACCTGGTCGCGGGTGAGGTGTTCCTGAGCGGGAGCGGGCCCCGCCCCGGCGATCCCCGCGGCGAGGCTCGCTAGCGCCGCCCCCACCACCGCGCCGGTCACTGGCTCTTCTTGAGGTCTGACTCGCGGTGCGGCCGCCCCGGCTTCAGCCAACCGTCGCTCCGCGCCTTGACGTACTGGTACAGCTCCTTCACGGCCGCGGTGTCGAGCAGCACCTTCCACGACGGCATCCCCTTGTCGGGGCGCCCGTTCAGCACCGTGTACTCGAAGGAGTCCCGCGGATACGCCATCCCGCTCGTGCTCAACACCCACCGCAGATCGGGAGCGGTGGCGATCACGGGGTGCGCCGCATCCTCGCCGTGACAGCGGAAGCAATACACGTGGAACCACTTCCACCCCTGATAGATCGAATCCGACACCAGCAGGCTGTCACGCACCGTGTCCCGCGTCGGGGCAGCGGCGCCCGATGGCGTACCGTGCGGCGCGGACGGGGTGGGCGTCGCCGTCGCCCCCAGCTCGAGCAGCGGAACGCTGTACTCCTGCAGAATTGCGGTGATCTCACTCTTGCGGCGGTCGATCACGGAATCGAGCCGCGCCTTGAGCTCCTTGTCGCGGTGCCGCACCGCCATCGCCATGCTGAACGCGAACGGCATGCCCGACACGGGATCGGAGTCTGGGAGCGCCACCATCGTGAGCGCCGCCGGAGCGCGCTTGACCCAGTAGCCCGCCAGGGGTCCCCACACGATGGCCACGTCGATCGAGTCCTGCGCCACCGCGCGGATGATGTCTTCGGGGTGGTCGGCCTTGGGATCGGGGTTCAAGAAGTTGCCGAACCCGACGAGCCCGACGATGCCGCGTGAGCCCAGCGCGTGCGCCGGCGGCGTGTTGGTATAGTCGTAGCCGATGATGTTCACGCCGATCTTCAGGTGCTTCAAGATCGTGTCATCGAGCGAGCGCAACTTGAGACCGCGGTCGGCGCGGAACACGAAGTAGTAGGTCGAGCGGTAGTAGGGCTTCGTGGTCGCCACCGGGTCGAGACCCACCGGCGCCTGGATCATCACGTCGCAGAAGCCGCCCAGGATCGAGTTTCGCAGGACTCCGCGCCGGCTGGGCCACCAGTAGTTGATCACCCGAGCGTTCAAGTCTTGCGCGACGACGTGTGCGATCTTGTTCTCGAATCCCTGTTCCTGGTCGTTCGAAAAGGGGAGGTCGAACGGGTCGGCGCAGACCCTGAGCTCCTGGTCGGGGTGCGGCGCGCTTGCCATGAGGGCGACTGCGGCGGCACCGAGGAGCAGGGCGCTCGCGAGTTTGGCCCGAGTGGGAATCATCGTTCTCCTTGTTGGTCCGGCGAATGCAGCGTCGTTGTCGTGCAGATGCTACACCCGGTGCCGGAGCACGTTCGCTCCAGCACCGGGTGTCGAACTACGCCTTCACTGCCTTGCGACTAGAGCCCGAACACCAACAGCGTACCGCCGGCGTTCGAGATGTTGATGTAGTCGCCGAACGCACCGATCGCGCCCAGCGCCGCCGTAGGATCTTCCGTCCCGATCCCCAGCGCCACACCCGCACCTGCCCAACCGCCCACCCCCGACAGCACGGCGACGTACTGCTTGCCGTCCGGCCCGAGGTAGGTCATCGGGTTGCCGATGATGCCCGACGGACACTTGAAGCGCCACAGCTCGGTCCCGGTCGTGGCATCCACGGCCTTGAGCCAGCCTTCCATCGTGCCGTAGAACACGATCCCCGAGGCCGTGGCTAGTGCACCGCCATAGGCCGCGAGGTTTTCCTTGATCGACCACTTGATCTTCCCGACGGTCGGATCCCAGGCGATGAACGCGCCACGGTTGCCGCCCGGGCCCGGGAACATCCGCACGATCGCGCCCACGTAGGGCTGACCGGCCGAGTACTTCACCTCGACGCCCTCATAATCCATGCAGATGTTGTTGGTTGGGACGTAGAAGAGGTGAGTCTGCGGCGAGTACGCGGAGGGCTGTTGATCCTTGAAGCCGATGGCAGCCGGACAAATCCCCTCGGTATTCTTCTTCGAGGTGGTCCCGAACTGCGCGTTGCGAACCGGGACGCCCGTCGCGAGGTCGATCTTCGAGGCCCAGTTGACCGGCCCGAACGGCTCGGCGACAAGCACCTTGCCGGTGGTCCGATCGAGCGTGTAGCCGAAGCCGTTGCGGTCGAAGTGCACCAGCGCCTTCACCGGTTTCCCGCCGATCGTCAGGTCGACCAGGACGTTCTCGTTGACGCCGTCATAGTCCCACTCGTCGTGCGGCGTCATCTGGTAGGCCCACTTCGCCTCCCCGTTGTCCGGGTTGCGGGCGAAGATCGTCATCGACCACTTGTTGTCACCGGGCCGCTGATCGGGGTTCCACGTGCCCGGGTTGCCCGAGCTGTAGTAGAACAGGTTCAGCTGCGGATCGTAGGAATACCAGCCCCACGTGGTTCCGCCGCCGTGCTGCCACTCGTCCCCCTGCCACGTCGACACACCCAGGTCCTTGCCCTTCATCGACGCGTAGTTGGAGTTCGGCTCGCCCACGATCTTTACGTCGGCGTCGGGACCGGTGGAGTAGGCACGCCATACTTCCTTCCCGGTGTTGACGTCGTACGCCGTCACCCGGCCGCGCACGCCGAACTCACCGCCCGAAATCCCCGCGATCACGATGTCCTTGATCACGATTGGAGCGTTGGTCATCGTGGAGCCGGTCTTGTAGTCGGCGTTCGGGACGCGCCACAGCTGCTTGCCGGTCTTCGCATCGAGTGCCAGCAGGTCGCCCGCCAGCAGCTCGATGAACAGCTTGCCGCTCGGATGGTAGGCGAGACCGCGGTTCACCAGGTCGCAGCACGCGATCGGCTTCGCCTCGGGCGGCTGGGGCGGCACATGCTTCCAGATCATCGGCGCGCCCGGCTTCGTCAGGTCGAGGGCGTACACGATGTTCGGGAACGCGCTGTGCACGTACATCACGTTGTTGAACACCAGCGGATTTCCCTCGTGGCCGTTCAGAACGCCGGTCGAGAACGTCCATGCGGCCTTGAGGCCCTTCACATTCGCCTTGTTGACCTGGGTGAGCGGACTGTAGCGCTGCAGGTCGTACGTCCGACCCGTCATGGTCCACTCGCCCGGACCTTGGGCGACGGCGGATGCTGCGAGCACCATCATGCTCGCCGCGATTCCGCCGGACAGCAGTTTGAAGCGGTTCATAGCTGACCTCATGTTGAGGATGAGGGTGGTGAGAAACGGTACATGCAACTTGCCTGTCAGTGTTGCTAACCCTCGTGGGCAAGGTCCGGGGGGGCCGCTTTCCCGACAGGCCACAGCAATCGTCGGAAAACCTCCAGCTAAGGATACTGCTAGAGATATGGGTTATATCCCCGGGTCCAGCGACTGTCAATCAGGCTGGAAAAGGCCTGCGTTTTCAGGGTGAAACAAGTGTCGCCCCGCGCCACACGCGCGCCCCGACCTGGCTGAAGCCCCCCTCATATACGGCGCCGCCGGGGCGGAGGATCGCCCGCACCCGCCCCGCCAGAGCCGCGGCCGTCCCCGCGTCCGCCACGATCCCGTAGACGGCGGGGCCCCAGGAGCTTTGGCCCACACCGATCGCCCCCCATCGGCGCAACTGTTCGACCAGCTCACCGGTCTCACCCGGGGCGAACACGCCCCCTTGGGCCGGCGCGAACCACCCCCCGATGATGCGTTGCACCGCCGTCAGCGCCGCCCCGAACGCCGGGAGGTCGGCCACGGCCAGCGCGGGCAGCAGCTGCATCAGCACGAGGTGTGCGACGTGCGCCACCTCGGTCGCCGGGGGCGGCGGCAGCCGCCCGAACGCCGCCGCCTCTTCGTCACCTGCGAGCCCGGACTTCCCGGCGGGGGTAACCACCACGCAGCGCCATGCCGCGGGCATCGGCAGCCGGGCGAGCAGTGGGGCCGGCGCCTCGTCGCCCGGTCTGCGGCCGCCTTCGAGCACAAACCCGCCCAACGCGAACGTCCAGGTCCCCACCGCCGACCGCCTGCCGCGGTCCACGGCGTGTGCCAGCGTCGTCACGTCGGTCGGCAGCCCGTACAGCTCGGCCGTGGCGCGCGCCACGGCAAGGGCGAGCTGCGTGCCCGAGCCGAGCCCCGCGTGGGGTGGGATGGTGCGGTGCAGGCAGAGATGGACGCGGGGTGGGATGCCGTGATGCGCGGCGAACCGCTGCGCGAAGGCCAGGGCCCGCGTCGCGTCCGGACCCTCTGCCCGGAGCTCGGGGGAGGGGCGCGCCTCGAGCAACAGCGACGGTGCTGGGACGGCGGCGCCGATGCCACCGAAGCGGCGCCCGAGATCGCCCCGCAGGTCGAGCACCCCGAAATGGAGGCGGGCCGGCGCCTCGACGAATACGGGAAGGCCGTCTTCGCTCACCGCGGTGCGGGCGCCGTCCGGACCGTCGGCGCGGTGCGCACATAGTCCGAGAGCAGCGCCATCGCCTCGCGCTCGCGCGGGCCCGCCGTCTTGTCCACGATCACCTGCAGCCGCGCGAGCTCGTCGCGGATCTGCTCGGCCGGCAGCAGATGGGTACGCGTGGCCAGGATCGCGGCCTCGAGCACCGCGTGGCGTGCCCGGTTGAAGCCCAGGAACTCACGCCGAAACCCCCGATGCACCACCGCGGTCACCACGCGGGCTCGCGGCGGTGTGGCGTCGAGCGAGCGCACCTCCACCTCCCGCCACGAGCACACGGCCTCGAGCACGACGCCGCGCACGGCCGTCGCCGGCGCTGCCGGAAACTGCACCGTGGCGATCGCGCCTTGCGCGAACAGCATGACGTCGTCCGTCAGGTTCACGACGGCGGCCCGGGTATCGCGCAGATTCTGGAAGGTGGTGGTCTCGAGAAACGGTTTGATGACGATCTCCTGCTCGCCCCACTCGACGCCCATCGGCGCGAAGTTGGGCGTCCCGGCGACGTCGAGCGTCGTGAGGATCGACTCGATGATCACCGGACAACTGCGGCGGGCGGCGGCACGAACTCCCGTGGCGGCGCGGGCGCGCGCGCGCTCCCGCCGTCGGCCCCGTCGGCTCGATTCGGGAGCGGGTGCGCCGGGGTGGCGGCCCCGTGCAGGAAGCGATCGAGCAGGCGATAGCCGTGCTCGGTCAGCACCGATTCCGGATGAAACTGCAGGCCGATCACTGGGTGCCGCACGTGCGCGACCGCCATGATCTCCCCGTCGTCGGCGGTGGCCGTGACGGCGAGCACCGGCGGCACGCCGTTGCGGGCGATGGCGAGCGAGTGGTAGCGGGCCGCCTGGAACGGGTTCGGCAGTCCGGCGAAGATGCCGCGGCCGTCGTGCTGGACGCGGGACGCCTTGCCGTGCACCGGCCGCCCCGCCCGCACGATGGCGGCGCCGTAGGCGGCGCCGATACACTGATGGCCCAGGCACACGCCGAGGATGGGCGTCGTAGCCCCGAAGCGGCGCACCACATCCGTCGAGATTCCGGCCTCGCCGGGCGAGCACGGGCCCGGGGAGATGATGATGTGCGAGGGTCGGAGCTGCTCGATCTCCTCGTACGACGTCGCGTCATGGCGTCGTATCACCGTCTCCTCTCCCAGCTCCCTTACATAGCGCGCCAGGTTGTGCACGAACGAGTCGTAGTTGTCGATGAGCAGTATCATGGCTCGAGGGCGGCGATCAGGCCGCGGGCCTTGTCGAGCGTCTCCCGGTACTCCTGCGCGGGGTCGGAATCGGCGACGATGCCGCCGCCGGCCTGAAAATACACGTCGCGGCCGACCACCAGACAGGTGCGGATGACGATGCTCGTGTCCAGCGCCCCGGTGACGCTCACGTAGCCGATCGAGCCGCAGTACACGGCACGCTGCGTCGGCTCGAGCTCGGCGATGATCTGCATCGCCCGTACCTTGGGCGCGCCGGTGATGGAGCCGCCGGGAAACGCCGCGCGCAACAGGTCGAGCCCGTCGTGCTCGGGCGCGAGCTCGCCCACGACGGTCGACACGAGGTGGTGGACGGTCTGGTAGTGCTCGAGCGCGAACAATTCGGGTACGCGCACGGTGCCGGGCTGGCATACCCGCGACAGGTCGTTCCGCAGCAGGTCCACGATCATCACGTTCTCTGCCATGTCCTTGTCGCTCTCGGCGAGCGCGAGGGCGAGTGCCGCGTCGTGCTCCGGGCCGACCCCGCGCGGCCGCGTGCCCTTGATGGGGCGCGTCTCGACTCGGCGGCCGGCGTCGACCCGCAGGAACCGCTCGGGGGATGAGCTCGCCATGACGACGTCGCCGAAATCAAGGAATCCGGCGAAGGGGGCCGGGTTGCGCTGCCGCAGGCGGCGGTACAGCTCGAACGGGGTCCCCGCGAGCGGCGCCTGGAGTCGCTGCGACAGGTTCGCCTGAAAGATGTCGCCGGCGTATACGTACTCGATGACCCGCGCGACGGCGTCGAGGTAGCCCTCGGGGGTGAAGTTGGAGCGGACGCCGGGCAAATCGGGGACGGGGTACGAGGGCGCAGCTGGGCGGTCCGGACGGCGGAGCCCGAGCCGCTGCTTCACGAATTCCAGTCGCCGCGCCGCCCGCTCGCGCCGCGCCGTCCCCTGCTCGGGGATCCCCGTCGAAATCACCCACGCCCGCTCCGTCTGGTGGTCCCAGGCGATGACCCAGTCGTACAGGCCCAGCATCACGTCCGGGATCGCGAGGTCGTCATAGCGGGTCCGTGGCACGCGCTCGAGCTGAGCGCCCCAATCGTAGCCCACGTAGCCCGCCGCCCCGCCCTGAAACGGCGGGATGCCGGGCACCGGCTCCGCGGCGAACGGCTCGAGGATCGCGCCGACGCGGGCTACGGGGTCCGCGGCAACCCGGGTCCAGCGGCCGCCGCCGAGCTGCTGGGTGAGCGCGCCCTTCGAGCGCACCACCGTTGCCGGGTCCGCCGCGAGGAACGAGTGGCGGCCGACCTGCTCCGGATGCGTGGCGCTGTCGAGAAACACGACGAACGGCAGGTCGGCCAACTGGGCGCACGTCTCGACGGGATCGGGGACCGGGACCAGCTCTTCCACGAGCGGCGCCGTCTCGCTCACGCGCCGCCCTTCGCCTTGCGACGCTCGCGGGAGCGTCTGGACCGCTGCGTGAGGCGCACGTGCTCGGGGCCACGGTCGTCCGGCGGCGTGAGGTAGCCCCACTCGAGCGCCCCCTCCTGGCGGTAGTTCTTGCCGAGTGCGAGAGCGAGCCGCGCTTTCATCAGCTCGCGGCCGAGGTAGAACGCGTGGGTCGCCTCGTCGACGCCGAGCTGCGCGAAGATCTCCTGGATGTCCGTGCCCCGGACGAAGACCTCGTCGTTGAAAACGGTGATGACCTCGCGATCCGCGAAGATGCGGAAGTTTGGGTCGGTCACGCGGGCCTGCAGCTCGCGCAGCTCGGCTTCCGGGTACGCGCGGATCGTGGGATCCTTGAGGGTGACGAGCCGGTCGTCCACCCCTTTGGGGAGCGTCTGGCGGGCGACGGCGTGGTGCATGAGGCGCCGCGCGATGTCCACTTCACGCACGACGCCCCGGGCCCAGGGGATCACCTCGGTCGTGAGAACGGCGCGCACTCCCAGTTCCTCGCACATCGCGATCAGCAGGGCGTTCACGCCGGTCGTGTCTGCGGCGGTGAGCTCGGTGATGTTGCCGATGCCCATGAACAGCGGTGCCAGCGGGTGTCGGCGGCGCACCTCGGCGAAGCGTCCGAGCGAGGCGAAGAATCCGAAGCCGATCGGCTCGATCACCGGGTCGATCAGGTACGACACACCCCAGCGCTCGAGCGCGGCGATGGTCGGCTCGAGCGTCTCGAGACCCTGGCCGAAGTCGGGGATCACGACCACGCGCGTGGCCGTGCCCGTGAAGTCCCGCGCGACGTCGAGATTGGATCGATTGATGGACAGCACGAGCTCGGCGCCCGCCGCCACGGCCGTGCGGATCTCGCCTGCGTCGAAGGAGTCGACGCTCACCCGCATCCCCGCGTCGACCAGCTCCCGCACCGTGTCCGCAAGTCCCGGGAACTCGCGTCCCGGGGTGCAGCCGATGTCGATCACGTCGGCGCCGCTCGCCCGATAGTGGTCGGCCTCCCGGCGCAGCGCCGCGCGCTCCAGGCGCGGTGCGTTGTTCACCTCCGCCACGATCTCGATGGCGTACGCGCCGTAGTCCCGCGCCGCCGCCGCGCGGCCGAAATACTCGGGGATCTGGTGCAGGTCCTTCGGCCCCTTTTCGACGCGCACGCCCCCCCCCGCCCGCTCCGCGATCACCGCGGCGTCTCCCTCGCACAGGCCCGGGATCAGCACGAGGTCCGTGCCGGCGGGCACCACCAGGAAGCGCGCGATCCACGGCGTCGTCATCAGCGCGGCCACGGTGATCTTCATGACCGCGACGTCGTACGCGAATGCCGGCGCCATCTCGCCGAGCGTGCGACGCAGCGCCGGCTCGGCAAGCTTGCCCGTGACGAACAGCACGCGGCGCGGTGCGGCTTCCTCCGGGGCAGCCGTCACCGCGGGTCGCCCGACCGCACGAACTTGTTCGGCGTTCCTTCGAGGGCCCCGCCCGTGGGGCGCCACAGCACGACCTCCTCGAGCTTGCGCGCCAGCTCGAAGTCCTTGTCGGTGATCCCGCCGGCCGCGTGGTTCTGGAGCTTCACGATCACCCTGCCCCACGTGACCGACAGGTCCGGATGATGGTAGGCCGCCTCGGAGAAGTAGCCGATCGCGTTCACCAGCATCAGCGTGGTCGGCCAGCCGTCCGTCTTGTAGGTCCGCCGGATCCAGCCGTCTTCATACCACCACCCCGGTAACTCCTTCAGCTTCTGCTCGATCTGCGCCTCGTTGTACGTCGGGTCTTTCTGCGCCATACACATCTCCTTGTTCGGGGGCTAGACCACGCCCCCGCCGTTGATCATCAGCATCTGACCGGTGACGTAGGAAGCCGCATCCGAAGCGAGATAGACCGCTGCGTATGCCACGTCCTGCGCGCTGCCCCAGCGGCCCAGCGGTATCGATCGCGTGATCCGCTCCTTCACCGTCGGGTCGAGGGATTCACCGTACGCGGTCTCGATCCAGCCGGGCCCGAGTACGTTCACGCGGATGTGCGGCGCCACCGAGCGGGCCAGGGCGCGGCTGAACGAATACACTCCGCCTTTGGCGGCGCAGAACACCTCGGCGTATCCGCCCTTCGCACCGCCCCCGAGCACGTGGTCCCACGACACGTTCAGGATCACGCCGCCCGCCGGCTGCGCCCGCATCAGGGCGACCGCCTTCCAAGAGGCGACCACCGTGCCGCGGAGATCCACGGCGAGTAGCCGGTCGAGCTTTTCGACCCAGGTGAGCCGCGACGCTTCCCCTGTAAGGATGTCGGCGCCGGCGTTGTTCACCCACACGTCCACCCGGCCGAACGCGTCGCGGGCGCGGGTGGCCAGCGTTTCGAGGGCTGGCTCGTCCGCCACGTCGACGGAGTAGAGCTCGACCCGGCGGCCGTGCCCGCGCACCCGCTCGGCGGTGTCGTCGGCGCCGCGGCGGTTGGCGCGATAGGTGAGAGCCAGGTCGGCACCGGCCTCGGCGCACGCGAGCGCGATGGCACGGCCGATGCCGCTCGAGGCCCCGGTGATGAGCACCACTTTTCCGGCGAGCGTCGGGCCGGCCGCGCCGTGCGCCGCCCCCGCCCCCTCCTGCGGCGCCGCCTGCACCGCTCCCTCCGGCTGTCGTTTTGACATCAGGTCTCCGGAAGCCTAACCTATCGGCGAGTTTGGGACCCCCACAAGGGAGCCGCCGCACATGCAGTTGCTGGTCAGCGTTGCCGATGCGTCCGAAGCGCGAGCCGCGCTGCTCGGCGGCGCGGACGTGATCGATGCGAAAGATCCGCGGGACGGCGCCCTGGGCGCGGTGCGGGTCGAGCTGCTGGGCGCGCTGCGCAGCGCCATCGGCGCGGGTCGTCCCTTGAGCGCGGCGCTCGGGGACCGGGGCCCGGCCGTGTCGGTGGAGCGCCGCGCCCGCGCCGCCGCGCGCGTCGGAGCGGCGTTCGTGAAGCTGGGATTTCGCGGTGCCGCTGCCGTGTCACAGGCGCCGCGGCGTGCAGCGGCCGCACGGCGCGGCGCGGGCGCGCGCACCGGCCTGGTCCTGGTCGGCTATGCCGACTGGCGGCGCGCGCGCGCCATCGAACCCGCTGCGCTGCTCGCGCTGGCGGTGGAGACCGACGCGGTGGGTGTGCTGCTCGACACCATGGTGAAAGATGCGGGTCTATTCACGCTGCTCGAGCCCGAGGTGGTCGGGGCGTGGGTCGGCGCGGCGCACGGCGCCGGCTTATTCGCCTGTCTGGCGGGGAGCCTCCGCGGAGCGGACTTCGCCACGGCGTGCGCGCTCGGCGCCGACGTGGTCGGGGTACGGGGCGCGGCGTGCGTCGGCGGCAGGACAGGGCGTGTGTCCCGCGCGCGTGTGACGGCGCTGTCAGCCCTGGCGCGCTCGGCGCCCCTGGCGGCCGCGGCCCTCGTCTAGCGCGACATCGAGCTGCCCGAGGTCGTCGGCCGTGACGATGAAATGCTCCACTGCCGGCGGCAGGGTGCGGAGAAACAGGGAATCGACGAGCTTGCGCGGGTCGCCCCCCGCCGGCTTGATCAGGACGATGCGGCGGGCCCCCAGCATCCCGGCGAGCCAGGCGGCGATCGAGTCGCTCGTGATCTCCCAGGTGTGGGGGAGCGGGTCGGCGGCGCGGACCCAGCGGTACGGCGCGAGGACCGGGAGGCGCCCGGCCTGCCGTGCCGCGACGATCTCCGCCTGCTGCTCGACGAGCACGGCACCCGGCAGGCGAGCGGTCAGGACGTGCGCATACTGATCCATCCCGAGCACGGCCATCCAGTGCGCCGCGTCTTCGCCGATCTTGATGCGGCGGAACATGGTGCGGACGGCATCGGCGAACGGTCCGCCCCCCGGCACGATGACGAGCCGGCGCCGCGGGCTGAATGCGGTAAGGGCCTCCGTGACGAGATCGAACGCCCCGGCTTTGCTGAGCAGTCCGCCTCCGACCTTGACGACGGTGTGGATGACCTGTGTTTCGTCCGTCACGAGGTCACCGTCTCTCGAGCGAGCTCTGCGGCGAGCAGGAGCGCGACCGCCGCCGCGGGCGCGTGACGGGCGGCGGGGCCGAGCGCGGCCGAAAGATGGGTGACCCGCAGGGCGGCGCGCCGGGCCGCTTCCGCGGCGAGGAAATCTCCCAGGCCCGTGACGACTGCGAGCTCGAGGGCGGGGTGGCGCCGCCGGGCGCGGCCGACGGCCTCGGCGATACGGGTGACCTGGGCGTCCCACAACGCCTCCGCAATGGCGTCGATCGCGGCCTCATCGAGGATCTCACGATCGCCGCACACCACGCGCGCGAGGCGCTCTCCGGCGAGCTCTCGCGCCGCCGCTCGCCCGTCCGGCGTGGCCACGGTGTAGTCAGCCGGCGCGAGCTGCCGCCGCCACACGTGGACGTCGCCCGCGAGCGCGAACCCCTCCGCCGACACGCCGGTGGCCCTGCCCCCGAGCGGGACGTGGGCAGCGATGGCCTCGGCCGGCGTCCGCAGCGCTCCGGTGTATACGAGCTCCCCTTCGCGCAGCCGCTCAGGGTCCGTGCGGCCGAGGGCGGCCGGTACGCCGCCCGCGATCGGGATGATATCGGTGGTCGTGGAGCCGACGTCGATCAGAATGCAATCGGGGAAGCTCCGGGCCACGAGGCGCGCCGCGGCCGCCCAGTTGGCGGCGGCTACCGCGAGCGGCTCGCGGCGTGCGTCGTCCGCCGTGAGCCAGCGCCCCTGGACCGCGTACACTCGCACCAGCCCGTCGGGAAACGCGCGGGTGGCAGCGTCGACGACGAACGCCACGCCGTCGCGCTTGGTCCGAAAGATCTGCGACAGCTCCGCGGTCATGGTGACCGCGTGAGCGTCCGCCGGCGTCCCGCCCACCTCCCCGGCGAGGCGGGCGAGCAGCGGCGCGAGCGCGGCGGGATCGCGCTGGATTTCGTACGGCACCGCTCGAACGGCCACGACGCGGGTCCCGGCGACGCGCACCGCCTTCGTGTTCACGCCGCCGATATCCCACCCGAGCACCCCCTTCATACGCGGGGACTCCGGAGGACGCTGCCGTGCGCGTAATCCCCGTGCTCGATCTCCAGGCGGGTCGCGCGGTGCTGGCGCGGGGCGGCGTGCGGGGGGGCTACGAGCCCGTCGAGTCGGTGCTGGTGGCTGCGATGGCCGTGGGAGACGCGGTCGCGCTCGCGCGCGCGTTCCGCGAGCGGCTCGGCTGCGACGAGTGCTACGTCGCGGATCTCGACGCAATCACGGGCGGCCAGCCGCACCGCGCCCTGGTGCGGACCCTCGTCGACGGTGGCTGTCGGTTGCTCGTCGACTGGGGCGTCGCCGGTCCGGCGAGTGCGGCGGCACTCCTCGCAGAGGGCGCTGCGCGGGTCGTCGTGGGGCTGGAGACGCTGCCCACCCTCGGTGCCCTGGAAGCGATCGCCGGCGCGATCGGCCCTGAGCGGATCGTGTTCAGCCTCGACCTGCGCGACGGGCAGCCCGTGCTCGCGCCGGGGGCGCCCCATCGCGGCTCGCCGCTCGAGCTGGCGCACGCGGCCGTGGCCGCCGGCGCGGCGGCGCTGCTCGTGCTCGATCTCGCTCGCGTCGGGGCACGGCACGGCCCGGATCTGGGGTTGGTGGACGCCGTGCGCGGTGCCGTGCCGGAGGTCGAGCTCCTGGTCGGCGGCGGCGTGCGGGGGCGCGAGGATCTCGAACGGCTCGTGGACGCGGGGTGCGACGCGGCGTTGCTCGCCACGGCGCTGCACGACGGCCGAGTGGGACGCGGGGATCTCGACGCCGTACGGCGTCGCGGGCCGGCATCGCTCGAGGACAGGCGTCACTCGAGCGACTCGCGGTAGGTCGCGGACTGGCCGAAGTTCTCTTCGACCTCGACTTCGATGGCCCGCAGCTCCACTCCGGGGGAGGGCGTGAGCTCCCGGCTCACGCGCCCCGCGAGATACTGTGCCAGCATTTCGACCGTCGTGTTCGGGATGGGGAGCAGAGCGCAATCGCCCTTGGGGAAGACGTAGCGGGGCCTGCCGTTGACGGCGACCGCCACGCTGTCGCCGTCTTCCCGGACCTGGATCTTCGGATTCTGGAGCGGCAGCAGCACCTTGTGATCGATCTCGTCGGTGAGGCGCTTCATCAGTTGTTTCAGCTCGGAGAAATCCACGACGTAGTGCGCCTCGGGATCGAGGCCGCCTTCGACCACGACGTGCGTGCGGTAGTTGTGACCGTGCAGCGTCTCGCAGCGGTGCCCCGGGAACGTGATGAAGTGCGCGGAGGCGAAGACGTGGTTGTCCTTCGTCACGGCGACCCGGAACACCTTACGCGCGGCCATCACGCCTCCCCCAACCGCCCTCGAGCAGGACCACGCAGATCGCGGCGCCGGTGAGATCGGCGGTGGCGCCGGGGTTCCTCGCATTGCGTTTGTCGCGCAGCGCGCCATCGAGGGCGGCGATCGCCGCGCGCCCCGCGGGTGTGCGCACGCCCCCGGCATCGATCACCTCCCGCGCCCGCTGCTGCACGCGGACCGCTTCCTCGGGGCCGAGCTTGCGCGCGATGTGGGTGTCGGGCCAGCCCGCGAGCAGCGTGAGATACGTCTCGACGACCGCATCGCTCCAGGAAAGGCCGGCGGCGAGCCCGCGTCGCAGGACCGGCGCAGCGGCGTCGAACGTCGTCTGGAAATCGGTGGCGTACTCGCGCGCGATCGCATCCCGCGGGGCCGCGAGGGCCATCGCGTCACGCAGCGTCACGGTTGGCGGACCGGCGACGTCCTGCTCCGGCGAGCGGCCCAGGCCGGCGGGCCGTGCCTGGCGGATGGCGGCGTATGCCTCCCGCGCGTCTGCCACCGTGGTCTCGCCCAGCGTCGTGGCGACGCTCGCCCGCAGCGCGGCATCGTCGGGGGACGACAGCAGGGCGGCCCGGGCGAGCGGGGCGAGCAGCAGGATCAGACCGAGGTTCGTGTTGGACGGCACCCAGCGGGCGGTGGCTTCCACCGCGGCGCGGATCGTGGCGCCGAGCGGGCGCTCTCCCGCGGCGGCGAGTGCCGGGCCGATCGCCACCGCGCTCGCGAGGAAGTCCTCGTACGTCGCATCGTGGAAGCGGGCGAGCGGGGACACGTTGCCGGGTTTCGGGGCGCTCGCCTCGAGCAGGCAGGCGAGCTGCGCCGCGGCGGCGACTTCGGCCGCGCGGGCGGTCGGGCTCACGCGGACGTCAGGCGTCCGAGGAGATGCTCGACGATCGTTGCCGCGACGTCGACGGACGTCGCTTCCTGCAGGCCGCGCCATCCGGGGATTCCGTTTACCTCGACGACATAGTCCGTGCCGTCCCGCGCCGGGAGCAGGTCGACGCCTGCGTAATCGGCGCCGACGGCCCGGGCGGCGCGGAGCGCCAGATCCGTGCGCTCCACCGAGAGCGTGGTCGCCTGCGCCCGCCCGCCGCGCGCCAGGTTCGTCTTCCAGCCGGCCGCGCTGCGCTCGATCGCGCCGACCACGCGGCCGCCCACCACGAAGGCCCGCACGTCGCACCCGTCGTGATCGACGGCACGCTGCACATAATATACCCCCCGGATCGTCTCCAGCGTGCGAAACACCCGGAACGCCATCTCTTCAGTCGTCACGCGCACCATCCCGAGCCCCATCGAGCCGAACAGCGGTTTCACGATCACGTCCTGCAGCTGGCGGAACGCCGCCAACCCTGCGTCCGGGCTTTCGCACACGATGGTTTCGGGAACCGCGAGCCCCGCCTGCGCGAGGAGGGCGGTGGTCCACAGCTTGTCCACCGTGCGCTCGATCGCGCGTGGGGAGTTGATGACGGGGACGCCCTGCTCCTCGAGCGCGTGCAGCGTGTCCACCCGGAAGATGATCTGCTCGAGGGAGCCTGCAGGGATGATGCGCGCCAGCACAGCGTCGCAGGCGCCCAGGTCGGTCTCGCCGGCGGCAAACCCCGGTGCCGCACCGCCGAGCCGCGCCACCAGCGCCTCGTAGGGAAGGACCCGCCCCTCATGGCCCCGCGCGGCGAGCGCGCGGCAGAGCTCGTCGGTGTGCCAGCCCTGCCGCGCGGCGAGAATCGCGATGCGCACGCCGGCTAATTCGTCTTCTGGCCGATCAGGACGGTCACACCGCCCGTGGCGAAGTTGGCTAGGTCCGCCGCCGCCGCCTTGAATCCGGCCGTCGCGATCCCTTTCTCGAGCGCCGCGCGGGACTCGAACCGCAGATCGGCCATGCGATACAGCGCCGGTCGCTGACCGTCGATGGTCGCCGGGAACTTCACCAATTCCACGCGCGTGACCCCGATCTCCTGCGCATGCGATGCGAACAGCGGCACGTGCTTCTCGGCGTAGTACTTTTCGAACGCCGTCGTGTCCTTCGGCTGGTTGTACAGCACGACCACCGCCCACTGTACGACCGGCGCTTGCTGCGGTTGCTGCGACGCCGGCTTGGAGCAGGCGGCCGCGAGGGCGAGGGCGGCGAGGCTCAGCAACGGACGCTGCTGCATGGAAATCTCTCCTTGGTGGGGAGTGGGTGAGGGCGCGACGCGTCAGCTCTCAACGAGCGACGCGCGCAGCACCTCGGGGTTGAGGTGACCCGCGTGGTACGTCTTTCCGCTCTGGACGCTCGTCAGCCACACCTCCGCGGGGCTGAAGAGCAGCGGGTCGATCTTGTAGAAGTCTCCGCCGTACCGCTGGAAGATGTCGGAGAACGGCGTGCCGTAGTCCTTCGAGGCCGAGGCGGGAATTTTCGGCACGAGCTCGGCGAGCTCCGCGTCCTCGGCGTTCACGGTGTAGCGCGCCCGCCCGCCGTACAGGATGCAGTCATTGGTGCGGCCGATGCCGCGCAGGTCGTTCTTCGCCACCGGCGGGACCGGCGCCGTACCGATCCCGCTCACGATCTTCGTTAAGTCGAATCCCAGCGTGTCCATCTTGTGCAGGCCGGTCTCCAGGATGCGGGCCGTGATCTGTACGCCGCCGGCGAGGCTCGCCGTCGGCGCCACGACGAAGGTGAGCTGTGCCGGGGCCAGCCCCGCCTTCGCGCCCACCCAGGCGGCTACGGCCTCCGTTGGGGCGCTCCGCGTCTCGAGCACCAGCACCCCGCGCCGCGCGGTTTCGGCGTAGCCGAGCCTGGCGAACAACTCGCGCTCCACTCGGGCGTGCGCGCGCAGCGGCCCCGAGCCCATCGCGAAATACTTGTCCACCTGGATCGCCCACCCCGCGTACTGCGACGCCATGCAGCTCACCGCCGGATGATCGGTCCAGACGTGCACGCCGGGCCACGCCTCGCCACCGATCAGCACCGGTGTGTAATCGACGTGCCCGAGGCCGCCCATACAGATCTCCGCGAGCGCGAGCCCCGCCGCGTAGCCTCCCGGCGCCGCGATGCCGGCGTCGATGACGCGCGCCCCGCCAGGCAGCGTTCGCGCCACGACGCGCATCGCCTCGGCGTGCGTCGCCATCCGGTCCGCGATCTCCCAGGCGCGCTCGTTCAGGCCCAGCGGCTCCGCGCTCATTCCGCCACCCATTGCAGGATCTCGCCCTTGCCGAGCTCGGCCAGGTCGCCCGAATAGCGTTCGTACCGACCCGTGATCTGCGGGTCTCCCATCGCGAGCCCGTAGCGGGTGCGCAGGTAGCGGAACAGCAGCGGGAGGTGCGGCGGACGGTAGGTGCAAGCGTAGCGGAACGTCGCCGGGCGGTCGATCGCGCCGAGCGCGACGATCGAGCCGCGCTTGAGGAAGCGGCCCGCGCCCGCGGCGGCCCGGCCGAACACCAGCACCGTCCCGGCGATCATCCCTCTCCCCGCCTGCGGTCCCGCGTCACCCGTCACCACGATCAGCCCGCGCCGCGCAGCGGCGCCCGCCTGGGCGCCCGCGCCGCCCCGAATGACGATCTCTCCACCCGTCATGCCGCGGGCGGCTCCCGGGAGCGCACCGCCCGCATTCTCCCCGGCGCTCCCATGCACGTCGATGCGGCCGCCCGCCATCGCGCGGCCGAGGTCGCGCCCCACGCTGCCGTCGACGACCAGATCGCCCCCGGCCATGCCGGCACCGATGCCCTCGACCTTCGTCAGGTCGCCGGCGATGCGCAGCGTGGCCGAGCGCTCGCCCGTCACCGTGAAGAAGTCACCCAATCGCGCGCGCCGCCCCCCGTGCGTCACGGGCAACTGCCCGATGTCGCGGGCGCCGAGTGATGTGAAACGGTCGGCCGCGATGCAGTCCGCGACGAGCGGGCGCGTCGGGGCGGTGGCGAGCGTCAGCACCACGGCGTCGCTCATGCCAGAATCTTCCGGAGATGAAAGTGATGCGGCCCCAGCTTGCCGCCGTAGTTCCCCGCCGTGATCGCCACGACGCCGGGTCGGCACGCGGCGCGGATCCCGACGCGCATCGCCGCCTCGATCGCTGGGGCGTCGGTGCCGTCGAGCACGATCTCGAGCACGCTGTTGACCCCCACTGGGACCTGTGACGCGGTGATCGCGCGCAGCGTGGGGTCGAAGGGGTCGTTCGTCGTGGCAATCATGTTCTTGTAGCGCTTCGAGCCGACCTTGCTCCCACTCCGCACCACGCCGCCGGGGAACGGGAGGATCACCCCCGGCAAGTTCGTCATGGCGACGACGGCGGCCTCGGCTGCGGCGAGCGCCGCGTCGGCGTTTTCCGCCAGGATCAGAAAATTCCCGCCCCCGACCCCCTTCTGCATGCCGAACGTCTCCTCGACCAGGAACTCTCCCTCCATGACGGGCAGACGCCAGTAGCGCTTGCCCCCGATCACCTTGCTCGCCTGGAATCCGTCGCCGAACACCCGAAGCGCCTTGCCCACCGCCACCCGGTCGGGCGCCAGCGTGAGGCCGTCGAAGCAGGCCGTGGTGGGGCAGGTGAGCACCGTCTGGCCGATCCGGACGATCAGCTGCTCTGGGAGGCTTTCCTTGTCCAGCGTCAGAAACAGTACGCTCACGCCCGGCCGCCCGTCGGGGGTCTCGTCCCCGGTGAGCTCACGCTCGATCCCCGCCTCGCACTTGCAGCCGATCACCGATGTGGCGAAGCCCGTGAGCTTGACGGCGGCCTCTCTCGCCCACTTCGCGTTCCGCCCGGTGATGATCAGCCGCGCGACCCGCATCGTGAACGCTTCGGCGAATGTGTCCTCGATGGTCACGCCCTCGATCTTCACGCCACCGGCTCCGCGCCGTAGTTCGCGAACGCCACGCAGGCGTAGTCGTCGAAGAAGCGTTGCAGGTCGCGCGTGACGGCGGGATCGTATTCGGGTCGCACCACGAGCCGCCGCCCCGCGGGCGCCCGCCGCAGCTGGCCGTCCTCCACCACGACGGCGCCCCCTTTGATCACGTGCCGCGGCGTCGCGAACATCTGCGCGCGGTCCGGGTCGTTGGCGTAGATGCTCACGTCGGCGTCCGCGCCCGTGCCCAGGTGCCCTTTGTTCTTCAGGCCGAGCAGGCGCGCCGGGCCCGCGCGCGTGACGACCGCGATCTCGGAGAGCGTGTATTCGCGCGCCAGCCCGTCGCGCAGGGCGCTCCCCGCGAGCATTTTTTGGTTCACCCGCTTCAGCTGCTCGTCGCGATACGCCCGGTCCATCAGCAGCCGGATGAGCCGCGGGTACGAGAGAAACGAGCCGCCATTCGGGTGATCGGTCGAGAGCACGACCCGCCAGGGATCGCGCGCCAGCAGGAACAACTCCAACCCGACCGCCCACTGCAGCGCCGCCACCGCGGCCGTCTCCTTGTACGAGTACGGGACGATCCCGCATCCGGTCTCGAGCTCGATATCCAGGTTCACCCACTTGCGTCCCGTGCTCGCGTGCAGCAGGTACTCGACGGGACTGTCGGCGGTGACCGTCGTCGCAGGACCGAACATCACCTGGCCGACGTCCACGCTCACTTCCGGATGCGCGTTCACGTGCTCGATCACGTGTCGCGCGGCCGACGTCCACCCTTTCCCCCGCTCCCCGCCATAGCTGTGGAACTGGAGATGCGTGAAGTGCGCGCGCTGCCCGGCCAGCGCGCGCATGGTCGCGAGCGTGGTCGCAACGTTCCCCGGCTGGCCCAGGTTGTTGCAGTGGATGTGCACCGGGTGCGGCAGCCCGAGGGTGTTGGCGGCGCCGGCCAGCGCCTCGAGGATCTTGCGCGGTGTCACGCTGCTCGACCCGACCGGATCATCGATCCCGCTCACGTTGCGCTCGGCGCCCCCGGTCTTCCAGCGCGCGACGCCTCCCGGGTTCACGAGCTTGATCGCATAGGCCCGCGTCACGCCGAGGAGCCATGCGGCGTACTCGCGCGCGCGTGTCGACTCGCCCGCCGCGAGCTGGCGCAGCAGGTAGTCGTCGTTGCCGAGCAGCACGAAACAGCCCGCATCGATGATCGGCGTGTCGTCCAGCTCGGCGTGGGCTTGCCGGGCCGCGAGCGGGGCGACCGCCGCCTCCATCACGGTGGTGTAACCGAGCCCGGCGTAGCGGTACCCGGTGGTGAACGTGCTCGGAATCGTGCCGCCCGTCCCTGAGCGAGCCGTGGCCCCGTCGGCGAGACGCGGCGCGGGCACGGGATCCGCGACGTGCTCTTCCGGAAGCAGCCGGCGGCCCTGGTTGACGCTCGAACCGGCGATGTGCGCGTGGATATCGACGCCGCCCGGCATCACGATCATGCCCCGGGCGTCCAGTCGTGGGGCGCTGGCGGGAAGGTCGGCGACGATGCGGTCACCCTCGATGCACACGTCGCGCACCTGGCCGTCCACGCCGTTCGCGGGATCGTACACCGTGCCGCCGCTGACGCGGAGCTGCGGAGCAGCGCTCAAGCGCCGAGCCGCTCGCGCAACGAGCGCAGCGCGCCAGCCGCCGTGGGTGGGCCGGCGAGCGGGGGTCGCAGCGGCAGGGGGACGTCGTCCATCCGGAACGCCATGCCCCCCTCGTGGATTCCGGCGACGCCCGTGTCCACGGCCACGGCGGGCTGGAACGTCGCGGTGCTCGCCCGCGGCCCGATGGCGACGCTCGGCAACCCCGCCAGCCCTCTGACCAGCGGCTCGGGGATGCTCGCCGGCGAGCCGATCACGAGTGCGGCGTCGATCTCACCGGTCGCGAGCAGCGCCGCCGCGCCGGCATGGGGCCGGTAGGTCGGAAACCCGGGTGCAAAGTCCACCGCGAACGGAAACCCCGTCTGCCAGGTGACCACCGCGTCCGCGCCCGAGCGGTTTCCTCCGCCGCGCAGCACGACCAGCGCGCAGCGGGTAGGTCCGTTGAGGGCCTGCGCGAGGGTCACGAGCGCCTCGGCGCGGTCCGGGTCGCCCGGGGCGGTGCCCGGCTCTCCGTCCGCGACGAGCGTCACGTAGCGGCCCTCGCTCATCCGGCGAGCGAGCTCGGGCGAGCCACGAAACCGGGCTTCGTCGCTCGCCACCCGGCCCTGCACCGTCGCGCGCATGACGCCGAGCGCGTCGACTTCGTCGCCCACGGCGATCGCGACGCGCGCGTCGGCGTCGGCGGGCCCGCGGCCGGCGCCCACGTCCACGGCGATCACCGTACGGCTGGCGCGGCCTCGCGGCGTCGCGAGACCCCGGGGCTCGACCGCGTAGCGGGCGGCGAAGCGCGGGTAGCGTTCGGCCGGGTCGACTCCCCAAAACACGATCACATCGGCCCGCTGACGGATCTCGCCCAGTGTGGCTCCGGCGCGGCCGCGCCGTTGGGCTGCGAGCACCCCGGCGGCGGCCGCGCCGGTCAGGCTGTCGAGCATGGCGCTCAGACGATCGCTCAGCGCCACGGCCTCGCGCTGCGCTTCGCACGACAGGTCGGCGGCGAGATAGACGAGCGGGCGTTTCGCGGCCTCCAGGGTCCGCGCTGCTTCGCCGAGCGCCTGCTCGAGCGACGTCGTGCGGCCGTTCACGCGGGCGTCCTGCGGGATCCGTCCGTCGCCGAACCAGGCGGTGCCCAGCGCGCATGCGTTCCGAGTTTCGGCGATGCGATCCTGCTTCACGACGACGGCGATGTCGTCGCAGGCGCACCCGCAGCCGAGGCAGGTGACGTGCTCCACGGTTCTGGCGGCGGGGCTCATGCGATCCGCCGCTCGCGCGCTTCGATCTCGTGGTACACCGAGCGAGCCCGGCGCACGAGCGCCGTGTGACAGGCGGCTGGGTTCGGGGCGTGAGCGAAGACGGTGCATACCGGGTGCCCCCGGCCGATCCGTTGACCGGGCGAGGGGATGTCGCGTACGCTCTCGTCCTCGAGCCAGCCGCTCGTGTCGCCGATCACGACGTTGCGCCGCGCATAGACAATCGCCTTGCCGATCACGGCTGTCCGCCGGTGCAGCGGAGCGTCCGGCAACTCGCCGGCGCAGGCGCGCGCGTGAGTCTCGAAGATCCCAAGACCGTGCGCTCGCTCGACCAGCTCGAGGGCGGCCGTGTATCGCGGATTCACCTCGAGCGGGTACGGCACGCCACCGCGCACCACGAAGTCGATCCCGTTGACTCCCACGAGGCGGAACTCGCGGGTCACCGCAGCGGCGATCCGGCCGGCGATGTCGACCAGGCGGGCGTCCGCCCCGCCCAGGATGTTCCCGCAATACCGGAAGGAGCCGGCGCCGAACGCCCGCTCGCCTGCCAGGAGGCCCGAGACACCGAGCGGCACCGCGCGCCGCCCGTCGGCCGCGAATACGATCGAGCCGGGCACGCCCGCGATCCACTGTTGCAGATAGTTCCCGACCGGGACCCGCCGGCCCCGCCACCGCGTAATCCCGCTGCCGCCGCCCGAGGCACGCGGTTTCAAGAGCCAGCGAGTCCTTGCCGGCGTGCGGGGAGCGCTGAGGCGGACCGCCGGCGCCGGGAGCCCCTGGGCGGTGAGCGCGCGGGCGAGTCGCACGGGGTCTCGCACGCGCCGCAGCACGGCGGGCGGGTTGCCCCACAATGCGCCGCGGCGCGCCAGCGCGCCCACCGCGTCGGGATGGTTCTCGAAGCTCGCCACGTAGCAGACCGCCTCGCAGGCGACGCCGCGCGCGGCCCGCAGCGCGGCGGGCACGCTGAAGCGATCGCCCCCTTGGTCCACCGTTCGCGCGACCAGCACCGCCCGGGCGCACGCGCGCAGATCGAGATCCCCGAACCCATCCACCGCGATCACCTCATATCCCGCCCGCGCGGCCGATTCGGCGAAGCCGCGGGTCGACACGCCCGCGATGAGCACGCGCGTCGGCATCATTCGAGCCCGAGGCGCCGCCGCGCTTGCTCGCGGGAAATCACGTACAGATGATCCAGCACCGTCCCCCGCGCCTCGCGCAGGCCGAGTGCCGTGACGAGCTCGCGGTGCCGACCGCCCGACAGCCCGTCAGCGATGAGCGCGGCGCCCTGCGCGCCTTGCTTGGCCTGCGCCGCGAATCCCTCGAGCAGCCGCACGGGGGAGATACCTTCGAGTCGTTGGGTGATGGCCCGGCGCACTCCCTCCACCCGCGCCAGCCGTCCCGACAGCACGATCTCGCGCGGTGCCGGCACACTGGCGCGCAGGAACCGCGCCGCTTTCACGGCGCCCTCGACGAAGGCGTCTAGCGCGATCTGCTCGCGGGCCGTGCGGGGGTTGCCGAGCGCGTCGGGGGACGCGGGCCCGCCGTCCCACCCGGCGACCGCTGCCGCGCCGCCGCCGAACAGCAGCGACTTGGATACGGAGCCGGCGAGAAAGGCGACTTCCCCGTCGAGCGCGCCGGGCGCGCGAAAGCCGAGCGGACCGGCCGATCCTCCGACGCCGTCCACGATCTGTCCCTCGGCCACGGCGAGCGCCGCCGTGAACGCGCCCCCGAGCTCGAGCAGCAGCAGCGACACGTCGCGCAGCGACCGGCCGCTGCGGCGCGACTGCTCCTCGATGGCCAGTGCCGCCGCGCAGACCTTGTCGGCCGTGCCCATGTCCACGCGATTCACCTTGCGATGCGCCGGCACCGAGGGCAGGTGGATCACGCCCGGCGTGAAGAAGACGGGCAGCCCCGAGTTGCCGAGCGCCCGGGCCAGGGCCCGCAGACCGCCGATCCCCCCGGGCTCCCCCTCCGCGGCGAGGAAGGCGAGCCGCAGGTCCTCCTCGGTCGCCTGTCGCGCGGGGGTGAGCGGGAGACCGTAGCCGGACGGACCGGCGATGCAGTCGAGGGGCCCCGCCGCCGCCAACAGACCCACAAACCCGGCGGGGTCCGCGAGGGCCTCGGCGGTGGGGATGGAGCGGTCCAGGAACACGCTGCCATGCTCGAGCCCGCACAGGTCGATGGTGAGCGTCCCCGGGTCGATCCCGATCACGCGGGGCATGCGCCCTACTTGGGCTTCGCGCTCAACTCCCGCGCGACGTCGGCGATCGTCTCGGCGTCCAGCACGAGGTCGTTGCGCTCGAACAGGCGCGCGATGCACGCCTTGTGCAGTTTCATCTTCAGGTTGCCGATGGCGAGCGCCCCGAAACACCGCACGCCGTCCTTGGTGACGCCGTCGTCCATCACGTCGAGGCCTTCGATCCCGAGCGGGGGGACGGCGTTCACGTCGGCGACCACCTTGAGGCCGGGCCGGTTGGCCCACGCCTGCTTCGGCACGAGCATGACGCCGGCCGGACCGGCGTTGAGGAGCAACGAGGCGCGTTCGCAGGCGCGGATCGCCTCGCTCGCGTCCGGCATCGTAATCGCCCGCACCGTCCCGCCGAACCGCTTCACCACCAGATCACGCGCCCGCTCACCCGCCTCGGGCTTGCGGGACGTGATGACCACTTCCGCTCCCGCTCGCGCGAACAGACCCGCCGCCCGGATCCCCACGGGTCCGGTCCCCGCGATGATCAGGACGCGCTGGCCGCGCACGTCGCCCACGGCCTGGACCATCTTTTCCACCGCGGCCACGGCGGTCGTGTTGGAGCCGTTCGAGTCCAGCATCAGCGAGACGCGGAACGGGCCGAAGAACGCCTGCTGCGCCGCGGCGAGGAGCCGCTCCCCCGCCGCCATGTCGGCCCCGCCGATGAACCCGGCCGTATTTTTCAGGTCTTTCGGTCCACGCGTGAAGATGCAGCCGTGCACCAGGTCGCGGACGTCCGCCTCGACGATGCCGCCGTAGCTCATCACCTCGTCGGCGCCGCCGTCGTACGCCACCACCCGGTCGAACACGCTCGGCAGCCGCGAGGTGTCGAGCTGCAGCAGAAGCTTGCGCATCAGGGGTCGGGCTCCAAGGCTCGGACAGGGAGACAACAGTCGAGGGGCGGCAACGCCACCGCCCCCCGGACTACCGCTTCCGACGACCGCCGGGGCGTCAGCTCTTGTCGGCCCCGCCCGCGAACGGGTGGGTGGCCGTCTTGGCCCCCGAGATGACCGCGTCGATCCGAGGCTGGCCCTTCAGCGCCCGCTCGATCGATTCCTTCACCGCGCGGTAGTTGAAGTCGAAGATCTTCTTGTCGTTCTTCGCCTGCCAGTGGATGAAGACGCCCACCAGGATGCAGTAGTCGTCCACCTTGTCGCGCGGGATCACACCCGACGACACGCTGTCGACCACCGCGCGCGCGACCGCGGCCTGCGCCGGGCCGAACATCTGGACGGCCTGCGTGGCATTCTTCATCGTCACCTTGTTGAAGAGCAGCGTATCCGGCTTGGCCGGCAGGTTGGGCGTGACGACGGCAAGCAGCTTGGTGAACCCGTCGGTGTTGTTCGACAACGTGTTGACGAATGCCTGCCCCGCATGGCCCGCCTTCGACCCGATGATCAGGTCGATGTGGGCGACCTCGTTTCCGTCCCCTACCAGCGACTCGCCGATGAAGAAATCTGCTGCCATAACGACCTCCCGATCCGGATGGGGTGCACGAAATTCAGCTGCCGGTGTCACGAATGCGGTATTGAGAGCGGCGTGGCTGAGGGGGTCAGAGGAACCACGCGGTCCCGACTTTGCGGGTAGCTCCTTACGGAACCGTATCGATGGGGAGCTAACCTGCCCGCAGGGTAGACCGGTGTCAAGAGCGTGCCGGAAGCCGGGAATTGGAACGTTTCCGGGTGTTAGTGGGGTGCCGCCCCCCCTGTCGCCACGCGCCACACCTCGTCGGCGAGCCATTCGAGCCGCTGCTGGGAATAGTCGAGCTCCGTCGCGGTCATCTGTCTGGCGCGCCGCGCGATCTCCCGCGAGTGGACGAGCAGCTCGTCCAGCAACTCGCGCAGCGGCTGGTTGCTGCGCCGCTCCGCCTTGGGGCGTGGACTCACGCGGTCTGGATCCCGAGCGCGCGGTCGTCCGCCTTGCGGAACTCATCCGCCGCGGCGCGCAGCGTCGAGGCGATGCCCCGCTCGGCGAGGTAGTTCTCCACTAGCCGCAAGCCGAGGTAGTAACCGGCACGCTCCGGCAGCACCTTGCCCCCCATCAACCGGGCGGCCGGCGTCATCCCGCCCGACAGAAAACGCAGCCGCAACCCCAACCCAGTCTGGTCGAGCATGGGGGCGGTGACACGGCGGAGGAAGGCGTCGAGCTCGCGGATACGCCGGTACTGGCGGCGCGTATAGCCAAAGTACTCCCACGGCTCGAGCCCGGGGGCCACCGCCTGCGCCGCCGCGACCGCCGCGCCTTCGTTGACCAGCAGCTCGCGCAAGCTGGCTCGGCTCCCCGTGTCCCAGTAGTCGTAGTGGCCGCGCAAGTCGACGACGAGCCGCCGCAGGTCGGCCCGGCTGGTGGGCGACGTGTATCGCACGGCGTGCGCCGTCTCGTGCGCGACCCACAGCGGCAGGAGATGCGGGGCGAGCCCCATGCCGTACGTCTGCGGGTTCGCCCGGCCCGTGAAATGCTCGAGACAAAGGAACGCGATGCCGCGTCCGCCCACCACCAGCTCGCCGGCGTTCGCCGCGCCCACGCCGACCATCAGGTAGAGGTCCACGGGACAGTCCGCCTCGAGCCGCTCGAGGGCACGCTGCAGCGCGTCCTCCGTGATCGACACGACGTCGACGTCTGCGAGCAGCCGTTTCAGATCCGCGCGGTCCGCCCGCAGCGCCGCCGCGATTACCTGCTCGGCGTGCGGCGACGCCGGGTCGAGCACGTAGTTGTGCCAGTAGCTGGCGAGCACGGGCCCGTGCCGATCGAGGTACTCGTGGTATGCCGCGGTGGGATCGGGCGCGGCTAAGACCGCCAGGAATTCGGGGACGAGATTGACGAGCATGGAGCGGCCGGCCCCAATTTGGGAAACCGCCCCGCGGGAAACAAGCGTGCCTCAGCGGACTGTGATCTCGACCGTTACCGACTCCGACTTGACATTTCGCACCACGTCGGTCACGCCCAGCGTCACGCGGTAGCGCCCCGGGGGCAGCCGCCCCGGGTCGACTACGAGCCGCTCGAGTGTGACGTCCGCCGCTGGCGCCTCCCGCGTGAACTCGAAAACGACGGGATGACGCGTGCCGAGTACGCGGGCGAAAAATGACCGCACCGGGGCGAAGCTGTAGCGTGCCACGTACCGGGACGCGCCACGCTCGTCCGCCGCGAGGCCGTAGAGCTCGGCGTACGCCGCGAGCGCCGCCCCCGCGCGGTACACCAGATCCGCGGGACTGGCGGCGAGCACCGCTTCGCGGTCGCCGGCGCTGTCGGTCGCTCCCAGGATCAGACTCGAGAGCATCGGCGCCCGCGCGCGCACGAAATGAGGGACCGTCACGGCGCCGCGGATCCGGCCCCGCATCCCGGCCGAATCGACGTCGAGCCCGAAGGCGTAGCGCCCCGGCGGAACGCTCAGGCGCAACAGCCCCGGCCCGCCGGCCAGCGCCGCCGCCACGCCGCGCTCGTCCCACAGGGCGACGCCCGCCGTGTCGGGCGCGCTCCGGTAGTAAACCGCCGTGCGACCCGGCGTGCGGCCACGAAAGAACGCCGCCCACATTCGGGGGCGGAGCGACGCGGCCAGCGTCGTGCGGTCGGTTTCGAGTAAACGCCGCGTGTCTGCGACCTGGCGCGCGGTCGTCGGCGTGAAGATGTAATCGCCGCCGAGCTGGAGCCCGGCGCTCGCGGTGGCGCGAGTGAATGCGACGCTCGCCGGCCCATCCGCTGCGTCGTCCACCGTCTCATAGCGCCAGGCCTCTGCATCGAGCGCGCTCACCCCCGGGAGGTCGAGCGAGCGGAGCGGATCACGCGCCTTGGCGAGGCGCGCATCGGGGGCTCCATGGCGCAGCCACACCAGCCCGCGGGCGTCGAGCCCGGTCAGCCCGTAGATCGACCGCTCCCCCGGCGCGTCGGCGGCGTCGTGCGGCTCGGGCCCGACTCCGGCCGCGAGGGCGAGCCGCTCGCTCGCCAGCGGCACGAGCTGTGGCTCGACCGCGATGAACTGTCGTTGGAGGCTGCGGATCCCCGCCGCCGTCAGGGCGCGGGCCGTGGCGGAGCGGTGATACAGGCTTAGCGGGTGCAGGAGGTGGAAGTGGCGCCGCACGTACGCGAGCCGCTGGAAGTGCTCGGCGATCCGCTCGTTCCACGGCGTGACGAGGTTCGGATCGCGCTTGCCCCAGAACCACAGGAAGAACCGCCGCGCGTCACCCGGTCCCGTCGCGGCGAAGCGTGCCCCCTCGTCCGGCGTGGCGATCAGCCGGACGTTGTCCCACAAGGCACCGGTCGAGTCGACGTCGGCGTGCGCGAGCGCGCTGTCGTACCAGGCGTACCCGGTCGTGTCCCGGCCCAGCTGAAAGCTCGCCTCGGCACGGAGCAGCCAGGCGACGACATCCGGCCCGCGCCCTCGGAGGACGCGCGCGGCCAGCGAGTCGGCACGCTCCGGCTCGCCGAGCGCGACTGCGATCAGCGCGCATCGTTCCACGGCGGCGGGATCGTCTGGATGGAGGGCGAGCGCCCGGTCGGCGCGCCGCCAGATGGCGTCGTCGTGATAGAGCTCGAGGAAGCGTCCCCACACGTCGCGATCGCCGGGGCGAAGCTCGAGCAGGCGGACCAGCGCCTCGCGGGCGATCGCTTCGCCCTCGTCGCTCCCCAGCCGATACCCTACCTCGACCTGTCCCCACAGCGGCGCCGGGTCGTCGGGAGCCAGTCGCTCCGCGGCGCGGAACTCCGCGAGCGCGTGGTAGCGGCCGACCGCCGGCCACGCCTGCCAAACGCGCCCCAGCGCGAGGTGGGCGTGCGGGTCCTCCGGATGTTGGGCGATCAGGCGCTCGGCGGCCCGTCGCGCGTCAGGGAGCCGCCGGATGGCGAGCAGGGAGTCGGGATCGGCGGCGGCAGGATCCTGCAGCAGGACGACCAGCAGCGCGAACACCGGGCCCTCAGGCCTTGTCGCGCATCTTCCGGCTCATGTCGGCGAGGAATTTCCGTTCGGCGGGGGTGAGGCTCTCGATGCCGCGCGCCGAGATCTTGTCGAGCACGCGGTCGATCTCCGCCTGTGCGGCATCGCGCGGCGGGCGGCGCGACTTGGGGCTCGCGTCGCCGGCCCGGGCGACCCGGCCCGGGTGCACCAGCACGCTCGGTTGCGCCGCACGCCGCAGTTGCCGCTCGGCCCGCGCGAGCCGCCAATCGGCGACCTTGAGATAGAGGAACCCGGCTCCGAAGCCGCCGAGATGGGCGAGATGCGACACCTTGTCGATCGGCGGAAAGATGGCGAGCGCCAACGAGACCGCGACCGCGAACGTCACGAGCCATTTGGCGGGGATGGGTTCGGGGAGCGGGAACACGTAGATCGGCCGGTCCGGCGCCGCCCACGCGAACGCCAACAGCACGCCGTAGACGGCGGCCGACGCACCGATCACCAGCTCGACCGGCCGGAACTGGATCAGCACGAACGACAAGACGGCGCCGCCGAGGCCGCACAACAGGTAGTAGCCGAGGAAGGGCCCGCCTCCCATCCGCTCCTCCACCTCCGGGCCGAACACGAACAGCGCGAGCAGGTTGAACGCCAGGTGCAGCGGCCCGGCGTGCAGGAACATGTACGTGAGGAACGTCCAGGGCTGCGCCAGGGCGCGCAGCGGTACGAACCCGAACGTCGTGAGGAAGCGCGGGTCGACGAAGATCGTCATTTGGAAGAGAAAGACGACCAGGTTGGCGACGAACAGGCGTCGCACCCAGGGGGTCATGCCGAACATTCGCTGCGGGCCCATCTACCCTCGGCGCCTCCGCGCCTGTCGCGTCTAGCTTGTTATTCCCCCGCGCCCACTTCCCGGGTTCCCCGCCAACCGGCAGATGCGCTCGCACAACTCGGAAAATTCGATCCCGGCGGCCCGCGCAGCCTGCGGGAGCAGGCTCGTCCCGGTCATCCCGGGGAGGGTGTTCGCCTCCAGGCAAAAGATGTCCCCCTCGGCCGTCAACCGGAAGTCGACCCGCGAGTACCCCCCGAGCTTGAGCGCGCGGTGCGCCGCCAGCGCCAGCTCCTGCAGCTGGCGCGCCGGCTTAGGGTCGAGCTTCGCCGGGAAAACCTCCTCCGACATGCCCGGCGTGTACTTGCACTCGTAGTCGAACAACTCGTGCTTGGGGATGATCTCCCCTACCGGCAGGGGCACGTCGCCGAGCACCCCCACCGTGAGCTCCCGTCCCGCGATGAACTGCTCGACCAGCACCTCGGCGTCGTAGCTCCGCGCCGCGTCTACGGCGGCGTCCAGGCTCTTGGCGTTCCTGACGAGCGTCATCCCCACGGACGAGCCCATCCGGGAGGGCTTGACGATGACGGGCCAACCCAAGGCCGTCGACACGTCCTCGGCCGCAACCGGGGTCATGAACCAGGCGGGCACCGGCACGCCGGCCGCCCGGAACAACCGCTTGGACAGGTCTTTATCCATCGCCAGGGCGCTCGCGAGCGCCCCGCTCCCGGTGTACGGCACGCCGATTACGTCGAGGATCGCCTGGAGCGTGCCCCCCTCACCCCGACCCGCGTGGAGGCAGAGGAACAGCACGTCCGCCCCGGTCACCTCTGGCAGCGCGGCGAGGCCGGTGGACAGGAACGCGCGCTCCCGCTCATCGAGCTCGGCGACCGGAGGCGGCTCCCGGCCTACGGCGCTGGTCAACAGGCGCGCCTCGTCGGCGGACGTGAGCGGCCCCGAGGCGGTGTCCACCGCGGAGACCGAGTGGCCGCGCTGCCGCAGGGCCGCGACGATCTGGGCGGCGCCCGCGAACGCGACGGCGCGCTCCGCGGTCGCGCCGCCCGTGAGCACGGTGATCCGCATCAGTGGATCCCGGCCAGTTGGTGGAGCACGTCGTAGCGCGTCACGATGCCGGCGATGCGGCCGTCGCGCCGCACCAGGGCCGCCGGTGTCTCGCGCGACAGGAGCGCGGTGAGGCGCTCCAGTGGCAGATCGGCGTCCACCACGGGGAACGGCCCGTCCATCACCTCCTGGACGGCCTGGTCGAGCGTGGCGGGCTGTTCCAGCGCCTTGGCCATGAGCGCCGGCTCGGACACGGCACCCACGCCGTCACCGCCGTCGAGCACCGGGAGCTGGGATACGTTGTAGGTGCTCATGAGATTGAGCGCCTGACGCACCGTGGCGGTCGGCGCGACCGAAATGAGGGGCGGCGCGCCCGAGTTCTTTGCTTCGAGCACGCGCGCCACCGTCACGCGCTCGGTCTCGAGTATCTGGTTCTCGCGCAGCCATTCGTCGTTGTAAACCTTGGAGAGGTAGCGCTCACCGGTGTCGCACAACACCGTGACGACGAGGCCCTGTGGATCATCCACGCGGCGCGCCACCTCGAGCGCCGCCACGAGGTTCACCCCGGTTGACCCCCCGCAGAATAGGCCTTCTTCCTTGGCGAGCCGTCGGACCGAGAGGATGGCGTCCTTATCCGGTACCGCAATCCACTCGTCGATCACGTCCCAGTGCAGCGACGTCGGGATCTTGTCGCCGCCGATCCCCTCGACCTTGTAGGGGTGCCCCTCGGTCTTCTGGCGCGTGCGCGCGTACTCCGTGTAGATCGAGCCCAGCGGGTCGCCCGCGACGACCCGGACCTTCGGATTCCGCTCCTTGAGGAAGCGGCCTGCCCCGCTCACGGTCCCACCGGTCCCCGGCGCGCAGACGAAGTGGGTGACCTTGCCGGTGGTCTGCTCCCAGATCTCCGGTCCCGTAGTGCGGTAATGGACCTCTGGGTTGACGGGGTTGTAGTGCTGATCGGCGAAGATGGCGTTGGGATGGGCGGCGGCGATGGCGCGGCCCTTCATGATGTAGTTCTCGGGATGATCGGGCGGTACGGCCGTCGGCGTGATGATGACCTCGGCCCCGAGCGCTCGCAGCAGCCGGGCTTTCTCCTGCGACATCTTGTCGGGCATGGTGAAGATGCAGCGGTAGCCCTTTACGGCGGCGGCGAGCGCGAGCCCCACGCCCGTGTTGCCCGAGGTCGCCTCGACGATCAACCCGCCGGGTCGGAGCCGCCCCTCGCGCTCCGCCGCCTCAATCATAGCGACGCCGATGCGATCCTTCACCGAGCCCCCAGGATTGAAGAACTCCGCCTTGGCGTAGACCGGTGTACGGATCCCCTGCGTCAGCTTGTTGATTCGGATCAGCGGCGTCCAGCCGATCGTCTCGAGGACGTTCGCGTACGGCTCAGTGTGCGCCGGCACCGCTATCCGCTTTCGCCTTGCTCGTGTCCCGTCGCACGCCGCCGGTATCGCGCGGCGCGGCGGTGGTGTCGCGCAGCGCGCCGGCGCTATCCGGTCGGGGTCGGGGAGGAAGCGGCGGAAACATGACCGGCGGGGGGCGCGGGGCCGGGCGCCGGGCGCTGCTCGTATCCGGTTTCGCCTTCGCCGCGGTGCCGCCGCCCGCGGGGCGGTGAAACTCGATCGGCTGCAGGAACGCCGTCGCGACGGCGAGCCCACGGCGGCGGGCCGGGGCGAACCGCAGCTTCCGGGCGCCCGCGAGCGCCGCCGAGTCGAGCCCGGAATAGCCGCTCGACTCGGCGACCTTGCTCGACTCCGGTAAGAGCCGGCCCCCTGAGTCGACGAACAGGCGGAGCACCACGTCGCCTTCGACTCGCTGGTCGTACAACCGCGGCGGATACTGGATCGGCGAATCCGCGTTGAGCGGCACCGGCGGCTCCTGGTCGGGCGGCGTGGCGGCCGCTCCGCCGCCGGTCGCGGCCTCCTCCGGCGGGGGCGCCGGCTTGCCACAGCCAGCGGCGGCGAGCCCGACCGCCCCGACGAGCGCGAACCAGCGTCTCATGACGCCTCCTCGAGTCGCTTCTTCCACGCCGCGAGGCGATTGAGCGCTTCGAGCGGCGACAGGGCATTCACGTCCAACCGGTCGAGCTCGGCGACCAGCGGGTGCGTCCCGGGCGCGAACAGGCCGAGCTGCTGCGCGTCCGGAGCGGGGGGCGGAAGTTGGCGCGCCACGTGGTGGCCAGCCTCGAGCAGCTTGAGCACCTCCCAGGCGCGTCCCACGACGGCGCCGGGCAGCCCCGCCAGCTGCCCCACATGGATGCCGTAGGAGCGATCGGCTCCGCCCGGCTCAAGCCGGTGCAGGAACACGATCTCGTCCGCGGCCTCCCGCACGGCCACGTTGAAGTTGCGCGCGTGCGCGAGCTCTTCCGTGAGCTGGGTGAGCTCGTGATAATGCGTCGCGAAGATGGTCTTGCAGCCGATCACGTTGTGCAAGTGCTCGGTCACCGCCCACGCGATCGCCACGCCGTCGTAGGTCGACGTCCCCCGGCCGATCTCATCAAGCAGCACGAGGCTCCGGGCGGTCGCGCCATGGAGGATCGCGCTCGTCTCGCTCATCTCCACCATGAACGTGGACTGGCCGCGCACCAGGTTGTCGGACGCGCCGACCCGGGTGAACAGCCGGTCCACCACGCCGATCACCGCCCGGCGGGCTGGCACGAAGGAGCCCGTTTGCGCGAGCAGCACGCACAAGCCGACCTGACGCAGCAAGGTGGATTTGCCCGCCATGTTCGGCCCGGTGAGGAGGATCACCCGCCCCTCCTCGTCGAGCCGGACGTCGTTCGGGATGAACGCTTCGCGCGCCATCATCCGCTCCACCACGGGGTGCCGGCTCGCTTCCAGCTCGATCGTGAAATCGGCGGTCACCTGAGGCCGCACGTACCCTTCCCGGTGCGCGAGATCGGCGAGCCCGCTCCACACGTCCAGCTCGGCGACGATCCCGGCGGTCATCTGCACCCGGGCGACCGCGTCCGCGACGCGCGTCCGCAGCGCGTCGACCAGCTCCGCTTCGCGGACGGCGATCCGTTCCTCGGCGCCGAGCACTTTGGCTTCGTATTGCTTGAGCTCCGGGGTCACGAATCGCTCGGCGCCGGAGAGCGTCTGGCGCCGCTCGTAGTCGGGCGGCACACGATCCTTGTGAGGGTTCGTGACCTCGATGTAGTAGCCGAAGACCTTGTTGAAGCCGACCTTGAGGGAAGGGATGGCGGTGCGCTCCCGCTCGCGCGCCTGGAGCGAGGCGATGTACTGCTTCCCCCCGTCGCGCGCGTCCTTGAGCTCGTCCAGCTCGCGATCGTAGCCGGAGCGGATGGCGTCGCCGTCCGTCGTTTGCGCGGGCGGCCGCTCGACCAGGGCTCGGGCCAGCTCGTCCCCCAGATCGACCAGCAGGTCGAAACGCTCGGCCGCCTGCTCGAGCGACGCGGCGCGGTCCCGCGCCTCGAGCCCGTCCAGCGCCGAGCGCACATCGGGCAGGCGCGCGATCGAGTCGCGCAGGGCGCCCAGCTCGCGGGGCGTCGCGCGACCGAGCGCCGCCCGCCCCGCCAGTCGTTCCAGGTCCCGCACGCCGTCCAGCGCCTCCCGGACCCGGTCGCGGCCGCGCGGGTCGTGCACCAGCACGTCCACCGCATCGAGCCGGGCGATGATCGCCGCGGGGTCGACGAGCGGCGCCAGCAGCCACCGGCGCAGCAGGCGCGCGCCCATCGGCGTCATCGTCCGGTCGAGCACCTCCAGCACGGTCGCTCCTGTGGCCCCGGGACGCAGCGGCTCCACCAGCTCGAGATTGCGGCGCGTCATGTCGTCGAGTGACAGGACGGCGCCGCGGCGCAGCACGCGGGGGCGCGCCAGGTGCGGGAGCCCGCCCGGCTTGAGCTCCCGCGCATATCGGAGCAGCGCCCCCGCGGCGCCGACGGCGGCCCGGTCCCCGGGCTCGACGCCCAGTCCGTCGAGCGACGCGAGTCGGAACGTGCGTACGAGATCTTCGCGCGCCAGCTCGGGATCGAATTCCCACGCTTCCCGCTCGGTGACCGAGCAGGCACCGGGTCCGGGCGGCGGGGCGAGCGCACATCCTGTGGGAAGCACGACTTCTGGCGCCTCGTAGCGGGCGAGCGCGCTCGCCAGGTCCTCGACCGCCACGGTTTCGAGCGCCAGCTCCCCCGTGCTCAAGTCCAGCGCGGCGAGTCCCGGCGCGGCGCCGCGGGGGTCGAGTGCCAGCAGAAAGTTGTTGCGCTTGCGCTCGAGCCAGTCCTCGGCGAGCACCGTCCCGGGGGTGATCGTCTCCACCACTTCGCGCCGCACCAGTCCCTTGGCGAGCTTGGGGTCCTCGACCTGCTCGCAGATCGCGACCCGGTACCCCTTCGCGATCAAGCGCCGCAGGTACTCGGTCCCTGCCTTGACCGGTACCCCGGCGAGCGGCACCTCCGCCGCTCCCCCGTTGTTGCGCGACGTGAGCGTGAGACCGAGCTCGCGGGCGGCGAGGCGGGCGTCGTCTTCGAACATCTCGTAAAAGTCGCCCATCCGGAAGAACAGGATGGTCTGCGGGTACCGCGCCTTGATCTCCCGATACTGCTGCATGAGTGGCGTGTCGGCCTCGACTCGCGGGGTCACTGCTCCTCCACTACGAACGGCTGTCCGCCGACTCGGGTCTTGAGCCGACGCTGCACCTGCTGCGCCTCGTCTCGCGTGGGGTAGCGTCCCACACGCACTTTGAAAAGCCCGCTCGTATCACGCACGACCCGAGCGTCGAACCCCATCACCTTGAGGCGGGTCAACATGTCGTCTACCTGGGCCGCGCTTTTGACGGCGAGTACCTGGACGGAGTACGCGGCGGCGCTGGACACGGCCTTCGGTTGACTGTCGACCGCAGCCGGGGGGGTGGCCGTGGACGCAGCGGTCGTCGTGACGTTCGTGCAGCGCGCCGCGTAGAAGGTCACCTGGTTCGTGAACTCGACATCGCTCCCGGGACCGGCCAGCGCTTCACGGATCAAGCTGCAGCCGTGCGCGTCGTCTTTCAGGTCGAAATATGCCCGGGCTCCCCAGAAGTCGGCGCGTGGCTTGAGCGGCGAATCGGGGTAGTCGCGGCGCAGCCGCTCCGCCGCCTGCACGGTCGCCGCCGGATCGCCCTGCGCGAAGTAGAGCTGCGTGAGGAGCACCAGCGCCGAGTCCGCCCACACCGAGCGGCCGTACTCCACGACCACGCGCTGCAGATTGGTGGCCGCGCCCACGGCGTCGTGGGCGATGCGCGCCGCGGTGAACAGCGCCCCTGGGTAGAGCGAATCCTGCGGTGACAGACTCGCGAGCAGCCGACGCATCATCGCGCGGCCGGAGTCCGGGCGGGTCTGCGCGACGCGGAGCGCCGCGGCTCGCACGGAGTCGGTGTGCGCGGACCCTGAAGGACTCGCTTGCGCTCGCAGGCGGATCGCCGGATAGCCGGACAGCAGCAGCGCTGCCGCAAGACCGGCCACCGGTCCGCCGATCCGCCGATCTACGATCACGCAGCCTCCCGCTGGAGCACGCCCAACGCGAGCACCAGCTGCACCAGAATTCCCCGCTCGTCGGTGAGCGTGGTCGACTTGAGGGCACGATCAGCGTCGAGAGCGAGACGCAAGGCCGCGCGGAGCGACCCCGCGCTCCAATGCGCGGCCCAGCTGGCCCACCGCGACGCCGTCTGCTCCCAGCTCCCCAGGCCGAACGGCCGCGCGGCGCGGAGCTGGCCGAGCAAGGCGCCCGCCAAGCGGGCCGGTGGGGTGCCCCGGTCGAGCTCGGCGCGGGCGAGGGCCGTGCCGATCAGGGCGGTGCCGAGCGCCATGAGAATCCGCACGCCCGTCATCCCCGCTTGCTCGAGCACGGGCTCGATGAGCCGTGCCGCGGCGGCGGCCCGCCGCTCGAGCGCGGCGTCAACCAGGTCTTGGAGCGTCTCGCCCGGTCGCGCGCCCACGAGCGCCGCGACATCGTCCCGCGTCGCCCGCCCGTCACCCGTCCGCCCCGCTGCGACCGCAGCCAGCTTCTCGAGCTCCCCGGCGAGCGCTCCGAGGTCGTTGCCGACCGTCTGGACCAGCAGCTCCGCGGCGTCCGGCTCGAGCGTGAGCTGGAGCTGTCTCGCCCGGTGCGCCACCCATTTGTGCACGCGCGGAGCCGGCAGCGGTTCGATCGCCACGGTCGTGGCCGATCGCGCCAGCTCGGCATCGGGAGGCTCGCCCGCCCCCTGCACGAGGATCAGCAGCGTCGTAGGGTTGGGGGTCTGGAGATAGCGCACCAACGCCTGGCGGACCTTGGAGGTTTTCCGGACCTCTTCGACTCCACGAAGCACCACGACCCGGGCGGCGGCGAGCAGCGGTGGGGTGTTCACCAGGCTGTCGAGCACTTCGGGGTCGAGATCGCTCGCGCTGCGTTGGTCGAAGTTGAAGTCCCGCGCGCCCGGGTCGAGCACGCGGTCAACGAGCGCCCGGATGGCTTCGTCCTTGAGGACGTCCTCGTCGCCGTGGACATAGTACACCGCGTCGGGCGCCCCTTTGCCCTCCCCCGCCCCCCCCTGCTTGAGGCTGCGGAGCAGCGCATCGAAGGTGAGAGCCCCCATATCGGGCGGAAGTTACCGTGGGCAGGGGCCAGGAGAAAGGTCGGGGCACGGCGTGCCGTGCCCCGAATGCAGCAGATCGAAAAAACGCCTAACGGCCCGCGCTGGCTGGCTCGACGAGCGCGGTGCCGTACGGGCTCGGATTGCCCGTAACCACGCTCGCGCGCGGGTCCTGGAACGACACGAACGGGACGCCCGCATGGGCGACCGGCTTGGGGAACGGAACCGGGGGCAGGACCGGCGCCCGTGCGATCGGCGGCCGTTGCACCCCTTCTAGCGCCAGCAACGCCAGAGCGGCCGCGACGAACAGTGCGGCGGCGATCCCAGCGCTCGCCGGAACCTGGACCAGCGCGCGGCGCTCCTGCGCCAGACGCGCGTCGAGCCGGCGCCGGAACTCCGGCGACGGCTCGATCGTCTCCACCGTCTGGAGGGCGCGCACGCCCCGGCGCACCGCAGCGTCGTAGCGGCGACAGGCCGGGCAACATGCGAGATGGCGCTCGAAACGCCGCACCTCTCGCGGGGCGGTGATCAACCCGTCGCGAAAGTCGGTGTAACGCTCGAGCAATTCAGCGCACGTCATGGCGGCTATGTTGTACCGTGGCAGGCACCGGCGGGTTCCGCCGGACTATTCCAGCAGCGGCTCGATCAGCTGTGCGAAGCTGTTGCGTGCCCGGTTGAGCCGGCTCTTCACCGTGCCCAGGTTGCAACCGGTGATGTCGGCGATCTCGGCGTAGCTCTTCCCTTCAAGCTCGCGCAACACGAACACGGCGCGGTGGTGGGTGGGGAGCTGCCCCACGCACTGATCTACCGCTTCCTTAAGGTAGCGCTTGCGGTACAGATCGTCCGGCCGGGCGGTCGCGTCCTCGAACTGGAGCGGCCGGTGGTCGGCTTCCCAGTGCTTCTTGATCGTCTGGAACAGGACGAGCGGGTTACGACTGCGGTTGCGGAGCTCGTTTTTGGCCAGGTTCGAGGCGATCGTATAGATCCAGGTCGAGAACTTCTTCGTCTGGTCGAACCGGTGCAGATGCCGGAAAACGCGGATGAACACTTCCTGCACCAGGTCCTCGGCCCGCTCCCGGTCCCCGATCGTGCGGTTGATAAAGTTGAGCAGTCGGGTCTGGTAGCGGTCGACGAGCGCGCCGAATGCCTGGGCATCGCCCGCCAGGTGCTCGAGCACCAGCCGGCCGTCGTCCAGCTCGTGGAGCGCCTGGCGCTCCCGCGCGCGTGGGGTGGTGGAGGCTGGGGCCTGCTGTTTGATGGCTACTCGCATGACACTGGCTCCGTTGTTTCAACTGGAAACGTCCCGGACCTGCGCGAGGATGGCTCGGTTGTTCTCGGGTTTACGGCACGAACCGTACCCGTTCCAGCAACATTACATCAACCCTCAGGGCGGCAAGGCCTTCGCGCTCGACGTCGGCCCGGCGCCACGTGGTGAATATCGTCCACCTGAGGTGACATCGCAACGTGACGATTCTGCGTCACGCGTTCAACCGAAACCGCGCCATATAAAGGATAGCCACCATCGTCTTAGCGTCACGGATTTCGCCATCGCGAATTCCTGCAAGGACTTCGGAGAGGGGCCTGGGCACCACCTCGATGAACTCGTCGCGCTCCGGCGCTGCCGTGCCCCTGCCCAAGCCGCTGGCCATGAAGAGGTGGATGACCTCATCGGTGAACCCCGGGGTCGTCAGGATCGCGCTGAGCGGCTCGAGTCGCTCGGCTGTGACGCCGGTTTCCTCGAGCAGCTCGCGCCGCGCACAGGCTTCGGGCGCTTCGCCCGAGTCGAGGGTTCCGGCCGGGACCTCCCACAAGAGACCGCCTGCGGCGTAGCGGTACTGCTTGATCATCAGGATCGTGGGATCGGAGCCCTTCGGGTCCGTGAGACATGGGACCACCGCCGCGGCACCGGGATGGCGAATCAGCTCGAGTTCGCCCGTGGAACCGTCGGGAAAGCGTACGGTGTCCACGTCGAGTCGCACGACCCTACCTGCGTAAACCCGGCGGGTAGCGAGTTGCATGGAACACCCTCAGCGGTTGAAGAGCCAGGTGACGGGAACCTTGAATCCCTCGGCGAAGAAGTACGCCGCGTTGCGCCGCGGGTTCGCGCGGATCGGCGAATTAGGCGCGGGGGACGTGAATGGCACGAGCCCGAGCCGGGTCGCGATGATCTGGAGGCGGAGCATGTGAAACCCGTCCGAGACGAGCAGCACGCGACGGCTGTCCCGGCCACTGAACCAATGCGCCACGCCGTCGAGCGAGCTGGACGTGCTCGTGCCCGCGGAGAGGGCCAGCACCGCCGCGTCGGGGAGGCCCGCTTTGACCAGATACCGGCGACCCACCTCGGATTCGCTCACCGTGTCGCCGGTCCCGACGCCCCCCGTCACCAGCACCACGGGCGCGAGTCCACGTTGGTACAAGGCGGCGGCGTGATCCAGCCGCGCCCGGAACACCGGCGAGGGCCGACCGTTGTACTGCGCGGCCCCGAGCACGACGATCGCGTCGGAGGTCGTCGCCTGGTCGTGGGACGCGGTCAGGGCGGCGGCCACGACGACGGCGGCCCAGCCCAGGGCCAGCGCGATCGCCAGCATGAGGGCCCCCGCGAGCTTCCGGGGCAGGGTCCAGAAGGGCATGCGGGGAAAGACAACAGGGGAAGGGGAAAGAGGGAAGGGCCGCGGCCCCCCGACGCTCGTTACGGCTTGGTCAGCAGCTCCTCAAACAGCGCGAGGGCGCGCGGATCGTCGGACTGGCCCAGCCAGAACAAGGCCTTCTTGCGCACTCCCGGGCTGGGGTGGGTGCGTGCGACGCGGATCAGCGCCGGGACGCCTTCGTCACGCGGCTGTTGGGACAACGCGAATACGGCGCTTTCCTTTACGTCCAGCGCCACGGTCGTGTCGTCCAACAGCTCCGTGAGCCCGCGCGTCGCCGCCTCCCCGGCCGCCTGGCCGAGCCAGAAGACCGCCGAGCGCCGCGTCTCGCGCGCCACAATGGCCGTGCGAGCGAGGCGCAGCAGATCGGGCCATACCGTAACGCTGTCCGCCACGACAGCGGGGAAGACGGCGTCGTGTCCGGCGTCGCCGGGGGCGCGCGCCGCGAGGTCGAGGAAGTACCGGGCGGCGGCGGGTGCAGAGACCGTTCCCAGGTCCGTGACGCCGTCGGCGGCGGACCGCCAGGCGCCCCCCACGTACACCCGCAGCCGTGTGACCTGGCCACCGCGCTTTCGGAGGGCGACCCGCGCGGGCCCTGGCTCGCACGGGCAGCCCGCGTCGTCGTCGTCGTTTCTGCCGAACGACATCCGATGCCGGCCGCACCAGCCGTCCTCGCAATCGAACGAGATAGTGTTGCGGCCGTTGCCGCACACGCCGGGCCGGGTGGCATAGGAGAGCCGGACTTCGCCGTCGGGCGCGGCCGCGACGCGGTCCGGCAGGCCGCCCTGCAGGGCGAGTGCCAGGGCCACCGCGGCGATCATTGGTTGATGATCTCCAGGAGGACCTGCGCGGCGCGCGGGTCGTGCGACTGGCCGAGCCAGAAGATCGCCTTTTTGCGCAGCTCCTTGTCCTGCTCGGTCTTGGCGATCTTGATCAGCGCGTCCAACGCCGCCGCTTCGTGGCGCTGCGAGTATACGAAAATCAGCTGGTCTTTCATGTCGTGGTTCTGCATCCGGTCGTACAGCCCCGCCAGCTGGGCCAGGTCGGCCCCGCTCTGACCGGCCCAGAAGAGCGCCTTCTTGCGCTGCTCGACCGGCTCGCGCTCGTTCACGGCGATGTCCATCATCCAGCGCATGTTCTCCGCATCTCTCATCTGGGCGAGCGAGAAGATCACTCTTTCCTTCAAGTCGTCCTCGGTGAGCTTCGCGTACAGGCCGCGCAGGAAGGCGGCGTTCTCGGCCGAGTGCCGCTGCCCCAGCCAGAAGATGGCCTTCTCCCGCACTTCGGAGGGAGCGCCCGAGCGCTGGGCGTAGGCGCGGAGGATTTCGGCGGCCTTGGGGCTGTGCTGTTGTGACAGCGCGAAGATCGCCTTCTCCTGCAGCTCCTGATCGTCGGACGTCTTGAGAATCGAGTCGAGCATCCCTACGGCGCGCTCGGTGGGCACCTGCGAGAGCCAGGACACGGCCTGCTGGCGCACCTCCGAGTCCGGGTCGTGCTGGGCGGCGTCGAGCAGGATGTCCTCGGTCTCGGGGCTTCGCTTCTGCGACACGATGAACACCGCCTTGCGGCGCAGCACCGTGGAGCAGGCGTCGCGGCGGGCCAGCACCTGGCGCAGGATCGGCACCGCCTTGGTGGCGTCCATCTGCAGCAGGCCGTTGAGCGCCGCGATGCGCATATCGTCGTCATCGTCGTCGCTCAAGCAGCCCTTGGCGTGCGTGGTATCCGTCTCCGGTCGGGGTTGCGCGTGCTGGCTGAGCCACCGGCCCGCTTCCTCGTCGCCCTGTTTGGCGAGCGCCGTCTGGATGCGCGCGAGCAGCGCGTCTCCATCCCGCAGCGTGGCCGCCTTGGGATAGCGCCGCTGCTGGGTAACGAGCAGGCTGCGCGCGCGGCTCAAGTCGTCGTTCTTGTACAGTGCGAACGCCGCCCAGTAGAGGGCGTCACCCGCGCGGGTCGAGTTGGGGTAACGGCGGGTGAGATCGCCGTACAGATTCGCGGCGCTGGAGTAGTCTCCGCGGTTAAACGCTTGCCGCGCAGCCCGCCACAGCGAGTCGGCGGGATCCTGCGGGTCGTCTTGTCCGGCGCTCACGCCGTCGAGCGCGTCGAGCCCGGTGATCCCCGCGATCCCCTTCAGCGCATCGAATCCTTGCAACGCTTCGAAGCCTTGCAGGGCATCGAAGCCTGGTAGCGCATCGATACTCTCGAGCGCGGCGAGCCCCTGGAGTCCTGCGAGCCCCGCGAGCCCTTCAAGCCCCTGCAGGGCCTCCAGCCCGTCGAATTGAGCGGCAACCGGAGGCCGGACGAGAACCGGCGGCACGGGCACCACCGGCTGCTGCATTCCCATGACGGCCGCCACCACGAGCTGCATCGCGTGCATCACAGTGCTCCTTGCGTGCGCACGGGGCCGGGGCCGGCGGGGTTCGCCGTCCGCAGCCGCAGCAACACGCTGCGTTGTTCGAGTCCCTGGTTGATCGACTGCACGTCGTCCCTATCACTGCTCGCCGGGAGCTGAGCGATCTGCGCCAGCACCAGCTCCAGGTCCTCGAGCAGGCCCTTCAACCGCGCGTCCTGCGCTGCCGGCGAGTCGAGCATCAATCGCGTGGTGCCCAGGAGGTCGCGGGCTTGCCGCGCGAACTGCGCGTCCGACATGCCCGAGCGAGCTTCCGAGCGGAACCCCGTCAGCAGGGCTTCGGTGCGCGTCAAGTACTGCGCCGCCGCGACGCGGTACGCGAGCGCGCCCTCGTCGCCACCGGCCGCCGCCACGGCCGGCTGGCTCACACTGGGCGGCCGCGCCGTCCAGCGCCCGATCCCGACGCCCAGCGCGAGCACGGCGGCGATGCCGACGCCCCAGCGGAGCCAGGGACTGGTGATGAACACCAGGCGGCGTCGCCGTACCTCGCGCACCGCCGCGATCCGCCGCCACAGCTCCTCGCGCGGCGTCTCCGGAGGCCGGTGATAGTCCTGCGCCGCCTCCCGCAACAGCCGTTCGAACCGGTCTTCAGTCATGACACCCATTCTCCTGCGAAGTCCGCCAGCGCCTCGCGCAACCTGGCGCGGGCACGCGACAACTGCGCCTTCGAAGTTCCCGTCTCGATGCCGAGTGCCGCCCCGATCTCCTCGTGCGTAAAGCCCTCGACGTCGTGCATCACGAACACGGTGCGGTACCCATCCGGCAAGCCGTCGATCGCCCCCGCCAGCCGCCGCTTCAGGTCCGGTTCCGCCTGCCGTCCGGGGCGCGACACCTCGTTCGCCTCCGTGAGGTCCGCCTCGCGCCGTCGGAACCGCTTCACCTTGCGGAGCCCGTTGAGCACCACCGAGGTGGTGATCGCGTGCAGCCAGGTGGAGAGCCGCGCCTCACCCCGGAAAGAGCCGAGCCGCTCGAACGCACGCACGAACGTGTCCTGCGTGAATTCCCGAGCCAGCTCGTCGTCACCCGCGAGCCGATACGCCAGTCGGTACACGCGATCGACGTGCGAGTCGTACAGTGCCCGTTCTGCGGCGCCGTCCCCGGCGCGGACTCTGGCAATCAGTTCGCGTTCGTCCACCGGGCTCCGCAGCGGGGGTGACGGTTAACCCTGTGACACAGGGGGGCTTTAAAGGGTTGCGCGGGGGGAGGGGGCAGCGGGGGGGGGCGGGCGCTCGCTTTCCGTTACCGCATCAGGATCCGCATGCCGATGCCGGCCCCGAGAGCGAGCAACAGCGAAGCGAGCGTGCCGATCAGGAAGTACTCGGCGAACTCCCGGTCCTCCAGCGCTCTAAAACGGGCGAGCGACTTGGCGGCGATGATCCAGCCGATGGCGGTGTACTCGCCGAGCAGCACGAGGGTGAGCGCCAAGGCGCGCTCGAGTGCACCGATGGCTCGACCGCGGGAGATCTCGATCGCCCCTGCCGTGCGGTCCTCGTCGCGGCGCATCTGCAGCGTGGGCAGCTCGAGCACCGCCCGGATGAGGATCATCCCCCGCCCGCACACGTACAGGTAGCCGGTGGCGAGGAGCCCGATGCGTCCCCAGAACAACCCTTTCGGCAACGGCACGGCGAGCGGTGCGAGGAACGTTCCGATGGTGAGGGCGACGATCACGATCGCCACTTCGACGAGCAGCACGGACGCTCCGCGGCGACGACCGTCCACCTGCGCCGGCCACAGCGCCGCGGCGAGCGTGTACACAAGCAGCGGGACGACAAACAGCGGGTTCACAGCGCCTCCAGCAAGGCAGCCTGGAACATCTTATCCCCGGCCGCGACGAGGGGCCAGGCCATGCGGCGCGCGAGATGGGAAATCGCGCTGCGATCGACCTTGAGCGCGCTGGCGGCGAAGGCGGGGGGCCCGAGCCGCAGCAGGGTGGCGGCGCGGCGCTGCCGGGGCGTCCAGCTCCAGTACAGGGCGGAGTAGTAGCTCGCGAGCGGATCGAGGCCGCGTGGAAATCCGCCGAACGCGATGAGCTGGCGGCGGCGCTTGGCGTGCTCCAGCGCCGCCCGCGCGGCGTGGAAGCAGGGTCCGTCCACCTCGGGGGCGGCGACGCGCGGCTCGAGGCGGGTGGCGATGCCCCCGAGCCCGCAGGCGACGACCCATGCGACCTCGGGAAAGCGGAAGTGCACCTCGTGCAGGATTTCCCACACGGGCCGAGCGGTGGTGAGGAGGGCCTGGAACTCGTCGCCCAGTGTGACGGCGAAGCGCGCGGCGAGGGCCGTGCGCCAGCGCCGGTTGAACTGGGGGATCGCGCTGCGGAGCGCGTGCTGCAGGCGCGCCCGGCGGGGCGGCGGCAGGGTGCGGGACGCGGCGGCGTCCCCGATGAGGGCGATATAGGTGGTGGACATTTTACGTCACATTTTGTTTATGTGACGAATTACGTCATAATATATAGAAGTGACGATAAGTGTCAATCGGGCGACTGGGCTAGCGGGTGCCGAACAGCCGGTCTCCCGCGTCCCCCAGCCCCGGCAGGATGTAGCCGTGCGCGTTCAACTCGCGGTCGAGCGCCGCGGCAAAGACCGGGACGTCGGGGTGAGCCTGGAGCATGTGGCGCACGCCCTCGGGGGCGGCGACGAGGCAGAGGAACCGGATGCGCTGGGCACCGGCGTGCTTGAGCGCTCCCACGGCATCCACGGCGGACCCGCCGGTCGCGAGCATCGGATCGAGCACGAAGAAGTCGCGCGCGTCGCGCCCTTCGGGAATCTTGAAGTAGTAGTCGACGGGCTGGAGCGTGTCGTGCTCGCGGTAGATCCCGATGTGGCCCACGCGCGCGGAGGGGATGAGCTGGGCGATCCCTTCCACCATCCCGAGGCCGGCCCGGAGGATCGGCACCAGCGCGAGCTTCTTCCCCGCCACCCGCACGCCGCGCATCGACTCGAGCGGGGTCTCGACCTCGACCGGCTCGAGCGGCAGGTCTTTCGTCACCTCGTACGCCATCAGCATCGCGATTTCATTGACGAGCTGCTTGAAATCGCGGGTCGTGGTGTGCTTGTCCCGCAGAATCGTAAGCTTGTGCCGGATCAGGGGATGATCGAGCACGGTGAGGTTGGGGAACTCAGGGTTCGGCATGGCCGGGAAGGTATGTCGCACTCCGCGACGCCGCCACGTGGCACGCGGGCGGACGCGGTGGGGATCGGGACGGCCTTGCGCGTCTCACTAGATGATGAGGAGGTGCTCACCATCACGGAGGGCGCATGCCATGACACGTCGTGCACTCGGACTCGGGCTGATCGGTGTGCTATGTGGGGCGGCTGGGTTGAGCGCCCAGACCGCGATCGGCACTATCACGGGGCACGTCACCGACTCGGCGTCCGGTCGCCCGGTCGTGGCGGTGCGGCTGAGCGTCGTAGGCACGGACCGGGCCGCGGTCACCGCCGAGGACGGCGGCTTCGTGCTGTCCGCCGTGCCGGAGGGGGTGCAGCGGGTGCGCGCCGGCCGCATCGGCTTTTCCGCCCGGGAAGAGACCGTCGCCGTGACGGCGGGGCAGATCGTCACGCTGAACTTCGCGATCCAGGCGATCGCCGTCACGCTGTCGGACGTCGTGGTGGTGGGGTACGGCACCCAACGGCGAGCCGACGTGACCGGCGCCGTGGCGTCGGTGCCACCGGACCAGCTGCAGAGGACGGCGGTGGTCAGCCTGCAGCAGGCGCTCCAGGGAAGCGTACCCGGCGCGACCGTGACGCAGGGTGACGCCGCTCCGGGCGGCGCCATCGCGGTGCAGATCCGCGGCGTCACGTCCCCCACGGGCGACAACCAGCCCCTGTACGTGATCGACGGCGTGCCGGTGGGGACCGCCGGGGTTTCCAAGTTCACGCTCGGACCGTCGGAGCCGAGCTTCACGACCATGACCACGACCAATCCGCTCTCGACGCTCGCGCCCTCCGACATCGAGTCGATCGACGTCCTCAAGGATGCCTCGGCGACGGCGATCTACGGCAGCCGCGGCGCCAACGGCGTGGTGATCGTCACGACCAAGCGGGGGCGCCGCAGCCAGCCGGGGCAGGTCAGCTTCAACTACGCCACGGGGATGTCGCAGGTGGTACGCGAGCTCGACGTGCTCGCCGCGCGCGACTACGCCCTGTACGTGAACCAGGCCAGCTGGAACGTGTACGCCGATTCCTCGGCCCTCCCGTACAACGGCCGGCTCGGGCGCCTCACCCCGGACAGCGTCCGGGCGCTGTACGGCGCGGGCATCGACTGGCAGAACTCGATCTTCCGGAGCGCCGCCACGCGCGATCTCCAGCTCGCCTTCACGGGCGGAGACGGTGACGGTAGCTACGCGGTGAGCGGCAACTATTTCGACCAGAACGGCGTGATCCGCGGCTCGGGGTTCGGACGCGGCGGCGTCCGCGCGAACCTGGACCGCAAGCTCAACGGGATCGTCCGTCTCGCGACGAACCTGGCCGTCACCCGCTCGAAGGATCACCTGGTGCGGTCCTCCGGCACGGAAGGGACGACCGCCGCCGGGATCGTGCGGAGCGCGATCCGCTACAGCCCGCTTCCGAGCGAGGCGTTCGACACGACGCGGCTGGCGAACGACCCGCGTGCCGAGAACCAGGCGTACCGCCAGCAGTTCGGCGCCAATCCGTTGCGCTACACCGACGAGGTACAGGAGAGCGAGACGGTCACCCGCGGGATCGGAGGCGTCCGGGTCATCGCGCAGATCGGGTCGTCGTGGTCGCTCGAGAGCAGCCTCGGCGGGAACTACGAGCGCAAAGGGGTCGATTCCTACTTCCCGCGCACCGTCTACGAGGGGAACAACACGGGAGGCCTGGCGATCGTGAGCGCCTCCGAGTACGTGAACCTGCTCAACGAGAATCTGCTGCGGTTCGGGAGCGGGTTCGGCAGCGATCACCGCCTCGACGCGGTGGCCGGGTTCACCTACGACTGGAACCGCAGCAACTGGATCAATAATCAGGTCAGCAAGTTCCCCGACGACGTGCTCGGCTCGAACCGGTTGCAGAACGGCCTCGCCTGGGCGGCCCCGCAAAGCGGCGTCGACGTCTGGAAGACAGCGTCGTGGCTCGCGCGCGTGAATTACAGTTTCCGCGACCGCTACCTCGCTACCGGCACCGTGCGCTCGGATGGCTCGTCCAAGTTCGCCGCCAACAACAAGTGGGCCACCTTCTCCTCGCTGGGCCTTGCCTGGCGGGCGAAGCAGGAGCCCTTCCTCCGCGACGTGGGCTTCCTCTCCGATCTGAAGCTGCGCGGCAGTTACGGACAGTCGGGGAACCAGGCGATCGGGACGTATCAGTCGCTCGCCACCGTCGAAGGCACCACCACGGTGATCGGCGAGCAGCTCGTCTCGGCCGTGTATTTCGGGCGGCTGGCGAACCCGAACCTGCGGTGGGAGACGACGACGCAGTACGACGTGGGGCTCGACCTCTCCGCATGGGGCGAGCGCCTGATGATGACTGGCGACGTGTACCGCAAGCGCACCGACGGCCTGCTGCAGAGCGTGAACCTCGCGCCGAACACGGGTTATCCCAGCGCCACGTTCAACTCCGGGGAGGTGACGAACACGGGGTTCGAGCTGCAGGGAGACTTGCGCGTGCTGACCGGGAGCGCCGGTGGCCCGTCGTGGCAGATCTCGGCGAACGTGGCGCGGAACGTGAACAAGATCGTGAGCCTCGGCGCCACCGAGCAGCAGTTCGCCAACCGGCTCGGCGCGGGCGGCGGGCTCGAGGTCAATCCCTTCATCGAGAAGGCAGGGCTTCCGATCGGGGCGATCTGGGGCTACCGCACCGACGGGATCTTCCGGTCGCAGGGCGAGGTTGACGCCTACAAGAGCGTCCAGCCCGATGCCAAGCTCGGCGACTATCGCTACAGCGACTTGAACGGCGACGGCAAACTCACCGCCGCCGACGAGACGATGATCGGCGACGTGAATCCCCGCTACACCTGGGGCATCACCAATCGCGTGACGCTCGGACGATTCGACCTGAGCGCCCTCGTTACGGGCGTGATCGGCAATACGATCGTCAACAGCAGCCGGCTCGTCTACCTGCGGCTCAACGGGAGCGGGAACCTGCCACGCGCGTACGTGGAAAACGCGTTCGACCCGGTGACGAACCCCACTGGGACGTACCCGCGGATCGATGGCACCCGCCAGGGGTTCGGACGGTTTTCCGACGCCTTCCTCGAGGACGGCTCGTACATCCGCTTGAAGAACGTGCAGCTCGGCTACGAGCTGCCATCCGCGCTCGTCCGGGGGGTGCGGTCGGCGCGCTTCTACGTCAATGCCATCAACCTCCTCACGTTCACCGACTATACCGGATACGACCCCGAGGTGAGCGCGTTCAGCAACACCGATATGCGCGGTGTGGACCTCGGGAGCTATCCGCAAGCGCGGCTGTTCACCGTCGGCATGAGCGTCACTTTCTGAGGATGCGAGCCATGAACCAAGCCCAACGAATCGTGACCCGCCTCATCGGGCCGCTGTGCCTCGCGGCCGGCGTCGCCGCGTGCCACGACCTCGTGAATCTCGCCGAGCAGCCGCAGACGTTCGTCGACCCCGCGAGCTATTTCAAGACCGGAGCCCAGGCGATCGACGCCGTGAACGGCATCTACAATGCGCTCATGACGTGGGACGACTGGATCGACCCGGCCTGGCAGGAGCTGACGTGCGAGGGGCCCGATATCTACTGCCCCAGCTGGTGGGCGTTCGGCTACCGGGGCGCGAGCGCCGGCACCTGGTTTGCCGGCCGCACCTGGTCCGCCAACTATCTGGTGATTCGGCGGGCCAACGACGTCCTGGGCCAGCTCGACAAGGTGAGTCTCGATCCAGCCTTGGAGGAGCGGCTGCGGGGCGAAGCGCACTTCCTGCGCGGCTACGCTTACTTCGAGCTGGCGCGTCGCTACGGCGCGGTACCGCTCCGGGTGGAGCCGTACGTGTCGGACGGTACCTACGGTGACGCGCCGCGCGCCCCGTTCGAGGCAGTGTACGCGACCATCGTGAACGACCTGAAGGCGGCGGCCCAGGAGCTTCCGGCGGACTTCGCGTCGAAGACCTACAGCAGCGCCGACCGCGGCCGGCCCACGGCGCCGTCGGCGTGGGGGCTGCTCTCCAAGGTGTACCTCACCATGGCGGGCGCGGAGCTGGCGGGCACTCCGCTCGCCGCCGCCAAGCAGCAGTACAACGATTCGGCCCGGGTGGCCGCGCAACACGTCACGCAGAGCGGCTGGGTTACCCTCGAGACCGACTACATGCGCCTGTTCGATTGGCAGCAGCAGGTCAACAGCAACGAGGTCCTGTTCCAGATCGGGGCCACGCACCAGGAGAACACCGGCCCGGAGCTGGTGACGTTCTTCAACCCGCCGGACTATTCGACTGGGGGGGGCGGGGGCGCGGGATTCCTCAGCATGCGCCGGGTCTTCTATGAGACGTTCGAGCCCGCCGACCGACGCATCGCGCCGGGCTACGCGGTGTTTGCCGCGTGGAAACGGTCGGGCTCGGCGTCCGATCCGGGCACGCCCACCTGGTACGAGGGCTCCGTCCCGGACAGCATCAAGACCCAGATCGCGACGGCAACGCAGGTCGGCTGGGCCTGGATGGGCGACAACGCCTGCGATACGGTGGGGTGGTCCCGGTATAATCTGGGCGGCGGCCGCTTCGTGGAGGTATCGCCCCAGATCTTCACCATGAAGTACGTCGACCGCACGGCCCTGACCAAGAGCCAGAACTCGAACAACCCGATCATCCTGCGGTACGCGGACGTGCTGCTGGTGCTCGCCGAAGCGGAGAACGAGGTCAACGGGCCCACGGCGGCGGCGTATGACGCGATCGATCAGGTGCGTACCCGCGCCGGCTTGGCGAACCTGACGGCCGGGCTGACGCAGGCCCAGTTCCGCGATGCTGTGTGGCTGGAGCGTCGCCACGAGCTCTACGCCGAGTTTCAGGAGTGGTTCGACTTGAAGCGCCAGGGCCGCTGGCTGGGCATCATGAACAACCAGATCGCGGGGTACCCCGGCTCGAGCAGGCCGAGCGCGTCGATTTGCCAGCAGGGGCGGCAGCCGTATCAGCTGCTCCTGCCGATCCCCGCGGCGGAGATCGGGGCGAACCGGCTGATCACCCAGAATCCGGGGTACTGAGTGCTGCGCCTGATTTTCGCGGCGCTGTTCGTCGCCGCGTGCCGGGGGGCGGCACCCCGGGTGGAGCCCGCCGGTCCGGCGCCGATCGATCACGACGCGACGGCCGAGACGCGCGCCCTGTTCGTGAACCTGCGACGCCTCGCGCGCGAGCACGTCCTGTTCGGCCACCAAGACGATCTGGCGTACGGCGTGCTGTGGTCCGGCGAGCCGGGACGATCCGATGTGAAGGAGACCGCGGGCTCCTACCCCGCCGTGTACGGCTGGGACGCGGGCGGCCTGGAGCGGGACGCGAGCGCGAACCTGGACGGCGTCGCGTTCGAGCGGCAGCGCGCCTGGATCGCGGAGGGCTTTGCGCGCGGGGGCGTGGTCACCTTGAGCTGGCACATGCGCAATCCGGTGACGGGCGGCAACGCCTGGGATACAACCGCCGCGGCGGGTGCGATCTTGCCGGGTGGCCCCCAGCACGAGCGCTACACGCAGTGGCTCGACCGGTTCGCCGATTACGTGAAAAGCCTGCGGGCCCCGATGCGGCAGCGCGCCGGGGGCGACGTGTTGGTGCCGGTGGTGTTCCGGCCGTTCCACGAGACGAGCGGCGGCTGGTTCTGGTGGGGGGCGCGGCACGCGACGCCGGACGAGTACCGCCGGCTGTGGCGCTTTACGGTGGAATACCTGCGCGACCGCAAAGGCGTGCACAACCTGCTGTGGGCGTATTCCACCGACGTGTTCGACTCAACGGCGCAGTATCTCGCGCGCTACCCCGGTGACGCGTGGGTTGATGTGCTCGGTTTCGACGACTACCAGAGCGTTCGCACTCCCGCAACGCGAGCCGTGTTCGCGCGGCGGCTGCGCGACGTGGTGGAGCTGGCGGAGGCGCGCGGGAAGATTCCGGCGCTGACGGAAACCGGGGTGGAGGCGGTCCCCGACTCGACCTGGTGGACCCGGACCTTGCTGGCCGGCATCACGGCCGACGCGGTGGGGCGGCGCATCGCCTGGGCGCTGGTGTGGCGCAACGCGACCTTCGGGCGCGAGCATCGCTACCACTTCTTTGCGCCCTACCCGGGTCAGGTGAGCGTGGCGGACTTCGTGCGCTTCCGCCGGGACTCCCTCATCTTTTTCGAGGACGAGCTTCCCGACCTGTATCACGTCGCGCCATAGCATCGGCTCTCACAGGCCTAACGCCCCTACCACCAGCACCAGGCTCAAGCGGTCGATCGTGGTGCCGTCGCCCAACTCGCCGTAGAAGTTGAATCCCCAGCAGTAAGCGGCCCCGTCGCTGGTGAGCCCGCAGGTGTGATCGCCGCCGGCAGCGAGCGCCGCAAGTGGCACCGTTCCCGTCACCGCCGTCGGGGTCGAACGATCGACGCCGGTCCCGTCGCCCAGTTGGCCCGAGGCGTTTCGTCCCCAGCAGTACGCCGCGCCGCTGCCTGCTAGGCCACAGGTGTGATCTCCGCCGCCGCTGAGCGCGACGAACGCGACGCCGCTCGTCACGGCGGCGGGGCTCGAGCGGTTGGTGGCTGTTGCGTCACCCAGCTGACCGGAGCCGTTCAGCCCCCAGCAATACGCGGCGCCGCCCCCAGTGAGCCCGCAGGTGTGGTCGCGACCCGCGGTCAGCGCGACGAACGCGAGACCACCGGTCACGGCCACCGGGGTCGGGCGGTTGGACGTCGTCCCGTCGCCCAGCTGGCCCAGCACGTTCGCTCCCCAGCAGTAGGCCGCGCCGTCCCGGGCGAGCGCACAGGTGTGATCGCCGCTCGCGGCAAGCGCGACGAAGCCGGGGCCCCCGCTCACGGACACGGGGGTCAAGCGGTCGATCGTCGTTCCGTCTCCCAACTGACCGGAGCCGTTCGCTCCCCAACAATACGCCGTCCCGTCGCTTGCGAGCCCGCACGAGTGCTGGCCACCGGAGGCGAGCGCGACGAACGCCAGGCCCCCGGACACCGCCGTCGGGCTGACGCGGGAGGTGGTCGAGCCGTCGCCCACTTGTCCCGCGCTGTTGAATCCCCAGCAGTACGCCGCGCCGCTGGTCGTGAGTCCGCAGGTGTGATCGCTGGTCGCCGTGAGTGCCGCAAACGTCAGCCCGCCCGTCACTGCCACCGGGTTCAGGCGCTCGAACGCCGCCGTGCCATCCCCGAGCTCGCCGACGCTGTTCAAGCCCCAGCACGACGCCACGCCCCCGGTCGTGAGCCGACAGGTGTGGGCGCGTCCGGCGCTGAGCGCGCCGGGCCGGAGCGCCGAGCGCACCGTCACACCGGCGGTCGCCGAGAGGCCGGCGCTCGTGGCGGTCACCGTGGCCACGCCGGCGGACGTCCCCGCTCTGAACGTGGTCGCGGTGATGCCGCTGGCGTCGGTCTGCCCCATTGCCGGGTTGAGCGGTTGATTGGGGTCGGCGACGCCGTCAGCCGGTGTCGTGATCACGCTCCACGCGACCGCGACGCCCGGGAGCGGGAGCCCGTGCAGATCGCTCAGCCTGGCGGTGATGACGTCCGTGCTGGCGGGCGCGACCGTCGCCATCGCCGCGCTCACCGCCAGACCGCCCGGGATGGCGTTCTCGATGCGCAGGTGGATGGGGATGGTGCGGCCGTCGTTCATCACGATGAGGTCGCCCGTCTCCTCGTGTCTCGCCTGCCCGGGAATGTCCGTGAGCAGCACATCGGCGAATCCCAGCTCGCGTCGGGCCGCTCGGGCGCCGGCCGTGACGTGCGCGCGATAGACGTGACCCGTCACGAATCCCGTGGCCTTGGTATCCCAGTTGACCTGGTACTGCGGGGCGGAGAGATCGAGCGTAATCGCCGGCGCACTCGTCGTGGTGAACACGACGACCGCGGCGGTCGCTCCGACGCTCGCGCCACCGCAGTCGGTGTCCGGCCGGTCGGTGACGTCGCAGATGGCGATTGCTGGAGCGAGGGTAGCGATGTCGACGTCGAACGTGCCGCTCGGGCTGACGTGGGTGACCAGCGGCGGCAGGAAAAAGAAGCCGGGTGTGCCGCCGTCGTGGCCCGCATCGCTGATCAGCGCGGCCGGTGCAGCGGGCCCGCCGGCGTCGCGGTGCTCTGAACAGGCGATGAAGGCGAGGGTCGCGGACAGGAGCAGCGCACGGCGGAAGCTCGGCGAGGCAGGCATCGGACACCCCCTGTGAAAACGGCCGTCCCGGGATGATTGCGTCCGTACACCAAAGGAGAGGTTGGGCAGCACATGCTGTGCCGCGCGAGGGGCATCGCGGGAGGCAACCGGTTTCGCGGGTCTTTCGCCCACAGGTGGGGTGGGCGTGCGACATCGGGGAGCGGGGCGCCGCTACATGACTAATGCCTCGCGAGCGGGAACGGCGCGTCGGGGAGCGGCGCCGGTACGGGCACGCGATGCTCCCAACTGGGAATCGCCGCGCCGAGGATGGCACCGACGAGCGCCCCAACGGCGAGGCCAGCCATTGCGTGTCGGATGCCGCAGTCAATCTGAGGTCCAATCGCCGCCGCCGCGTCCCCCAGGCTCTTCGCGGGTGGTTGTCCGCACCGCCCTGCGCTGGCACCGACGATGAGGCCGGCCAGCGCGCCGAGGCCGGCTCCGATCCTGACATGCCTGTGCCGCTCCAACGCCGAGTCGATGGCCGCAACTGGAACGGCGCGCTCGCGATTGTCCGACACGAGCACCAGGCTGTCGGACTAGTTCCGCACCACGGGGCCGCTCAGCCAGCCTTGTCCGAGGAGGTGGACTCGGACGGTGCTGTTCGGCTGCAGGCGCGCCAGTGCCGCCAGCTGCGCAGCGGTGGCCGCCGGCGAACGAAGGGCGAGCGAGTCGCCCTGGGCGACCGCCGGGGCCGGGGTTGGCAGCATGAACAGGATGAGCAACGGAGCTGGAGTACGCATAACGCCTTCGGGGTGAGAGGTCGCACGCAAGATGGGTCGGGTCGCTCAAGGCGGAGTCAAGGAAGCCTCGACACTCCCACCGTACCAAGCGGCCCGCTAAGTTGTTCTCCTGCACGACTCGGCCAGGTAGCTCAGTTGGTAGAGCAGCGGACTGAAAATCCGCGTGTCGGCAGTTCGATTCTGCCCCTGGCCACTTGCCGCGCAACGAGTTAGCGCGGTGCACGTCCCGCCCGTTTGCCTCATTGTCCCCCGGCGGCGTGCCGGGACGGCGGCGTGCAGCGCGGCGAGCTTCGTCACGCCATCCCGCAGGTCCCGCTCGTTGACGATGTTGTAGCGGTCGAAAGCTTTCCCTTGAGTTACGACACCCAGTAGTACTCACGCGAGGTTCTGGGCATAGGAGTGGTCACCGGGCATAGGAGTGGTCACCGGGTGGGACGGCCGGGCGGCAGTGAGCTGCGGGAGCACTGGGCCACCGCAACAGGCGCCCGAACGGGAGGAAGGTGTGGTTCACGGTCCCACCGCCCCCGGTGGCCGCAGCGCTCCCAAGAGCCGCTCATAACGTGGATTGCCGTGCAGGGCGTCAAACTCGGGCAGATGCAGCGCGGCCCAGATGTGGGGGTCGGGTGACGCACGCTCCAAACGGTCCAGGGCCTCCGCCGTGTCCCCGATCGCCACGAGCGCCGCGATCGCCATGAAGTGATCTGTGCGGCCGGCCCAGTGCGCGATCAGCGCCCTGGCCTGCGTCGTGTCACCCGATCGCGCGAGGA